>Ga0134126_10003055_pt1 | contig 20987 bp, 18 predicted proteins | sample KB31752_FD_96881 | JGI IMG/M metagenome (GOLD analysis project Ga0134126, IMG submission 96881) | Terrestrial soil microbial communities with excess Nitrogen fertilizer from Kellogg Biological Station, Michigan, USA - KB3-175-2 | ecosystem: Environmental > Terrestrial > Soil > Unclassified ... | reverse complement strand
GATAGCGGCCGCTGGGCTGGCTACGCGCCGCGCGCCGACGACATCATCGTGGCGACCTACCCGAAGTGCGGCACCACCTGGACGCAGCGGATTGTCGACCTGCTGATCTTCCAGTCGCCGGCGCCCAGGCAGTTCGGCGCCGCCTCGCCCTGGCTGGACTCGGTGATGTTCGCGCCCATCGAGGCCGACCTCGCGACCATCGAGGCGCAGCAGCACCGGCGCTACATCAAGAGCCACATGCCGCTCGACGCCATCCCCGTCTACGAGGGCGTCAAGGTGATCCACACGGCGCGCGACGGCCGCGACGCCTGCATCTCGATGCACAATCACATGCTGGGCTTCGTGCCGGTGATGGGCGCGCGGCTCGCCGCCGAAGCCGCGGCGAACGGCGAGCCGCCGCCGGCGCGGCTGCAGGTCCCGGAGGATCCGCGCGACTTCTTCCTGCAGTGGATGGAACGCGCCGAAGCCGGCGCGCCCGCCGATCCGGCCGGCGACCTCCCGTATTGTGAATTCGAGCAGACCTATTGGGCGCGGCGCCGTGAGCCCTGGCTGCTGATGGTCCACTTCAACGACCTGAAGGCCGATCTCGAGGGCGAGATGCGACGCATCGCCGACTTCCTCGGGATCGAGACGCCCGCGCCGCTGCTGGCCGAACTCGCCGAGGCGGCCAGGTTCGAAACCATGAAGCGGCAGGGCGAGGAGATGCTGCCGCAGCTGCGGATGGCGTTCGACAACGGCGCCGATCGCTTCATCAACAAGGGCTCCAACGGGCGCTGGAAGGACTTCCTCACCGAAGCGGACATCGCCCGCTACGAGGCGCTGGTGAAGCGCCGGCTGGCCCCCGCGCTGGCGGCCTGGCTGGAGAGCGGCCGGCTGGCTGGCGGGGATCCGCGCGGAGCCGCCGACTAACGCCGCTCTGCAGGGCGCGACACGGAGCGTCGGCGCTAATGGCTTGACCACCCCGCCGGGCGCTTCGATTAAGGGCCAGGTTTGTATGGGCAGGGACCCGCCATGAGCGAAGACGTCGTCGAACGCGAGGCTATGGAGTACGACGTCGTGGTCGTGGGCGCGGGTCCCGCGGGGCTCGCCGCGGCGATCCGGCTGAAGCAGCTGGCCGCGCAGGCCGGCTCGGAAATCTCCGTCGCCGTGCTCGAGAAGGGCTCGGAGGTCGGCGCGCACATCCTGTCGGGCGCGATCATGGACCCCAAGGGCCTGGCCGAGCTGTTCCCTGACTGGAAGGAGAGGGGCGCGCCGCTCGAAACGCCGGTCACCGAGGACCGCTTCATGGTGCTGGGGCCGGGGGGCGACGTTTCCCTGCCGGTGTTCCTGATGCCGCCGTTCATGCACAACCACGGCTGCTACGCCGGCTCGCTGGCCAACCTCTGCCGCTGGCTGGGGACGCAGGCCGAGGAACTCGGCGTCGAGATCTACCCGGGTTTCGCCGCTTCCGACCTGACCTTCCGCGAGGACGGCTCGGTGAAGGGCGTGGTGGTGGGCGTGGTGGGCATCGCCAAGGACGGGCACCACAAGGACGACTACCAGCCGGGGATGGAGATCAACGGCAAGTACGTGTTCATCGGCGAGGGCGCGCGCGGCTCGCTCGCTAAGGTGATCCAGGCCAAATACGGCCTCGCCGAAGGCCGGGAGCCGCAGAAGTTCGGCCTGGGCATCAAGGAGCTCTGGCAGGTGCCGGAGGGCCAGTTCGTCCCGGGCCTGGCGCAGCACACGGTCGGCTGGCCGCTGACCGGCGACACCCACGGCGGTGGCTTCATGTACCACTTCGGCGACCGCTACGTGGCGATCGGCTTGGTCACCCACCTCAACTACGCGAACCCCTGGGTCTCGCCGTACGACGAGTTCCAGCGCTACAAGCACCACCCGGCGATCGCGAAGTATCTGGAAGGCGGCAACCGCATCGCCTACGGCGCGCGGGCGCTGACCGAGGGTGGCTGGCAATCGATCCCGAAGCTGGCGTTCCCCGGCGGCGTGCTGATCGGCTGCTCGGCGGGCTTCATGAACGTGCCGCGGATCAAGGGCAGCCACAACGCGATCAAGTCGGGCATCCTGGCCGCCGACGCCGCCTTCGCCGCGATCGGCGCCGGCCGCGCGGGCGACGAGCTCTCGAACTACGAGCCGGCGCTGCGTCGCTCCTGGGTCGGCAAGGAGCTGCGGCTGGTCCGCAACGCCAAGCCGATCATCTCGCGCATCGGCGAGGTGTTCGGCGGCGTCGCCAGCATGTTCGACATGTGGACCACCTACCTGACCGGCGGCTTTTCGTTCCTCGGCACCATGAAGCACGGCAAGACCGACGCGGCCTCCACCGGGCTCGCCGAGCACCACGAGAAGATCGTCTACCCGAAGCCCGACGGCGTCTTGTCATTCGACAAGCTCTCTTCGGTGTTCCTCTCCTCGACCAACCACGAGGAGGACCAGCCGGCGCACCTGCAGCTGAAGGACCCGACGGTGCCGATCAACGTCAACCTGCCGCGCTACGGCGAGCCGGCGCGCCTCTACTGCCCGGCCGGGGTGTACGAGGTGCTGTACGACGACAATGGGCAGAACCCGAAGTTCCAGATCAACGCCCAGAACTGCGTCCACTGCAAAACCTGCGACATCAAGGACCCGTCGCAGAACATCAACTGGACGACGCCGGAGGGCGGCGGCGGCCCGAACTATCCGAACATGTAGATCGCGCGGCAGAGTGGCCGCGCGCCGCTTGCGGGGCGGGCCGGATCGCGCCATGGCTGGGCCATGTTTCGCACGCTGACCGTCGTGATGCTGGCGGGCGCCGCCCTTAGCTGCCTGGGGGCCTGCGCGACCGGGCAGGGCGCCGCACCTGTCGCCGCCGCGCCGCCGGCTGGCCCGGCCGAGGCCAGGGCGCCGGCCATCACGCCTGATCCGGACGCGTCGCCCTACGGCCTCTTCCTGGCCGGCGAGACCGCTCGCGACCAGGGCCACCTCTCCGCTGCGGCGGCCTATCTGGCGCGCGCCGCCGCCGCCGAGGGCCAGCCCGCTTACCTGCGCGCCGACGCCTTCACCGCCACGCTGCAGGCCGGCGACGTGGCGGGCGCGGCGCAGCTGGCGGCCGCCGCGCCGGACGGCCCCGGCGCCCCGCTCGGCCTCTTGGTCCGCGGCGTCGAGGCGATGACCGAGGGCAAGGACAAGGCGGCCTACGCCTTCTTCACCAGCCCCGACCTCAGCTACCCGCCGCGCACCGCCGCGCAGCTGCTGGCGCCCTACGCGGCCGCCGGCGCGAACGACGACGCCCATGCGCTGGCCCGGCCGGCGCTGGACATCGACCCCATCGCGCAGTTCGTCGCCGACCTCGACCGGGCCGGGCTGCAGGAGCGGCTGGGCCGCCGGGCCGAGGCCGAGGCCGGCTACAAGGCGCTGCTGCAGTCGGGCGACGAGAGCGGCATCATCACGCACGACTACGGCGCCTTCCTCGAGCGGCATGGGCGCGCCGCCGACGCGGCAGCGCTTTACAAGGCGCGGCTGGCGCGCAGCCCCGACGACGACGTCGCCGCCGCCGGTCTGGCGCGGGCGGAGAAGCATGGCCGCGCGCCGCCGCTGAGCACGCTGCGCCAATCGGCCGCCGAGTCGCTGCTGATCCCCAGCGCCGCGCTGATGGCGCAGAAGCAGGACGTGCTGGCGCTGGAATACCTGCGGCTGGCGCTGCGGCTCGATCCGGGCAACGACGAGGCCTGGCTGCTGGTCGGCGAACTGCTGGCCCCGGCCGACGTCGCCGGCGCCCGCGAGGCCTACGCCAGCATCGAGCCGGGCTCCCGCAGCTACGTCGCCGCCCGCGGCAAGCTCGCCTGGACCTACCAGTCCGCCGGCGACCACGACACCGCGCTGAAGCTGGCGCGCGCCACCGCCGCCGCCGATCCGGACAGCCGCGAGGCGCAGGGCGACCTCGCCGATCTGCTGCGCGCCAACGACCAGTACCCGGAATCGGCGGCGGTGCTGACCCGGCTGATCGATGCGCCCGGCGCCAAGCCGGACTGGCGGCTCTACTACCTGCGCGCCACGGCCTACGAGGAGATCGGCGATCCGGCCAAGACGCAGACCGACCTCGCGGAGGCGATGAAGCTCAACCCGGACGAGCCGGAGCTGCTGAACTTCCAGGGCTACTTCTGGATCGAGCGCGGCGAGCACCTGAAAGAGGCGCTGTCGATGATCCAGCGGGCGGTCGCCGCCGAGCCGCAGTCGGGCGCGATCATCGACAGCCTCGGCTGGGCCTACTACCGGCTCGGCGACTACAGGAACGCGGTCGCGAAGCTGGAGGCCGCGGTGACGCTGGACCCCGGCATCGCGGAGGTGAACGACCACCTCGGCGACGCCTACTGGCGGGTCGGGCGCAAGACCGAGGCGGCGTTCCAGTGGCGGCGCGTGCTGTCGCTCGATCCGGACGCCAAGCTGAAGGCGAGCGTGGAGCGCAAGCTCGGCTCGCCGCTGGGACCGGATGCGCCGGCTGTCGCCCCCCCGGCGACCTCGACCCCCTGATGCGTTTCGAGCGGTTCGCGCCGGCCAAGGTCAACCTCTTCCTGCACGTGGGCCCGCTGCAGGCGGACGGCTACCATCCAATCGCCAGCCTGATGACCTTCGCCAGCGTGGGCGACCGCGTGCGCTTCAGCCCGGCGCCCGAGATGTCGTTCGGCCTGGAAGGGCCCTTCGCGGCCGAACTGGACGGCGATTCCGGCAGCAACCTGGTTGTGCGCGCACGCGATGCGATGCTGGCCGCGTTCCCCGGCGACTGGGCGCCGTTCCGCATCACGCTCGAGAAGCACCTGCCGGTGGCGGCCGGCCTCGGCGGCGGCTCCAGCGACGCCGCGGCGGCGCTGAACCTGATGGCCAGCGCGCTGGCGCTCACCGACGACGGCGACGACCCCGAAGGGCGCCTCGAGGCCATCGCCAAGGGCCTCGGCTCCGACGTGCCCGCCTGCTACGGCGGCGAGCCGGTGATCGCCACCGGCCGCGGCGACGAGTGCGACTGGCCGCCGGTCTTTCCCGATCTCGACGTGGTGCTGGTCAACCCGCTGGTCGCCTCGCCGACCGGGGCGGTCTATCGCGCTTACGACGACGCCGGCGCGCCAGGCGGCGCCGAGCTGCCGCCCTGGCTCGATCCGATCGAAACGCCCAAGGCGTTGGCCAACTTCCTGGCCGGAACTCGCAACGATCTGGAGGCGCCCGCGATCAGCCTGGCGCCTGCGATCGGTGACGTGCTGGCGGTCCTGAGGGCCAGGCCGGAGACGCTGTTCGCGCGGATGAGCGGCTCGGGGGCCAGCTGCTTTGCGATCTGCGAGGGTGCGCGCGGCGCTCGCGATCTGGCTCACGCGATCTCGGACGCGCATCCGAACTGGTGGGTGCAGCCCTGTCGCCTGGCAGGCTACCGGCCCTAGCGCTAGGGCCGGCGCGAGGACCCCCGCGCGCCCGTCAGTGCGCCTTGCCGCGCATCTGCGCCATCAGCGCTTCCTTGCGCGCCTTCAGCTGTTCGCCCATCGCGTCGAGGTCCTGCTCGCCGCGCTTGGCCTGGGCGAAGATGCCGCCGGGCTGCTCTTCCTCCTTCACGTGGTGTTTGACGTACTCGCCGAGCACCTTGACCTTGGCGTCGTAGAGGTCGTCGCCGGGCCGCATCGCCTCGATCTCGGCGATCATCTTCTTGGCCCCGTCGTGCTCGACCTGCGCTTCGTCGAGCAGGTCGTCTTCGACGTCGCCGCGCTCGGACGGATAGAAGATCTCTTCTTCGATCTGGGTGTGGACCTTCAGGGCCAGGGCGATCTTCTTGAAGAGCGCCAGCTTCTCGGCGTCGGCCTCGAGCTGCTCGTACTCGTCGAACATGTCCTCGACCTCGCGATGGTCCTTCTTCAGGAGCCTCACGGCGAGCGGGTCGCGGCGACCGGTGCGGCGGGTGCGGCGCGTCTTCGCGCCGGAAGATTTCGCATGTGTGGCTGGCATTTGGTGCTCCTCGTCGAAGCGGCTTGAACCCTTTTGAAGGAGACCGGTTCCGCAGACGCCCAAAACGAAAGCGGGGGCCCCGAAGGACCCCCGCTCCCGGGAGAGACTGACGCCAGGAAGCCGTCAGCCTTGGACCACCTCGCCATGCAGGTTGATGTCGAGACCTTCGACCTCCACGTCCTCGCTGACGCGGATGCCGATCGTGTACTTGAGCACCGCCAGGATGATGAAGGTGACGATGCCGCAGTAGACGAACACCGCCAGCACATCGACCAGTTGCAGGCCCATCTGGGCGAAGTTGCCGTCGAGCAGCCAGCCCTTGGAAGCCGAGTTGATCTTATTGGAGGCGAACATGCCGGTCATGATCGCGCCCAACGCTCCGCCGACGCCGTGCACGCCCCAGCAGTCGAGGGCGTCGTCGTAGAAGCCGAGCATCTTCTTCACGTGGACCGCCGCGAAGTAGCAGACGACGCCTGCCGCGATGCCGATGATCAGCGCCCCAGTCGGGTTCACGAAGCCCGAGGCCGGGGTGATGGCCACGAGGCCGGCCACCGCGCCCGAAGCCATGCCGATGACGGTGGGCTTCTTGGCGATCATCCATTCCATGAACATCCAGGCCAGCGTCGCGGCCGCCGTGGCGATCTGTGTCGCCGCCGCCGCCATGCCCGCTTGCCCGTCGTGGGCTTCCACCGCCGACCCGGCGTTGAAGCCGAACCAGCCGACCCACAGCAGCGAGGCGCCGATCACCGCGTAGGCCGGATTGAACGGCGCGAAGTTCTCGGTGCCGAGGCCCTTGCGCTTGCCGAGCATCAGCGCGGCGACGAGCCCCGCGGTGCCGGCGTTCAGGTGCACGACGGTGCCGCCGGCGTAGTCGAGCGCGCCCAGCGTGCCCAGCCAGCCGCCGCCCCACACCCAGTGGGCGATCGGGCAGTAGACCAGGATCAGCCAGAAGAACATGAACAGCAAGAACGCCGAGTACTTCATGCGGTCGGCCAGCGCGCCGGCGATCAGCGCCGGCGTGATGATCGCGAACGTCATCTGGAAGAACATGTAGGTGGTTTCGGGGATCGTCGGCGCCAGCGGACTTGCGATGTTTATGTCGCTGTTGAGCGGCGCCAGCAGGAAGTATTTGAAGCTTCCGACGAAAGGCGCGAGCCCGCTGGTCCCGCCGCCGGTGAAGGCGATCGAGTAGCCGATCACCATCCACGCCACCGCTATCACCGCCGTCGCGCCGAAGCTCTGGGCGATGGTGGCCAGGATGTTCTTCTTGCGCACCATGCCCGCGTAGAACAGCGCCAGACCGGGGATGGTCATCATCAGGACCAGCACCGACGAGGTCAGCATCCAGGCATTGTCGCCGGAATTGACGCTGTCCTTCGAGTAGTCGTGCGTGGCGTCCGGGTTGCCGGCGGGCGCGGCGGCTGCGGCCGGCGCGGCGGCGTTGGTCGCCGCGTTGGAGGCGGTCGCGTTGGTCGCCGTCGCGTTGGCGGCGGCTGGAGCGGCGGCGTTGGTAGCGTTGGTGGCGCTTTGGGCCATTGCGGCCAGCGGCGCGCCGATCACCAGCGCCGCTATCGCCAGCCCCGCCCATCGCTTGAGAGCGAGCATTTTCATTTATCTGAACCCCTTGTCCCGAAAACTAGTCAAAGCGCGGCCACGCCGGTCTCGCCGGTGCGGATGCGGACGGCTTCTTCGATGGTGCTGACGAAGATCTTCCCGTCGCCGATCTTGCCGGTGCCGGCGGCCTGCTTGATCGCCGCGACCGCCGCGGCGGCCAGAGCGTCGTCAACCACCGCCTCCAGCTTGACCTTGGGCACAAAGGTCACCTGGTACTCTGCGCCGCGGTAGATCTCCGTGTGCCCCTTCTGTCGGCCGTAGCCTTTCACTTCAGAGACCGTCAGGCCCTCGACGCCCGCGGCCACCAGGGCTTCGCGGACCTCGTCGAGCTTGAACGGCTTGACGACTGCCATGATGAGTTTCATTCGCCTCGCTCCCGCGTCAGTCCGCGCGGGTGAGCCGCCGGCGCTTCACGCGTCTTGTTCAAGTGTCATCCCCGTCGGCGAGGCGACCCTACGTTTCGAGCTCCAAGACCCGCACGCCGACCGAAACCGACGCTATCGGCGGGCGCCCGCAAATGAGGCGGATTGGGGCTGGAATTGGCTTCGACCGGCCGAGGCGCCTGCTTTTTGGACACGCGTTCATGGTGTGGCGCCCACTTTGGCGGCGCCAACGCGAACGGGGAGAGCGCGACTGGGCGCAGGCGCCGGCGATCGGCGCACGATGAGCCCACGATCGGACTCTGGCGTCGCAGGGGCGGCGAGGGTGATTGACGACAGCCCGCAAGCCTTCATAAAGCGCGGGCAGGGACGTCGTCCCCCTTAGCCGAGGACCTCAATGCAACTGAACCGCTTTGTCGCCACCGCTGTCGCGGCGGCCCTGATCGCCTGTCCCGCGGCCGCCCTGGCCCAGGGCGCGCCCCCAGCCGCCCCCGGCGCGCCAGCTGCGCCGCCCGCCGCGCCGCCCGCGCCGAGTCTGCCGAGCATCCCGAAGATCGCCGGCGGCCCCACCATCTACGACACCCTGAAGGCGTCGGGGCAGTTCACCATCCTGCTGAAGGCGGTGGACCAGACCGGCCTCGCCCCGGTCCTGCAGAGCCCTGCCTACAAGCTCACCATGTTCGCGCCGACCGACGCGGCCTTCAACGCGCTGCCGCCCGACGTGCTCGCCAAGCTGATGGCGCCCAACGACACCGCCGCCAACCAGCTGCAGCAGATCCTGAAGTACCACCTGATCAACGCGCAGGTGGACTCCACCAAGATCCGCGGCCACAGCGGCCCGGTCGCCACCGTGGAGAGCAGCTCGGTGACGCTGGACGGCAGCAATCCCGACGACCTGAAGGTCAACTCGGCCGACATCATCCAGGTCGACGTGCGCACGAACAACGGCGGCATCATCAACGTGGTCGACAAGGTGCTGATCCCGTCCGACAGCCCGTTCGCCTCCGCGGTGGCCTCGACGCCGGCCACTCCCGGAGCTTGACCGTGGGATAACCCCCAGACAGGCGTTCGAAACACCTGTCTGGGGAACCCTACAGCGAGGCTTCGCGTTGCCTTGATCGGGCGGCCTCAGGCGGCCGCCTGCAGAAGGATCAAGTCATGCCCCTCGTGAAGACAGCTATGTTGGCGATGGCCGCGTGCCTCATCGGCGCCACCGCCTACGCCCAGACCGACAATGGCGCCCAGGCGCCGCAACAACCCCCGCCCCAAAGCTCGATGCCGGCCGACAACGCCCAGGCGCCGGCCGACGCCTCTGCGGCCGCCGGCGCGGCGGGCAACGCTTCGGCGACCGTCGGCGCCAACGGCGTTATTACGATCGCCAGCCAGCCGGTTCCCGACACCAAGGAAAACCGCAAGGCTTTCGGCCAGCCGTTGTCGCGGGCCGGCCGGCGCACCGCGCCGAAGGGAAACTAACCGGCAACGATCACGGCCGGCCCTCGGGGCCGGGCCGGTCAGCTTGAAGCAGAGGTCGGCGGGCCCTATAGGTCCGCCGACCTTTGTCGCGCCCGCGATCCGAAAATCCAGCCTGATGGCCGCCGCCCCACCCTTGTCGTTCCAGGGACTGATCCTTGCGCTCCACGATTACTGGAGCCGGCAGGGCTGCGTGATCCTGCAGCCGCACGACGTCGAGGTCGGCGCGGGCACCTTGCACCCGGCCACGGTGCTGCGCGCGCTGGGCCCGAAACCGTGGCGCGCCGCCTACGTGCAGCCGTCGCGGCGTCCGGCCGACGGTCGCTACGGCGAGAACCCCAACCGCCTGCAGCACTATTACCAGTACCAGGTGATCCTCAAGCCGAGCCCCGACGACCTGCAGGACCTCTACCTGGGCTCGCTGGCCGCGATCGGCATCGACGGCGCCCTGCACGACATCCGCTTCGTCGAGGACGACTGGGAGAACCCCACGGTCGGCGCCTGGGGACTCGGCTGGGAGGTCTGGTGCGACGGCATGGAGGTGAGCCAGTTCACCTACATGCAGCAGGTCGGCGGCCTCGACGTGTTTCCGGTGGCCGGCGAGGTCACCTACGGCCTCGAACGCATCGCCATGTACATCCAGGGCGTCGATTCGATCTTCGACCTGGCGTTCAACGACCCGCAGAGCCCCGCCTTCAAGACCTATGGCGAGGTCTTTCTGGAGAACGAACGGCAGATGTCGGCTTACAACTTCGAGGCCGCCGACGTGCCGACCCTGAAGCGGCAGTTCGACGACATGGAGCGGCAGGTTCCGCGCCTGCTGGCGGCGCGCGGGCCGCAGGGGCAGGCGCTGGTGCTGCCGGCCTACGACCACGTGCTGAAGGCCTCGCACCTGTTCAACCTGATGGACGCCCGCGGCGCTATCGCGGTGGCCGAGCGCCAGAGCTACATCGGCCGCATCCGCGATCTCACCAAGGCCTGCGCCGAAGCCTGGATCGCCAACGAAGGCGAGAACGCGTGATGGGGGGGCGCTGAAGATGCCCCAGCTGCTTCTCGAGCTGCTCTCGGAGGAGATCCCGGCCCGCATGCAGGGCGGGGCGGCGCGGGATCTGGAGCGGATGGCGCGCGAGCGGCTGGCGGCGGCCGAGCTGCCGGTCGAGCGGTTGCGCGCCTACGCGGGGCCGCGGCGGCTGACGCTGGTGGTCGATGGCCTGCCGGTGGCGCAGGGCGACCGGTCCGAGGAGCGCAAGGGCCCGCGCGTCGGCGCGCCGGAGGCGGCGCTCGCCGGCTTCCTGCGCTCGACGGGCCTCTCGCAAGACCAGCTTACCGACCGCGACGGCGTCTGGTTCGCGACTATCGTCCGAGCCGGGCGGCCGACGCCCGCGATCATCGCCGAGATGGTCGAGGAGATCGTCCGTGGCTTTCCGTGGCCGAAGTCGATGCTGTGGGGCGAGGGACGGCTGCGCTGGGTGCGGCCGCTGCAACGCATCCTTTGCGTCTTCGACCGCCAGATCGTGCCGCTCGACATCGACGGCGTCGTCGCCAGCGACCTCAGCGATGGCCACCGGTTCATGGGCGAGAAGACGCCGTTCCGGGCGCGCGACTTCGACGAGTACCGCGAGGCGCTGGCCGGGCATTTCGTCGTGCTCGACGCCGAGGAGCGCAAGGCGCGCATCCAGTCGGGCGCCGAGGCGCTTTGCCGCGCCAACGACCTCGATCTCGTCGAGGACGAGGGACTGCTGGACGAGGTTGCCGGGCTGGGCGAGTGGCCGGTCCCGCTGCTGGGCGTGATGGAGCGCGATTTCCTGCAGCTGCCGCCCGAGGTGATCCGCACATCGATGCGCACCCACCAGCGCTACTTCGCGGTGCGGGGTCGCAGCGGCGCGCTCGCGCCCAACTTCATCGTGGTGGCCAACATCGAGGCGCCCGACGGCGGCAAGCTGGTCGCGGCCGGCAACGCGCGGGTGCTTTCGGCCCGCCTGAAGGACGCCCAGTTCTTCTGGGACGAGGACCGGCGCGCCGGGTTCGACGTCTGGCTGGAGAAGCTGCAGGGCCGCACCTTTCACGCCCGGCTCGGGACCATGGCCGAGCGTGTCGCACGCCTCGAACAACTGGCCGCGGCGATCGCGCCGGCGGTCGGCGCCGATCCGAAGCGGGCGCGGGAGGCGGCGCACTTCGCCAAGGCCGACCTCGCCAGCGGCATGGTCGGCGAGTTTCCCGAGCTGCAGGGCGTGATGGGCGCCTACTACGCCCGCGAGGCGGGGCTCTCCGGTTCGATCGCCGAGGCCATCGGCCAGCAATACAAGCCGGCAGGCCCGTCCGACGAGGTCCCGGACGCGCCGCTGGCGATGGCGCTGGCGCTGGCCGACAAGCTGGACACGCTGGTGGGGTTCTTCGCGATCGGCGAGAAGCCGACCGGCTCGCGCGACCCCTATGCGCTGCGCCGTGCGGCGCTGGGCGTCATCCGCATCGTGCTGAAGTCAGAGGTGCGCCTGCCGGTCCGCGAGGCGGTCAAGGCCTGGTACAGCACCCTTAAGACCTACGTGGCGGCAGGGCGAGGGGTCTACGTCTCCGCGCCGCGCACGACCGGCTGGTTCGGCATCGATCCGGACGAGCCGGACCTCGGCATCGAGCCGTATCTCGAGGAGCTCGAGGAGGCGCTGACCACCGAAACCGTCTGGGTGATCAAGACCGACGAGGATCGCCCGGTCTGGTTCGACCGCACGGTGGTCGGCAAGCGGGCGCCGACCCAGCCGGTGATCTACGCGTTCCGCGCCGCCCGCGAGGTGGCCGAGGAGGTGACCGCGTTCATGGTCGAGCGCCTGAAGGTGTCGCTGCGCGAGCAGGGCGCGCGGCACGATCTGGTGGACGCGGTGTTCGCGCTCGGCGACGACGACCTGGTGCGGATCGTGCGGCGCGTCGAGGCGCTGGGGCGGTTCCTGGCGACCGACGACGGGGCCAACCTCTTGGCCGCCTACAAGCGCGCCTCCAACATCCTCGCCGCCGAGGCCAGGAAGGGCGAGCTGCCGTCGGGCGCTCCCGCCGCGCTGACCGGCGCGCCAGCCGAGGAGCGGGCGCTGCTGAAGGCGCTGGGCGCCGCCGAGCCGAAGGTGGAGCAGGCGCTGGCGGCCGAGGATTTCGCCGCCGCCATGCGCGCGCTGGCGGCGCTGCGCGCGCCCGTCGACGCCTTCTTCGACAAGGTGCTGGTCAATTCCGAGGTCGCGGCCGAGCGCGCAAACCGGTTGCAACTCCTCGCCGCCGTGCGCGCTCTGATGGGCCAGGTGGCGGACTTCTCTCAGGTTTCGGGTTAGGAACGGTCATGGTCGATACGCTGACCAGGAAGGGCTTCGTCTACGCGTTCGGCGGGGGCGGCGCCGACGGCGACGCCTCGATGAAGGACCTCCTGGGCGGCAAGGGCGCCAACCTGGCGGAGATGTCGTCGCTCGGCCTGCCGGTGCCGCCGGGCTTCACCATCACGACCGAGGCCTGCACCTACTTCTACGCCAACCAGCGCCGCTATCCGGAGAGCCTGAAGGCCGAGGTGGCCGAGGCGCTGTCGCGCGTCGAGACGCTGACCGGCAAGCAGTTCGGCGATGCGGCGAATCCGCTGCTCGTGTCCGTGCGCTCCGGCGCGCGCGCCTCGATGCCCGGCATGATGGACACGGTGCTGAACCTTGGCCTCAACGATGCGACAGTCGAGGGCCTGGCGAAGCTCGCCGGCGACCGCCGCTTCGCCTTCGACAGCTACCGCCGCTTCATCCAGATGTACTCGAACGTGGTGCTGGGCCTCGACCACCACATGTTCGAGGAGATCCTCGACGACCACAAGGACGCGCTGGGCCTCAGCATCGATACCGAACTCTCCGCTGAGGACTGGGAAGGCGTGGTGCGCGACTACAAGGCCGCCGTCGAGCGCGACCGGAGCGAGCCGTTCCCGCAGGCGCCCGAGGCGCAGTTGTGGGGCGCGATCGGCGCTGTCTTCAACAGCTGGATGAACGAGCGGGCGAAGTTCTATCGCCGCATGCACGACATCCCGGAAAGCTGGGGCACGGCGGTGAACGTGCAGTCGATGGTGTTCGGCAACATGGGCGAGACCAGCGCCACCGGCGTCGCCTTCACCCGAAATCCGTCGACCGGCGAGCATGCGCTCTACGGCGAGTTCCTGATCAACGCCCAGGGCGAGGACGTCGTGGCCGGCATCCGCACGCCGCAGTCGATCACGCGCGCCGCACGCGAAGAGATGGGCGAAAAGGCGCTCTCGATGGAGGAGGCGCTGCCGGAGGTGTTCGGCGAGCTGAAGGGCGTCGTCACCCAGCTCGAGCGCCACTACCGCGACATGCAGGACATCGAGTTCACCGTCGAGCGCGGGCGGCTCTACATGCTGCAGACGCGCAACGGCAAGCGCACCGCCAAGGCGGCGCTGCGCGTGGCGGTGGACCTCGCCACGGAAGGGCTGATCAGCAAGGAAGAGGCAGTGACGCGGGTCGAGCCCGCCTCGCTCGACCAGCTGCTGCACCCGACCATCGACCCGGCAGCGGAGCGCGACGTGATCGCCGTCGGCCTGCCGGCCTCGCCCGGCGCGGCGACCGGCAAGATCGTCTTCACCGCCGAGGAGGCCGAGCGGCTGGGCGTCGCCGGCGAGGCGGTGATCCTGGTCCGCAACGAGACCAGCCCTGAGGACATCCGCGGCATGGAGGCCGCGCGCGGCATCGTCACCGCCCGCGGCGGCATGACCAGCCACGCGGCGGTGGTCGCGCGCGGCATGGGCCGGGCGTGCGTCTCCGGCGCCGGCGAGATCCAGATCTACGAGAAGCAGGGCGAGATGCGCGCGCGCGGCCGCGTCTTCACGGCCGGCGAGATCATCACCATCGACGGCGGCAAGGGCGAGATCCTGGCCGGGGAGGTGCAGATGGTCGAGCCGGAGCTCTCGGACGACTTCGCCACGCTGATGGCTTGGGCCGACAACGCCCGGCGCCTGAAGGTGCGCGCCAACGCCGAGACGGCCACCGACGCGGCGGCCGCGCGGCAGTTCGGGGCCGAGGGCATCGGGCTATGCCGCACCGAGCACATGTTCTTCAACGACACGCGCATCGCTGCGGTGCGCGAGATGATCCTCGCCGACGATGAACAGGGCCGGCGCGCGGCGCTGGCCAAGATCGCGCCGATGCAGCGCGGCGACTTCGTGCAGCTGTTCACCATCATGGAGGGGCTGCCGGTGACGATCCGGCTGCTCGACGCGCCGCTGCACGAGTTCCTCCCGCACACGGAAGAGGACCTGGACGCAGTCGCCAAGGCGACCGGGCTCGACGCCGGCAAGCTGATGCGGCGCGCCCGCGAGCTGCGCGAGACCAACCCGATGCTCGGTCACCGCGGCTGCCGCCTGGGAATCTCGTATCCAGAGATCTACGAGATGCAGGTGCGGGCGATCATCGAGGCGGCGCTGGAGGTGAAGGCCGCCGGCAGGGCTGCGCCGTGCCCGGAGATCATGCATCCGCTGATCGCCAAGGGCGAGGAGATGGCGTTCCTGCGCCAGCTCACCGACCGGGTGGTCAAGCAGGTGCTGGAGGAGCGCGGTGGGGCGCTGGAGTACACCGTCGGCGCGATGATCGAGCTGCCGCGCGCAGCCGTCTGCGCCGACGAGATCGCCGAGAACGCCGAGTTCTTCTCGTTCGGCACCAACGACCTGACGCAGACCACCTACGGCATCAGCCGTGACGACTCTGGCCGGTTCCTGACCGCCTATATCGACAAGGGGATCTTCGAGAAGGACCCGTTCGCCTCGCTCGACCAGCAGGGCGTCGGCCAGCTGGTGCGCCTGGGGGTCGAGCGGGGAAGGGCCACGCGTAGCGGGGTCAAACTCGGCATCTGCGGCGAGCACGGCGGGGATCCGGCCTCGATCGCCTTCTTCGAAGAAGTCGGCCTCGACTACGTCAGCTGCTCGCCCTACCGCGTCCCCATCGCCCGCCTCGCGGCCGCCCAGGCCGCGTTGCAAGGTAGGGCGGCGAGCAACGCCTAAACGTCGCGCCTGCGGAGCGTTGCCTGTGATCCGGGCTCGCCTCTATCGTCCGCCGGAACCCTGACGCGCAGCGAGAGGCCATGTCCGACTCACCCCTCGAGGAGCTCGAGCACCACGAGCATGCCGAGCACGCGCACCACGCGGCGGAGAGCGGCGATCCGCTGATCCTGCAGGTCACCTTCACCATCGCGGTGCTGGCGGTGGCGGCGGCGATCTCGGCCAGCCTGGAGACCACCGAGAGCGACGCGGCGATCGTCGCCAAGAACGACGCGGTGCTGGCCCAGGACCAGGCGACCGACGCCTGGGGCTTCGCCAACTCCAAGAGCCTGCGCAAGAAGGTCTACGAGATCGCCGCCGACGGCGCCGGGCCGAAGGCCGCCGCCTACACGAAGTCGGCCGCGCACGAGGACGCAGACCAGGTCAGGGCCACCGCGCAGGCCAAGTCGTACGAGGGCAAGCGCGACGCCGCGCTCGAGGTCGCCGACAAGCATGAGCATCGCCATGCCAGGCTGACGGTGGCGTCGACGCTGCTGCACATGTCGATCGCGATCGCGACGCTGGCCATCCTGCTGCATCGCCGCTGGCCGTGGCTCACTGCGATCGGGCTCAGCGCGATCGGCCTGGGCGTGGCGGCCTGGGCCTATCTCTAGCGGCGGTCGCGCCTCCGCTCTCGGCGTCCGACGTTCTCGGGACTTTCATGCGCCGTTCCGTTTTCGCGTGTCGGGCGAACAGCAGCCGTGCGCGGAAGGTTCCGCCGGCGACGCTTGCTGTCCCCAGGTCAGTCCCTGAGCAGCGGCAGCGAGACGCCGAGGGTGGGGCGCTCGGCCAGCAGCTCGCGGCGGAAGCGGAAGAGCTCGGCCGGCCGCCCGCCGGTCTCGACGTCCATGCGGCCGAGGCCCTCAACGAGGCCGGTGCGCTCGACCACGCGGCGGAAGTTCTGCTTGTGCAGCGCGACGCCGGAGATCGCCTCGACGGTTCGCTGCAGCGCCGACAGGGTGAAGGCGTCCGGCATCAGCTCGAAGATCACCGGCCGGTACTTCAGCTTGGCGCGCAGGCGCCCGAGCCCGGTCGCCAGGATGCGGCGGTGGTCGGAGACCATCGGCGCGCCGAGCCCGATGGCGGCCGGCTCGTCCGGCGCGCCGCCCAGCGCGCGGGCGCGGTCGCGGGCGGCTTCCGGCGCCAGCCCGGCCTCGTAGAGCAGTTCGTAGCGGTCGAGCACGCGCTCCTCGTTCCAGGGCGCGCCGGCCTCGGCGAACAGCAGCCGCACTCGCGCCAGCCGCGTCTCCGAGCGGCCGGCCCAGGCGGTCAGCGCCGGCAGGATGACGGCGTCGACGATCTCCGGGCGGCCCCTGCGCCAGTCCTCCCATGGGAAGAAGTCGAGGAACGGCGACCAGCTCGAGTCGGGGGCCTCGGTCTCCACGGCGAGCGGCGCCAGCGCCAGGTAGCCGACCGAGATCACCCGCGCCGCGCCGGCGCCGACGTCGGCCAGCGGCGCCTCGCGGCCCTTGTCGCCGAACGTGTAGAGCTGCTCGACGAACCCCAGCTCGAACCGGGTCTGGCGGGTCACGAACTCACGCAGCGCAATCTCGAAGGTGCGGTGGCCGTCCGGGTCGAACGGGCCGAACGGCAGGCCTTCCAGCGGCGACAGGACCCCGCGCTCGCGCGGCCGCACGGTCAGCGCGGCGGCCTCGCCGTCCTTGATGGCGATCACCACCGCCGACAGCCCGATGACGACTTCGGTGGCCATCTAGCGGCGCACCTGGATGTCGAAGGGAACACCCTCCATGACGAAACCGTTGCCGCCCATGGCCTCCACCGCTTCCGCCATACGGCCCTGACGACCGAGGATGTCGTCGGCCAGGGCGACGATGCGGCGGTTCGGGAAGGCGGAGGGGGAAGCTCTGCGGATGGCAAGCGCAATCTCGAGCTCGTCGGCGTGCGGGTCGCGCTCGCAGGCGATGGCGAAGGCGCTCGCCACGGAGCGGCTGATCCCGGCGAAGCAGTGGACCACCATCGGCGACGCGGCATCCCAGCTGCGGCCGAAGTCGAGGATATCCTCGACCATCGCCGCATCCGGGCAGATCAGACCCGCTATCGGCGCTGGAATATCGTGCATGCCAACCCGCAGATGCCTGGCTGGCGCAACGCCTGCGGGCGTCGGGATCATCTCCTCGGGCGGCAACAGGCTCAGCAGGTGCGAGGGCGCGCGCGCCGCGATCACCCGGGGCAGCAGGCGCAGCGGGCTGACGATCAGGACCATGCCGCTCTCCGGACCGCTATTCGGTGTCGAAGGCCTGGTCGGCGCCCTGAAAGCCCGCCGCCTCGGCCAGCACCTGGTAGCGATCAAGATAGCGCGCCTGCGCGACGGAAGCCGACATGGGCTCGATGGCGAGCTGGTAGCCGGGCGGCGGCGCGCCGAACAGGCGCAAAGACTCGGCGTGCGCGAAGCCGGCGATCTGGGTCGCCTCGAAGAAGGCGCAGGCGCGGTCGGCGCTCTTGATCAGCGTCCTGATCTTGGCCGGAATATGGGCCGGCAGGCCGAAGCGGACGTTGATCGCGGTCTCCAGCTTCTCCTCGAAGGCGCGGTAGTCGAGGCCGAGCGCCGCCTTGAACGGCGAGATCATATCGCCGATCACGTACTCGGCGGCGTCGTGCAGCAGCGCGGCCAGCCGCCAGCGCGGCTCCAGGCCGGGGCGGATGTGGGCGGCGATCTCCTCCACCACGAACGAGTGCTGGGCCACCGAGAAGGCGTTCTCGCCGATCGTCTGGCCGTTCCAGCGCGCTACGCGGGCGAGGCCATGGGCGATGTCCTCGATCTCGATGTCGAGCGGGGAGGGGTCGAGCAGGTCGAGCCGGCGGCCGGACAGCATCCGCTGCCAGGCCCGCGGCGCATCTGTCTTGGAGCGTCGCGCGCCTCTCGCCACCGGATTCGTCGCTCCGCCATGCCCCTCGGCCGCACGCAGGGCCTTGCCGCGCCATGACCGATTGCTTGACAAATATCAATGCACGGCGCCGCGTGGAGAGGGCGTTCAGAAGCGTCAACGGAGGAACGCGATGATTTGGGCGAGGGTCATGGCGCCGCTCTCGGGCGGCGAGGGAGACCGGCACATTGTCGCCGCGGCAGCGGCGCTGGCGGAGCCGTTCGAGGCCGAGATGGCCTGCGTGCACGCGCCGCCGGACGTGGCCGACCTGATCCCCTGGATGGGCGACGGTTTCATGGGCGGCGTGCAGGCGAGCGCGGTCGATGCGATCCGCGAGGCGGCGTCCGAGGGCGCGAAGGCGGCCGCCGCGGTCGTCGACGGCGTGCCCTACGCCAAGAAGAGCTTCCGCACGCTGGCCTCGCCGGTCTGGGCGGCGCTCGCTTTGCATAGCCGGCTCTCGGACGTGGTGGTGTTCGACGATTCGGCCGCCAAGGGCCGCGGGCCGCTCGCCGAGGTGTTCCAGCAGATCGTCGCCGACGAGCAACGGCCGACGCTGGTGGCGCGCGAGGGCTTTTCGGTCGGCGGCGCGGTCGCGGTCGCCTGGGATGGCGGCAAGGAAGCCAGCCGCGCGGTGCGCACCGCCGTGCCGCTGCTGGAGAAGGCGTCCAAGGTGGTGATCCTCTCGGCGCCGCAGGCGGCGGCGCGGCAGTTCGATCCGGCCGGCCTGCAGGCCTATCTCACCGCCCGCGGCGTGAAGTCGGAGATCGAGAAGCTGGAGGGATCGGCGGACGCCGCGCCGCGCCTCTTGAAGGCCGCGGTGGATAGCGGCGCCAACCTTCTGGTCGCCGGCGCGTTCGGCCACCCGCGCCTGCAGGAGTTCGTGTTCGGCGGCGCGACGCGCACCTTCTTCGCCGCGCAAGCTCCCTCCCTGTTCATTTCCCACTAGGATCGGCGATCGATGGCTGACGGCGCCCGCACCAACACCAAAGTCCCGCTCTCGCGCATCGTCATGCGCATGGCGCGCAATCCCGGCACCGAGTTCGCCGATGGCGACGACCATCGCGGCTATGCGCTGGTTGCGCCGCTGACCAAGGACGGCCACCTCGATGCGACCGCGTACGGCAAGGCCAAGCGCGCCTGCTCGGTGCGCCGCTTCGCGCCGGACGAGGACCCCAGCGACGGCAAGCTCGTGCACCAGGGGCGCACCTGGTACTTCGACTACGACAACGCCGAGGACACCGGCGAGGAGCCGGTGTTCCGTCTCGGCCAGCACCGCTTCGCCGTCGGCGAATACGTCAGCATCACCGACGAGGACGGGCGCCTGCTCACCTACAAGGTCACCGACGTCACGCCGGTCTGAGGCCGTCGGCGGCCCCGCGGGCGCAGGGAGCCGCCGGCGGCTCGACGCGACTCTCCCCGCCGGGGACGCGGGTCAGCCCTGGCGGAACAGCCGCAGCATCGCAGTCGACATCGCCGTGCCGCTCAGCATCAGCGAGCCGCCCAGGACCAGCAGGGCCACCGTCGTCAGCACCGTGCTCGCGCCGACGGCGGTCAGGGCGAGGATGCCGAGCACCACGGCCGCCAGGCCCGCCAGCAGGTGGGCCGCGGCCGCGCTGCTCGTGGGCGCGGCCAAGGTCGCCGCGCTCCCGATGCGGCCGACGACGCCCGCCGACAGCATCAGCGCTGCGCCGCCCACGATCACCAGCGCAGCCATCAGCACCGGGATGGCGATTCCGATCAGCGACAGGATCCCGAGCACGATCGCGGCAAGGCCGGCGACCAGTTCGACGGTCACGCCGCCGTTCAGCTCTATGTCGGCGCCGGCCGCCGCCGCCTGGCGCGCCGCGATGGCCGCGCCCTCCACGATGAAGGCCGCGCCGAAGATGATGCCGGCGATCGGCGTCAGGACGCGGGGAATCACGCCGACCAGGCCGAGAATGGCCAGGATCACCACCGCGACCCCGCCCATGCTCTCCGTGGCGCCTCCGCTGTCTACGGCGGTTAGCCGCCGAGTATCGGTGGTTGAGAATGCAGTGGACATTTTCAGGTACTCGCTATTCGAACACAGCTCTCCCAGCCTCTCGTGGCAGGAGAACGGATCGGGATCGCGGCTCGTTCCAAGGATGCATCCCGGCAGGATGTATCTGGGCCGAACGCCGCAGGGTGCTTGAATCACGGCGTGACAATGGCGAAATCCCGCCCATGCCCTCCGAGACCGCGGCTGAACGCCGCTCGCTGTTCGCCGAGACCGTGACCCGCGAGACCGGGATCGACGAGGTGATGATCGAGCGCTTGGTGCATGCCTTCTACGCCGACGTGCGCGCCGATCCGCTGCTCGCGCCGATCTTCGCGGCGATCGTCGAGGACTGGACGCCGCACCTGGCGCAGATGTGCGCCTTCTGGTCGTCGGTGGTGCTGATGACCGGCCGCTACCATGGCCGGCCGATGGAGAAGCATCTGCCGCTGCCGGTCGATGCGGCGCACTTCGACCGCTGGCTGGCGCTGTTCGAGGCGGCCGCCCGCCGCGAGTGCCCGCCGGCAGCCGCGGCGGTCTTCATCGAGCGCGCCCACCGCATCGCCGAAAGCCTCGAGCTCGGCCTCGCCGGCCAGCGCGGCCAGCTGCTGATG
>Ga0134126_10003054_pt1 | contig 20998 bp, 15 predicted proteins | sample KB31752_FD_96881 | JGI IMG/M metagenome (GOLD analysis project Ga0134126, IMG submission 96881) | Terrestrial soil microbial communities with excess Nitrogen fertilizer from Kellogg Biological Station, Michigan, USA - KB3-175-2 | ecosystem: Environmental > Terrestrial > Soil > Unclassified ... | reverse complement strand
TCTGGTTGGCGTTGCCGGTGCAGGACCAGATCTGGGCCTGGGTGCCGGAGCCGCCGTAGCCGGTGTCGTCCAGGCACTTGCCGGAGTTGGGGTTGAGCAGCGCGCCGTCGGACTGCGGGACCCAGGTCTGGGCTCCGGTGCCGTTGCAGGTGTACAGGTCGACGGTGGTGCCGTTGGCGGTGCCGGCGCCGTTCACGTCCAGGCACATGCCGAGTACCTGGAGGGTGTTGTTGGACTCGACGGTCCACTGCTGGGCGTTGGTCCCGTTGCAGGTGTAGACCTGGATCGGGTTGAACAGCGCGGTGCTGGCCGACCGGTCATCCAGGCACAGGCCCTGGTAGCCGGTAATCGGTCCCGTGCCAGGCGGCGGGTTGCCGCCCCCGCCGCCGGCGATCTTGTTGAAGATCGACGAGTACTGGTAGCCGGTCCCCTTGTCGTAGCCGTCGATCTCCCAGAAGGACAGCTCCTGGACGCCGTTGGCGGCCGCGAAGCTCTCCAGCGACTGGGCATTCGAGGTGGAGAACACGGTGCCGTCGTCGTTGGTGCCGGCGATGGGGGTCAGGCCCATCATCGCGTAGGCCGCCGAGGTGGAGATCCCGTACAGGCCAGCCAGCTGGCTAGCGGTCCCCTGCGCGGCGGACTCGGCGTCCGCGAGGTCGTTGGACCCGGCACCGAAGTCCATCGTCATGATGTTGACGGTCGAGACCTTCACCCCCTGGGCCTTGGCGTCCTGGAGCAGCGCGTACTCCGAGCCGCTGCCGGTGGGCAGGCCCTGCGGGGCCACGGCCAGGGTGAAGTCGACCTGGACCGACGGGTCCTGCGCCTGCAGCGCGGCCAGCGCCTGGTCGCGCCGGGTCGTGGCGGCGGTGTCGGACAGGACACCACCTTCGATGTCGAAATCCAGCCGGGTGACGCCGTAGGTGTTCACCACGTTCTGGTAAGCGGCGGTGAGCTGAGAAACGTTCGTGCAGGTCTGGGCGAGCTCACCACCCGACTCGCCGCCGAAGGAGATGAGGACGTTGCCGCCGGCGGCCTGAATGGCGCTGATCTGCGAGGCGAAGGCGCCGACCGAGTTGCCGCCGTCCTCCCACTCCGGCGTGCAGCCGGACTGCGGGATCAGGAAGGCCAGCGTGTAGTCCTTCAGGCCGGTCGCGGCCTGGTCCGAGGCCATGTCCCCGGCGTCCGATGAGTCGATTTGCAGGTAGGGCGCGGCGAAGTGGGCCGGTAATGCGGCGGCGGCGGCGGGAGCGGCGGCGGCCGGCGCCGCGGCGGCGAGCGCGAGGCCCCCAGATCCCAGCGCGGCGGCGGCCACGGCCAGCACGACCGACCATTGTTTTCCGGGGATTCTTGATGGGCGCATGGTGATCGGATCCCTTCGGCCAAGCGGTCCGGCGGGAGCGGGGTGACCCGCCGGCGGAATAGTTTCCACCTTGTTTCTGAAACAGTTAAGAAACTATCCTGTAAGTGATTGCAGCAGCGGACCGAAGTAGCGTCAAGGCGTGGATATGAGATTGACGGTTTGTTAATCCTGGCCTAAGGGACTCTTATGGAGAGCCAATGAAACAAGACTCTGTTTCAGATCTTGTTACTGGATCCGGCCGGGTAACGGTGCGCGCTATCGCGGCCGAAACCGGGCTGTCGATCGCCACGGTCTCGCGGGTCCTCAATGGCGGGGATAACGTCGCACCTGGCACCCGCGAGCGGGTGCGGCAGGTGGTCGAGCGGCTCGGCGACCGCGCGCCCGTGCCGCGCCGGCGGGCACCGGCGCGGGCCACCCGCCGCCCGGTGTTCGTGCGCTGTCCCTATCTGCTGACCGACTACTTCGGGCACATCGTGACGTCGATCGCCGAGACGCTCGCGCTGCACGGCCAGAGCATGCTGCTCGACGCGGGCGACGCGGTGGTCGCGTCCGCCGCGGTGCGCGAGCTGCCGCGCCGCCGCGACGCCTACGGCGCGGTGCTGATTCTCCCCCCGGAGTCCCGTGCCGAGCTTGAGGTCCTGGTCGGGCGCGGCTACCCGCTGGTGGTGGTGGACCCGCGGACCACCGCGCCAGGCGGCATGGTGTCGGTCTCGGCCGCGCACTTCGCCGGCGCCAGGGCCGTCACCCGGCACCTGATCGAGCTAGGTCACCGCCGGATCGGGGTGATCACCGGGCCGCCCCACTGGCACACCAGGGACGACCGGGTCGGCGGGCACCTGGCCGGGCTGGCCGAGGCCGGGGTTCTCGGCGACCCGGAGCTGATGCGGTACGGCGAGCCGGCCGCCAAGACGGGGGCGCGGGCCGGCGGGGAACTGCTTGACCTGCGCCCGCGGCCGACCGCCGTGGTCTGCTTCAACGACAAGGTCGCGGTGGGGGTGCTGGAAGCGGCCGCGGCGCGCGGGCTGCGGGTGCCCGAGGACCTGTCGGTGGCCGGCTTCGACGACATCGACGTCAGCCGGGCCACCACGCCCCGTCTCACCACCGTCCGCCAGCCGCTGCAGGAGATGGGCCACACCGCGGTCACGATGTTGATGCGCCAGCTCGACGGGCATGCCGACGAAGCGCTGAGCATGGAGCTGGAAACACGCCTGATCGTGCGCGAGAGCACAGGCCCCGCGCCAGGGCCTGGCCATTAGGGAGTGTCCCGCGGATCTCGGGACGGCGACCGGACGACCCGGCTTGTCTACCGTAACGGCCGTAACATGCCGTTCGGCAGCCACGGCCACCCCGACTGCCCCATGATGCGGTCGACTGGATTCCTGGTTGTGACCTAGCCGAAAAACCGACCGACGTCATGGTTGTTGCTCTCACGTCGTAAGAGCGACGTGAGAGCAACAACCATGACGTTCCACAGTCCCGCATCAAGATCGTGATGGGCAAGGAAGCGGCAAGGAGCGCTGCGCGCGCCCGGCGCCATGCGGGTTATCTGTCGCGGCCGTTCGGCTGGTTTCTCCTGCGCTGCCTTATGACGTAGACGGCAACGCCGATGACGACCACGGCGAGGATGACGGGGACGGCGCTGAGGTTATGCGTGCCGATGGCAATCGCGAGGATCATCGCTGGGTCCTCCCTTCAGGTGTCGCGGGTGGTCATCTTCCAGGCGCCGATGGCCGACCAGGCGATGATCCAGCCGGCGATGACGGCGATCATGGCCCAGGTGGGCATGGGCGGCAGGTGCAGCCCGCGCGGGCCGCCGCCGGGCCCGACCGTGATGCCTCCGGCCAGCGCGGCCGGCTTGAGCTGGTCCATGGCGACGCCGACCACCAGGCGCTCGCCGTTGATGAAGTGGGGCAGCGCGTGGTCGGCCAGCGCGGGGGTGATGATGATCTCCAGCAGGACGAGCAGGATGGTCGGCACGGTCCGCTGGCCCATGAGCGAGCCGAGGCCGAGCCCAATCGTGAACGCGATGGTCAGGTCCAGCTCGAGCCACAGCCCGACCTCGGCCATGGCGCCCGGCGACGGGGCGACCGCGCCGGCCGGCGCCGGGCTGCCGAGGAACGCGGTCACCAGGCAGGCCACGGTGAAGCCGACGGCGGCCAGCGACAGCAGGATGGCCAGCCCGGCCGGGATGCGGGCCAGGTACAAGGCGAGCCGGGACCGGCCGGTGATCACCAGGTGGCGGAACATGCCGTCGGTCAGGTCGGCGGTCCCGGCGGTGGCACCGAGGGCGACGGCGATGATGAACCCGAACTCGTCCATCAGGGTGCAGGCGGTCGCGAACCCGTTGGGGGCGCCAGCCGGTGCGTAGCGAGCCGGGTCGCTGAGGTGGTAGGCGAGCCGGATGCTGTAGAAGATCACGGGCAGGCCGATGGTGAACGCCGCCGTGAGGCTGGTCAGCGCGCGGCGCTTGCGCAGTTCCAGGAACCGGGCGCTGATCAGCGGCCAGGTGGGCAGCCAGGAGCGGCTACCGCTGGCGGCCAGGCTGGGCGGCGTGACGGGCTGGGTCACTGGCTGTGTATCGGGCTGGGTCACTGTTCCTCCCCCAGGCGGCTGGTCACGGACAGGAACCAGTCCTCCAGCCGGGCGTGCGACTGGCGCAGGCCGTAGACGGAAATCCCCGCCTCGACCAGGCGGCGGTTGATCTCGGCGGTCTGCTCGTGCGCCGTCACCGCGGCGGTCGGACCCGGGGCCAGCGTCACGGTCAGCCCGAGCCCGTCCTCGGACAGGTCGACGCGGGAGACGATCGCGGGATGGCTGATCGCGCGGGCGGCCGCGGGCGGGTCGTAGCACCGCACCTCGACGGCCGCGCCGGTCCTGCGGGTCAGCTCGCCGATGGGACCCTGGCGGATGACCTGGCCGTGGTCGACGATGGCGACTTGGTCGCAGGTGCGTTCCACCTCGTCGAGCAGGTGCGACGACAGCATGACCGTCCGGCCTTCGGCGGTCAGGCCGCCGATCAGGTTACGCGTCTCGTGCCTGCGCGCCGGGTCCAGCCCGTTCATCGGCTCGTCCAGGATGAGCAGTTGCGGGTCGGCCAGCAGGCAGGCGGCCACGCCCAGCCGCTGGCGCATGCCCATCGAGTACGCGAAGACCTTGTCATCGGCCCGCTGGGTCAGCCCGGTGCGATCCAGCGCCGGGCCGATCTGTCGCTCGGCATCGGCGCCCCTGGCCGCGGCCAGCACGCTGAGGTTCTCCCGTCCGGTCAGGTGACCGTGAAACCGGGGCTCGTCGACGATCGCGCCGACCCTGGCCAGGGCCCTAGCGCGCTGGGCCGGGACGGGCACGCCGAGCAGCGACATGGTGCCGCTGTCGGCCCCGGTCAGGCCGAGCAGGACCCGGATCAGCGTGGTCTTGCCCGCCCCGTTCGGGCCCAGGTAGCCGAACGCCGAGCCCCGCGGCACGAGCAGGTCCACGTTGTCGACGGCGGCACGGGGACCGAAGCGCTTGGTGAGGCCGTGCACCTCGACCGCCCAGTCACCGGCCGAGTCGTCGGCCGGGCTGGCCGTGGCGAACTGGTCGGCGGGCGGATACGGACTGCCTTCGGTCTCGGGGATAGCGGTCATCTGCTTTCTTCCTCATGGGGTTGGTGGCTCTTTCCACGGTCGGTCAATCCCGACCGTCCTGTCTGCGGCCGCCGGAGCGAACCGGTTCATCCGCGAGGATGAATCCGCGCCGCCTGACGGCTGATGCACGCGGCCTGGCCTGGCGCTACGTTCGATGCATGCGGGTAATGCGGCGCTTGGCGGGCGGTGATCCCGGCCTGGTCGCGGATGCCGCGGTCGCGATCGCCGGGGCCACGCTGACCGCCGCCGTGGCGTGGGATCCGCCTGGCCTGGCCCGGGTGGCCGGGCCGCCGTGGCTGCTGGTACTGGTGCCCCTGCTGGTGGGCGCGGCGCTGGCGGTGAGCCGCCGGGCGCCGCTGCTGACGTGGCTCGGGATCTGGGCGGGCATCGCGCTGCAGAACCTGGTTACCCGGCACCCGCCGCCGGGCCTGGAGTTCTTGTTCGCGCTGTTCGCCGGCGGCTACTCGCTGGGCGCGCACGTCAGCATGCGCCGCGGCGCCATCGGGCTGGCGGTCACGGCCCCGGTCATGGCGCTGATCAGCCACCTGGACGGTGTCGGCACGGGCCTGTCGTTCCTCCCGCTCCTAGCCTTTTGGCTGGCCGGGGTGGTCGTCCAGGCCCGCAGGCGGACGGCCTCGCTGGCCCGGCGCAACGCGGCGCTGCAGCGCCTGGCCGAGCAGGCGGCGGCCGCCGAGCGGGTCCGGATCGCGCGGGAGCTGCACGACATCGTGGCCCACCACCTCAGCGTGGTGGTGCTCCAGGCGGCCGGGGCCAGGGCGTCGGGACGGCCGGCCGGGCCGACGCTGGAGAAGATCGAGAACAGCGGACGGCAGGCCCTGGCCGAGACCCGCCGGCTCCTGGGGGTGCTGCGCGACCCTGGGCAGGAGAGCGGGTTCGCGCCGCAGCCCGGGGTCGGCGAGCTGGAGATGCTGGCCGGGACGGTCCGCGCGGCCGGCCTGCCGGTGCGCCTGGTCATCGACGGTGACCCCGAGGCGCTGCCCGCGGCCGTGGATGTGTCGGTCTACCGGATCGTTCAGGAGGCGCTGACCAATGTCCTCAAGCACGCCGGGTCGGCCGGCGCCGACGTGAGCGTTGCCTGCGGGCCGGACGCGGTGACGATCGAGATTACCGACGACGGAACGGGGCCGTCCGGCCAGGCCCGGAAGCAAGGAGACCAGCCCACAGCCAGCGGGCACGGGCTGGCCGGGATGCGCGAGCGGGCCGCGATATTCGGCGGTGAGTTCCACGCCGGGCCGCGGGCCGGGGGCGGGTTCGCCGTGCGGGCCCGGCTGCCGCTGGCCTACCCGGCGCCGCTCGCGGATGGCGCCTCGCTGCCGGGAGATCCGGTGCCGGTGGTGGACCTCCGGTCGTGCGGGGACTCGCTGCCGCTGGGCGACGGGCGGCCATGATCAGCGTGCTGATCGCCGATGATCAGGACCTCGTCCGCGAGGGCCTGCGGATGCTGCTGGAAGCCGAGCCTGACCTGGTCGTGGCCGGCGAGGCCGGCGACGGCGGCCAGGCGCTGGCCCAAGCCAGGGCCCTGGACCCGGACGTGATCCTGATGGATGTCCGCATGCCCGGCATGAACGGCATCGAGGCCACAACGCGGCTGGTCCAGGGCGGATCGCGGGCGCGGATCCTGATGCTGACCACCTTCAACCTGGACGAGTACGTCTACCACGCGCTCCGGGCCGGCGCGAGCGGCTTCCTGCTCAAGGACGCCAGCCGCGAGCAGCTCACCGGCGCCGTGCGCGCGGTGTCGGCGGGCGAGACCCTGCTCGCCCCGGCCATTACCCGCCGGCTGATCGAGGACTTCTGCCGCGGGCCCGCCCCCGGCGGCGTGGCCGCCACGGCGGCCGGGCGTCTCAGCGACCGTGAGCTGGGCGTCGTGCGGCTGGTCGCGCAGGGCCTGTCGAACGCCGAGATCGCCGGCCGGCTCTTCCTCAGCGAGGCCACGGTCAAGAGCCACATCGCCCGCATCCTGGCCAAGCTCGGCCTGCGCGACCGCGTCCAGATCGCCGTCCACGCCTACGAGCACGGCATCGTCCGGCCCGGCCACGGCGCTCCGCCCCCGGACCGGGGCAGCGGGCCCTAGCGGTCAGTCTCCGAACTCCACCCGTAGTTCGGTCAGCGTGCGGGTGAAGTAGCCGGGCGCGAATTCGGGCTCGGAGCCGGGCACCAGCCGGAACCTGGGGGCCCGGCGCAGCAGCTCCTCGAAGACGACCCGCAGCTCCAGCCGGGCCAGGTTCGCGCCCAGGCAGAAGTGGGTGCCGAAGCCGAACGCGACGTGATGGTTATGGCGCCGGGTCACGTCGAAGTGGTCGGGCCGCTCGAACGCCCGGTCATCGCTGTTGGCCGCCCCGTACATGAGCAGCACCTGGTCGCCCGTGCGCAACAACTGGCCGCGCAGCTCATGGTCCGCGGTCACCGTCCGCCGCATGTTCAGGACCGGCGTCGCGCACCGGATGAACTCCTCCACCGCGGTCGCTCCGATCAGCGACGGATCGGTCAGCAAGATCTCGCGCTGGTCAGGGAACCGGGCCAGGTTCCAGACGGTCTGGCCGATGACCGACCGGGTCGTCTCGGCGCCGCCATCGAGCAGGAGCAGGCCGGCGACGACGTCGGCGGTGCCCTGAGCGGCCATCCGGTCGATCAGGCAGGCCGCGGATCCCCGGCGTACAGCAGCGGGTCGAGGATGTTGAGCGGCGCGGACACGGGCAGCGGTCAGGCGTTGGCGTGCTGCGGGCCGTAGACGTCCCACAGTTGGCCGGCGAAGAACTGGCCGAAGCGCTCCAGGGTGACGGCCCGGTGCGGCCCCTCGACCCGGATGGTGGTGAGCTGCCGGGCGAAGTCGGCCGGGCTCAGGTGCAAGGTGCCCATCGCCAGCGTGGTGGCGCCGTCATCCTCACCCGCGGCGACGTGCCCGTCCAGCAGCCGGTAGTGCAGGGTCGAGGTGTCGGGCCAGATGCGGGTGGGCGCCCCGTGGAAGACGTCCTTCTCGCCGCTGAGGGTGCGGGGCTGGCCCGTCGCGTCGGCGAACTGCAGCCGGTACCGCATGAGCCTGCGGTCCGGCGCGCCGTCCGGCGCGAAGAGGTCGAACCAGCCCCGCTGGATTTGACGCCGGCCCCCGAGAATTGCGGCATCAATCCATCCCTCGGCCCGGGCAGAGTGCTCGGGATCTTCCAGGAACTGCTCTACGTCGTCGGCGGTGATCGTGAGGCGGAAGCTCGCCGGCTGCTGCGACTCCGGCCCGGCCGCACCGCCCGTGCCCATGGCCGGGGTGCAGGTCCCCCTCATTTCCTCGGTGAACGACAAGGAGGTGCGGCCCGCGGGGCTCCCGCGTCCCGCCCCGCTCGCCGCCCCCGCCCCGCCGGCCCCGCCCGTCCTGCCGGCCTGGCCCGCCCCGCCGGTCTCGCGGGCACCGGTCCCGCGGGCGGCCGTGGCCGGCGCGGGCCGTGGCTGCTCCAGCAGCCGGGTGCACATGCGGTCCGCCAGCGCGGCGATCGTCAGCGACGGGTTGGTGCCCACCGGCCCCGGCATCACGGCGCCGTCGGCGATGTACAGGCCCGGGTACCCGAACACCTCGCCGTGCGAGTCGCACACTCCCTCGGCGCGGTCGCGCCCCATCGGGGCGCCGCCGACCGGGTGCACGGTGATGATCCGCTTGCGCAGCCACATCGGGTTGTCCACGCACCGGGCGCCGAGCACGGCCGCGACGCGGCGCATGGTCGCCTGCACCCGCTCGAAGTAGGCGTCGCTGGTCGTCGTGGACCAGGACAGGTCCAGGCGGTTGCCGCTCAGCCACAGCAGGCCGTCGGGCACGTCCCGGCCCATGCCGAGCAGCGGCAGCGAGCCGACCGACAGCGCATCGGTGCCGATGAGGTCGGAGATCTCGGCCGACAGGCTGTAATCGGGCCTGCGGGCCAGGATGGCGCGCAGCCGCTCCAGCGCGAACCGGGCCAGGCGGCGCGTATCGCCTGGCATGTCGGCCGCCTCCACCAGCCAGTCGACGAAGGCCGGGTAGCCGCCGTCCTCGAGGTAGGCGCCGCGCCCCTTCTCGTCCGGCCCGTCGTGCTCGTCGCTCAGCCGGATGGCGCTGGTGATCACCGGCCCGCGGCTGGCCTCGAGCGGCCGGACGCGGCTGCGGTCCCTGGCCCGGATGAGGAAGGTCAGCACGTCCCCGTTGCTGCTGAAGCGGCTGCCCAGGGCCGAGCTGAGGCGGGGCAGATACGGGCGGTTGCGCATCAGCAGGTAGGTGGTGCCGAAGGTGCCCGCGGCCAGCACGAGCCGGTCACAGGTGATCATCTCCACCGTTGGCGCCGTGTCGGCCGGCCGTCCCTGGCCCTGCGGGTCATGGCGGATGTAGTCCACCTCGTACCCGCCCGCCTGCCTCGGCCGGATGGCCAGCACCTCGTGCCCGGGGCGCAGGTCCGCGCCATAGTGCTGGGCGGCGGAGAGGTAATTGTGGTCCAGCGTGTTCTTGGCCCCGTCGTTGCAGCCGATGTCGCACTCGCCGCACAGGCGGCAGGTGCTGCGCGGGCGGCCGTGCAGGTTGCCGTAGCTCGGTTCCGCGATCGGGAGCCCCTGGCCCGGCGGTGCCCCCGGCTTCGGCGAGAAGCTGATCGCGAGCGGCGGCAGCTGCCAGCTCAGGCCAAGCTCGGCCGCCGCGTCCCGCATCGCGTGGGTCTTGGGCGCCGCGAAGCCCGGCGCCTCCAGCGGGTAGGGGGTCGCGCCGAGCATCCGCTCGACCTCGTCGTAGTGCGGGTCGAGGTCAGCCCGGGTCACCGGCCAGGACTCGTATCCGCCGCCGGGGAGGGGGTCGTCCTGCACGAACCAGTGCTCGTCCTTGCGCAGCAGCACGTTGGCGTAGATCAGGGAGCCGCCGCCCAGGCCGCTGGACACGACCGAGTCGCAGCCGCTGAAGCGCCAGACGTCATACATGCCGTGCAGACCGTTACCGGGCTCCCAGAATGCCCGGCTCATCTCGGCCGGGGTGCGCGGGAAGCTGCCGGGCGGATGGGCGTGGCCGCGCTCGAGGAGCACGACCGACAGGCCTGCCTGGGCCAGCCGGCAGGCGGAAACCGAGCCGCCGAAGCCCGATCCGACCACCACCACGTCGGCGTGCTCGCTGGCCGGCGCCCCGCCCACCTTCGGAGTCCTCCCACCCACCTCCCCTGCCTTCTTCACGGTCAGGCCGCCTGCCGCTTGAGGAACTGGCTGATCCGCGGGAACACGTCCAGGTGGGAGTCTTTGCCGATGATGGGGTCCAGGTGGCCGTAGCCGGGGAGGATCTCCAGCTCGTGCTGGCCGGGCGAGGCCTGCGACAGCAGCCGGTGGCAGACGATGTTCGAGTCGGTGAACACCCGGTTGCGGTCACCGGTCAGCAGCAGGATCGGCGTCTTAATCTGGCTGGCCCGTGACAGATAGTCATCGGGCAGGTCGCGGTGGCGCGGGTCGCCGGGGTCGCACTTGACCGCGTGCCCGGCCCGCACCATCTTGGCCACGTGCCGGTAGTAGTTCAGCCCGCACGAGCTGCACAGGTCGGCCATGCGCTCATGCGTGACCGACAGCAGGTTGTCGTGCTCGTACATGGCCGGGTGGCCGCTGCCCCACATGAAGCTGAGCATGTGGCACGCGCTGACCTGGCACTCGCGGTGACCCAGCGACACCAGTTTGCCCATGAGCCAGTCGCGGGTCAGGACCGGGCTGGTGGCGAAGCGGGGATCCAGGGACGAGATGCCGAGCAGGTACTCCATCAGCGGCGGCCCGAACCCGAGCTTGACCTTCGACCAGGCCGGCACGCGCGGGGTCAGGGCTACGCTGTTGCAGGTCACGCTGGCCAGGCCGGGCAGCAGGCCGGCGAACAGGCTCATCATGAACGACAGCGACCCGAGGCAGTGCGCGATGACGTGCACCCGGCGGTCCCCGATGTGCCGCCGCAGCTCGCGCAGCGCGGCCGGGTGGTCGTAGTCGGCGATGTCGTCCAGGGTGTACCGGTGGGTCTCGGGGTCATAAGGGAAGCGGTTGCTCATCCGGAAGTCGAGCGCCCAGACGTCGGTGAACCCGTCGTCCAGCAGGTAGCTGACCAGGTTGCGGTGCTCGGGCATGATGAACAGGTCGCTGGAGGATGTCAGGCCGTGCACGACCAGGACGACGTCGTCGCAGACCGCGCGGCGGAACCGGGTCAGGCTGAGACCCAGGCCGTCCTCGGTCGCGAACGGATGCACGGACACCTCGGCGTCCGTTACCCCCTCCAGCGTGTACCGCGGGATAGGGCCGGTCATCTGTCCTCCACGTGCTGCGGGGCATTCTTGTCCACGATGCAGCCTCGGACCGCCCCAGCACATCGGGGTAAACACTGACTTACCAGAGGAAAGCCTGAACCCCTACAGCATCTTCATCTGACTCACCCGGGGTTACTCCCGGGCCCGCGGACGGGGCAACGTGAGGTACGCCACGACCCCGGCGGCCACGACGAGCAGCGCCGATACTGAGAACAGCAGGTCGATCGGACCGATCGCGACGCCCAGGACTCTCGCGTGGAAGTTGGTCAGGACTGAGCTGGCCAGTGTCCCGGCCAGTACCACGGAGAGCATCGAGGCCGCGGTCATGGCAGGCGTCAGCACCGCGAACATCCGGCCGGTGAACTCCTTAGGCGTGACGGCAAGCAGTTGCGGGCCCAGGGCCGCGTTCATCACCGCCACCGGCATCGCCATGATGAACATCAAGACGACCGCCACGGCGAAATCAGTCTGCCGGGAGTAGATGAGGAACGTAGCGCCGCCGAGGAGCAGGCCCAGCCACGTCACCGTCCTGGCCGACAGCAGCTTGGTGAAAAATCCCGATGCCAGGCCGCCGACGACGGCCCCCGCCCCATACGCCATCCACATGACGCCGAGCAGGTTCGCCGTCACGTGCAGGTTGTCGCGCAAGAAGAAAACGAGAAGTGACGTGATCGACCCCGTGCCCAGCGAGGAGAGAACCGCGGTGCACAGCATCGCCACGAGGTACCTGTTCCTGGCGAACATCTTCAGCCCATCTGAGAACTGGCGCCGCCAGCGCGGACGTTCGGTCATTGGCGCATCACCATCAGCGCCGGGAATTGCCGGCGCCGGGAACCTGACCGAGCGAATCGCGAGGAACGAGATGATGTACGACAGGCAATTCAGGAAGATCGCCCACTGAATTCCGAGGGCGAACAGCAAGGGAGCGGCAAGCGGAGGACCGATGATCGCCGCCCCGGCCGCAGTCGCCTGCCCGAGGCCGAACGCCCTGGTGCGGCCGACCTCGCCGGGAACGATCTCGCCGATGGTCGCCACTCGAGCCGGGTTAAACAACTGGCCAGCAGAGTTGATGACGATGACGATGAGGTAAATCATCGCCAGCCATCCACTTACCGGGATGTCCCTGCGCGGCAGCAACGTCAGAATCGCCAGAAGGCCAACCAGGATGGCGCGGACCGCCTCAGATGCCAGCATCGTGCGGCGTTTGCTCCAGCGGTCGACGAAGACCCCCGACGCCGGGCCGACCATGACGGTGACCGCGAACGCGCACAGCATCAGACCGCTCACTGCTGCGGGCGCCCAGTGGCTGCCGGCCAGCAGCACGGTGGCGATCCACAGCGTCAGCGTGGTGTCGAAGACAAAATCTCCGACGGAGGAGACCGCCTGTCCGAGCCACAGGCGAGAGAAATCACGGTTGACAAGGAATCGTGTTACCAGCCCGCCCTGGCTGTGCTCTGGCGACCTAGCGCTGGCGGTAGTTGGCCGCAACCTGTCCTCCACGTGCTTCCCCGTCATTCTCATACACCGTGCAGGCCCAGGCGGGCCCGGCGCATCGGGGTAAACGCTGAATTAAATGGGACGACATCGGCAGCAGGCCCGGCAAAGGCGAACGGCGGATTACGGACGCTCCTTGATGGCTTTGAGGATGCCGGTCCGCGTGGTGACGCCGAGCTTGGCGAAGATGTGGGCCAAATGGGTCTCCACCGTCCGGACGCTCACGAACAGCGATCCGGCGATCTGCTGGTTGGTGTAGCCCTCGCCGACCAGCTTGACCACGTCCAGCTCGCGTTCGGTCAGGCCGTGCGCCCCGCCCCGCCGGGCCCCGGCGCCGCGCCTGCCGGCGCTGACCCGGACGCCCAGGCGGCGCTGCTCGCGGGCGGCGGCGTCGTGCAGCGAGCGCGCGCCGCAGGCGGCGAACTTCTCCGCCGCGAGGGCCAGTTCCGCGCGGGCCTGGTCACCCTCGCCGGCGGCGGTGAAGGCCACGCCGGCGCACAGCCGGGCCCGGCCCGCGTCGACCAGCAGTCCGGCGGCGTCAAAGAACGCGGCCGCCGCGGCCGCCTCGGCGGCCGCGGCGCGGGGCTGCGTCCCGCGCAGCGCGTGCGCGCGGGCCAGCCTGGCCGTCGCTTCCTGGCCGGGTCGCGCCACCTTGGCGGCGCGGCCGGCCCAGGCGCTGGCCTCGGCGGAGTTGCCGTCCTCGGCCTCAAGTCCGGCCATGACCTCGCAGGCCGACAGCAGGCTGCGCCGGTCCAGCATCGGCCGGCTGAAGTCGCCGCAGGCCAGGGCCATGGCATCGCGTCCGTCGTCGCGGCGGCCCGCGTTGATCAGCGCGATGGCCAGCGCGAACTGGGCCTGCGCGCCCGACCACTCGCCGTTGCCCTGGCCGACCCGCGCCGCCTCCTCGCCCAGCCGCACGGCGCCCTGATGGTCGCCGGCCCAGCTCTGCGCCAGGCACTGCTGGGCCAGCGCGAAGACGAGCTGAAAGTCGGACCCGAGCAGCTGGGCCACCTCGGCGGCCTCGTCGGCGGCGGCGGACGCCTCGTCCAGCCGGCCGTACAGCACCTGCACCTGCGCCTGGCCGGCCAGCAGATTGCTGATGACGTAGCCCTGCCCGGTGGCGCGGGCGATGGCCACCGCGCGGTCGAAATGGGCCAGCGCGCTGTCGTACCGGCCCATCATGGTCTCGGTCCAGCACAGCCAGGCGATCGCGTCGAGCCAGTCGGCCAGGTGATCGTCGGGAGCGACGGCCACCAGCCGGCTGGCCGCCTCGACGTAGCGGGCGGCGTCGGCGATCCGGCCCAGGGCGTAGGCGGGCATCGGCCGCAGCGCGGCGATCGCGAGCGCGACGCTGGGCTCGAAGGCGTCCGCGGTCTCCGGGATGAGGTCCAGGACGGCCTGGGCGGCGCGGATGTCGCCCCGCATCAGGCTCTCGGCCACCAGCCGGGTGCGCAGCGGCACGGCCGCCGCCGACTGCGGGTCGGGGATCCGGTGCAGCTCGCTGAGCAGGACCGCGCGCGCCTCCTGGGGCCGGTCGAGCTGGCGCTCCATCAGGGCGCAGAACCGGGCTGCCAGCGCCCGGCGGGCGTGGTCGCCGGGCGGCAGCCGCTTCAGTGCCTCCCGTGCCGCCTCCCGGCCCTCCACCAGCTGGCCGCTCACCGCCCGGAGCCGGGCCACCTCGAGCCGCAGCTCGAGCTGCTGATCGAGCCCGGCGATCCCGGCGGGCATGAGCCGCAGCGCCGCCTCCAGCCAGTGGGCGGCGGTGGCGGGGGCCTGGGCGGCCGTGTCTCGTGCCGCTTCCCGCAGCGTGGCGATCGCGGCCTGGTCGCCGAACGAGGCCGAGCTCTCGACGTGGTGGGCCCGCAGCGTTGCGGGCGCGTCCAGCCGGGCCAGGTAGGCGGCGATCCGCGCGTGCGCGCCCAGCCGCCAGGCCGCGGCGGCCCCGTCGTAGACGGCCCGGCGGACCAGCGGGTGCCGGAACCGCAGGCGCCCGGCGGTGCCCGGCCTGACGATGTCCCGCGCGACCATGTCGTTGAGCGCGGCGAGCGCGTCGTCGTCGCCGGCCTCGGCCGCCACCGCGGCCAGCGCGGGCTCGAACTCGTCGGCGGCCACCGCCGCGCCCTGCGCGACCAGCCGCGCGGCCGGGGACAGGCCGGTCAGCTCCAGCTGCAGCGCGGCCCGCACGGCGGAGGGCAGCTCGCTCCCGTCGCCGCCGGCCGTGGTGAGCTGCGCGCCCTGCCCCATGCGAGCCAGGGCCTCGAGGTAGAACGGGTTGCCGCCGCTGGCCTGGTGCAGCGCCTGGCGGCGGGCCGGGCTCAGGCCAGGGCCGAGCAGCTGCTCGGTCTCGGCCAGGGTCAGCGGGGTGACCGGCACCTCAACCCCGGCGGCGCCGGCCGAGCGCAGCAGGGCCCGGACCCGCGGCGAGGCCTGGGCCGGGCGGTACGCGACCGCGACCAGCACCTGGCCCCTGGGCGGATGGCGGATCAGGTGGTCCAGCAGCTCGACCGACGCGTTGTCGGCCCAGTGCACGTCGTCGAGGATCAGCACCAGGCCGTGCGGCTCGGCCAGGTCCTCCAGCAGCCGCCGCATCGCGCGGTAGACGCGGTACCGGCCGGTCAGGTCCCCGCCAGCCCCGGCGGCGGCCGCGTCGTCCGGGCCAGGCGCCGCGGCCCGCATGGCCGGGAGCGCGGTGGCCAGCAGCGCGCAGGTCTCCGCGTCCAGCCGCTCGGCCAGGCCCGGCCGGGACGCCTCGACATGATCGTCGAGCGCGTCGATGACCGCACCGAACGGCATCTCCTGCTCGAACTCGGCCGCCCGTCCCCACAGCACGGGCCGCTCCCGGCCCGCCGCGGCCATGGCCAGCTCGGCCAGGAGCCGGGTCTTGCCCGCGCCCGGCTCGCCGGTCAGGCACAGGAACTGGAACGTGTCCGCGCCCGGCGCGGTCAGCGCCTGGCTGAACGCGCGCAGCGCGTCATGTCGGCCGACCAGCGGGGCCCCGGCGCCGGTGATGCTCCCGGCGCCGGCGGCGGATCTCTCAGCTGTCGGCCGGTCCGTATCACCGCGGTCCGTGCCACCGTCCATGCTGCGCTCCACAACGACATGCGCTTACATTGTGTGGTCACGCATGGCGCCGAACTCGACGGATTACACGCATTTTAAGCACGCGGCCCGTCCGTCGCTGGCGCCGGCGGCCTAGCCGCCGCCGGCGCCCCTCGCGCACTGGTCAGTCACCCTCCGGGGCGGCCAGCATCAGCGCCGTCGGCCCGGCGCTCGCCAGGCCGGACAGGATCAGCACGCCAGCGACCAGAGTGATCAGTGGTGTCCAGGTGAGGTAGGGCAGGTAACTGCCGGTGAGCACCTTCGACACCACGGTGACCGCGAGCGCCGCCGCCCCGGCGCCCAGGGTGATCGCCGTGACGTTCAGCACGAGCACCTGCCAGGCGGTCATGGCCTGGAGCTGGCGGGTGGTGGCGCCGATCCGGCGGAGCAGGCGGAGCGGTTCCCGGCGTTCCACGGCGACGGTGATCAAGGTATTGACCAGAGTAACCGCGGCCAGCGCGGCGATCAGGCTGAGCAGCAGGTTGTTGATGAAGGAGCTCTGCGAGGTCAGCCGGGCGTACTGGGCATTGACCAGGCTGCGGCCGGCGACCTGCAAGCCGGGGTACCGCCCTGCCAGCGGGACGATCCGCTTGGCCACCGTCGCCGGAGCGACGCCGGCCGAGTCGTGCACCAGGATCTGGCTCAGGGTGCCCGTGCCGAGGTGGCCGCCGCCGGCCGCACCGGCCGGGACGAGCACGTCGGCGAAGCCCAGCGACCGGCCGAAGATGGCCACCACCCTGGCCCGGTACCGGGTCCCGTCGGCCAGGTAGCTGGTGATGTGCGAGCCGACGTGGGCTTTGACGGCGTCGCTGCCGGTGATCAGGTTGCTGAGCGCGATGTCGCCGGGCCGGAAGTGGGCCAGGCTGCCGGCCTGGACCCGCAGGTTGAGCACGTCAGGCAGCGGGCCCGGTGTCACCGCCTCGGCCGAGGCGCTCTCGGAGCCGGACTCGGGGACCAGCACGGTGGTCGGGGTGAGCCCGATGGCGGCGGCCACTCCGGGCCGGGCGGCCACGGCCGGGAGCGCGCCGGGCGCCAGCCCGGGTCCGGGGGCGGTGACGGCCTCGTCGGCGACCATCCGCTGGCGGCCCTGGACCACGGCGGCGTGGGTCTGGGTGGCGTCGATGAGGTAGATGGTCCCGGCGAAGCTGACGGCCAGCGCCACGGAGACGACGCAGGCGGCCATGCGCCGGGGCCGGACCCGGATCTCGGCCAGCGCGAGCCGGCCCGCGCCGCCGGATCCCAGGCGCAGCGGCAGCCGCACGAGGAGTTCGGCGGCGGCGACCAGGAGCGGGCCGAGGAACGCCACCGCGGCCATGGACGCGAGCAGGGTGAACAGCGCCATGTTGAGCCGCTGGTCGGCGCTCTGGTGCAGGCGCTCGGTGAAGATGCCCAGGGTCACGGCGCCGCCCAGGGCGATGACGCCGAGCGCGATCCGCACCGGATTCGGCCAGCGGCGCTCCACGGACGCCTCGGCCAGCGCCTCGGCGGGCCGGACCCGGCTGGCCCGCCGCCCGGCCACGAACCCGGCCAGCTCGGCCACGATCACGCCCGCCCCGGCCGCGATGAGCAGGATCCAGGGACTGACCCACAGCCGGGTGGCGGCCGGGATGAACTGCTGCCCGGCCAGGGCGTGCACGGCCAGCCCGGCCAGCCAGATCCCCGGCAGGTAGGCGATCGCGGCGGCGAGGATCCCGAGCACGGCCAGCTCGGCCAGCATCATGCGGCGGATCCGCCAGCCGGTGGCGCCGATGGCCCGCAGCAGCGCGAACTGGCGGCGGCGCTGCAGCACCGACAGGGACACGGCGCCGGCCACCACGAACATGGAGATCATCACCATGTCGGCGCCGGCGCTGCCGGCCAGGGCGGCCAGGTTGTCCTTGGCGGTGGCCACGGTCAGGTCGGCGGCCTGCCCGCGCGCGGTCCCGGCCGACACGGTCATGTGGCCGCCGACGATTGTCCTGACCTGCGCGGCCAGGGCGGATGCGCGGGTCCCAGGCCGGGCGACAAGCCCGATGAGGTCGGCGCTGCCGGGGTGCCCGTACAGCGCGCTGGCCTGCGCGGCGGACCAGAACAGCGCGGAGTCCTGGGCCGGGTTCCGGCCCGAGCTGGCCACCCCGACCACGGTGAACGGGGGCTGACCCACCCCGGTCAGGCGGACCCGGTCGCCTGGGCGCAGGCCGGCCGACCGGGCCAGGCCGGCGCCGACGACGAGCTGGTCCGGCCCACGCGGCGCGTGGCCCGAGGTGAGCGTGAACGGGGTGAGCGCGGCGCTCGGCCAGTTGTACCCGGTCAGCCCGGCCGAGCCGCCAGTGGCCAGGCGGCCGCCCGCGAGCTGGAGCGTGACCGGCACAGACTCCTGGGGGATGGCGCGGGCCACGCCGGGCAGGGCGGCCAGCCGGGTGACCAGGCTGGTGGGCAGGCGCCGGTAGACGGGCAGCGGCACGGCGTCGGTCTCGCGGCCCTGGCCGTGGCCGTAGGTGAACCGCGCGTCCGGGTCGCCGGTGACCACGACGCTGGCGCCGGCCAGCCGGCCGGCCGGGACCGTCATCGTGATGCCGGTGCCGACCAGCGCGGCCAGGATGGTCACCAGCAGGGCGGCGACGGTGAGGGCGACAAGCGAGCCGGCCAGCGGTGCGGGCTGGCGGCGCAGCGTGGCCAGGAGCAGCCTCATGACCGGGCCCTCCCGAACTGGCGCAGTGCGGTGGCGAGCTGACCGGGCTCGGGGAAGTCCACGATCCCGGCCAGGCGGCCGCGGTCAAGCAGGAGCGCCCGGTCGGCGCGGGCCGCCACCAGCGGGTCGTGGGTCACCACGATGACGGTCTGGCCCAGCTCGTCCACGGCCTGGCGGAGCAGCGCCAGCACATCGTCGGCGGTGCACAGGTCCAGCGCGGCGGTGGGCTCGTCGGCGAAGACGACCTCGGGCTTGGCGATCAGCGCCCGGGCGATGGCGACCCGCTGCTGCTGGCCGCCCGACAGGGTGTCGGGGAGCCGCCGCAGCTGGTCGGTCAGCCCGACCCGCTCGGCCAGCTGGCGGATCCTGGCCTGGTCGACCCGGTGCCCGCCCAGGCGCAGCGGCAGGGCGATGTTCTCGGCCACCGACAGGGTGGGGACCAGGTTGAGCGACTGGAACACGAAGCCCGCGCGCTCGCGGCGGGCCACCGTCAGCTTGCGGCGGCTGAGCCTGGTCAGGTCCACGCCGCCCAGGTGCACCGTTCCCGAGCTGGGCTTGTCCAGCCCGGCGGCGCACTGCAGCAGCGTGGACTTTCCCGACCCGGACAGGCCCATGACCGCGGTCATCGAGCCGCGGGGAAAACGGGCCGTGACCTCGGTCAGGGCAGTGACGCCCAGGCGGCGGCCGTAACGCTTGCTGACGTTGCTGAGGACCACGGCATCGGCGGAGGGCCCGCCAGGCAAGGGCGGGCTGTCCGCCTCGAGCATGGCGGACGGCAGGTTCGGTGTCGTCATGGCTTCCAGCCTGCCGGCCGCGCGGCCGGGCCGGAATCAGGCCTTCCCGCCTCTTCGCCGGGGGGATAACCCCCGAGAGGCAGGTGCTCGCTCTCGCTCATCAGGGAAAGCCGCATCGGCTCGCTGCTCAAGCCGCCGCAGCGACCTTCGCCCGACCACGATCGAGATCACCATCAGCGCGCTGGCCACGGCATACCCGACGATGGTGATCGTGTTTCCGACGCTGGACGCGGCGCTGCCGAGCGCGTAGGCGCCAACGGCATAGAAGCCTGCCCACAGCAGGCCGCCGGCCGCGTTGGCGGCCAGGAAGGCGGGCCAGCGCATCTTGCTGACCCCGGCGAAGAACGCGGCGAACGTTCGCAGCACAGCCACGAATCGCCCGAAGAAGACGACCTTTACGCCGTGGCGGGCGAACAGGTACCTGCCGACCTTGAGCTTGGCGCGGTCCAGCCGTACGAACCGTCCATAACGCTCAGCTAGCCGCAGGCCTCCCGTCCGGCCGATCCAGTAGCCGGCGTTGTCGCCGATGATCGCCGCCCCGGTCGCGACGACCACCAGCACCACGACGTTGAGCTGATGAGTCGCGCCGGCGTAGAGCGCGGCGGTGATGAGCGCGGTCTCGCCGGGCAGCGGGATCCCCATGCTCTCCGCCGCGATCAGAAAGAACACGGCGTAGTAGCCGTATGAGTGCACCAGGTGCGCAATCCAGCCCAAGGCCATGCCTCCACGCTAGGAAGCGCAGACCTCGGCAGGCATCGGCCACGAAGCTAGGATTTGAGCCCCGCGTACGCCGCAAGTCGCACCGTTGGTCAGCCCCTGGTGTGGGGGTCGGGTCATACGGTGCACCGACGACCGTCAGGCGACCTGCGGCGCGGCGCCATTTGTTAATCGTGGGGCCTTTGAAGCCGTCAGCTGTCGCTCGGTGCCGTCAGCTCCGGGTTGCCGAACCGGGCCACGTAATGCCAGACCCGCTTGAGCGCCTGCTCGTCGTATCGCCCGGTGGGGGACGCGTCGCCGATGATCCGCGGGTCGAGCCAGCCGCCCTGGGCCAGCGACACGCCCAGGTCCACGAACTCCTGGCCCCGGTAGCCGGGGTTGCGCCGCAGCTCAGACACGGGCAGCCGGAAGCCGCCGTGCCATTCCACCCGGCAGCCAGTCCGGCCGCCTCGGCCTCGTGCCTGGTGCCGCGATAGCACGGGTCGAGGACCAGTGCCTCGACGTCCCTGGCCAGGTCGACCACGCCGTGCACCTGCGCTGCCACGTAGTCGTCGAGCGGATCCCGGCCGTCCGCCTCGGCCCGCGCGGGCAGCGCCGAGAGCCGTGACGCGACGCCGAAGTGCTCGGGCTCGCAGACGCCTGCGGCATCCGGATTTCGCCGCCATCCAGCGACCCGTCCATGCTTTAAGGAACGTTGAAATGACCTCCCGATCGCTGCGGCGGGCCGCATGGTTGAGCCATCGGGGGTATCGGCGGAGGTGAGCCCTGAATGGGCGAACTCAGATTCCGGGTGCTTGGCCCCGTCGAGGTGCTCCGCGACGGGCGTCCCGTCGCGCTGGGCGTGCGGCCTTCAGTGAACCTGCTGGCCGGGCTGATGCTGTCGGCCAACCAGCCGGTCAGCTACGACCGCCTGATCGCCATCGTGTGGGGCAGCCGCCTTCCGGATCATCCGCAGG
>Ga0134126_10003052_pt1 | contig 21000 bp, 24 predicted proteins | sample KB31752_FD_96881 | JGI IMG/M metagenome (GOLD analysis project Ga0134126, IMG submission 96881) | Terrestrial soil microbial communities with excess Nitrogen fertilizer from Kellogg Biological Station, Michigan, USA - KB3-175-2 | ecosystem: Environmental > Terrestrial > Soil > Unclassified ... | reverse complement strand
TGGAAGGCGGTGTGGGGCACGGGCTTCAGCGCCGGGGTGGCGGGCGAGTCGAGCAGGAAGCGCAGCCGCCAGTAGCTCTTCTCGGCGAGCGCGGTGCGCAGCGCCTCGGCGCCGTACCATACCCCCGCCTCGAGCGCGGCGCGAAAGCGCGAACCATGGTACGGGCGGTAGCGGAACGGCGTCGCCAGCAGGTAGTGCAGGCGGCGCGCCGCCGGCGGCAGTTGCGGCTTGCTGTCCTCGAGCACGGTCTCGAGCAGTGCCTGCTCCTCGAGCGAGTCCGCCAGGCGCATGGTGGAGGCGGTGTGCTGCGCCTCGACCACGCGCCACAGCGTGCGCGCGTAGGTGCGCGCCTCAGATGCGAGCGCGCGCGGCGTCCAGGTAGTCAACGGTCCGCACCAGGCCCGCCGGCTCACGGATCAGCGCGAGCGGCACGCCGCCGAGGGCCTGGTTGTCGCCGCGCAGCCAGGCCTGCGCGGCGGCATCGTCCGAGCCGACGATGGCATCGAGGGAACGGAACAGCCGCACGAACAGCGCCGCCAGCTGCCAGGGCTTGGAGCCGGGGTCGAGGTACTTCTGGCCGTTGGCGAGGCGCGAGAGTGTCGCGTCGCTGACGCCGATGACCTGCGCCAGGTCCGCCTGGGCGACGCCGAGAAAGCGCGCGGCCCGCACCGTGGCGCGCGACAGGACCTCGCGCGAATCGGCGGCGGTGCGGGCTCGGGCGCTGCGCGGACGGCTCATTTCACTAGAAATAATACATCACTATTGTTTCCATAGCAAAAATGCAGCGGGGCGCCGGTGCCGCCTGATTGCGGCTCGCGCACGGCAGGGAATCGCCGCCGGGCTTTAGTTGAAGTCGGGGGCTTCGGCGTTGACGATGCCGGCCTTGCCGTTCTTCTTGGCGCGCTTCAACGCGGCGCGGCAGGCTTTCAGCAGGCCCTCGAGGGCGAGCGTGCGCGGCGGTACCAGGCTCGCCACGCCGGCGCTGATGGTCACGTAACGCCCTGCCCCGGCGGTCGGGTGGTGCATCAGCAGGTCGCGCACGCGCTGGCCCACGATGTGGGCGTAGTCCGAGGCCTTGGCGGCGGCCTCGCCCTGGGTCAGCACTGCAAACGTGCCGCCGTTGAGCCGGCCGACCAGGTCGCCCCCGCGGCGGTAGGAGGCGTCGATGACGCGCGCGACGCGGCGGATGCAGGCATCGCCGGCCGAGCGGTCGAACTTCTCGTTGTAGGCACCGAGGTCGTCGATGTCGAAGAGCGTCAGCCCGATCTCGTGCGAATCGCGCTGTGCCACCTGCCAGTCGCGCTGCAGCAGCTCCTCGAAGTAGGCCCGGGAGTGCAGCCCGGTGAGCCGGTCCTCCCGCAGCCACGTGGGCAGCCCGGCCGGCGCGCGCTCGGCCGTCTTCAGCCGCTCGCTGGCATCGCGGTGGTAGCCGACGAAGTGCGTGAGCTTGCCGGCCGTGTCGCGGACCGGCTGGATCACGCTCTCGTTCCAGAACAGCGAGCCGTCGGGGCGGTAGTTGCGCACCAGCACGCGCGCCGGTTCGCCCTTGCTGATGGCGTCCGCCATGCGGGTGCGCGATTCCTGGTCGCGGTCGGCACCTTGCAGGATGCGCAGGTTGCTGCCGAGCAGCGCCGCCGGCGAATAGCCGCACATCTGAGCGAAGGCGGCATTCACGAACACCACCGGACAGTCTGGCGCCACGGCATCGCAGATCACGATGCCTTCGGGGGTGCTCTCCACCACGCGCCGCCAGGCGTCGGCGGACCAGTTATTCATGCACTGCCACCCGGATCGAGGGTCAGGGACGGCGCGGCGGTGACCCGGGCGAGGAGCTCACGGGCGCGCTGCCAGTCGGCCGAGGCCTCCAGCGCCGGGCGCAGCGCCGCCCCGGCGCGGCCGTGCAGGCGCACCAGACGCAGGCTCGAGGCCGGCTCCGGCTCGTGGTCGAGCCCGGACAGCAGCTCCAGGACACTCGCTCGGTTGTTGCAGACCGGTAGCATGTCGCAGCCCGCCGACAGGGCCTGCCGGGCGCGGGCGACAATGTTCCCGTACGCGGCAGCGGCCCCTCCCATGGACAGATCGTCGGCGAACACTACCCCCTGAAACCCCAGCTCTCCGCGTAATACGTCGCGAATCCAGCGGTTAGAGAGGCTGGCGGGGGTGGAATCCACGTCCGGGAACAGCACGTGGGCCACCATGACCGCCGCCAGGCGGTTGGCGATCAGGCGCCGGTAGGGGGTCAGGTCCGGGGTCAGGTCGGGGAGCGGACGCCGGTCCACCGGCAGGGTGAAATGGGAGTCGGCCACGACGGCCCCGTGCCCCGGAAAGTGCTTGGCGGTGGCCGCCATGCCGGCTTCCCGCATGCCGTGCATGTAGGCCCCGGCGAGCTGGGTGACCGCCTCGGGGTCGGCGTGGAAGGCGCGGTCGCCGATCGCCTCGTTCACCCCCAGATCGAGGTCCACGCACGGCGCAAAGGAGATGTCGACCCCGTGGGCACGCAGCTCCGCGGCCATCAGCCAGCCCACGCTGCGGGCGAGCGCGACACCGACGCGGGGGTCGAGATCGTACTCGTGCCCGATGCGGCGCGCCGGCGGCAGGCGCGAGAAGCCATCGCGGAAGCGCTGCACGCGACCGCCTTCCTGGTCGACGGCCACGATGAGCGGCGGCGAACGCGCCGCGTGCACCGCCTCCACCAGGGCGCTGAGCTGCGGCGGGTCGACGTAGTTGCGGGCGAAGAGGATCACCCCGCCTACCAGGGGGTGGCGCAGCAGCTCGAGCTCGTCGGCGGCGACGCCGGTCCCCGCCAGGTCGATCATCAGCGGCCCGAGGCTCATGTGCGGGTGGCCGCAGCCGCCGCGGACGCCCCTTGCCGGCTGAGCAGCGCCAGGGATTCGACGTGCGCGGTGTGCGGAAACATGTCGACTACGCCTGCCGCCTCGAACGCAAAGCCGTGCTCATGCACCAACACCCCCAGATCACGCGCCAGACTTCCCGGGTGGCAGGAAATATACAACAGCCGCTGCGGCGCGAGCGCCGCCACGGTCTCCAACACCGCGCGCGCGCCGAGTCGCGGCGGATCGAGCAGCACGTGCGTGTAGGGGCCCTGCCGCCACGGGGCGGTCGCAGCCGGCGCCGCGGCGAGGTCGGCGACGTGGAACTCGGCGTTGCCGAGGCCGTTGCGGCGCGCGTTGCCGCGGGCGCGCTCGATGAGCGCCGCATCGCCCTCGACGCCGACGACGCGCGCCGCCCGCCGCGCCAGCGGCAGCGTGAAGTTGCCGAGCCCGCAGAACAGGTCGAGCACGGTGGAGGAGGCAGCTGGCGCGAGCAGCTCGAGCGCGCGCTGCACCAGCGCCGCGTTGATCGCCCCGTTCACCTGGATGAAGTCGGTGGGCGCGAACTCCAGCTCCACACCGGCCTGCGGCAGCGCGTAGCGCAGCGGTTCGCCGGGGGAGCCGAGTTCGCGCACCGAATCGAGCCCGGCGCTCTGCAGGTACAGGCGCACGCCGTGCGCGGCGCCGAACGCGGCCAGCAGCTGCAGATCGGCAGCCGTCGGCGCAGCCAGCACGCGCAGCACCAGCGCGGTGCCATTGTCGGCCACCGCCACCTCGATCTGTGGCAGCTGCTCGCGGATGCTCAGGGCGTTGAGGAGCTCGGCCAGCGGCGTGATCAGTGCGCCGGCCGGCGGGGCCAGCACCTCGCAGTGCCGCAGCTGCGCCACGTAGGGCGCGGCGCGCTCGCGGAAACCCACCACCGCGGTACCCTTCTTGCGAACGTACTTGGCGCCGAGGCGCGCGCGGCGGCGGTAGCCCCACACCGGGCCCGCGAGCGGTGCGAGCCAGGCGGCGGGTGCGGCGCGCGCGACGCGCGTCAGGGTGTCGCGCAGCTCGGTTTCCTTGGCGGCCAGCTGGGCTTCGCCCGAGAGGTGCTGCAGCGCGCAGCCGCCGCACACGCCGAAGTGCTCGCAGCGCGGGGTGACGCGGCTGGCGGACGGGTCGAGCACCTCGAGCAGCTCGCCGTCATCGTGCTGGCGGTGGCGGCGGGTGCGGCGGAAGCGCACGCGCTCCCCGGGAAGCGCGCCGGCGACGAACACGGTCTTGCCGCCATGCACCACGCCCTCGCCCTCGTGGGTCAGGCCGTCGACGAGTCCCTGCTCCTCGGCGGCCGGCGCACGCGTCAAGCGGCGGCCTGCCAGGCGCTCAGGAACGCAGCGAGGTGCGGGTCCCGGGCCGCGGCCAGGTAGGTGCGCACGCGCTCCAGCTCCTCGGCGTGCTGCTCGCGCGTCAGGGCGCCGCGCAGCTGCGCGAAACGCAGGTAGATGAGCCAGGTGTTGAGCACGTCGGTCTCGCAGTAGTTGCGGATGCCGGCGATGTCGCCCGCCTGCCAGGCATCCCACACCTGGCTGCCGTCGAAGCCGAGCTTGCCGGGCAGGCCGAGCAGCAGCGCCATGTTCGTCAGCGACACGCGGCCGCGGTGCTGGAACCCGGACAGCACGTCCATGAGGTCGGTGTGGCGCCAGTGGTAGCGGCTCAGGTAGTTGTTGTAGCGGAATGCCTGGTCCTGGTCGCCGGTCTCCCAGAAGCGCCGCGCCTGCACCCCGGCGAGCAGGCCGCGGTAGGTCAGCACCGGCAGGTCGAAGCCCGAGCCGTTCCACGACACCAGGTCGGGCGAGAACTTGTCGATGCCGTCGAAGAAGCGCTGCACCAGCTCGCCCTCGGGCGAGTCGTGATCGCCGAGGCTCCACACCTTCAGCCCGTCGGCACTGCGCAGCAGGCAGGAGATGGCGACTACCCGGTGCTGCTCGAGCGGCAGGAACTCGCCGCCGGTGTCCTGCCGGCGCAGCGCGAACATCGCCTTGGCGACCTGCGCATCGGCGAGGCCCTCGAGGTTGTGGAGCCGCCGCCCGAGCGCCACGTCCGGCACGGTCTCGATGTCGAACACCAGGGTATTCATGCCGCCTTCATCAGTACCGCGACTGCCACCACCAGGCCCGCCTCGTCGGTGAGCGTCACGTGCCCCTCGCCGATCCCGAGCGCGCGGCGCACGCGCTCGCCGCGCGGCGAGAACACCACTTCCGGTTTGCCCCAGGGGTTCTGCACCACGCCCACGTCGCGGATCCACACGCCGTGGCCGAAACCGGTGCCCATCGCCTTGACGATCGCCTCCTTGGCGGCAAAGCGCATGGCGAGGAAGCGCGCCGGGCGCTGGGTACGCTCGAGCTGGGTGCGCTCCTCGGGCATCAGCAGCCGCTCGATGAAGTGGGCACCGAAGCGCTCCAGGGTGCGCGTGACGCGTGCGCTCTCGAGCACATCGACGCCGATGCCGAAGATCACGCGCGCGCCTCGTCCATGAGCGCCTTCATGGCGCGCACCGCCTGCGGCAGCCCGACAAACAGGGCGTGGCCGATGAGGGCATGGCCGATGTTGAGCTCGACCACCTCCTTGAGCGCCGCCACCGGCTTGACGTTGTGGTAGTTGAGGCCGTGGCCAGCGTGCACCTCCAGACCGAGGCTGGCGGCGAGGCGCGCGCCGGCGCGCAGCCGCTCCAGCTCGGTCGCCTGGCGCGCGCCGTTCGCCTCGGCGTACTGACCGGTGTGCAGCTCCACCACCGGCGCGCCGCAGCGCGCCGCGGCCTCGATCTGGCGCGGCTCCGGGTCGATGAACAGCGCCACGCGCACGCCCGCCCCTTGCAGGTGCTGCACCGCCTCGGCGATGCGCACCGCCTGGGCGCCGACGTCGAGGCCACCCTCGGTGGTCAGTTCCGCGCGCCGCTCCGGCACCAGGCAGCAGTCCTGCGGACGCACTTCGGCGCCGATGCCGAGCATCTCATCGGTGACCGCCATCTCCAGGTTCATGCGGGTCTGCAGCAGGCCGCGCAGCGTGCGCACGTCCTGGTCCTGGATGTGGCGGCGGTCCTCGCGCAGGTGCAGCGTGATGTTGTCGGCGCCGGCGGACTCGCAGGTCAGCGCGGCGTGCACCGGGTCGGGATAACGCGCGCGGCGCACCTGGCGCAGCGTCGCGACGTGATCGATGTTGACCCCCAGAGCAATGCCACCCGCGCTCATCGCGCCACCTTTCGTACCATCGCCCGGGCCACCGCGCGCGTCGCCAGCGGCCGGCCCTCGAGGCAGGCGCCGAGCGCTGCCTGCAGCAGTCGCCGCGCGTCCTCGAGCGTGCGCGTATCGCTCAGCTCCTCGCGCGCCAGCGCCAGCAGTGAGCGGCCGGCGAGCGCCCCGGCGGCTCCCGGCAGCGTCGTGGTCAGGCCGTGCCCGGCACGGAAATGATAGTAGCCTTCGGCGCGCAGCGGCTCACCGCCGTCGGCCTCGCAGGCGAGCTCGACACCGTAGCCGAGCATCTCCAGCAGGCGCTTCTCGAACAGCCGCAGGCAGCCCTCGAGCGGCGCGCCGCCGCGCAGGCGCACGAGCGTGGCGTGGTAGTCGTCGAACAGCTGCGGCAGGGGATCGTGCCGCGTCGTCAGGCGTATCAGCAGCTCGTTCAGGTAGAAGGCGCCCAGCAGGCAGGCTGGCGGCAGCGGCGCGCAGGCCTCGGCGCGCTCCGCGCCGGTCAGCTGCGGTGCCTCGCCGCGCCCGCTCCAGGACAGCAGCAGCGGCTGGAACGGCTGCAGCAGCGGGGCGAGCCTGGCGTGCGGACCGCGCACGGCACGCGCGAACAGCGTGAGGCGACCGTGCTCACGCGTCAGCACCTCGAGGATGCGGCTGGTGTCGCGCCACGGGCGGTGATGCAGCACGTAGCCGGGGGCGAGCGCCACGCGGTGCGGGCTGCGGCTCATTCGACTCCCAGCTCCCTGAGCGCGCGCGCGTTGTCGGCCCAGTTCTCGCGCACCTTGACCCACAGATTGAGGTGCAGGCGCCGGCCAAGCAGGCCATTGAGCGCCAGCCGCGCCGCGCGCCCGACGCGCTTCAGGCGCTCGCCGCGCGCGCCGATGACGATCGGCTTCTGCCCCTCGCGATCGACCCAGATGGCGGCATCGACACTCAGCTGGCCGTCCTCTTCGGCGAGGCGTTCCACCTCGACCGCGATGCCGTAGGGGACCTCCTGGTTGAGTTCGAGGGTCAGCTTCTCGCGGATCATCTCGGCGATGCGGAAGTTCAGGCCGCGGTCGGTGAGCTCGCCGTCCGGAAACATGGCCGGCGCGACCGGCAGGTGCGCGGCGATGGTGGCGCACAGGTCCGGCACGTTGTCGGCCTTGAGGGCCGACACCGGCACCAGGGCGAGAAAGGGATGGCGCGCGCCCAGCTCACCGAGATACGGCAGCAGCTGCGCGCGCGGCCGCACGCGATCGATCTTGTTGACCGCGGCGATCGCCGGCCGACCGGAGCGCGCCAGGCGCGCGAGCACCAGCTCATCCTCGGACGTCCAGGCGAGCGCCTCCACCACCAGCACCACGAGGTCGGCGTCCTCGAGGGCGGCGGCCGCGGTACGGTTCATGGCCTTGTTGAGGGCGCGGCTCGCCCGGGCGTGCAGCCCCGGGGTGTCGACGAACGCGATCTGCGCCTGCGGCAGGGTCACGACGCCCAGGATGCGATGGCGGGTGGTCTGCGGGCGCGGCGTCACGATCGAGAGCTTGGTCCCGACCAGCGCGTTGAGGAGCGTCGACTTGCCGACGTTCGGCCGCCCCACCAGGGCGGCGAAACCGCTGCGAAAATCCGGAGCCGGGGCACTCAACTGGGTCTGTCCGGGGGCGTTTCGATCTCCTCGAGCATGCGGCGGGCGGCGTCCTGCTCGGCGCGGCGCCGGCTCGAGCCGCGACCCTCGCAGCGCAGCTCCAGCCCCGGCACCTCGCAGCTGACGCGGAAGGTCTGCTCGTGATCCTCGCCCTCGATGTGCAACACCGCGTAGCGCGGCAGGCTAAGACTGCGCGACTGCAGGTACTCCTGCAAGCGCGTCTTGGGGTCCTTGAGTGCCTCGGGCGGTGGCAGCGCCGCGATGCGCGGCGCGAACAGCCGCGCGATGAGGGGCGCCGCCGCACCGTGCCCGCCGTCGAGATAGATGGCCCCGCACAGCGCCTCGAACGCATCCGCCAGGATTGACTGGCGGCGGAACCCGCCGCTCTTGAGCTCCCCGGAGCCGAGCTGCAGCACCGCCCCGACACCGAGATCGAGCGCCACCTCGGCGAGCGGCTCGCGGCTCACCAGGCGGGCGCGCAGCCGGCTCAGGTCCCCTTCGGTAGCGTGCGGGAAGGCGCTGTACAGCTCGTGCGCGATGAAGAGGTTGAGGACCGCGTCACCGAGGAACTCGAGCCGCTCGTTGTTGGGGCCGGCGGCGCTGCGATGGGTGAGCGCGGCGCGGAACAGCGCCAGGTCCTGCGGCGCGTAGCCGAGGCGGTCACGCAGCCACGGCGCCGGCCAGTCGGCGCTCATCATGTCCGGCACAGGAGTTAGAGATTGCCTCCGCTGCTGATCTTCACGACCTTGTCGAAGGTGACGTGCAGCGACACATTCGCGAATAGCGGTGCCTCGTCCTCGTACTGGCACTCGAGCACCCAGTCGGCGCCGTCCTTGGTGATCTTCATGTCCTTGGTGCTGGGGTACTCCACCATGTCGATCTCGAAGTGCTTGTCGATCGCGGTCTTGATCGCGGTCGGACTGGCACCGCCGGCCTTGACTTCGTTGCCGGACTGGTCCATGGCCTTGGCGACTTTCATGTAATTGAGGTAGATCGGCGCCAGGCGGATGCCGGCATAGATGACTATGGCAAACGGCGTGAGCAGGATCAGCCAGCCGATTGCGGTGACGCCGCGTTGCCTGTTTTGCATCGCTGTAACCCCCTGTGCCCCGTTACGGAATCGCCGCGCCGATGCGGCTCCAGATCGGGCCGCCGGAGCGACGCGGGTCCCAATTGAACCAGATCCGGGTGGCCTTGCCGACCAGGTTCTCCTCCGGCACGTAGCCCCAGGAGCGCCCGTCGTCGCTGTTATCGCGGTTGTCACCCATCATCAGATAATGCCCCGGCGGCACATCGCCGACAAACGGCGGCGCGCGCATCCCGCCCGGGGCGTCCTCGTCGCCGCATACGTAGCCGCGCAGGCCGCTGCGCTTGCACGAGGGCAGGAGCGGTGCGCGGTCGAGCGCCACCGGGCAGAAGATCGCCTCGTGCTGGTGGGCGCCGAGCTGCTCGCGCGCCAGCGACAGGTTGACGTAGCAGCCGTCGTTGAAGCGCTGCGGCCCAACATAGAACTGCACCGGCTTGCCGTTGATCACGATGAGATTGTCGTGCACCTCGACATGATCCCCCGGCAGGCCCACCAGGCGCTTGATGAAGTTCACAGATGGGTCGACCGGCCAGCGGAACACCACCACATCGCCGCGCTGCGGCTCGCCGATACCCACTACCTTATAGTTGAGGACCGGCAGGCGCAGCCCGTAGGTGTACTTGTTGACGATGATGAAATCGCCGTCGAGCAGCGTCGGCATCATCGAGTCGGAAGGGATGCGGTACGGCTCGAACACGAACGAGCGCAGCAGCAGTACCACCAGCGCCACCGGAAAGAAGCTGCGGGCGTAGTCGACGGTGCCGGGCTCGGCGACGGCCTCGGGACTGCGGCCGACGCCGCGGGCGGCGGCGGCGCGCTGGGGGCCGAGCCACAGGGCATCCAGCGCCCACACCAGCCCCGTGACCACGGTGATGCCGAGCAGCACGGCGCTGAAGTCGAGCCGCTCGGCGAGCAGCAGACGCAGCACCGCGGCCGCGATCAGCACCGGCAGCACGTTGTACAGCAGGTTCATGACCGGCGGATCGCGGGGCGCGGGCGGCGGCGCGGGCACGGCCGCGCCGTCGGCGGCGCCGGTGGAGGTGGCGGGCGCGGCGACGGCGGCCAGCGTGCGGCGCGGCCGCAGGAACCAGTCATCGAAGATACAGACGATGAGCACCGGCAGCGACAGCCAGGAGAGGAACACGACGATCGGCATCAGCTGTGACATGGGAATCCTTACGTACCCTTGCGCTAGTGTTTGCGGCCGACCTGCAGCACCGCGAGAAACGCCTCCTGCGGGATCTCGACGTGGCCGAGCTGCTTCATGCGCTTCTTGCCTTCTTTCTGCTTCTCGAGCAGCTTGCGTTTGCGCGTGACGTCGCCGCCGTAGCACTTGGCCAGCACGTTTTTACGCAGCGCCTTGACGGTGGCGCGCGCGATCACCGCGCTGCCGATGGCCGCCTGCACCGCCACTTCGAACATCTGGCGTGGGATCAGTTCCTGCATCTTATCGACCAGCTCGCGGCCGCGCTGATAGGAGCTCTCGCGGTGCACGATGATCGACAGCGCATCGACCTTGTCGCCGTTGATGAGGATGTCGAGCTTCACCAGCGGGGCGGCCTCGAAGTGGCTGAACTCGTAGTCGAAGGAGGCGTAACCCCGGCTCACTGACTTCAGGCGGTCGAAGAAGTCCAGCACCACCTCCGCCAGCGGCAGCTCGTACTGCAGCGACACCTGGGTGCCGAGATACAGCATCTTCTTCTGCGTGCCGCGCTTGTCGTTGCACAGCTTCAGCACCGCGCCGACGTGATCCGGCGGCACCAGGATGTTGGCGATGATGATCGGCTCGCGGATCTCCTCGATATCGCCGGTGCTCGGGAGCTTCGCCGGGTTGTCGACGTACTCGATTTCGCCGTCGGTGCGCAGCACCTCGTAGACCACCGTCGGGGCGCTGGTTACCAGCGTCAATTCGTACTCGCGCTCGAGCCGCTCCTGCACGATGTCCATGTGCAGGAGGCCGAGGAAGCCGCAACGGAAGCCGAAGCCGAGCGCGCCCGAGACCTCCGGCTCGTAGTGCAGCGCCGAGTCGTTGAGGCGCAGTTTGGCGAGCGCGTCGCGGAACTTCTCGTAGTCCTCGGAGTTCACCGGGAACAGGCCGGCAAATACCCGCGGCTTGATCTGCTTGAAGCCCGGCAGCGGCGCGGCCGCGGGGCGGTTCTCGAGGGTGATGGTGTCGCCAACCGGCGCGCCGTCGATCTCCTTGATGCCCGCCACCACGAAGCCGACGTCCCCGGTGCCGAGCTCCTGCTCGACCACCGGCTTCGGCGTGAAGCGCCCGAGGCGGTCGACCACGTGGCTGCGGCCGGTCGACACCACACGGATCTTGTCGCCGGTCTTGAAGCCGCCGTTCATCACCCGTACCAGCGACACGACGCCGACGTAGTTGTCGAACCAGGAATCGATGATGAGGGCCTGCAGCGGTGCATCCCGCGCACCGCGCGGCGCGGGAATGCGCCGGATGATCGTCTCGAGCAGCTGCGGCACGCCCTCCCCGGTCTTGGCACTGACCTGCGCGGCATCGGCCGCCTCGATGCCGATGATCTCCTCGATTTCGCGTCCCACCCGCTCGGCGTCCGCCGACGGCAGGTCGATCTTGTTGATGACCGGCACCACCTCGAGCCCCTGCTCGATGGCGGTGTAGCAGTTGGCGACGCTCTGCGCTTCGACCCCCTGGGAGGCGTCCACGACCAGCAGCGCCCCGTCGCAGGCGGCCAGCGAGCGCGACACCTCGTAGGAGAAGTCGACGTGCCCGGGCGTGTCGATCATGTTCAGCTGGTAGCGCTCACCGTCGTGCGCGCTGTAGTACAGCGTCACGCTCTGCGCCTTGATGGTGATGCCGCGTTCGCGCTCGAGCTCCATCGAGTCGAGCACCTGGGCCTGCATTTCGCGGTCCGCGAGCCCCCCGCACAGCTGGATGAAGCGGTCGGCGAGGGTCGATTTGCCGTGGTCGACGTGGGCGATGATGGAGAAGTTACGTATGTTGCGCATGAATCCGCTGAGCTGCCGCCGCTGGCTTGCCGCGCACCCAAGTCCAGCGGCGGGCGGATTATATAGGGAAGTTCAGCACTTAGGCGCGCGTGGCCGCGTGCGGCCCGGGCTGCAGCAGCCGCAGCAGCTCGCCGCGGTCGAGCCGGTGCCGGCACACCACGGTGCCCTCCAGGAGCAGCACCGGCACGTCGAGGCCGTGGCGGCGCTTGAGCACCGGGTCGGCGTCGACGTCGACCACGTCGATGGGGGGCAGCGCCAGTGTGCGGCCGAGGGCGGTGAGCTCGGCGAGCATCTCGTCGCAGAGCTGACAGTCGTGCCGGTGCACGACCGTGAGGCGGGCAGCCGACACGCGCTCAGCGGCCCCGGGCGCCGACCGGCGCAGGCCCCTGCGCGCGCACCTGCGAGGCGATGAACCTGACGGTCTGCGGCGGCACTTCGCCGACCGCGGTCACCTTGTGGCCGTCGACCATGGTCGAGAACGCCGACGAAGAGCCGACGGCGGCGGACTCCGGCTCGGTGCTCTGCGCGCCGGCCGCCTGCTGCGTCTCGACGAACACCGACACCGAGGCGAAGCCGTCGGTGAACACCATGTGATCGACCAGTGCCGGCGAGCCCGGCAGCGTCTGGGCCGAGCGCATGGTCATGCGGAACCCGGGGGGCAGACGCATGGCGCTCCAGGCGAGCGCCGCGGCCGTCGGCGGCGGCTGCGGCGGGGCGTCGTTGCGCAGCCACTGGAAACCGGCGGTTGACACGTCGGGCTTGAATTCCGCATCAGCGATGCGCGAGGACAGCTTGAGCTCCGCGAACACGATCTGCTCGATCACGTGGCCGCGCGCATCGCACAGCTGCGTCCTGAGCGGCATGGCCGTGGAGTCATCGATCCACAGCCGGTAGCCGTAGCGGTACTCGTCCTTGGGCGACACGGTGATGACGTGGGTGTCGCGGCGGTTGTAGCGCGTGCGCCCGACCTCGCGGATGTCGTAGAAGCTCGCGGTCTGGTCGTTGACCGTGGGGAAGCCCACCAGCGGCTCCTGCGGCGGGCGCTGCTCGACCAGCACCGTGCGCCGGTCGGGCAGATAGCAGGTGAGGTTGGCACCGGTGCGGATGAATTCGCGCCCCGAGCCGTCGAGCGAGGCTAGGCGCTCGGAGACGACGCCGTCCTCGACGCGGTGGATGATGCGCAGCATTTCCACGCGTCCGCCCTGCCAGTGCGTGAAGGTGCCGTCGTAGTTGCGCGTGGTGAGGGCATGGTTCATGCGCTCCAGCCACTGCGCCGGGGCCGGATCGTCGGCGAGCGCGATGCCCGCAGCGCCGCAGGCCAGCAGCACGGCGGCGACGCGCTCGCTAGTGCGCATCGACCTTGACGTCCATCTTGGCATCCTCCGGCGGCTCCTCGGTGCCGGCGGCGGCCGGATCACTGGTCATGAAGGCCGACAGCAGGTTGCGCCGCGCCACCGGGGTGGAAAACATGCTGTGCGCCACGACGTAGTTGGCGAGCTCGGTGCTCGGCACCACCAGCGCGCGGGTGGCGGGCGCGGGCGGCGTCACGTAGCTGTCGTGCGCGCCGGCAGTGTTGATATTCACGACGTTGACCGCATGCGCAGCGGCCGGTGGCTGCGCCGCCGCGGTGAGCGCCGTCGGTGCCAGCGGCACCTGGGCGCGCAGCCACAGAATGGAGGCGGCCGCGACCCCGGCGGCGACCGCGCCGCCGGCGAGCGGCTGCCACCAGCGCACGCCCGCGCGGCGGGCGGGGACGGCGGCGGAGGCGCCCAGCTCCGGCTCGGCGAGCAGCACGGCACTCACGCGGTGGGCGAGCGGGGCGTTGAGGCGCACGCCGCGCTCGGCGCGGATGACCGCGCCCATGACCGCGTACCGGCCCCAGCGTGCCTTGAGCTCGCCGTCGCGCGACAGGCGCCGCGCCAGCAGCTCGCACTCCTGCGGCAGCAGCTCGTCATCGAACATCGCCGACAACTGACTGTCGAGTTCCTCGTTCATCCCAGTTCCTCCGCGCGGCCGAGGCCGCCCTCGAACACCTCCCGCAGGCGGCGGTCGATGGCCTCGCGAGCTCTGAAAATGCGCGACCGCACGGTGCCCACCGGGCAGTCCATGGCGGCGGCGATCTCCTCATAAGACAGGCCCTCGAGTTCGCGCAGCACGATGGCGGTGCGCAGGTCCTCGGGCAGGGCGTCGATGGCGGCGTTCACGGTGGTGCGGATCTCGTCGGTGAGCACCAGCCCCTCGGGGGTCTCGGCATCCTTCATGCGGCCTTGCATGTCGTAGGACTCTTCGCTGTTGTTACGGTCGAGGTCATATTCAATCGGGCTGCGGTCACGCGAGACCACGGCGTTCTTGGCGGTGTTGATCGCTATGCGGTACAGCCAGGTGTAGAAGGCGCTGTCGCCGCGAAACTGGGGCAGCGCCCGGTACGCCTTGATGAAAGCCTCCTGGGCAATGTCCTCCGCCTCGGCCGGGTTGCGCACATAGCGCATGACCAGCTTGACAAGTTTGTGCTGGTACTTGAGCACCAGCGCATCGAATGCCCCCTTGTCTCCGCGCTGTACGCGGCGTACCAGACTCAGATCACTTGCATCGGCGCTCATGCGCGCCCTCTACTCCCGTCCAGAAGGCCGCCGCGCTGTGAGTTCCAATAGACTGTGACCTCTTGTGAAAGTTCAGACCCGCCCGCGGTGGGGCCGGCACCTCCTCTCAGAATACAGCCGCCGCGCCGCCCGATCGACATAAGGCCCGGATTCGGGCCGTGAGGCCCGCCAGACGGGCCTGCGGGGGGGTGGCCTCCCCCAAAAGCCAGGCTGCCAGGAGCGGATCGGGCTGGGCGAGCAGCTCCGACAGCAACGCCCGCTCCTCGGCCCCGGCACCGGGCAGCGTCGCCCGGGCGAACCGCTCGAGCATGACGTCGAGCTCCTTCATGCCACGGCGGCAGCGCCACAGGAGGCGGCGCGCCTGCGCATCGCAGCCGGCGGACGTGACGGCGTTCACATTCAGCCCTGGCGCTCGACCAGCATTTTCTTGATCTCGGCAATCGCGCGCGCCGGATTCAGGTCCTTGGGGCACACGTCGGTGCAGTTCATGATGGTGTGGCAGCGGTACAGCCGGAAGGGATCCTCGAGGGCATCCAGGCGCTCCCCGGTGGCCTCGTCGCGGCTGTCGATGATCCAGCGGTAGGCCGCGAGCAGCGCCGCCGGCCCGAGGAAGCGGTCACTGTTCCACCAGTAGCTCGGACAGGCCGTCGAGCAGCAGGCGCACAGGATGCAGGCGGCCGGGCGGTCGATCCGCTCCTCCTCCTCCTTGGACTGCAGCCGCTCGCTGTCCGGGGGCGGCGGCGTGGTCGCCTGCAGCCAGGGCTTTACCGAGGCGTACTGGGCGTAGAACGTGGTGAGATCGGGCACCAGGTCCTTCACCACCGGCATGTGCGGCAGCGGGTAGATGCGGACGTCGCCCTTCAGGTCGTGCATGTGCGTGGTGCAGGCCAGGCGGTTGATGCCGTTGATGTTCATGGCGCACGAGCCGCAGATGCCCTCGCGGCAGGAGCGGCGGAAGGTGAGCGTCGAGTCCGTCACCGCTTTGATCTGGATCAGGGCGTCCAGCACCATCGGGCCGCAGCTCTTGGTATCCAGGGTGAAGGTGTCGATGCGCGGGTTCTCGCCCGAGTCCGGGCTGAAGCGGTAGATGCGGACGGTGCGTGCCTCGCGCACGCCGGGCGGCGCCGGGTGCGTGATGCCCTTGACGGGGCGGGAGTTGGCGGGCAGGCGGAATTCGGCCATCGCTGTCCCTGCTAGTAGGTGCGTGCCTTGGGCGGGATCGATTCGACCTCGCCCGTCATGGTGTGCAGGTGCACCGGGCGATAGTCGAAGCGCACCCGTCCGGGCCCTTCGACCCAGGCGAGCGTGTGCTTCATCCAGTTGACGTCGTCGCGCTGCGGGAAGTCCTCGCGTGCGTGAGCGCCGCGGCTCTCGGTGCGATTGGCCGCCGAGTGGATGGTGGCGCTCGCCTGCAGCAGCAGGTTCTCGAGCTCGAGCGTCTCGATGAGGTCAGTGTTCCAGACCAGCGACCGGTCGGCCACCGCGACCTCGGCGAAGGAGGCGAAGGTCGCGCCGATGCGCTCGATGCCCTGCGCCAGGCTTTCGCCGGTGCGGAACACGGCGGCATCGAGCTGCATGGTCTTCTGCATCTCGAGGCGGATGGCGGCGGTCGGCCGGCTGCCCCGCGCGTTGCGCAGCCGCTCGACGCGTTCGAGCGCCGGCGCGCCGGCGTCGGCCGCGAGCGGGCGCTGGCGCTCACCGGGCCTGATCACCTCGGCACAGCGCCGCGCCGCCTCGCGCCCGAACACCACCAGGTCGAGGAGCGAATTGGATCCGAGACGGTTGGCGCCGTGCACGGACACGCAGGCGGCCTCGCCCACCGCCATGAGGCCGGGCACGACGCTGTCGGCATCGCTGTCCTTCGGGCACACCACCTCGCCGTGGTAATTGCAGGGGATGCCGCCCATGTTGTAGTGCACGGTCGGCTGCACCGGGATGGGCTCGCGGGTGACGTCGACACCGGCGAAGATGCGTGCCGTCTCGGTGATCCCCGGCAGGCGCTCATGGATCACCGAGGCGCCGAGATGCTCCAGATGCAGCTCGATGTAGTCGTGCTCCGGCCCGGCACCGCGACCCTCACGGATCTCCACGGTCATGGCGCGGCTCACCACGTCGCGCGAGGCCAGATCCTTGGCGTTCGGGGCGTAGCGCTCCATGAAGCGCTCGCCCTTGGCATTGGTCAGGTAACCGCCCTCACCCCGCGCACCTTCGGTGATGAGGCAGCCGGCGCCGTAGATGCCGGTGGGGTGGAACTGCACGAACTCCATGTCCTGCAGGGGCAGTCCGGCGCGCAGCACCATGGCGTTGCCGTCGCCGGTGCAGGAGTGGGCCGAGGTGCAGGTGAAGTAGGCGCGGCCGTAGCCGCCGGTGGCGAGGATGGTGGTATGGGCGCGGAAGCGGTGCAGCGTGCCGTCGTTGAGGTCGAGTGCCACTACGCCGCGGCAGGCGCCGTCCTGCATGATGAGATCGATGGCGAAGTACTCGACGAAGAAGGTGGCGGCGTGGCGGATCGACTGCTGGTAGAGGGTGTGCAGCAGCGCGTGCCCGGTGCGGTCGGCGGCCGCGCAGGTGCGCTGCGCGACGCCCTTGCCGAAGTGCGTGGTCATGCCGCCGAAGGGGCGCTGGTAGATGCGCCCGGCCTCGGTGCGCGAGAACGGCACGCCGTAGTGCTCGAGCTCGATGACCGCGCCGGGTGCTTCCTTGCACATGAGCTCGATGGCGTCCTGATCGCCCAGCCAGTCCGAACCCTTCACGGTGTCGTACATGTGCCAGCGCCAGTCGTCCTCGCCCATGTTGCCGAGCGCGGCGGAAATGCCGCCCTGGGCCGCGACGGTATGGCTGCGCGTCGGAAACAGCTTGCTGATGCAGGCGGTCGACAGGCCGCTCTCGGCCAGACCGAGCGTGGCGCGCAGCCCGGCCCCGCCCGCGCCCACCACGATGACGTCGTAGCTGTGGTCGATGAAGCGCGCGGCGCTCACGCGGTGACCCCGAAGGCCACCCTCAGCACCGCGAACACACCGGCCGCCGCCGCCAGTACGTGCACGAAGGTGAGCAGCACGAGCGTGAGCGTGCGCACGCCATTGCCGTGCACGTAGTCCTCGACCACGACGCGTACGCCGAGCTGCGAGTGCCAGGCGGCCACCAGCAGGAACAGGATGAGCAGCAGTGCCGTGGAGCCCTGGCGCAGCCAGGCCACCACGGTGGCGTGGTCCAGGGCCGGCAGGGCGAGCAGCGACACGACGAACCAGACCGACAGCGGCAACAGCGCGACCGAGGTGAGGCGCTGCGCCCACCAGTGGTGCACGCCCTGCTTCGCCGCCCCGAGCCCGAGTACCCGCCCGAGAGGACTGCGCAGGCTCACGGAGCTTGCGCTCCGGCGAAAGCGCACCAGCCGAGCACGAGCATCAGCACGATGCTGACCAGCACCACGAGCCACGCACTGCGCTGCGACTGGGCGCGCTCCAGGCCGCGGCCGGTGTCCCACACCAGATGACGGATGCCGGCGACGAAGTGGTAGCAGTAGCCGATGATGAGCGCGGCGTAGACGAGCTTGGCGACCGGCAGCGACAGCAGGTGCGTGGCGCGCGCCTGGGCCTGCGCCCCGCTCGCGACCGCCGTCAGCCAGTAGACGAGCAGCAGCAGCCCGAGCGACAGGCCGAGGCCGGTGAAGCGGTTGAAGATGGACGTCGCCAGCGTGTAGCGGGACATCCTGTACACCGACAAGTGAGGCGAGAGGGGTCGCGTCGGCATAGACTAAAAATCGATGCAGCGACCGTTCTTTTCCCAGTCGCCGAAGCGCGTGGGCTCCGGTCCCGGCGGTCCGCCGATCTCGCGCGGCGGGGGGGTCGGCGGCGTGCCGACGGTGGCGGCGGCTGGGTGTGCGGGGACTGGAGCGGGGTTCAGCTCGGGCGCGGGCGCGCTCTTGCTATGCGGCGTCGACATACCCATTTAGTTTGACAGAATTCGCGCCCGGCGGCCACGGAAAGTTAAGCAAAAACAACGGTCAACTTCATGCCATCGTCATGGACAACAGTGCCGCAGAACCAACTCGGCGTACTGCGTGCCAGCGGACCCGACGCCGTGCGCTTCCTGCAGGGACAGCTGTCCAGTGACGTGGCGGCGCTCGGTGCGGCGCGCACGCAGCTCGCCGGCTTTCACAACCCGCAGGGGCGCGTGATCGCGCTGCTGCGCCTGGTGCCGCTCGGCGGCGATGATCTGCTCGCGCTGTTGCCGCGCGAGCTGGTCGCGCCGGTGGTCGCGCGCCTCGGCAAGTACGTGCTGCGCGCAAAGGTGAAGCTCGCAGACGACACCGCTGCCTGGCGCATCACCGGCCTCCTCGGCGGCGATGCGCCCGGTTCCCCACCGCTCATCCTGCCCGCCGCGCCGGGCGAACTCACGCGCAGTGGCGCGCAGCTGGTCGCGTGCGTGTCGGGCGCGCCGCCGCGCTATTTGCTCGTCGCGCCTCACACGCTGCCGGATCCTGCGCGCTGCGCCGCGGGCGAGTCCGCGGCCTGGCAGCGTCTGGCAATCGCCGCCGGCGAAGCGCAGGTGTACGGGGCGACCTCGGAGGAGTTCGTGGCGCAGATGCTCAATCTGGACCTGCTGGGGGCGATCGCCTTCGACAAGGGCTGCTACACCGGCCAGGAAGTGATCGCCCGCGCCCACTACCGCGGGCGCGTCAAGCGCCGCCTGCAGCGCTTCGTGAGCGCCGGCCCCGCAACGCTCGGACCGGGCGCGGCCGGCACGTTCAACGACGGGCGCAGCTTCAAGGTGGTGGACGCCGTGACGCGCGCCGACGGCCGCTGCGAGTTCCTGGCCGTCACCGCTGTCGCGGCCGGTGAGGCCGGCGAAGCGGGTGCGGGCCCGAAGGCGCTCGCCGCCGAGCCGCTGCCGCTTCCCTACGCGCTGCCGGACTAGCCGCGACGGCCGCCGGCTCAGCCGCCTTCTGGCCGCATGTGCGGGAACAGGATGACGTCGCGGATCGAGGGCGAGTTGGTAAAGAACATCACCAGGCGGTCGATGCCGACGCCGAGGCCGGCGGTCGGCGGCATGCCGTACTCGAGCGCGCGCACGTAGTCGGCGTCGTAGAACATCGCCTCCTCGTCACCCTTGTCCTTGCGCGCCGCCTGGGCGCGGAATCGTGCCGCTTGGTCTTCCGCGTCATTGAGCTCGGAAAAGCCATTGGCGATCTCGCGCCCGGCGATGAAGAACTCGAAGCGGTCGGCGAGGAACGGATCAGCGTCGTTGGGACGTGACAGCGGCGAGATCTCGGCCGGGTAGGCGTGCACGAAGGTCGGGTCGAGCAGCGCACTCTCCGTGGTCTTCTCGAACAGCTCGATCTGCAGCTTGCCCGGACCGTCGTCGCCGTGGAACTTGATGCCGAGCCGCTCGCAGCGCCGGCGCAGGTAAGTCAGGTCGCGGAGCGACAGCGGGTCGAGGTCGGGGTTGGCCTCGATGAGTGCCTGTTCGAGCGTCACGCGGCGGAACGGCTTGGAGAGGTCGTAGGCACGCCCCTGGTAGGTGAGCTGCTGCGAGCCGTTGAGCGCGTCCGCCAGCCCGCGCGTCGCTTTCTCGATCCAGTCCATCAGGTCGCGGTAATCCGCCCACGCCAGATACAGCTCCAGCATGGTGAACTCGGGGTTGTGCTGGGTCGAGAGGCCCTCGTTGCGGAAGTTGCGGTTGATCTCGTAAACGCGCTCGATGCCGCCGACGATCAGGCGCTTCAGGTACAGCTCCGGCGCGATGCGCAGGTACATGTCGAGGTCGAGCGAGTTGTGGTGCGTCTTGAACGGCCGGGCCGCGGCCCCGCCCGGTATCGGCTGCATCATGGGCGTCTCGACCTCGAGAAAATCGAGCGCGTCGAGGAAGTCGCGCAGGTAGCGCACGATGCGGGTGCGGGTGCGGAACACCTCGCGGCTGGCATCGCTCATGATCAGGTCGACGTAGCGCTGGCGATAGCGGGTCTCGGTGTCGGCGAGCCCGTGCCACTTGTCCGGCAGCGGCCGCAGTGACTTCACCAGCAGCCGCACCGCATCGACCCGCACCGACAGCTCGCCGGTCTTGGTGCGGAACAGCACGCCGCTCGCGCCGAGAATGTCGCCGACATCCCAGCCCTTGAAGGCGTCGTAGCCGGCACCGAGCGCCTCCTGCTGCAGGTACAGCTGGATCTGGCCGGTGCGGTCGGCCAGCTTGGCGAAGCTCGCCTTGCCCATGACGCGCTTGAACATCACGCGCCCGCCCACCTTCACGTGCGTCGGATTGGCCTCGAGCCACTCGCCGCTGCGCTCGCCGAAGGCGGCCTGCAGCTGCGCGGCGAGTGCGTCGCGGCGGAAGTCGTTGGGGAACGCCGTCGTGCCCGCGGCGGCCGTGCTGTGACGCAGCGCGGTGAGCTTGGCGCGCCGTTCAGCGATCAGCTTGTTCTCGTCGCCGCCGTCGTCGCCGCCCGAAGTGTCGTTGTCTTTCTTCATGCCTCTCTTATAAGCCCGCTTTGAGCGATGCTTCCATAAATTGATCGAGGTCGCCGTCGAGCACCGCGGTCGTGTTGCCCACCTCAACTCCGGTACGCAGGTCCTTGATGCGCGACTGGTCCAGGACATAGGAGCGGATCTGGTTGCCCCAGCTGACGTCGGACTTGGAGTCCTCG
>Ga0134126_10003051_pt1 | contig 21001 bp, 20 predicted proteins | sample KB31752_FD_96881 | JGI IMG/M metagenome (GOLD analysis project Ga0134126, IMG submission 96881) | Terrestrial soil microbial communities with excess Nitrogen fertilizer from Kellogg Biological Station, Michigan, USA - KB3-175-2 | ecosystem: Environmental > Terrestrial > Soil > Unclassified ... | reverse complement strand
TCCGCTGACAAGCAGCGGCACCTGGTCGTCGAGTGCGCGCCGCAGCGACCGAATCTCCTGCCCTGCGATCTTGCCCGAGATGCCGCGATCGAACAACATCACGACGATCGACGCGTGGTAGGCCTCGGCGGCGCCTGCGATCTCCTGTGCGGGAACGCCGGTGCCGAGCGTCAGGCAATGAATGCCTTCGGTGAACAGCAGCAGTTCGAGAATCGCGAGGCCGAGCTGATTGGGATCGTTCGGCGGCGTCGCCAGCAGAATCTGGCGCGCGTCGCGCGTCGGCCGCACGAGCCGCGTCACGTCGCGAAGCAGCCGCTGTGCGAGATCGCTGAAGCGCAGTTCCTGGAACATCTGCATCTCGCCGCGCACGACGCGCTCGTGCACCGCCTCGTTCAGCGGAATCAGCGTCTGCTCGAGGAACTTGCGCAGCCCCTGTCCGACGAGGAGCTTCGACAGGTGGTTCTGCAACTCACCGCCGCGATGCTCTCCGAGGAGGCTCACCGCCTGCGAGATCTCGGCCGGCAGCGGTACCGGTTCGGCCACCGCCAGGCCGACCATCGACTGCAGCGCCGAATCGGTCAGCGGCACGATCGCCCCGGCTCGCCAACCCTCCGACAGCAATTGCTTGATCAGCTTGAGTCGCGCGATCTGCTCGGCCGGGTAGACGCGATCACCGAATGCATCGCGCAGCGGCAACGGAAAGCCGTAGCGGCGCTGCCACATGTAGAGCTGCTCGCGGCGCAAGCCGGTGATGCGCACCACTTCGCGTATGTGCAGCGCGCCGTTGGGCTCGCCGCCCGAAACGACCACCGAAGAATTGGCCGGAACGCCGCTCGGCTCCTGTCGCCGCGACGGCGCATCGATGAGGATTCCCATTCGAATTGTCCCTTGTATTCGCCCGCATCCGTTCGCTCAGCGTGTAATCGACACGCTGGATGTGCGCTCGCACCTCGACACTGTCGAGACGTCACGCGTTGAATCGGGCGATCTGTGCTCCACGGACCCCGTCAAGCACGCTCCGTGCCAGTCCGGACAGGCGGAAGACCGTGCTGGAACGGCGATTCGGCGGTCGGGTGCGATTCTTGCACCACTGCCTGAGGGGGAATTCGAGCCCGGTTCGGGTGCGACCTCCGCGCTGGGGAACGATGATCGCGGCGACCGTCAGTCGGCGCCCGGCCCCGACCCCGGACTGACGCAGGATGACCCGGGATGTTCGGTTTCTGGAAATCAACGAAGGGGCCGCTGGCCGACCCGCGCAGTGCGGAGCGGTGGCTCGCCACGCTGCCGCCGACCGACGCCGTCGCCCAGCACATCGAGCTCACGCGGGAGCTCGAACAGGTCGTCGAATCCGAGTTGCCGCGAGCGCCGGCACAACTCCAGGCGCTATTCCGCGTCGACGCGCACAGCGTCGAGCATCGACGCACGCTGGTCAGGCAGTACCTCGAACACGCGACGCGCAGCTCGCGCATCGAGAACCAGCTCTGGACCTCGCTGTTCGCGCTGTCGCAGACCTTCCTCACCGCATACCAGGCGTTCGCCCGCGACATCGAGCAACGCCCGGGTGCGCGGTGGGCCTCGCTGCAACCCGAACTGATCGGCCGCCAGCTCCAGCATCTTGCCCTCATCGCCCGTGCAAGGATGTTCCGCCACGAACACTGGATTCCCGCGCGCTGGACGGAATTGCACGGACTGATGACGCAGGCGAGCTCGCTGCGGATCGAGCGAAGGCCGATCACGCTGATCGGCGAAACGGAGACGACGACGATCGAGCACGAGTACCTGCGCGCACTGATTCTGCTGCGCATGGACCCCGGCAGCCTCACCGCGCGCCAGGCCGAGTACGTGTGGAACGAGCTCGACGACTGGTGCGCAGCGCTGCGCCTCACGCTCGAGCCATCGGCGCCGCACCCGTTCTACGTCGATCTCGCCGGGCGCGAAGGGCTGCGCCGACGCAAGCCCGGAGCGCTCGAAAGCCGCGTGCTGTTTCTCGACACGCGGCCGCTGCATGCGGTGCTCGTCCAGCATGCGGTCGTGCTCGAGCAGAAGATCCGCGAGCAGCCGCTGTCCGGACGCACGCCGCAGCGAAGCGAGCAGCTTGCGCTGTTCACCAAGCTCGCCGCGCGTGTCGACCCCGAGTACCGGCCGATCGCGCGGCGCGGCGAACGCGTCCAGGCGGGCGGACTCGTCGATGCGATCGTCGGCCTGCAGAAGATCGCCGCGTTCTTCAGGGAAGGCCCTTCGTCGATCCCCGACGCCAGCGACCACAGCTATGCGAAGACGCTCGATCTCGCCGTCTTCGGTCGCATCCGCGACGAGCCGACGCGCCAGCGCGAAACGATGCGCCGGCGCATCGGCGCGCACGCCGTTCCAGGAGGCCCGTGGGAACTGCAGGACGGCTCGCCCAACGGGTTCAGGCTGATCGCGCCGATCCAGGTCGCCAATGCAGTGACGCTCGGCACGCTGGTCGCGCTGCATCCCCACGGCACGCAGCACTGGTCGCTATGCGTCGTGCGCAGGATCACCCGCACGGCCGCCGACCGCGCCGACATCGGCGTCGAGCTCGTCGCCGACGCCGTCACCGCGGTGAGCCTGACCGAGCAGCAGAAGCGCGGCGGCGATCCCTACTCGGTCGACGGTGAAGGCACGACGGTGAACGGGCGCAGCTTCCCGGCGCTGCTCCTCTCGCTGCACGCGCGACAAGGCGATCCCGGCGTGCAATCGCTCGTCGTGCCGGCGATCGAATACGAGCTGCGACGGTTCCTGCTGCGCGCGATCGACGCAGCCCACCCGATTCGCTTCGGGCGCCTGATCGAGCAGCATCCCGACTGGGTTTGGACGGCATTCGAACGTATCGACGCAAATCCGCGCCTCGCCACCGCACGCGCAGCGAGCGATCCGGCGAACACCGAAGGCGGCCGCAAGGCACCGCCGCGCAACGACCACCGCGCGGTATGATGACACGGCATGTCCGTCGATCGCTACGCCGAGGTCCACGCCGGATGGCGCTGGAACGTTCCGGCCGATTTCAACATCGGACAGGCGTGCTGCGGTCGCTGGGCGACTGATCGCGCGCGCTTCGCGCTGTACTGGGAGGACGAGGGCGGCGCGCGGCTCGCGCTCACCTACTGGGATCTCCAGCAGCAGGCCAATCGACTCGCCAACGCCTTTCGCGCAGCCGGCATCGCGCGCGGCGATCGCATCGCGCTTATCCTGCCGCAGCGCCCGGAGACGATCGTCACCCACCTCGCCGCGTATGGACTTGGCGCGGTCATCGTCCCGCTGTCGTTCCTGTTCGGCCCCGAAGCGCTCGAGTACCGGCTCGTGAACAGCGCGGCGAAGATCGCGGTCGTCGACCGACAGTCGCTGCCGAACCTCGCGCCGATCCGCGATCGTCTTCGAGGGCTCACCCATGTGCTCGGCGTCGACGATGCCGACGGCGCCGGCGTGACGGCGTGGCAGCGCTTCGTCGACGGACAGCCGCGATCGTTCGAGGCGGTGACGACGGGCCCGCGCGACCCTGCGCTGCTCATCTACACGAGCGGCACGACAGGGCCGCCGAAGGCAGCGCTGATGCCGCATTCGGCCATCCTCGGCAACCTGCCTGGATTCATCCACTCGCACGACGGCTATCCGCTTCCGGGCGACCTGTTCTGGTCGCCGGCAGACTGGGCGTGGACCGGAGGGCTGATGGATGCGCTGCTGCCCGCCCTCTACTTCGGGCAGCCGATCGTCGGCTATCGCGGGCGCTTCGATCCCGAAACCGCGTTCCGGCTGATCGAGCGCTACCAGGTGCGCAACACCTTCCTGTTCCCGACCGCGCTGAAGCTCATGATGAAGGCGTACCCGCGCCCAAAGGAGACGTTCGACGTCGACCTGCGCAGCATCATGAGCGCCGGCGAAGCGGTCGGCACGGCGGTGTTCGAGTGGGCGCGCGATGCGCTCGGCGTCACCATCAACGAGATGTTCGGCCAGACCGAGATGAACTACATCGTCGGCAACTCTCACACGCTGTGGCCGGCGAAGCCGGGATCGATGGGCCGCCCCTACCCCGGTCATCGAGTCGCGGTGATCGACGATGGCGGCAACGAAGTGTCGCGCGGCGAGCCCGGCGACGTCGCAGTCAACCGGATCGCGCCCGACGGTACGCCCGACCCGGTGTTCTTCATCGAATACGCCGGCGATCCCGAAGGGACGCGCAAAAAGTTCAGCGGCGACTGGTGCCGCACCGGCGATGTCGCGACGATGGACGATGACGGCTACCTTTGGTACCAGGGCCGCGCCGACGACGTGTTCAAGGCGGCGGGCTACCGCATCGGTCCCTCCGAGATCGAGAACTGCCTCGTGCGCCATCCGGCGGTCGCGAACGCCGCCGTCGTGCCGTCGCCCGACGAAGTGCGCGGCAACGTCGTCAAGGCGTTCGTCGTGCTCGCACCCGGACATGAGCCGGGCCGCGAGCTCGAGGACGATCTCGCCCGGCACGTCAGGCGCTACCTCGCGCCCTACGAGTACCCGAAGGAGATCGAGTTCGTCGACGCGCTGCCGATGACGACGACCGGCAAGGTACAGCGCAAGGTGCTGCGCGACCGCGAGCGCGAGCGCAAGCTCGGCAAGACCTAGGACCGCTCAGCGGTCCTCGCGACCGACGACACCGCGCCGCCCACGCCTGGGCGAAGCTGTGTCGCGACCCACAGCACGACTGGGACCACCGCCGGCAGGATCAGCGTTCCGAGCTGGTAGGCAAGCGCGATCGCCTCGCGCTGCCAGCCCGAGAATCCCGTCTGCGATGCGATCGCCGGACCCGAAGTGATCGCGAGGTTCTTCAGGAAATCGGCGACGAGCCCCCAGGTCACGAACGGCAGCAGCGCAACGTAGCCGATCGCGAGCAGGCGCTTCCAGTGCGGGTTGCGCGACGCGAGCGTCAGCGCGGCGTACATCGGCAAGCCAAACGAATAGAGCAGCAGGTTGACGTCGACGGTGACGACGCCACGCGCGGCAGTCGTACCGGCACTGATGCGCGTGATGAAGGTCACCGTCGCGCCGGAGTCGGTGACAGCCCGCACGAGATCGGGGAAACCGACCGCGCAAAGGCCGCGGGCGAGCCAGACCGACGGCGCGAGAAGGACCGGTGCCGTCAGGTACCACAGCGCGAACGCCGCCGGCAGCCACGCGAGGCAACGGAGGACGAAGCGGCCCAAGCGGGCGTCCGGGCGCCTTAAGCCGGATCAGGCCGCCGGCGCAGGCGCGGGTGGCGTTCCGGTGGGCCCGCCGGGCGGTCCCTGCGAACCGTCGCGTGCAGCGCCGGCCGGCGACCAGCGCACCCACAGCAGCCAGACGACGAGCACGTCGAGCATGATCAGCGCCTGCCATACATAGAGGTGGGCCCACTCGAATGCGTCGCGGCTCCACTGGCCGAGGTAGAAGAGACTGACCACCCGCACGACGTTCAATGCCTGCACGGCAATCGTGCCGATCGCGATGCCGCTTGCGCGACGCCGCCACGACGCCGGCCAGGCGACCATCGCGGCGATCAGCACGAGCGTCGCCTCGACGCCGTTGCAGCCCGCCTCGATCGACACGGCGAAGCTGCCGTCGCCGGTGCCGACGATGTTCCCCTGCGCGCGCGCGCCGGCGTCGAACAGATGGATCACCGCCGTCGCGGTGCGCGCGACGCCGTCGGTCCACGGCGCGACCAGCCACGTCTGCGCCCACGGCGTCAGCTCGACGCCGAACATCAGCGTCAGCAATCCGATGAACACGGCGAGGAAGCGCAGCACGAAGTCACGCGCGCGCAAGCGGCGGCCGGGTCGAGAAATAGTCGCGGATGCCGTCGGCGATCGATGCGGCGTAGCGCTGCTGCTGGCGCGGATCGCGCAGCTTCGCCTCTTCGTACGGGTTCGAGATGAATGCCGTTTCCACGAGGATCGACGGAATGTCGGGTGCCTTCAGCACGGCGAATCCGGCCTGCTCGACGGTCCCGGTGTGCAGCGCATTATGCACGGCGAGCGACTCCAGCACGTCGTGCCCGACCTTGAGGCTGTCCGCGATCTGCGCGGTCTGCGACAAGTCGAGCAGCGTGCGCGCGAGCAAGGGGTCGCGATCACCGAGATTGACGCCGCCGATCAGGTCAGCCGAATTCTCGTTGGTCGCGAGCCAGCGCGCGGCCGCGCTGGTGGCGCCGTGCTCCGACAGCGCGAACACCGACGAGCCCCGTGCCGAAGTGTTGCGAAACGCATCGGCGTGAATCGACACGAACAGATCGGCGCGCACGCGCCGTGCCTTCGCGACGCGCATCGCGAGCGGCACGAAGTAATCGGCGTTGCGAGTCAGCATGACGCGCACGTGCGGATCCGTTTCGAGGACCGGTTTCAGCCTGCGCGCGATGGCGAGCACGACGTTCTTCTCGCAGGTGCCGCGCCTGCCGATCGCGCCCGGGTCTTCGCCGCCGTGACCGGGATCGATCGCGATGGTGATCGGGCGCGCACGTGACCGCGGCTGCGCTGCGGGTGATTGCGCTGCCGGTGATTGCGCTGTCGGCGGCTTCGCCGGCGACGCATCCGCCCTCGCCTGGTGGCGCTCTTCGCGCGCGAGAAACGCCATCAGCGGATCGACCGGGACCGCCGGGTAGAGGTCGACGACCAGCCGGTAGCCGTACTCGGCGATCGGCGGCAGCGAGAACACCTGCGGGCGGACGTCGCCTTTCAAGTCGATCACCACACGCAGAAACCCGTCGCTGCGTGGCCCGATGCGAATCGCGCCGATCCACGGATCCGACGGTTCGACCTTTGCGGGCAAGGCCGCGAGCGCGGGCGACTCCGCCGCCCGCGCGAGGTCGAGCACGAGCCGCTCGGGACCGTGCAACTCCGTCATCTGGTGCTCGAGCGGCTCCCTCGACTCGAAGATGACGCGTGTGTATTCATCCGCCGGCCAGATCCGCGCAGAAGCGATCGGCGTCAAGCGCGATGCCGCGACGAGCGCAGCGGCACCGGCCGGTGCGACAATGACCTGTGCCGCGGGCAGGAGCAGCCAGCGAACCGCTCGCCGTCGCGCGAGCATCCCGTCGGTCACGCGCCAGGCGTCATCGCTGTTCTTAGCGCGCGTCCGCATCGCTCACCGCGGCTCGTGTGCGCGACGAGGCGCAGCTCGCGCCCCGGAGGGCGCTCCGGATAGGAGAGGAACAGCTGGACATCGGGCGTCGGCAGCCTGTCGAGCGCGCGCTCGGGCCACTCGACGAGGCAAATGGCGTCGTCGCGAAAGCACTCGGCAAGACCCGAAGTCTCCCATTCGCTCGAATGCGTGAATCGATACAAATCAATATGATAAAAGTATAAGCTCGAAACAGCGTAATGTTCAACCAGCGAGTAGCTCGGGCTCTTGATCGCGCCCGCGACACCGCGGGCACGCAAGAGCGCCCGTACGAGTGTGGTCTTGCCGCTTCCGAGCGGCCCACTGAGCGTGATCACCATGCCCCCGACGATCGCGGACGCCATTGCTTCGCCGCATCGCACGGTGGCTACGTGATCGGCGAGCGCGAGGTCAAACAGCACGATTGCGTTAGGCTAGCTGGCGTGACGACGGAGTCGAACCGGAACTCGGCGAGCATTCGGCGTCCACCCGAAGGCGGCTGGGACGGGCTCGCCGCACGCATCGATCGCTGGGGTCGCGATCTCGGCTTCACGGCGATCGGCATCGCCGGCACGTCGCTCGGCGACGACGAAGCCGGCCTCGTCGCCTGGCTCGACGCCGGATGGCACGGCGGGATGGATTATATGGCGCGCCACGGAGTGAAGCGCGCGCGCCCTGCCGAACTCATCCCCGGAACGCTGCGGGTGATCACCGCGCGCCTCGACTACTGGCCCGCCGCGGCCGCGCCGGCGAGCGAAGCGCTCGCCGACCGCGAGCGCGCCTACGTTTCGCGCTACGCGCTCGGCCGCGACTACCACAAAGTGCTGCGCGGCAGACTCGCGCGCCTCGCCGCGCGAATCGAGGACGAGATCGGACCCTACGCGTATCGCGTGTTCAGCGACAGCGCCCCGGTCCTCGAAGTGGCCCTCGCGGCGAGATCCGGCCTCGGCTGGCGCGGCAAGCACACGCTGCTGCTCTCGCGCGAAGGGGGTTCGTGGTTCTTCCTCGGCGACATCTACACCGATCTTCCGCTCCCGGTCACCGTTCCCGTCAGCGCGCACTGCGGGACCTGCGAGGCGTGCATCGCTGCCTGTCCGACGGGCGCGATCGTCGCTCCGTACCGACTCGACGCAAGGCGCTGCATCTCGTACCTCACGATCGAGCTCGCGGGAAGCATCCCTGAGGAGTTGAGGCCGCTGATCGGCAACCGTGTCTACGGTTGCGACGACTGCCAGCTCGTCTGTCCTTGGAATCGGCACGCGGTTGCGACGAGCGAGGAGGATTTCGCAGCCGTGCGACACGGGCTCGACAGCGCGACGCTCGTCACGTTGTTCGGCTGGAGCGAGGCCGACTTCCTGAAGAACACCGAAGGCAGCGCGATCCGCCGGATCGGCCACGAGCGCTGGCTCCGCAACATCGCGGTCGCGCTCGGCAACGCACCGGCGTCGGCGGCGACCGTCGCCGCGCTCGAGTCGCGCATCGACGATCCGTCGGCACTCGTCCGCGAGCACGTCCGCTGGGCGCTCGGGAGGCTCGGGAGGGGTCAGTCGTGCGACCAGCGGTCGAGAAAGGCAACCATCCGCGCCTCGTCATAACTGTCACCGGCCTCGAGGAGGCCGGTATCCTGCGAGTGCAGCAGGCGCCCGCTCGCATCGAGGACGAAGAGGTGAGGATACCCGGCGACGCGCGGCCAGCGCGCCAGCAGCGAATCGTTCCGGTTCGCCTTCGACACGTTGACCTTCACCCAAACGAAATGCGCGCGGGCGCGCGCGCCAACCGCCGCGTGCGTTGCGACGAAGCGATCGAGCGTGTGACACCACGGGCACCATTCGCCGCCGACATCGACGATCACGCGCTTCCCCTCGGCCCTGGCGAGCGACACCGCGGTGGCTACGTCGCGCGCGGCGTCGCGCGCGGGATCGAACTTATCGGGCAGGTCCGCGGCGCTCGTCGACGCCGCCAAAACGAGCATCGCCAGGCCGGCAACGCAGATCATCATTCTCACGCGCCGCCCTCCGTCCGCACTCCGTTCTCCTCGCTCCTACCGCACCAGCTGATTCATCGTCACGATCGGCAGCATCACCGCAAGGACGAGCACCAGCACGATTGCGCCCATCGCGACGATCAGCGTCGGCTGGATGAGCGCGGCGAGCCAGGCGAGCCTGCGCTCCGCCTCGCGCTCGAGCTCCTGCGCGGCGCGAACGAGCATCGGCGCGAGCGCCCCGCTCTCTTCGCCGTTTGCGACGAGATGAACGAGTACCGGCGGAAACGCGCGCTGCTCGCGGAGCGCCCGCGAAAGCGGCACGCCTTCGCGGACCAGCGTGTTGGCGCGCCGGCTCGCCGCGGCGATCGGAATCAGCCGCACCACGTCCGAGGCTGCGGCGAGCGAGCGCAACAGCGGCGCCCCGCTGCCGACGAGAATCGCCAGCGTGCTCGCGTAGCGGGCGCAGTCGAGGCTTGCGGCGAGGCGCCCGGCGCCGGGGACGCGAAGCAGCCACGTGTGCACGCGCGCGCGAAACGAGTCGGAGCGCCAGCGCCACATGATCAACGCCGCGGCGGCGACGAGTGCCGCGACCCAGTACCAGCCGGTCACACGGAAGAAGTCACTCGTGGCGATCAGCGCGCGGGTCAGCAGCGGGAGAATCTGCCGGCTCTGCTGATAGACCGACACCACTTGCGGCACGACGTAGACGAGGAGCACGGCGATCACGCCGGCGGCGACCACCATCACGAGTGCCGGATAGATCAGCGCAACGGCGAACTTCTGCCGCAACGCGAAGCGCGCGTCGAGGTAATCGGCGAGCCGCGCGAGCACCTCGCCGAGACACCCCGTCTCGGTACCCGCCCCGACGAGCCCACGATAGAGCGTCGAGAACGTGCGCGGAAAGCGCGCGAGTGCGGAGGGCAGCGGCTCGCCCGCCATCACCTGCGTGCGCACCACGCCAATGATCTTCGCCGCGCGCGGATTGTCGGCCTGCTCGGACACTGCCGCGAGGGCCTGATCGAGAGGCATGCCGGATTGCACGAGTGTCGCGAGTTGCCGGGTGACCAGCGCTGTCGTCGCGGCGTCGAGCCGTACTCCGGAGAGCGCGTCGCGGGTCGCGGCCGCGGGTGCAACGGCCGTCGGCGTGAAGCCATCGGCACGCAGGCGGTCGCGCGCCGCCCTCGCGGTCTCGGCCTCGACGACACCGCGGCGCTCGCGCCCGCCAGGATCGATCGCTTCGTAGCGGAACGCAGGCATCGCGGTACGCTCAGGCATCGCGGGTGACGCGGGTCAGCTCGGTCAGCGACGTGGTTCCGTCGGCCAGGTAGCGCGCGCCGTCACTGCGCATCGGCCGCATACCGGCGCGGAGTGCCGCATCGCGCAATCCGATCTCACCGGCGCCATCGTGAATCAATCGCCGCAGCGCGTCGTCGACGGCGAGATACTCGTAGATGCCGGTGCGACCGGCGAAGCCGGTGCCGTTGCACGCGTCACAACCCCGCGCGCTCCAGACCGGACCTTCGCCGGCGAGGCCGAGCGCGGCGAGCAGTCGACGCTCGCCGCCGTCCGGCGGCATGCTGACCCGGCACGCGTGGCACAGCGTGCGCAGCAGTCGCTGTGCGAGCACGCCGAGGAGCGACGATGCGAGGAGATAAGGCTCGACGCCCATGTCGGCAAGCCGCGTGATCGCGCTCGCCGCATCGTTGGTGTGCAGCGTCGCCAGCACGAGGTGCCCGGTGAGCGACGCCTGCACGGCGATCTGCGCGGTCTCGAGGTCGCGGATCTCGCCGATCATGATGACGTCGGGATCCTGGCGCAGGATCGCTCGCAGCGCACGCGCGAAGGTGAGATCGATCCGTGGACTCACCTGCGTCTGCGCAACGCCGTCGAGCGAATACTCGATCGGGTCCTCGACTGTCATCATGTTGGCGCTGCCGCGCGGGAGACGGGCGAGCGCCGCGTAGAGCGTCGTCGTCTTGCCCGATCCAGTCGGCCCGGTGACGAGCAGGATGCCGTGCGGCTCGCGGATCACGCGATCGATGCCGGCGAGCGTTGCGTCGCTCATGCCGAGCATGGCGAGGTCGAGACGCGCCGACTGCTGGTCGAGCAGCCGCAGCACGACGCGCTCGCCGGCCCCGGTCGGCAGCGTCGACACGCGCACGTCCACCTGGCGCCCGCCGAGCTTCAGCGCGATCCGTCCATCCTGCGGCAGACGCTTCTCGGCGATGTCGAGCGACGCCATGATCTTCAGGCGCGACACCAACGCGCCGTGGAGCGCACGCGGCGGCTCGATCACGTCGCGCAGCATGCCATCGACGCGAAAGCGCACGACCGCGCGCGCATCGTAGGGCTCGAAGTGGAGGTCGGACGCGCGCTCGCGCAGCGCCTGCAGCAGGAGCGCGTTGATCATTCGCACCACCGGCGCCTGCGCACGGTCGTCGAGCAGATCCTCGCTCGCCGGGAGCTCCTGCATCAGACGCGCGAGGTCGGATTCGTTCGCGAGCTCCTCGCTCATCGCGGTCGCAGCGGCACCGCGGTTGTACGTGCGCGCGAGCTCGGCGGCGAACGCCTCGGCGCTGACGCCACGCGCGGTGATCGGCCGCGCGAGCAGGCGACGTGGTTCGGAAATTCCCTCCACCGTTGCGTCGGGACGCGTCAATACGATCACCGCGCCGCCTTCCTCACCTGCGACGAGCACGCCGTGGGTGCGCGAGAACGCGTAGGGGATCTGCGCGACCAGCGGAGCGGACGCCGGCGCGGGGACGTTCATTTCGGAGGCGGTAGCGGCGATATCGGCGGCGCCGACGCGGGCGGCGCCGACGCGGGCGGCGCCGACGCGGGCGGCGCCGACGCGGGCGGCGGCGACGCGGGCGGCGGCGAAGCGGGCGGCGCGAGGTACGGCGTCGGCCCCTGCGGTGCAGTCTGATCCTTCCAGAACCACTGCGGGCCCGGGGCGTTCTGCTGCTGCAGTCCGCGCAGATAGTCGTAGCGCTGCGACGTCACGTCGGCACTGCCGACCGGTCCACGCACGATCGTCGGCTTGAGGAAGATCATCAGGTTGGTCTTCGTCCGCTCGCGCGTGTCGTAGCGGAACAGCGACCCGAAGACGGGGATGTCGCCCGCCCACGGCAGCTTCTGCGTGCCGGTGCTCGCATTGTCCTGGATCAGTCCGCCGAGCACGACGATGTGATCGTCGTCGACGATCACGTTCGATTCCAGCGCGCGCTTGGAAAGAATCGGCCCCGCGGCCGAGTTGTCCTGGATCGCCGACACCTCCTGGTAGATCGACAGGCGCACCGCGCCTCCCTCGGTGATCTGCGGGCGCACGCGCAGCACGAGCCCGATGTCCTTGCGGTCGATCGTCTGGAACGGCTGCACGGTCGACGTCGAGCCCGTCGTCGCATACTGGCCGGTGATGAACGGAACGTTCTGCCCGACGATGATCCGCGCCTCCTCGTTGTCGAGGGTCAGCAACGTCGGCGTCGACAGGATGTTCGCGCTCGAGTCGCTCTCGAGTGCGCGGATCAGCAGCGCCAGGTTGCTGATGACACCGAGCCCTGGAATGGTCACCGTACCGTTGATGATGCCGAGATTGAGACCGTTGGCGACGCTGCCGAGGTTGACCGACGCATCGAGGATGTTGGTGCCGCCGCCGCGGGCGCCGAAGTTGGTGCCGCCGATTCCCTGCACGTTGTTCTTGGTGGCACCGGTAAGCGCCTGCCACTGGACGCCGAACTCGGCCGCCTTGTCGGCGGTCACTTCGACGATCAGCGCCTCGACGTAGACCTGCGCACGCCGGGTGTCGAGCCGCTCGATGACTGCGCGCAGGTTGTTGTAGACGGGCTCGGGCGCGCGGATGACGATCGCGTTGTTGGCGATATCGGCCTGGATCATCGCGCCGCCCGCGGCGAAGGCTGCCGGTGACGCGTTCGCGCCGGCGTTCTGCAGCGGCGTCGTCGCGGAGGCCGACGGCGCCATCGCCGTCGAGCCGGTGAGGCTCGCCGCCTGCGCCGAGCCCTGCGATGCCGACGCCGCCGCGGGGAAGGCGAACGGCGTGTTCCGCTGGCTCTCTCCGTAGAGTCCGCGCAGCGTCTCGGCGACCTGTGACGCATCGGCATTCTTCAGGTAGACGATGTAGACGTTGCCGCCGGCACGCTGCGGCGTGTCGAGCTCCTCGACGAGCGTGCGGATTTCCGCGGTGCGCGCGGCGTTGTCCGAGCGGATCAGCACGCTATTCGAGCGCGGGTCGGCGACCAGCGTGACGCCGCGCGACAGATCGGGGGCCCCTGCCTGGCCGGGTCGCGGCGCGAGAAGCTGATCGAGCGTCGCGACGATGTCGAGTGCCGACGCGTTCCTGACACGCACGAGGATCGGCTCGCCCGGCGGCTGATCGAGCGAGGCGACCACCCGGTCGATGCGCTTCACGTTGTCGGCGTAGTCGGTGACGATGATCGCGTTGTTCGGGATGTACGCGGAGATCGTGTTGGCCGGCGATACGAGCGGCCGCAGTACCGTCACCATCTGCGCCGCCGATTCGTGCCGGAGCATGATCACCTGGGTCACGATCCGATCGGCGGTCGCATTCGCGCCGCCGGTCGCGGCGCGCGCGAGGGCACCCGATTGCGTACGCGCCTCGGCCTCGGGGACGATCTTCACGACGTCGTCGGACTCGACCGCGGCGAACCCCTGCATCCGGAGCGCCGCCAGCAGCGTCGGATAGACGAGCGCCTTCGGCACCGGACGCGCCGAGACGATGTTGACGGTGCCCTTGACCCGCGGATCGACGAGGAAGTTGCGTCCGGTGATCTCGCCGACCGCCCGCACGACGGCATCGATGTCCGCGTTGACGAAGTTGAGGGTGTACGAGTCGGACATCGCTGCTGATGCAGACGCTGACGCGGTCGGTCCCGGCGTCGACGGTGCCGGCGCAGACGACGCCGGGACCTGTGCGGCGGCGATCCCGGTCAGGCAGAGCAACGGCAGCAGCGCCGCCGCGAACCAGGGACCGCGGCAGCGCGTCATCAGGCGATGCGGAAGCAGGCGCCCGTGAGGCGGATCCCGAGCAACGGGGGGAGGCGTGACACGTGGGCCATCGGGAGGATCTTGCAGGGGCGCTTCGGCGCGAAGCGCAGATCGCGGGCGATGATAGCATGGGGACAGCGAAATTCCGCTCCACCGCCGGACCGCGCGCGCCGGGCCGAACCACGAGCATGCAGTGAATCCATCCCGGGTCGATCGTGCATCGAATCGAGGACCCGCTCGGGAACCGGGCGTACCGCCATGGAAAGGAAAGTCTCGATGCAGCCGCCACCTGTCCTGCCCGCCCTGACGCGCCGAGTGGTCCTTGGCATGGCGCTCGCGACGGGGCTCGCTTTCGCGTCGTGGCAGCAACCCAGCCTCGTCCAGGCGGCGGATACCGAACCTGCGGCATCGGCGCCTGCGGCATCGGCGCCTGCAGCATCGGCGCCCACCGCATCGACCCCTGCGGCATCGGCGCCTGCGGCATCGACCCCTGCGGAGTCCCGCAACGGCGGCAGCGACTCGAGCGACCTCGACATTGTCATCAGCCCGCACGGGGTGAAGGTCGCGCCGAATTCCGGAGACGACAACAAGCGCATCGACATCCATCCGGGACATGTCACGGTCCAGGGATTCGGGCGCGACCGCCAATACGACTCGTTCGAGCAGTTCATGCGCGACGCGCCGGGGACCGCGCTGTTCGCGTTTCTGATCGTCACCGTCGTGTTCCTCGTGCCGCTGCTCGCCATCGCGCTCCTCGTCTGGTACAAGATCCGCAGGACGCGCATGCAGCATGAGGCGATGCTGAAGCTCGCCGAGCGCGGGGTCGTCTCCCCATCGGCCGCGATGGAGGCGCTCGCCGGCGGGTCGTCTCCGGCGGCGACGATCGACTCGCTTGCGCGCGCGGCCGCGGCGTCGGCTCCCGGGTCGGGTCAGGCAGCTATCGGCGCCAATACCCCGCTCTACGAACAGGCGCGGCTGCTACGGCGCCGCACCGCCTGGTCGGATCTTCGCAAGGGAGTCATCCTGATCGCCGTCGGGCTCGGGCTCTCTGCCTATTCGATGTTCGACGACGGTACGCCCAACGCTGCCGGCCTCATCGTGCTCTTCCTCGGCATCGGCTACTGCGTGCTGTGGTACTTCCAGGACCGTCCGCCGACCGGTTCGAGCCAGATCCCGCCCGCGCCGCCGGGAGGCGCGTGAGCGGCGCGAACCTGCGATGCGTCGAATTCACCTGACCGATGGCGCGCGCCCGCGACGATACCGTCACCGACGCGCAATTGATCGCGCGCTGTGTGGCGAGCGACGACCGGCACGCGTTCGCCGAGCTCGTGCGCAGACACCAGTCCGCGGTGCGGGCGTGCCTGCGCAGGTTGACTGCGGGCAATCATGCGCTGGCGGACGACCTCGCGCAGGATACCTTCGTGCTCGCATGGCGCAATTTGAAATCGTTCCGTCAGGAAGCGCGCTTCTCGACGTGGCTCTACCGGATCGCCACGAACTGCTGGCTCGGGCATGCGCGCAAGCGTCGCGAGCGGCCCCGCTGTGACGGCGACGCCGACCTCGCCGATGTCGACTCCGACGACGCCGACAGCGGCGGCGAGCATACGCCGGACGCCACCCGTTCGGCGTCGCTCAGGATCGATCTCGAGCGCGCGATGCGCGTGCTCTCCGAGGCCGAGCGTGCGGCGATCGTACAATGCTACGACAACGATCTGTCGCACGAAGAGGCCGCCTACGTGCTCGGCATGCCGGTGGGAACCGTGAAAACGCACATCCTGCGCGCGAAGCGCAAGCTGAAGGTCGCGCTCGCGTCGTGGGCGCCCGAAGGCGAAGGAGGCCTCGCTTGAGTGCGCGAGACGCTCGCGAAGGCGATCGCGCCGGAGACTGGCTCGATCGGGCGCTGATGGAAGGCTCGGCCGAGCGCGCCGGGACCTACATCGACGATGCCGGCTTCACCGCGACGGTGATGGCGATGCTGCCGGCGGCACTCGCGCCCGTGAACTGGCGCAAGCCGGCGTTGCTGGCGCTGTGGGGGGTGGCGGTCGCGGGCCTCGCGGTGACGCTGCCACCGACGGTGCTCGACGTGACGCGCGAGGCGGTGCGCCTGTTCGCAGGCAGGCCATTCGCGCTCTCCGACATCGCGTCGCTCGTCGCGGTGTTCGGCGCGGCGACGTGGACCGCGACGTGGCTCGCCTGGCGCCGCGCGTAGATCGGGTCGGCGACACCACTACTCGTCGTTCAGCGTGAAGTTGATGTCGACGTAAGCCTTGTAGGTCGTTCCGTCGGCCGAGCAATTCCATCCCGACAGCGTCTCGCGCACCGAGCGATCGAACACGCGCGGTGGCTGCGACTCGAGGATGTCCACGTTGGTGATGTGACCCTTCGGGTCGACCGTCACCAGCGCACGCACGTGCCCCTTGGCGATCTGCGCGCGGATCGCCTCGCGCGGGTACGAAGGTTTCTCGGCGTTCGGGCAGCTCACTCCCTGGCGGATCGCCGGCTTCGGCGGCGCCACCGGCGCCGGCGGTGCCGGCGGAGCGATGACGACCGGGGCCGGCGGCGGCGTCACCACCGGAGCGGCGATCACCGGCGGCTGCACCGGCGTCGGCACCTGGATCTCGGGCGGCGGCACGTACGGCTGTTCGACGACCTTCGGCGGCTCGACCACGCGCTTCGGCGGCGGCGGCGGCGGCGGCGGGGGCGGCGGCGGCAGCTTGATTTCCTGGATGATCTTCGCGGTGAGCGGCTTCTGGATAACCTTGATCACCGAGTTGCCGAGACCCGAGAGCAGCGCCCAGATCACGAGCGCGTGAACGAGGATCACGAACGCGATTCCGATCGCGTGCCGGGTCGGGTCTCGCTGCTGTCGCGCGTAATCCATGGCGTGCTGGCTCTCCGCAGGCGGCGCTATCGAATGCGCTGCGTCAGGGCTCGTTGATGAACTGCTCGCTGCCGACGATGCCGATCTTGGTGAGCCCGAGCCGCTGCGCGGAGGCCATCACTTCGGCGACCACTGCGTACTTCGCGAGCTTGTTCGGGCGCAGGTGAATCTCGGGCTGGTCGGTCTCGGCAGCGGCCAGCTTGATCCGATCCTCGAGCGCAGCCTTGTCCGGGATGACCTCGCCGTTCCAGTAGATCTTGCTCTGGTCGTCGATGTCGAGGTTCACGACCTGCGGCAGCACCAGCGGCGGCGGCGGATTACCGATCGGCAGGTTGAGGTTCACCGCATGGAGCTGGATCGGAATGGTGATGATCAGCATCACCAGCAGCACCAGCATCACGTCGATCAGCGGCGTCGTGTTGATGTCGATCATCACCTCGGGCTCGCGCCCGGCGCCGCCCGGCGTTCCCACGTTCATCGACATGTCGACATCCTCCTCGCGTCCACGCTGGTCGCCGGCGTCAGCCGCCGCTGCGCGGCGGAGGCTCGATCACGAATGCGATCTTCGCGATGCCCGCGCGCTGGCAGGCATAGATCACGCGCCCGACGCCCTCGTAGTTCCCGCGCGCGTCGCCGCGGATCTGCACCTCGGGCTGCGGCGTCAACACGGCGACCTTCTTCAGGCGGTCGATCAGCGCGCGCGTCGTCGGCAGGTAGAGGTCGTTCCAGTAGATCCGGTCGCTCTCATCGACCGAGAGTTCGATGTTCTCGGGCTTCGTCTGGCGGATCTCGTTGCGATCCTTCGGGAGCTGGACCGGGATCGAATTGCGGACGACCGGCACGGTGATCAGGAAGATGATCAGGAGCACCATCATCACGTCGACGAGCGGCGTCGTGTTGATGGTCGAGATCGCTTCGTCCTCGACCGCGTCGGTGGCGCCGACGGTGAACGCCATGACGACTACGCCCTGGCTGGCGATTGCTGGGACGAGAGCAGCACCGCGTGCAGGTCGGCACCGAAGCTCCTCACGTCGTCGATGCAGCCCTTGTTGCGGCGGATCAGCCAGTTGTAGCCGAGCACGGCAGGTACCGCGACCGCAAGACCGATCGCCGTCATGATCAGCGCCTCACCAACCGGGCCCGCCACCTTGTCGATCGACGCCTGGCCCGCGATGCCGATCGCCGTCAGCGCGTGGTAGACGCCCCAGACGGTTCCGAACAGTCCGACGAACGGAGCCGTCGAGCCCACGGTCGCAAGCAGCGCGAGTCCGTCCTGCAGACGGCCGGAAACATTGTCGATCGCGCGCTGGATCGACATGCTGATCCACGTGTTGAGATCGACGTTGCCGAGCAATCCTTCGTGCTTGGTCGTCGCTTCGAGCCCGGATTCGGCGATGAACCGGTACGGGCTCGATTTCTTGAGGCTCTCGGCACCCTTTTGAATCGTGGCCGCAGTCCAGAACTTCTTCGCCGCGGCGCGTGCCTGCCGTCCCATCCTGGACTGCTCGTAAACCTTGGTGACGATCACGTACCAGCTTCCCGCCGACATCAGCACGAGCACCAGGAGCGTCAGCCTCGCGACCAGGTCGCCGCCGTGCCACAGCGCCTGCAGTCCGTACGGGTTCTCGATCACCACCTCGTTCTTGCCCGGCGTCGCGGCCGGGGCCGCTGCTGGAGCGGCCGGTGCCGCCTCCGCCGGTGCCGCGCCGGGAGCCGCCGTCGCAGGGGTCGCTGGCTCGGCCGCTGGAGCGGCCGGGGTTGCCGGCGCAGCGGACGGGGTTTGGGCAAGCGCTGCGACAGGGACGAGTGCGCCGGGTAAGGCGATCGTCGCCACAGCCGCCGCGAGAGCCAGGCGGATCAGCTTCGACATGGTGTCTCCAGGCAAATGTTGATCATCGGACCTACGCCGCCCATGGGCATCCGGATCCCAGACACCAAGGTGGCTCCCGCCGGCAACCAGGGCAGGTGCTGGACGCCGACCGCGCAGCCTCGGCAGATGGTCGAGGGCGCGCGCCGGAAAACCGCGGGATTCTACACGAACCGGGAACAATGTCCATGAACGCGAGGTTCACCGTCGAACGTTCGTAACCGCACGCCGCAGGCGATGAATCCGGAACGCAAGGACCGCGCATCGAATCGACGATTGCCAACCAGCACATGCCCCACGACAGGAGATCCGGAATGAATCGCTACCAATCCAGGACGCCGCGCACCGCCATCGGGGTTGCCGCGATCGCCCTGACCGCCGTCACGATGGGAATCACCGTGCTGCTGCCCGCGCTTACCGAAGCGGCGCCCACGACTGGCATCGATCGCGCAACCGTCGCAACTGCGACTGCGGGCGCGACCGTCACTCAGTGTATCAACGGGATCGTCGCGGCGAGATCGTAGTTCTGTGCCGCACGGATCTTGTTCTCGAGCTGCAGGTAGCGGGCGGCCTTCTCGGCCGGAAGCGCGCGCATCAGGCGGGCATAGAGCCTGCGCCGCGCGCGAATCTCCGTTTCGTCCGCGGTGAGCCCGGCTGCAGCGACCTGCTTCGCGTAGGCATTGGTCATCGGCTCGTCGCGCGACAGCATGCCGTTCAGCGTGACGGCGCGCTGCTGGTTCGCGAGGCTCAGCGCACCCTGGTAAGCGTCGTAGAGAGGCCAGAAGCGCTTCTCCTCCGTCGGCGTCAGCTTCAGCATCGACGCGATGTAGGCCTTCTTGTCGGCCTTCACCGCGCTGCGCAACGCCTCCATGTCGACGGCGTCACCGGTACTCGCGGTCGCCGCGACGGGTGCCGCCGACGCGGGCGCGTGCGTCGCGCTCGCGGGCGCAGAAGTCTGCGCGGATGCAGTGAGCATGCCTCCGAGCAAAAGACCCGTCGCCATCATCCACGCCGCCGCACCGCGCTTGGTCGTTCCGATCATTGGAGCCTCCCTTATGGGTCCCGAGGGCGAGGCGCAGGTTTTAGCACACTTGCCCCGCGGACGCGACCGTGCGCGGTCCGTGCCACGCTACCCCGCTCGCGCGACCCAGACGAGGTACATCCCGGCAAAGGTGCGCGGGTGGTCGATCTCGAACGCATCCCAGTGGGCGAGGTCGGTCATCGCCGGATCGCCGGGGAAGCGCGTTGCATAGGCGCGTCGTGCTTCGGAAGGCGCAGCGACAGCGGTTACGCGCAGTCCGGCTCCATCGAGGAGTTCCTGCACCTGCGGCCAGGTACAGCGATGCTCCTCGACGTGGAACAGGAGATCGCGACATTCGCTCGCCGCGTGGAAGTCGCGCAGCCGCGCGACCCTGCCGAGCGGCGAGGCGGGATCGTGCGCGATCAGGTCCTGGCGACAGCGCCGGATATCGGCGGCCGTCGGCCGATATCCGGCCTCGGCGATGAACGACCGCGCGGCGACGATGTCGCTTCGCGCCCGCTCGCTGTAAAGACCGATCAGCATCGCCCCGTCGGCACGCAGCAGCGACGCCAACACGGAAAGGCCCGCTGCGGGATCGACCAGGTGATGCAGCACGCCGACCGAATAGATGACGTCGAAGGCACGGCCGAGCTCAGCGAGGCGAAGGATATCGGCCTGCGCGTGCACGATATTGGTCACGCCCATCTCGCGCGCCATCCGCTCGGCGTAGGCGAGGCTCGCGAGGCTGAGATCGACGGCGAGCACCTCGGCGGCCGGATATTCGAGTGCCACTTCGATCGATTCCTGCCCGGTTCCGCAGCCCGCGACGAGGATCTCGGCGTGCGCATCGTCCGCGCGTAACCCGGCAGTCGCGCCCGCCTGCGGCCGTGCGATGCTGGTCCAGCGCGGATACGGATCTTCCTCATACTGGGCGCGCACCGCCACCGATGCGGGATCGATCGGCGTCAACCGCGGCAGCGTCTCGCGCAACTCGCTTTCGCGTCGCGGTTCGATCACCTGCTGCCGGACGAGGGCGGCGACCGGCGCGGGCGACGGCATGTCCGGCAACCGCTCGGCGCCAATGATCGTGGCGAGCGGAGCGTA
>Ga0134126_10003050_pt1 | contig 21001 bp, 16 predicted proteins | sample KB31752_FD_96881 | JGI IMG/M metagenome (GOLD analysis project Ga0134126, IMG submission 96881) | Terrestrial soil microbial communities with excess Nitrogen fertilizer from Kellogg Biological Station, Michigan, USA - KB3-175-2 | ecosystem: Environmental > Terrestrial > Soil > Unclassified ... | reverse complement strand
ATGCGTGCCAAGGGCGGCAGGTTCGATGACAAGACACGCTGGTTGCTCGGCGATGCCGCGGAAGTCGCGTTCGAGCGTATCGATGCTTCGCGGGCCTTCCCGGTGCGCCGGGCCTTTCCGGAAGGCGGCTATTTCATTCTCGGAGAGGATTTCGAGACGCCTCGCGAGGTGAGGTTGATCGCGGACGCGGGCCCCCTGGGCTACCTGGCGATTGCTGCCCATGGGCACGCTGATGCGCTGGCATTTACCTTGAGTGTCGGCGGGCAGCCGATTCTGGTCGATCCGGGCACGTTCTCGTACAGCGCCATGCCTTGGCGGCGCTACTTCCGCAGCACTGCTGCGCACAACACCGTAGTGGTGGACGATCGGAACCAGTCCCAGTATGGCGGCAGCTTCCTGTGGTTGCGGCATGCGAGTGCTGCGGTGGAGGCTTTCTACGCCTCAGGCGACGACCAGACGCTCAGTGCGCACCACGACGGTTATCGGCGGCTGTCCGACCCGGTGCGCCATCGTCGTACCTGGCGCTACACCTCAGGTATTGCCCACCTGTCGATTACCGATGAGTTGCTCTGCGCGGGTGAGCACTCGGTTGCCATCCATTGGCATTTTGCGCCCGAGTGCACCGTCGAGCTGGATCAGGGAACTGTTGTTGCCAGCCGCGGGAGCGTGCGGGTCAGGTTGCAATGCCCGAAAGGACTGGAGCCGCGGCTCGTGACCGGCTGTGACGTACCACCGTTGGGTTGGTATTCGAGTCGCTTCGATACGAAGCTGCCGGCGACTACGGCGGTGTTCGCAGGTTCGATCCAGGGCAATGCTGTTTTTTCCACCTCGATCGACATCGAGCGTTTCAGGCCGTGATGCGGTCCAGGGCAGGCGCCCGGCTCAACACATAACGCTTGAGCAGGATCGGCAGCAAGGTACCCGCGACCGTCAACACAGGTGCGTACAGCAGAAAGTTCGCGCCGTCCCAGGGCAAAAGCTTCAGCATGGCTCCCTTCACGAGCCCGATGAACGGCGTGTTGAGCAGATAGATTACAAAGCTGTAGACGCCGAGAGTCAGAAGTAGCGACGAGCTGGAGAAATAGCGATGTCGCACGAGTCCATGCAGCGCCGGCATGGAGAGCGTTCCGCACACGAATAGCGCCACATCCGGGTTCCATGCAGCAAACACCGTGAGGGACAGCCACAGCGCTCCCAGCAATGCAGCGAGCGCCCAGGCGAAGTAGCGGTCGATCAGATCGAGCCACGCCTCGCCGGCATCGCTCGCCAAGCCTCCCAGCGCGAAGAAGCTCATGAACCTTGCGATGCGATCGAGGTACATGACGTGTGGCACCGGCAGCACGTAGAGGATGAGAGCCAATGCCAGAAAAAGTGTCGTGCGTCCGCGCAACAGCCACAAGACAGGCGGAGTCAGGATGGACAACGCGAACAGCACCGCCAGGTACCACACCGATTCGGCTGGACTGGCATCGGTATTCCACACCAAACCCCAGAGTCCTTGATCGAGCGAGCCCGGCAGGTTGTCCACCACAATGAAATGGGATGCCACGAGCTTGCCCAACAGGATGGCCAGCCCGAAGAGGACGAAGGGCAACAGCAGGCGATAGGCCCGGCGACTGGCGAGCTGCGGCCACTTCGACGGCGGAATGCGCGCCGCGCCGGTAAGGAAGATCACGTACCCGGACAGGTACATGAAGAAGGGCATGTGAAAGTGATAGAGCGCGTGCTTTAGCGCGATGTACCACTCGTTCCCTTCGGGAGGAGCGCGCGAGACGAGATGGCCGATCACCACCAGGAGTATGCCGAGCCCTTTAGCACGGTCTAAGTCCAGCAGTCTGGGCTTCTGCGCCGGCACCCGCGGCTTCATTGTGGTCACGGCCTCCGGGGCAGCAACGTTCATGCCTGCGCCTGCGGCTATGACGTCATGACGGGGCAAAAAGCGTGGGTTTTGCTGACCGAACGCGGCCACTCGGCGCGGCGACGGCGATCAGACATTGCAGTTACCGCGTTTTCATAGGTCGGATGCGGCGCTTTCAGCGGACCAGGGCATCTAGCGCTGTTTGAATTCCTCGGGGGTCAGCTGGTGGCGGGCGAGCAGCTTGTAAAAATCCGTGCGGTTGCGTTTTGCGAGGCGGGCCGCCTGGCTGACATTGCCGCCGGTGATCTGAAGAATCTGCGACAGGTAGCTGCGGGTAAATTCGTCGCGCGCCTCGTCGAACGACGGCAAGCGGCCGGGGCCACCGCCGAGGGACTGTTGCACGAGCTCGACTGGGATGATTGGCGTCTGTGACAGCGCGACGTTCTGACGCACTACGTTCTGCAACTGCCGGATGTTGCCGGGCCAGTCGGCCGTCGCGAGGAGCTCAACGGCTTCAGGGGCGTAAATCTTGCGAACGCCACTTTCTTTCGCGATCTGCGCGAGGAAGTGAGCGACCAGCAGCGGGATGTCCTCGCGGCGGCGGTTCAACGGCGGCATCTCGATGTGCACCACGTTGAGCCGGTAGTAGAGGTCTTCGCGGAACTGTGCCGCGCTCATGAGATTCTGCAGGTCGCGGTGCGTGGCGGAGATGACGCGCACGTTGACCGGAATCGCATCCGTGCTGCCGACAGGGCGGATGACGTTTTCCTGCAGAACGCGCAGCAGCTTCACTTGCAGTCGCATCGGCATGTCGCCGATCTCATCGAGCATCAAGGTGCCGCCATCAGCGGCCATGAAGAGGCCCCGGTGGGCGCGCGTCGCACCCGTGAACGAGCCCTTTTCGTGACCAAACAGTTCGGATTCGAGCAGGTTTTCCGCCATCGCGCTGCAGTTGATGGCCACGAACGGTTTGCTACGACGCGGGCTTGCCTTATGAATCGCTCGCGCAAGCAACTCCTTACCGGTGCCGCTTTCGCCCGTAATGAGCACCCGAGCATCGGTGCCCGCGACCATGTGCGCCTGCGCAAGCTTCTCTTCCATAGCGGAGCTGCGAGTGACGATTTCCGCGCGCCAGTCCTCATCCGAGGCGCCGAAGCCTGAGATCCGCAGCGCCTTCTGCACCTGATCGAGGAGCTCCTGCTTGTCGACCGGCTTGGTGAGAAAACCGAACGCACCCATCTGTGTCGCCTGTACGGCGTCCGGGATGGTGCCATGCGCGGTGAGAATGATGACCTTCAATCCCGGCCAGCGATTCTGCAACTCCTTCAGCAGGCCGATACCGTCCATGTGATCCATGCGCAGGTCGGTGATCACGAGGTCGGGGCGGAAGCGGCTTGCCGCCGCGAGCGCCAGCACGCCGCTCTCGACCGCCTCCACGTCATAACTTTCTGCACGCAAGCGGATTGTCAGGAGACGCAACAGTCCGGGGTCGTCGTCGACGACGAGAATACGCGCTTTGCGTTTGCCGATCTGGTTCAAGGTCGTCGTCCTTCGCTGCTCGGGGTGCAACATGCTCGCGGTAAGGGTCACTGTGGTCGTCCTGTGTTGCTGGGTTTGCGCTCGTTGAGCGAACGCTCGATGTTGGCAATCGCATCGAGCTTCGCACGCGCTTCCTCGAGCTCCTTGCGCAAGCGTACGTTTTCATCTGTCTCCACTTGGAGACGGTGATTCACACTTGCGAGGCGCTCTCTGTCAGCGCGTACAGCGTCAGACTGCAGCCTGCGGTTTTCTCCTTCCAACGTCAAATGGTCGTCAATTTGCTGCAGTTCCAGAAACGCGAGCGACCGCTCGCTGGCCATCAACATCTCGGGATTTGCCATAAGCTCCCGCAGCAGCCGTTGTGCCCGTGGCAGATCCGTCCCGGGGTGTCCGGGAGTGGCGAGAATCAGTGCAAAGCGCAGCTGCCGGCTCGGTGTCGGCGCCGTTTCGTAGTCACGTTGGGCCGTGGCTACGATTTCGGCCTGGGTTGACGGTGTGCCCTGCACCAACGTCTCCAGCAGTTGCAGGTCATCGGCCAACACCGTGGAGGTGGTGGCCGCGCGGTTCACAGGCGGCGGCGGTTGAGTGGCCGGACGCTCGTGCTGAAACATGTCGGTCGCACAGCCGCAGAGCAACAAAGTTGTGATGAGCGTCACACTCGCCGCAAGCGTGTGCTTGGACGGCACCACGAAAATGTCAGGCCGCATGCGCCTGCGCCTTCTCGAGGCTCGCCGGGATCGGGCCGTCCGCGGTCTTGATGGGCATGGTGATACGGAAGTGGGCGCCCGGGTATTCGCCATCGATGAGCTCGATGGTGCCCCCGTGAGCCGAGACGAACTCCAGGACGACCGACAGGCCGATGCCGGTGCCTTTCACGGCCGTGCTCTTGGCGGCGCGGCCGGTATAGAAAGCTTCGAACACGTGCTCGCGATCCTCCTTGGGGACGCCAGGGCCGTTGTCGGCCACATCGAGTACGAACAGATTGCCGGACGTGCAGGCCTTGAGGTGAATCGTGCCTCCCTTGGGGGAGTACTTGACCGCGTTGGAGACGAGATTCTCGAGAATGAGGCGGATCTTGCTGCGATCGGCCACGAGGGTGATGTCATCGACGCGCACGTCGAGGCGCACGCGCTGCGACAGCAGCGTCAGCTGCTGGTTTTCCAGTACCTGTTTCACCACCGGTCGCAGCCGGAACTCGCTCGAGTCCAGGCCGATGCTGGAGGTTTGCCAGGCGCTGAAGGACAGTAGGTTTTCAATCATGCGTTGTAGTTTGATGCCATTCTCGCGCAGGATGCCGGCCACCTCGCGCTGGTTGGAGTCGAGCTCGCCCACGGCACCGTCCATCAGCAGCTCGGTGCCCTCGCGGATGTTGGCGAGCGGCGTTTTCAACTCATGCGACATGTGTCTCAGGAAGCGGTTCCGTTCGTGGGCCAGATCGAGGAGGCGCTGGCGCAGCCATTCGAGCTGGCCGCCCAGTCGTTCCAGGTCGTGAGGGCCCGAGACGGCGATCTGGTTCGTGAAGGTGCCCTGGCCGAGCTCGCTGATGGCGCGGTCGAGTTGTCGCAGCGGTCGGCCCACGGCGATGGTGAGGGCGAAGATCGCCACGATGGTGAGCGGCACCAGGAGTGCCGCCTGCCAGAACAGGCGCCGGCGCGCGCGCTGGGTCTGCTGCTCGAGGGCGGCGACCTCGGCGTCGATCTGGGCGTTGCTCTGTTGGGCGACCTTGTCCACCAGCGCGCTCAATTCGGTGAACTTGCGTGACAACGCCGACATGTTGGCCGTGCCGTTGCCGGCGGTCATGGACAAGACCATGCGCCGGATCGAGTTTTGCAGCTCGCCCACCTGGCCGAGGGTCACACGCGCCTCGGTCGCGGCATGCTGGTTGAGTTGGTCGCGGGTCACCGTGAGGCGTGCGTCCTGACGGCGGTAGAGGTCCAGCAGGTTGGAATCATTCAGCACGTCATACAGGCGCGCGGTGCGCTCCAGAGAGGCGATCTGGCTGAACAGGTCCTGGCTGGCGCGCGCGGCCGTGACCCCCTCGATCACGATCTTCTGGCCCGTGTCGGCCAGCTCGCGGATTTGGAGAGCGGCAGTCAGAATAGCCACCAGGAGCGGCACCGCGATCAGTGCCAGGCCCAGGAGCATCAGTCCGCTCAAAGACTTGGGACGTGCCCACTGCATAGGCGGCATTCTACCCCGTAGCGGAGACTGTCAAGCAGATCCCTGGGATTACCACGGGTGCCGCAACAACCGCTGCTCCCACTTCAGTGCCGTGGTGACAATGGTGTCGAGGTTGTCCAATCGGGGCTTCCAGCCGAGCTCAGCCCGGATGCGGTCGGCGCGCGCCACCAGCGCTGGCGGGTCGCCCGCGCGCCGTGGCTCCTCGCGGATCTCGAGCCGCTTGCCGGCCACCCTCTCGACGCTTTCAAGAACCTCCCGGACGCTGTACCCATGGCCGTATCCGACGTTCAGCACGGTGGAGGTACCATTCCTGCGCAGGTATTCCAGCGCGTCGACGTGCGCGGTAGCGAGGTCCTCGACGTGGATGTAGTCGCGAATGCCTGTGCCGTCCGGAGTGGGGTAGTCGGTCCCGAAAATCGAGACGTGGCTGCGCTTGCCCACGGCGGCCTCGACGGCCACTTTCACCAGCAGGGTGGCCTTCGGGGTTGCCTGTCCGACGCGGCCGCCGGTATCCGAGCCGGCAACGTTGAAATAGCGCAGCGCGACGTACTTCATCGGGGAAGAGGCGGCAACATCGCGCAGCATCCACTCCGACATGAGCTTCGAGGTGCCGTAAGGATTGATGGGGGCTGTGGCGGTGTTTTCCGCGGCCACGCCCTCGGCCGGATTGCCGTAGACGGCAGCGGTCGAGGAGAAGACGAAGTTGCGTATACCCGCTTCGACACAGCATTGCAGCAGCGAGCGGGTCGAGCAGGTGTTATTGCCGTAGTATTTGAGCGGCTCGGCTACCGATTCCGGGACGATGGTATAGGCGGCGAAGTGCATGACGGTGTCGACACCATGCGTACGCAGGACCTCGAGCACCTTATCGCGGTCGCCGACGTTGCCGACCACCAGCGGTGTGTCGAGCACCGCCTGGCGGAAGCCGCGCGAAAGATCGTCGAGCACTACGACGTTCTCGCCCCGGGCACGGAGCTGGAGTACCACGTGGCTGCCGATGTAGCCCGCGCCTCCGGTGACTAAGATGGTGCCGCGATTCATGGGGCCTTTCCTGATGTCGATAACATTTAGATGATAAACAAAAGTAGTGGGTCGGATGTGAAGCCTTTTGCCGGGCTCACACCCGAGGTGGTATTGGATGCCGCAGCCTCAGTGGGTCTTGAGGTTGATGGCCGGCTGTTTGCACTCAACAGCTATGAAAACCGCGTGTACCAGCTTGGATGTCCGGGCGGCATGCTGGTGGTGAAGTTTTATCGGCCCGCTCGCTGGAGTGATGCGCAGATCGAGGAGGAGCATCTTTTTACGGCCGAAATGGCGGCCGCGGAGCTTCCGGTCGCCGCGCCCGTGCGGCTCGAGGGGCGCACGTTGTTCGATTACAGGCAGTTCCGCTTCGCTGCCTTTCCCTGGATGGTGGGCAGGGCGCCGGAGCTCGATGCTCCGGAAGCGCGGCAGATCTTTGGCCGCACGCTCGGCCGGATGCATCAGATCGGCGCCTTGCGGCCGTTTCAAGCGCGGCCGCGGATCGGTATCCAACGTCTGGGTTGGGAAGCCCGGGAACAGGTGTTGAGTAGCGAGCTGTTGCCGGAGTATCTGCATGAGCGGTATGCCTCGACCAGCTCGGCGCTGCTGGAGCGTGTCGAGCAGGCCTTCCAGGAGGCAGGTCCGGTGCGCGACATCCGCATCCACGGCGACTGCCACATGGGCAATCTCCTCTGGAACGAGCGCGGTCCGGTCCTGGTGGACCTTGACGATTGCGCCATGGGGCCTCGAGTACAGGATCTGTGGATGATGCTCGCCGGCTCGTCCGCGGATCAGCAGCAACAGTGGGGTGAGCTGCTGGAGGGCTACCAGCAATTCGCTGATTTCGATTTTCGGGAGGTGCGCCTGATCGAGCCCTTGCGCGCGCTGCGGATGCTCCATCACGCCGCGTGGGTCTCGCACCGGTGGCTGGACCCGGCCTTTCCTCGGGCGTTCCCCTGGCTGGGCGAAGCGCGGTATTGGGAAGGGTATCTGCGGGATCTGGTGGAGCAGGTGGAAGCGGTGGACGATCCACCATTGCTGCGCGCCTGATGGGCCGTGCCTCACGAAATACGGACGTAGGACGTGCGCTTGCCGGCCTGGACGCGGTATCGTCGAGGGCGTAATCGTTCGTTGGAGGGGCCGCGTACGGACGTCATGAAGACATCCTCACGAATCTCGCAGGCAGGCTGGGCTATTGCCCTCGCTCTGTTATTGGGTTTAGCCGGTTGCGGCTCCTCGTCCAGCTCGAGTGACAGTCTTCAAGCCAAGAAGAAGGCCGCGCACGGTAAGCTGCACATCGACCCGACGAAGCGTCCGGTGACCGACATGGTCGCCGCCGTAACCGCCGGCAAGGCCGGGCCGCCGGTTGAGATGAGATTCGAGCTGCGCGAGCCGCCCCAGCCGGGGCAGCCACTGGATGTCGATGTGGCCATCCTGCCCGATGTGGCGGGAATCGACCGTATATCCGGCCGCTTTCAGGGTGGTGAGGGGTTCGAGCTGATCGGGGGTGGAGACCTGACCGCGGTCGAAAAACCGGTTCCGGGCACTCCGATCCGTCACGTGCTGCAGCTCCTTCCCAAGAAGGATGGAATTTTTACCGTGAGTGCCGTCGTCTCCGTGGACAGGGCGAGCGACACCATCACCCGCACTTTCTCGATTCCGGTAATTGTGGGAGTGGGTTTGCCGGAACAGACAGCGAAAGCGGACGTCGCGGACGCAAAAGCCGTGGCGGGGGCAGACCTCAAATCGCATTGACATTTTATGTCAAATGCGCAGCCCACGAGGGGCCAGACCCTGGTGGATTCTCCTGAGGCCGCGCCGAGCGGGGCGACTACTGTCGTTCGTGGCGAGGACGGCTCCTGGAGCGAGGACGCCCCCGAGATCCATTCCCACCTGCGCGCGCAGCTCAGAGAAGCCCGGCTGAGAAGTGGCGCCGTGACCCCGGATCTTGGGGTCTTGCTGCGGCTCATCAGTGCTCATTACGACACAATCGATCAGGAGCGGCGCGGCATCGTCCAATCCATGCGCCTGATGGCCGACGAGGCCCGGGCCATGGCTCACGAAGCCCGGGAGCAGAGCTCCGAGCACCTGCAGGTCATTCTCGATCACATCAAGGACGTCGTGCTCACGGTCGACGAAGATGGTGTGATCCAAACCTTCAATCCAACCGGGGAGCGGGTCTTCGGTTTCGGGGAGGCGGAGGTGGTCGGACAGCGCATCGATCAGCTCATTCCCCAGATCGCCACTCACGAGACCATCACTCAGGCGTTGCATCGCCTCGCGGCCAGCTGTGGCGATACGCATCTCGATCTGGCCGCGCGCGAGTTGTGGGCACAGCGCAAGGGCGGGGAGTTGTTTCCGGCCGAAGTCGCTGTGAGCAAAGCACGCCTGTCGCGCCGCGAGATGTTTGTTCTGTGCCTGCGTGATGTCACCGAGCGTCGCGACTCGGAGCAGGCGGTGCGCGAGAGCGAGGCGCGCTATCGACTTTTAGTCGATCACGCGCTCGAGGCCATCGTGGTGTTCGATGTTGATGAAGGTCGCTTCGTCGATGCGAATGAGTACGCCGAGCAGCTTTTCGGCCTCGAGCGCGCCCAGCTGCTCAAGGTGGGCGCCGCCGAGCGCAGTCCGGAGTTGCAACCTGACGGCACGCCTTCGGCCGCGCTGGTGCGCGCTTACACACAACAGGCGCTTGCCGGCCAGCCGCAGATCTTCGAATGGGCCCTCTACGATGGCTTCGGCAAGCAGATCACTTGCGAGGTGCGTCTCGTACGTCTGCCGAGCGGCAATCGCCGTCTGGTTCGCGGAAGTCTCGCGGACATTTCCGACCGCAAGCGTGCTGAGCGAGTAGCGGCGGCCGAGCGCGAGGTTTTCGCTCAGCTCACCGGTAACTGGCCTTTGCCGGAGGTGCTCGCCTCCATTACCCGGCTCATTGAGCCGACTGGCGTGGGCACTCAGTGCTCCATCGGCGTCCTGGCCGATGACAGCCAGTCCTTTGCGTACACCATCGCTCCGGCCCTTCCTGAAACGTTGCGCAGTGTCCTCGAGCGGGTGCGCATCGATATTCGGAACGGCTCGTGTGCCGCCGCTGTCTATCTGGGGCGGCAAGTGCTGGTGGCGGACGTAGGCAAGGATCCGTTCTGGGAACGGCCGCGGGATGCCGCATTGGGTTGCGGTGTCCGGGCGGCATGGGCGATTCCCATCAAGAGCGGCGAGGGGAAGGTCCTCGGTGCACTCGGCGTCTATCGGGGTGAGCCTGGATTACCTGGAGCGGCCGAGGCCTCGATCATGAGTCATGCCGCACAGCTGGCGGGAATTGCCATCGAGCGTCGCCTGGCGGAGCAGGCTTTGCGGGGCAGCGAGGCCAAGTTCCGCGGGCTGTTCGAGAGCATCGCCGAAGGGGTTTACCAGAGTGGTCAGGATGGCCGCTTGCTATCGGTCAATCCGGCTTTCGTCGCCATCCTGGGCTATGGCACAGCGGAGGAACTGTACGCGCTGCCAAGCGTTGCCTTGCTTTACTGGAACCCGGCGGATCGTGCCGAGTTCATGCGAGGTGTGGAGTCGGAAGGGGAGATTCGCAATGCAGAGTTCTGCATGCGTACGAAGGATGGACAGCAGGTCGTGATTCTTGAGAACGCACGTGCCGTGCGGGACGCAGCCGACCGTATCACGGGCTACGAGGGTACGATTGCGAACATCACCGAACGCAAGCGCGCCGAGCAGGCCGTATTTGCCGAAAAGGAGCGTGCACAGGTGACGCTCCAATCCATCGGCGACGCCGTTATCAGCACCGACGCGGAAGGCCGCATCGAGTACATCAACCCTGTCGCTGAAAGCCTTACCGCGTGGAGTCTCGGCGAGGCCCGCGGGCGCCCCATTGGCGAGGTGTTGAACCTCGTCAACGAGATCACGCGCGAGCCCATTGAGAATCCTTTGGTTTGTGCCCTGGGTCGCGGCGAAACCGGTCCGTCGGCCGACCACTCCGTCCTCATCACCCGCACGGGACAAGAAGTGGCTATTCAGGAATCGGCGGCGCCGATCTGCGACCGTCAGGGGCGCGTCATAGGCGCGGTCATCGTTTTCCACGACGTGACCAAGGAGCGGCGACTCAAGCGTGCGCTGTCGTATCAGGCAAGTCATGACGCGCTCACAGGCCTGATCAATCGCCGCGAGTTCGACAACCGGCTGCATGCCGCGGTCGTGAGCGCGCAGCGGGGCGAAGGCGCTTTCGCGCTGCTCTACATCGATCTCGATCAGTTCAAGCTTGTCAACGATACAGCCGGCCACCAGGCCGGCGACCGGCTGTTGCGCGACGTTACCGGGCTATTGCAGACCCGGGTGCGTGCGTCCGACACCATCGCCCGGCTCGGCGGTGACGAGTTTGGCGTCCTGCTCGAGGGGTGCACGCCCGAGCAGTCGGCGCGTGTTGCTGATGGTGTGCGCCAGGCCATCAAGGATTACCGCTTCATCTGGGAGCAGACCACGCTATCGGTGGGTGCCAGTGTTGGTGTGGTGCAGATCGGCCCCGAGACTGAAAGCGTCGCCGCCATCATGAGCGCTGCGGACATCGCCTGCTATGCTGCCAAGGACGAAGGTCGTAATCGCGTGCACGTCTACGAAGCTGGCGGCGGCTCGCATCACCACCGGGAAATGCATTGGGTCGCGCGGGTGACCCGCGCGGCGCAGGAGAACCGGCTCGAGTTCTTCTACCAACCGATCGTTCGGATCGGGTCCGACACCGCGCCGACTTTTCACGAGCTCACCATTAAGCTGCGCGACGATGACGGCAGGTTGGTGCCGCCAAGCGAATTCATCCCGGCGGCCGAGCGCTACAACGTCATGTCGACCATCGATCGGTGGGTGGTGAGCCGTGCGGTCGACCTGTTGAAGCGCCGGCGCGAGGCGGGACTTCCTTTGCCCACTTTGGCCGTGAATCTCTGCGGGAGCTCACTCAACGAGCAGTCTTTTGCAGAGTTCATTCTGCAAACGGTGGGGGAGCCCGAGATCGCCGGCGCGCTGTGTTTCGAGATTACCGAGACGGCCGCGGTGACCGGCCTTTCGAACGTTACGTTTTTCATGCGTGAGCTGAAGGCCAGGGGCTGCAAGTTCGCGCTCGACGATTTCGGCACGGGCCTGTCTTCGTTCGTGTACCTGAAAACTCTTCCGGTCGATTATCTGAAGATCGATGGGCAGTTCATCAGTCAGATCGCCACCGATGCGGTTGACCGCAGCATGGTTGAGGCGATCAGCAAGGTCGGGCGCGCCCTCGGAATCGAGACCGTAGCCGAATGGGTCGAGAGCCAGGCTGTGCTGGATGAGCTGAAGCGGATCGGTGTCGACTTCGCGCAGGGCTATCACATGGCCCTGCCACAGCCGCTGGCACAACTGGTCTGATATCTCATTTGACTGGGCTCGGTATACTGCCTCCAACGCAGGCCTTGGTCCCGAGGGATCGCACTTGAGTTCAGAGCCGCCATTCACGGTAGGCGTCGAAGAGGAGTATCTCCTCGTAAATCTCGACACACGTGACGTGAACGAGAACCCTCCCGCCGCTTTGTTACGCGAGTGTACCGAGCGCGGCGGCAGCCAGATCAGCCCGGAGTTTCTACGATCCCAGCTCGAGGTCAGTACCCGAGTCTGCCGCACCATAGCCGAGGTTCGCGCCGACCTCGCACGGCTGCGCTCCATCGTCGTCGAGGTTGCCAACAAATACGGGCTCGCGCCCATCGCGGCATCGACCCATCCCTTCGGGAGCGCGACCCGGCAGATGCCCACCGAGAAAGAACAGTTTTTCGCCCTCGCGCGCGAGATGCAGGTCGCGGCGCGCCGGCTGATGGTCTGCGGGATGCACGTGCACGTCGGCATCGATGACGATGATCTGCGCGTGGACCTGATGAACCAACTGTCGTATTTCGTGCCGCACCTGCTCGCCCTGTCGTGTTCATCGCCTTTCTGGGAGGGGGAGCGCACCGGGCTGATGTCATTCCGGCTCACGCTGTTCAGCTCGCTGCCGCGTACCGGCTTACCGGATCATTTCTCCAGCTACGCCGATCTGCGGCGCCACCTGGATATGCTCATCCGCAACGGGGTGATCGAGAACACCACCAAAATGTGGTGGGACGTGCGACCGAGCCCGCGTTATCCGACGCTCGAGATGCGAGTGATGGATTGCTGCACCAGCATCGACGACGCCATGGCTCTGGCGGCACTCGTGGTGTGCCTGGCGCGGCGGCTCTACCGTCTGCGGCAGGCGAACCAGAGCTGGCGGCTCTATCCGAACGTGCTGGTGGCCGAGAATCGCTGGCGGGCCATGCGTTACAGCTTCGACGAGCAGCTGCTCGATCTGGCCCGCGGCGAGCTGGTGCCCTTTGCGCAGCTTGCCGATGAGCTCATCAGCCTCGTCGATGAGGATGCCGAAGTATTGGGCTGCCGGCGCGAGATCGGGCATTTGCGCACGATTCTCGCGCGCGGCACCAGCGCGCACCGGCAATTGCGCACCTACGACAGCGCCCGCGACGGCGGTGCAACACAACGCGAGGCGTTGCAGGCGGTGGTCGATTTTCTGATGCGCGAGACGGCCGCCGGCTTGTAATCACGGCGGCCGCCGCGGCCCCATGGACCGGGGCGTTTTTCACTAACATGTTATGTATGCCCGGGTTGCCGGCGGATTCTGCGACCTGCGTCCCGTTTGCCGCCACCGGGGTGTGAACCACGGCGGCTGCTGCCGCTTTGCGATTGGCGCTAGCCTCCTGACCAACAGTTTGAGTTGTGTAGGTGTTGGTATATGGCGAGCAGGAGAGTTGCGGCCGCGGCGGCCGTGATGGCGATTGTTGCAAGCGCGGTCGGCCTTGCGGGCACGGCCACCGGCACTTTCACCGTGCAGGCCGTCATCAACGCCGCATGCAACGTATCGGCCACGACGCTCAATTTCGGCACCTACAATCCCGGCAGCGCGAGCGCGCTCACCGGCACTTCCACCGTCAGCGTCTATTGCACCAGCGGGTCCCCCTATACCACCTCCTTGAACGTCGGCTCCGGCGGCGGGACGTTCGCCACGCGCACCCTCGTGGACGGCAGCAGCGATACATTGAATTTCAATCTGTATCGGGACGTCGCCTATTCGCAGATCTGGGGTGACGGCACGGCATCGACCTTCACGGTGGCGGGCACCGGCGCGGGTCTGTTGACGGCGAATACCATTACGGTCTACGGGCAGGTTCCCATCTCGCAGGACAAGCCGGTCGGGAGCTATACCAGCACCATTACCGTCACCGTCTCCTACTGATAGGGCGCTGGACTCGTCATGTTGTCTCCAGCGGTCTCACATAATCCGGCACGGCTGTTGGTCGCGCTGCTGTGCTTGCCGCTGGTGGCGGTGGCCGGATCTTTGCGTGTGGGTCCGACACGGCTGGATCTCTCGCCGACGCATCCGGTAGCCGTGCTGGAGGTCCAGAATACCGGTGATGCGGCAACTCTGGCCCAGCTCGATACTTTCGTCTGGACACAGGCAGGTGCGGGAGATCTGCTCGAGCCCACCACGGATCTCGTTACGACTCCTTTGGTCCTCAATCTGGCGGGCGGCGAGACTCGCTACGTCCGGGTTGGGTTGCGGGAGCGCAGGCGTTTGCCTGTCGAACGCAGCTATCGGCTGTTCGTTCGCGAGGTTGCCCCGACCTTCGTTGCCGGGAGCGGCCTCAGGTTCGCGGTGCGAGTCGGTGTGCCGGTCTTTGCGCTCCCGACGTTGGTCGAGACGCGGCCTGGGACTGTGATCGGGTCCCAGGAGTTGAGTTGGCGCTGGGTTCCCGACATTGGGGACTGCCTCAACGTGCAGGTCAGCAGCCCGTCTGTGCGTCATGATCGCGTCCTCGCCGCAGAGATAATGAGCGCCAGCGGAGAGGTTCTGTGGCGTGCGAGCGAGCCCGCTTATGTGCTAGCGCAATCGCGGCGCTCCTTGCGGCCTGCCTTGTGTGAACCGAGCGTGAAGGAGGCGGTAACGCTGCGGCTCACCACCGACAGCGGCACTATCAATCTGCCGGTCGAGGCGCCGTCGCTCATTGTCGACGCGAACTTGCATTGAATGCTCCGCGTAGCCCTCGGCGTTTTGTGCGCGGTTGCCGTGCTCGCCACGGTTCGCGTAGGCGCCGCTATCGAGTCGCGCGACTTGTGGGTGGAGGTGCGGATCAACCGGATCCCTCAGCCTGACTTCGCAATGCTGCATGTTGATTTGCGGGGGCATCTGTATGTACGCAAGGAGGATGTGCGGGCGTGGCACATGATATCGCCGGTTTCGGGAACGCCGGGGCCGCGCGCCGACCCTGGCTCCGGCTCCGCCTCCGCTGGCCCTGGTGCCGCCGAGGAGTTGGTGCGGATCGACGACTTTCCAGGATTGCGGGTACATCTCGATTCGGATGAGATGATACTGCGGCTCGAGGCGGATCCGTCTGTGTTTGCGGCTCAGCACTTTGATGGAAGTCATCATGGCGATGCGCCGGAGCGGGGGCTACCTGCCTTGTTCCTCGGCTACAACTTGTTTGCCGAGCGCGACGGCGGTGCTGGGGAGACGTATTCCGCGCTCATGCAGGCCGGATCGAGCCTCGGGCGCGCCTCGTTTACGAGCAGTTGGCTGACGACGCGCAACGCGGTCGCTCGCCTCGACAGCGATCTGCTGTTGGACTTTCCCGAGTACACCGCGCGGCTCACTTTAGGTGACAGCGTGACCAGTCCGGGCACGCTCGGGCAATCGGTTCGCTTCTCGGGAGCTCACTGGGCTACGGACTATGCGACACGGCCCGGTCTGACGCCTTACGCCTTGCCGGTAGTGAGCGGAACGGCGACGTTGCCGTCGACTATCGACCTTTACGTCAATCAGGCACTGGTCCAGCGAACTTCGGTGGATGCCGGTCCTTTCGAGCTCAATAACATTCCCGTGCCGGTCGGGCAGGGCGCCGTCACTGTGCGCATGCGTGACATGCTGGGTCAGGAGCAGCAGCTCTCGGTGCCCTATTTGTTGAGTCCGTCGATCATCGCCTCGGGACTGAGTACCTCGGACTTCGCGGTGGGCGCGGTGCGGGAGAACTACGGAATCGAGAGTTTCGACTATGGGCTGGCCTTCCTGTCAGGTGGGCTGCAGCACGGGTTGTCGGACACCGTGACGATCAACACGTCGGCGGAGTTGGTACCCGATGACGGCGAGGTGACGGCTCGAGGGGGCGTGGCCGCGCGCGTGTTCCGCAATTTCACGATTGAGCTGACGCCGGCGTTGAGTCGTGCGACGGGATTCGGTAACGGTGGTGCGGTCGAGGCTGGAATCGACTCGGTCTGGCCTGCCGTCGCTCTGGGTGTGCACTTTCGCTCGGCTTCGGCCGATTTCGTGGAATTGGGGAATCTTTTGCCGGGCGAGCGCTTACGTACTGAATGGGCGGCACAAGCCTCGACGCAATTCGGACGTTGGGGGTCACTCGGGCTGCTGTATGCCTGGCGGCGGCCCTATGCTTCCGACGTGGGTAGTACCGCAGCGGCAACATTGACTTACAACCTGAGTCTGCGTCATTTCGGTGCCTTGGGCGCCTTTGTCACCGATACACATAGTGGTACCGGTGGTGGTGCTACGGACGTCACTGTTGGGATCGTGTTTACGCGCTATCTGGGTAAGGGCGTGAGTGCGTCGGTCGTGGGTACAGCGGAGAATGGCGTAGCGACGGTCGATATGCACGTTGGGCAGCCAGCGCCACCGGATGCGGGGTGGGGTTGGGAGCTCGCTCAGGCTTGCGGAGGTGTTGATACCGATGGGGTGCGCGTCGAGGCGCGCAGCGCTTACGGCTATGGAAGTGGCGAAGTTGACTCGACACAGTCGGGGACGCTGGGGCTCGTGTCGTGGCAGGGTGGTTTCCTGTGGGCGGGCGGGCGGGTCTGGCCGGCGCAGACTCTGGCAGGGCCTGCTGCATTGCTTGAAGTGCCTGATCTTGCGGGGCTGCAGGTTCTTCATGACGGGCAGCCGGTTGGGCGTACGGATTCTGAGGGGCGGATTTTGGTGCCGGCGCTGCGGGCCTTTGAGGACAACACTATTACGGTTGTGCCTGAGGACTTGCCGCCTGGAGCTATGGTGGATTCGGAGCGGATCGTCGTCCGGCCTTATTCGCATGGGGTGGTGGCGGCGGTGTTGGATGTGTCGGCTACCGATAGTGCGGTTTTTGTGTTGCGGATTGGGGATGCGGATTTTGTGCCCGCGGGGGCTGCGGTTGCGGTGGGGGGGCATGTGTTTCCGGTGGGGAGTGAGGGGGTGGCGCAGTTGCCTGTGGGGCGAGGGGTGGTGGAGGGGGTCGTTAGTTGGCCGGGTGGGGAGTGTCGGGTGAGGGTGCCGGGGCGTGGGGGGCTCGATGATGGGCGGCCGGTGGTGCTGGAGTGTGAGATAGGGCGATGAGGTGGCGGGGCGTGGTGGTGTTGGGGGTGGTGGTGGCGTGTGGCGGGGTGCCGCGCGGGGCTTGGGCGCTGCTGCAGACTTGTGATGTTTCGGCGGTGGGGGTTAATTTTGGTGTTTATAATCCGTTGTCGGTGACGGCTACTACGGCGACGGGGACTGTTAGTCTGTCGTGCACGCTTGGGCTGTTTTCGAGTTGGACGGTGGGGTTGAGCGCGGGGAGCAGCGGCAGTTTCGCTCAGCGGGTGTTAGGTGGGGCGGGGTCGCTGGCGTACAACTTGTATACGTCGGCTGCGTATTCGAGTGTTTGGGGGGATGGGTCGGGAGGGACGGGGGTTATGAGCGGGACGCAGACGCTGGGGACGACTAATGTCAGCTATACGGTTTATGGGAGGATTCCGGCGAGGCAGGATGTGGCGGCGGGGGCGTACGTGGATACAATCACTGTGACTGTGAGTTATTGAGGCATACTGCCTTGAGAGTGGGGATACGAGGGTAAGCGCAGCCGCGAGCGAAAAAGGTCCTTCCCGGGGGACGCCGCAAGTACATCCATGTAGGCTCTGGCGCTGTTCCCTACAGCGCAAGCCCCCGGGAAGGACCTTTTTCGCTCACGGCTGCGCAGCCTAGCCGCGGTTGGGTGGGTAGGTGAGACTGCCTTGGCGGTACGGTGAGAGCTAGGGGATCAGTCAGGGAGAGAGTTGGCGGGAGAAGGGGGTGCGAAGTGGCCAAATTCAATACGTCGCTTGTGGTTGGGCTGACGTTTGTTGCAACCTTGGGCGGCCTGTTGTTCGGGTGGGATACGGCGGTGATTTCGGGGGCGGTGAGCTCGATTGATGCTTATTTCATCAATCCGCTGGGGTTATCGGAGACGGCGCGGAGTAGTTTGTCGGGGTGGACGATTTCGAGTGCGCTGGTGGGGTGCATCATTGGCGCGGGCATTGCGGGGTGGTTGTCGACGGCGATCGGGCGCAAAGGGGGGCTCATGGTTGCTGCCGTGCTGTTCCTCTTGGGGTCGTTGGGGTCGGCGGTGCCGGAGGTGGGATTCGGGGCTGTGGGGGCGTTGGGGCCGCATGCATTGCCGCAGTTCATTGGTTACCGGATTCTGGGGGGCGTGGGGGTGGGGATCGCCTCGATGCTGTCGCCTCTGTATATCGCGGAAATCTCTCCGAGTGCCATTCGGGGGCGGCTGGTGTCGTTCAATCAGCTCGCCATCGTCATGGGGATTCTGGTGGTGTACTTCGTCAACTGGTACATCGCTCAATTGGGCAATGATGTGTGGTTGAAGTCCTCGGGGTGGCGCTGGATGCTGGCCTCGGAGGCGATTCCTTCGGGGGTCTTTCTCATCTTGTTGGCATTCGTTCCGGATACGCCGCGCTGGCTGGTGCTCCGGGGTCGCAATGAGGAGGCTCTCGGGCAGCTCAAGCGCCTGATGGATGAGGCGGATGCCCGCTCGATTCTGGAGGACATTCAGCGCACGCTGGTGGTGCGCTCGGCGCCGTTGTTTTCGTTCGGCACGTTGGTGGTGGTGGTTGGGGTGCTGCTGTCCATCTTCCAGCAGTTCGTCGGTATCAATGCGGTGTTGTATTACGCGCCACTCATGTTCTCGAATATGGGGGCCTCCACCAGTGCGGCGTTCCTGCAGACGGTGGTGGTGGGCGCGGCGAACATGGTCTTTACGATCGTAGCCATCGTTACGGTGGATCACTGGGGGCGCAAGCCGCTGTTGATCGCCGGCGCGGTCATCATGGCCGTGGCGATGATTGCCCTGGGCTTTCTGTTCGATGCCCGAGCGGTAGGGCTGGGGGCCCTGGTGGCCGTGGTGGTGTACATCGGCGGCTTTGCTTTCTCGTGGGGGCCGGTGGTGTGGGTGTTGCTGGCGGAGATGTTTCCCAACTCCATCAAGAGCAAAGGGCTGGGTCTTGCGGTCGCGGCTCAGTGGGTGGCCAACTGGCTGGTGACGGCATCGTTCAAGGTGCTCGACGGTAACTCCACTCTCAATGCCATGTTCAATCATGGGTTCGCGTATTGGATCTACGGCGGGATGAGTGTGTTGGCCGCGCTGTTCGTGCTGCGGTATGTGCCGGAGACCAAGGGTCGCAGTCTGGAGGCGATCCAGGATTTGTGGGGAGGGAAGGGTAAATCGGTTGGATCGAGGATCGCTGCATGACTGATCAGATCACGGTCGCGCGCGCCGACGGCGTTTGCGAGGTGCAACTCAATCGGCCGGAGAAGCGTAATGCGCTGACGCTGGCGATGTATGGGGACATCGTTGATGCATTGAACGAGGCACGGGCGGATGACAGCGTTCGGGTCGTGCTGCTGAGTGGCGTGGGCGCAAGCTTCACCGCGGGTAACGATCTCAACGATTTCCTGAAACAGGATCTGGGCGAGGACAGCAATGCCGTCCGGTTTCTGCGTGCGTTGTTGAGCTTTCGCAAGGTTCTCATGGCCGCGGTGCATGGGCAGACAGTCGGCGTTGGCGTCACCATGCTGTTGCATTGTGATCTGGTGGTTGCGGCACGCAGTACGCAGCTCAGTATGCCGTTCGTGAAGCTGGGGCTCGTGCCGGAGGCGGGCAGCTCGCTGCTCCTGCCCCGGGCTGTTGGGCACCATCGGGCGGCCGAGCTGCTATTACTGGGACGACCGTTTGACGCTGTCGAGGCGCAGAGCATGGGGATCGTCAATCGGGTCGTCGACGACCCGGTGCTCATGGAGGAGGCTCGCAAGCTTGCCCGCTGTGTCGCGCAGCAACCGGCCGGCGCGTTGGTGGCAACCAAAAGGTTGTTGAGGAGCGAAACGGGAAGCGTTGCGGTGCGGATCGAGGAGGAGCTGGAGTCGTTTCGGCAGCAGCTGGGATCGGAGGAGTTCAAGGCGGCGGCCCAGGCGTTTTTGGGGAAGGGTCGCAGCGGTTAAGCTGTCCCCTTCCGGTGTGGCCATCCGGTTCGCGCCGTGCTTATGAGGTCATTGAATGCCTGTTTACTCCCTCGAGGATGTCGTACCCGTCGTTGATCCGTCCTCTTTTGTTCATCCGCAAGCGGTCCTCATCGGGGACGTGATCATCGGGCCACGGTGCTATGTCGCGCCCGGGGCTTCCCTGCGCGGCGACATGGGTCGTATCGTGGTGGGGGCCGGTTCCAATGTGCAGGACAATTGCGTCTTCCACACTTTTCCTGGGAGAGATTTGCTCCTGGAAGAGGATTCGCACATAGGACATGGCGCGGTGCTCCATGGATGCACCATTAAACGCGCCGCCCTCGTGGGCATCAGTGCGGTGGTCATGGACGGCGTGATCATCGGTGAGCAAGCTCTGGTGGCGGCCGCGAGCTTCGTTCGCGCTGGTTTTGTGGTACCACCACGTACGCTCGTGATGGGCGCCCCGGCCAGGGTGGTGCGTGAGCTCACGGAAGAGGAGATAGCCTGGAAGTCAACCGGTACTCGGGAGTACCAGGATCTCACCGTCCGCTGTCTTGCCGCGTTGCAGGAATGTCAGCCTCTTTCCACTGTGCCGCCCGGACGTGAATCCGCGGCGGCGCGGCCCGTAACGATAGTGCCTTTACATACTCTCGAGCGGCGCAAGTAGTGTGGTGTCGGCACCACGGCTAACCTAGGTTAAATCGCGGTTAGAAGCTGGTTAAAAATGCGTTTTTTCGCGCCGGCACTGTTGGCTTCGCGCCAACCGCAGTCTAGTATGGCCTGGTCGCCGTGCAACTACGCCGTCGTGGAGGCTTCCCTCGAGGTGGCCTCAAGAGCTCACGCCTACGTTCGCTTTCGCGTGACGTGGAGGAGCATCATCAAGGCGTAACAAATTGAGCGCAAAGATGTGATCGCATCGGAGGCCAGCTCGCCATGAAACCGACATCGGAGCAGACACGCAACGGAGTTCTCTCTGCAGTTCCTTTCCTGCCGGAAGATTTGCTCAAGATGAGGAGCTTCTTTCGGTACAACAATCAGTCGCCGGATACCAACGCGGCACAGCAGTCATCGGCCGT
>Ga0134126_10003049_pt1 | contig 21004 bp, 22 predicted proteins | sample KB31752_FD_96881 | JGI IMG/M metagenome (GOLD analysis project Ga0134126, IMG submission 96881) | Terrestrial soil microbial communities with excess Nitrogen fertilizer from Kellogg Biological Station, Michigan, USA - KB3-175-2 | ecosystem: Environmental > Terrestrial > Soil > Unclassified ... | reverse complement strand
CGATCATCCCTTTCTGTTTAGGGTGGTGAAGGCCGGCTTCAGCGCCAAGCGGAAGATGATTCATAATTCGTTGAATCGCGGTTTGCCGAACTCTGGGGACGTGATTGAGGCCGCGCTCGCCTACGCTGGGGTGGATCGCTCCCGCCGGGCCGAAACTCTGAGCATCGAGGAGTGGCGCGTCCTGAGCCTGGCCCTCCGCACCGACCATGAACATACGCCCAAGGACCAGCGCCTATGATCTTCCGTCGCCGTATTGAACCCGAGCTGCCCACCGAGGGGATGTGGTTGGTGGTTGGCCTGGGGAATCCGGGCCGTCGCTACGCGCCAACCCGCCACAACATAGGCTTCCGCATGGTCGATCGGCTGGCCGCGCGGCCCGGCGCTCTACGTTGGCGCGCCGAGCACCAAGCGGAAACCTGCCGGATACAGGTTGGTGGCTTGCCGATACTGGTGGCCAAACCTCAGACATTCATGAATGAGAGTGGGCGGGCGGTGAAGGCCCTCCTGGCACACTACAAGATTGCCTCGGAACGTCTACTGGTTATCAGCGACGATCTGGATCTTCCGTTCGCGCGTCTGCGCCTCCGGGCTCGTGGGTCCGCCGGCGGCCACAACGGCCTCCGTTCGATCAACGCGGAATTGGGCACGCCGGACTACGCGCGGCTGCGGGTGGGGATCGGGCGCCCCACGGAGGGCGATCCTCTTGAATGGGTGCTGTCCCCATTCTCCCTGGCGGAGGAGCAGGAGTTGCCGCTCCTATGCGAGAATGGGGTGACGATCGTGGAGGCCGTGGTGCGCGACGGAATCCTGGCGGCAATGAATCAGTTTAACGGTCAGGGCCCGGTGGTAGCCGAGCCGCTTGCCGCGAAGCCGGCGCCCATGATAGGCCGCCCGCCGGAGGACCGGATCCGTGGCTAATCTTTCCGCTAATCTGCATCCCCTGACCGCGCATGTCCGGTCGCTCAAGGAGATGGGTGACCTGCTGGCCCGTCTGGGCTCCAGCGGGGTAGCGGCGGTACACGGCGCTCCACGGGCCAGCGCGCCGGTGGTCGCCGCCGCCCTACAGGGCGATACGTTTGCTCACGGCAGCCTGCAAGTGGTGGTGGTGGCAGCCGATCCAGCGCAAGCCCTATCCTGGGTGGACGAATTGCGCCAGTGGGTAGCGCCGGCGGTCCCCGTGCTCCAATTCCCCGCCCTGGAGGCGCTGCCGTACGAACGGGCCGTGCCGGAGGCGACGATCATCCAGCAGCGACAAGGGGTACTGGAGGTGCTGAGCGCCAGTGGATCGGCGGTGGTGGTCGTGCCGGCGCGGGCGCTTCTGCAGCCGCTAATGGATCCTTCCGGCACTAGAGGGCTCATTCGAGAACTGGGCCAGGGAGACCGGCTCGTGATGAGCACCGAGATGACGGTCTGGCGGCGGATGGGGTACGAGCAAGCGGCCGTGGTGGAGCGGCCCGGCCAGTATTGCCGGCGGGGCGGCATCGTTGATGTGTTTCCCGCCGGGGCGGATTGGCCGATCCGGGTGGAGTTGCTCGGATCGGAGGTGGAATCGCTCCGCCAATTCGACCCTTCAACCCAACGTTCGGTGGCCGCGCTGGAGCGGGTACGGCTCGGGCCCTTGCACCCGTTTGTGTTGCCGGCAAGCGAGGAGGCGCTACGGGAACTCGCTTCCCTCGATACCTCCCGATGCCTTCCCCATGTGCGTACCCAATGGGAGGAAGAGCTTCGCCACCTGAGCCAGGGCATCCCTTTTGACGGCCTGGAATTTTACACGCCGTACCTTACCGCCCAACCTTCCTCCCTGCTGTCCTACCTCTCGGGCTCGTCGGTCTTGTTCCTGGATGAGCCCGAGGCGTTATTCGGCACCATGGATGATCTCACGGAGCAGGCGCGGGAATTGAGCGACGAGTTGCTTGGCCGGGGCGAAGTGCCGGCCGGCCTCCGCTTTCCCCTGCTGGCGGTTGAGGCGGTTCGCCAGGAGATCGGGCTCATGCCGCGGGTTGCATGGCGGCAACGGGTAGACGGCGAGGGGTTCGATTGGAGCGCCGGCAACGTATTCCGCACCGCTCCCTCCTACGCGGGCAGTCTGAAGCGCTTCGTGCAGGATTGCGCCGAACTCCGTGGACAGCAGGAGCGCGTCTGTATCGTGTCGTTGCAGGGCCAACGGCTGGCCGAGTTGTTGACCGAGGATCAGGTGCCGGTCACGAGGGTTGGATCACTGGATACCCTGCCCGAGCGCGGGACGATCGTCGCCGTGCCGGGCCAGTTGCCCGAGGGCTGGTACCTGCCAAATGGCCATCTCCTGGTCATCACCGACGCCGAGGTTGCCGGCTGGACCCGGCCCAGGCCCGCCGCGCGCTTCCACCGCGAGGCCGAGGGAACCTTCGCCCTTGATTTCCAGCCTGGCGATATCGTGGTGCATATCGAGCACGGGATCGGCCGGTATCAGGGAGTGGTTCGCCGGGGGGCCGGGCGCGCTGAGCGGGAATATCTCGACCTTCAGTTCTCGGGCACCGACCGACTACTGGTTCCCACGGATCAGCTCGATCGGGTGACCAAATACCGAGGGATGGGTGAGGTGGCGCCCGCCCTGAGCAAATTGGGAAGCCAGGAGTGGACGCGCGCCAAGGCCAAGGTGAAGGAATCGGTGGAGGCGGTGGCGCGTGAGTTGTTGGATCTCTATCGTTTCCGGGAAAAGGCGCCCGGCCACCCCTTCGCCGCCGACGGGCATTGGCAACGCGAACTCGAGGCCGCGTTCCCCTATGAGGAGACCCTGGACCAGGAGCGCGCGATTCGGGATGTGAAAGGCGACATGGAGAGCGCCCGGCCCATGGACCGCCTGGTCTGCGGGGACGTTGGCTATGGGAAGACCGAGGTGGCGCTGCGGGCCGCCTTTAAGGCGGTGATGGATGGAAGGCAGGTCGCGGTGCTGGTCCCCACCACCGTCCTGGCCCAGCAGCACTACAACACGTTCCACGAGCGGATGCAAGCCTTTCCGGTTCGGGTAGGGGTTCTGAGCCGCTTTCAGTCCACCAAGGAGCAGCAGCGGGTGCTTGACGGAATTCGCGAGGGAACGATCGACATCGCGATCGGCACTCACCGCCTGCTGCAAAAGGATGTGTCGTTTAGCGACCTTGGGTTGTTGGTGATCGACGAGGAGCAGCGCTTTGGGGTCAAGCACAAGGAGCGGCTCAAGCAGATGCGCCGCGACATCGATGTCCTGACCCTCACCGCGACCCCGATTCCCCGCAGTCTCCATATGGCCTTGATGCAGGTGCGCGATCTGAGTGTGATTGCTACCCCACCAGAGGGACGGCTTCCGATCAAGACCTTTCTGGAGCCGTTTGACGAATACCATATCCGAGAGGCCATCCTGCGGGAGATGGACCGGGGAGGCCAGATCTACTTTGTCCATAACCGGGTGCAGACCATCCAGGCGATGGCCGAGCGGCTGCGCCGGCTGGCTCCCCAGGCACGGATCGAGATCGCGCACGGGCAGATGCCGGAGGCCGAACTGGAGCGGGCCATGTTTGCCTTCGCCGACAAGCAGTACGATCTGCTCATTTGCAGCACGATCATCGAAAATGGTCTGGACATCCCGAATGTCAACACGATGATCGTCAACGATGCCCCACAATTTGGGCTCTCGCAGTTGTATCAATTGCGCGGCCGGATCGGACGCGGCAGCCGTCGCGGCTACGCCTACTTGCTCTATAACCCGAATCTGAGGATTACCCGCACGGCTGAGCGCCGGTTGAAAGCGATCTTCGAGTCGACCGAATTGGGGGCGGGCTTCCAGATCGCCATGAAGGATCTGGAGATTCGCGGCGCGGGGAACGTGCTTGGGAGCGCCCAGCACGGCCAGATGGCGGCGGTAGGCTTTCAACTCTACGCCTCGATGTTGGCCGAGGCTATCGAGCGGCAGCGCGCGGGCAGTGATGCGCTGCCGGCCGAGCAGCCGCGCCCGGTGGTCAGTATTCATGTGGATGCCTTCATCCCGGACGACTACGTCGAGGATGGGAATCAGCGATTGCGTCTCTATCAGCGCCTCGCGGCGGCCACGAAGTCAGCCGAGGTGATCGATCTGGAGGCGGAGCTGCGGGATCGCTTCGGGCCTCTGCCAGATCCGGTGGCGGCCATGCTGGCCATGGTGAGGATCCGGCTCAAGGCAACCCCATTGGGCATTCTGGATATCAAACTCGACCCTACCAGTTTGGTGATCCATGGCACGCCCACCATGGTCTACGACCGACAAGATCTCTATGCGACCTACGGCATGGCGGCCCGCATCGATCGGGGGATTCTCCGCCTCTCGGCGCAACGGCTGGCCGCCGATCCCCTGGCGGCAATCGAGCGGATTCTGGACCGCGCGGCGGCACTCCGAGCCGCCGAGGGGGCACCACGGTTGGTGGCGGGCGGGCGGCCATTGTAGCGTTCGGACGACCATGAATGAGGCGAAAGTGAACCGCTTGTCCCAAGAATTGGCGCCTGGGGCGTGGTTCTGGTTGTATACTCTCGGCATCATGGGTGGACATTGACGATGCAGCGTCTTGCGACCGAACAGCCGGTGACCGTGACGTTCGAGGCCGCTGCCTTGTCGGCCATCAACCGGGCGTGCCACGCCGTGCTTCGCGAGGTACACGCACGGCAGGGACCGCGATCGAACAGCGCGCGGGCCCGTGAAGCGGATCTGCGGGCCCTGGTCACCTGGCTCCGCGACCAGGGCATTTCTGAGCCCGCCGGCCTGAATCGGGCCGTCTTGCGGGGCTGGTTGGCGCATTTGCACGGCGAAGGGTATGCCCGATCCTCGATAGCCCGCATGCTCTCCAGCGCCCGTAGCCTCCTCCGTCACCTTGAGCGCTCCGGGCTGGCGATCGACCCCGGTGCCCTCCGCCTGAGAGCCGGACGCGCTCCCCATCAGTTGCCGGCCGTCCTGACCGAGAACCAGGCGGGAAACCTCCTGCGACCGGACGCGGCCTCGCGGAACCCGACCCGAATCGAGCGGCTGCTGGCGCTCCGCGACCAGGCGGCATTGGAGTTGCTTTATGGGGCCGGTTTGCGGGCCGCCGAACTGGTATCACTTCGGGTTAGTGACCTCGCGCTGGGCGACCGTCAGGCGATTGTGCGCGGCAAGGGTAATAAGGATCGGCGGATCCTATTCGGCGAGCCGGCGGCGACCGCCATTGGCCTCTACCTGACCGAGGGTCGGATCCATTTGACGGCGGGCAAGGCTCCGCACGACATCTTGCTGGTCAATTGGCGTGGCGGTCCCTTAAGCGTCCGTTCGGTCGGGCTCATCGTGGAGAGTCGAGCCATCCTGGTTGGTCTGGCCGACAAAGCGCACCCGCACGCGCTGCGGCACTCCTTCGCCACCCATTTATTGAACGGCGGCGCGGACCTGCGGACGGTGCAGCAATTGCTCGGGCACGCCAGCCTGGCCACCACGCAACGCTATCTGCATGTGGCGGATCCCCGGCTCCGCGATGTCTACCACCGGTGTCACCCAAGAGCCTGACTTATGGTAGACTGGAAGGTCGCATGTTATGTTTAGCTGATGACTCGGCGGGTGGGCAGCGATAGGTGAGGACGGCATGATGGAGCGGATACGAAGTACGACAATCGTCGCGGTGGCGCGGGACGGTAAGGTGGCGATGGCGGGTGATGGGCAAGTAACCCAGGGCGAGGTGGTGATGAAGCATACGGCGCGGAAAATCCGCCGTATGTACAATAATCGTATCCTGGTCGGTTTCGCTGGGTCCGCCGCCGATGGCATTACACTGCTGGAGCGCCTGGAGAGCCAACTGGAGCAGAATGGAGGGAATTTGCGGCGAGCGGCGATCAACCTGGCCAAGGATTGGCGCTCCGACAAGTACCTGAGGCGCCTGGAAGCGGAAGTAGTGGCGGCGGCGGAGGACGAACTGTTGGTCGTTTCAGGGAATGGCGACGTGATTCAACCCGACGGGCACTTGATTGCCATTGGCTCCGGCGGGCCCTACGCATTCGCGGCCGCCCGAGCGCTCCTTGACCACTCGACTCTGAACGCCCCGGCAATTGCCGAGGCGGCCCTGAAAATCGCTTCGTCGATCTGCATTTATACCAATAACCAGATCATCGTGGAAACGATCCCTGGTGAGCCGTCACCGGCGTAGTGTGCTTGCGCCTCGATGGCAAGGCATGTGCGACACCGTTGAACGTTTTTGAGAAGGTACTACCCATGGACGAGAAGAAGCTCGAGTCGTTGACGCCCAGGCAGGCGGTTGTGGAACTCGATAAATACATCGTGGGCCAACCTAAAGCTAAGCGTGCGCTTGCGGTCGCGCTGCGGAACCGATACCGCCGCCAACTCGTCCCCAAGGATTTCCGTGACGAAATCACCCCCAAGAACATTTTGATGATCGGGCCTACCGGGGTGGGCAAGACCGAGCTGGCCCGCCGCATGGCCAAGCTGGCCGACGTGCCGTTTATCAAGGTCGAGGCGACCAAGTTTACCGAGGTGGGATACGTGGGGCGGGATGTAGAGTCGATCGTCCGCGACCTGATCGACACCGCCGTGAACATGGTGCAGGAGGCCCGCCAGGAGGAGGTGCGCTCTCAGGCGGAGGGGCTCGCCACCGAGAAGCTAATCACCTACCTGGTCACCTCGCTCGATGGGTCCGCCGATGGGAATGAGAACGGGACGGACGAGAACCGTCGGGAACCGCGCCCAGTGGCGGAAGCCAAAGTCGATGGCAAAACCGAGGTGAAAAAGGTGGTCGTCGATTCGGCCAAGCTGAAGCGCCGGCGCAAGGCGGTGGCGAAAATGCTGGCGGAGCAGAAGCTGGAAGAGCATATCGTCGAGATTGAATTGGAACCCGAGGACGGCGCCTGGCCGGCCATGGAGTTCAGCGCCGGCATGTCCAGCGACGACATGAGCGAGGCGTTCCAGGATTTCGTCACCCATATGCACAGCCAGCGGAAGCGCTCACGCCAACTTCCGGTCAAGGAAGCGCGCCGGCTCCTGATTCAAGAAGAGTCCAATAAGTTGGTCGATTGGGATCAGGTGGTGGACAGCGCGATCGAGAAGGTCGAGCAAGGGGCCATCGTCTTCATTGATGAGATCGACAAGATCGTCAGCCGGGGCAACGAGATTGGTCCCGACGTGTCGGGAGAGGGCGTGCAACGGGATCTTCTCCCGATCGTCGAAGGATCGTCGGTCAGCACCCGATATGGTCCAGTCAAAACCGATCACATTTTGTTTGTTGGGGCGGGCGCGTTTGGCAGGGTCAAGCCATCCGACCTCATTCCCGAGCTTCAGGGTCGCTTCCCGATCCGGGTCGAGTTGGACACCCTCACCTACGACGACTTCGTGACGATCCTGACCCAGCCGAATAATGCCCTGACCAAGCAATATCAGGCGCTCCTCAAGATGGAGAACGTGGATCTGGAGTTCTCCGAGGATGGGCTCAAGGAAATGGCGCGGGTGGCCTGGGAGATGAACGAGCGGATGGAGAACATCGGCGCTCGCCGCCTCCACACGATCGTGGAGAAGGTGCTCGAGGATCTGAACTTCACCGCCAGCGAGCGCGGCGGCGACACCGTGGTGGTGGATAAGGCTTTCGTCCTCAAGGAGCTGGCGGCCATCGCCGCCAACCCGGATCTGAGCCGCTACATTCTTTAGTTGTGCGGCTGAAGGCGCTATTTAGGGGCGCGGGTCTCCAGACCCGCTTGTCGTGGCAAGAGATCGCCAGGTTCGGGTACGGTGGCCGCCAATGATTGGGTATTCGCGCCCAGGCGGGTCTGGAGACCCGCGCCCCTGTAGTTTGCCCGGTTTGCCGTGCATTGGCCGGCGTGTTACCCTCTGTACTTGGCTCCAAGCCAAATACACACACCGGTTGATCGTGCCCTGGTTGCCCTATGTGGGGCGAGGGTTCCGAAGGGACGCCGGTGGAGGCCATAAACCCACCAGGAGGAAACATAGGCATGGCAGTAGCAAGCATGCGCCAGCTTCTTGAGTCCGGCGTGCACTTCGGGCATCAGACCCGACGCTGGAATCCCAAGATGCGCGAGTTTATCTTTACCGAGCGAAACGGCATCCACATCCTCGATCTTCAGCAGACCGTGCACCGGCTGCAAACCGCGTATGAGTATGCCCGCGAATTGGCGGAGGGCGGCCGTACGGTCCTCTTCGTCGGCACCAAGAAGCAGGCCCAGGAAGCGGTTGCCGAGGAAGCGCGTCGCTGCGGCATGTACTTTGTCAACCAGCGGTGGTTGGGCGGGATGCTCACCAACTTCGCCACCATCCAGCAGCGGCTGCGGCGTATGGTAGATCTGGAGAACCAGGTCCGCAACGGCGACCTCGCCAAACGGACCAAGCGGGAGACCCTGCGTATTCAGGAAGAGATCACCAAGCTCAACCGGATTCTGGGCGGTGTCAAAGGGATGAATCGGCTTCCCGATGCCCTGTTCATCATCGACACCCATAAGGAGCGTCTGGCGATTCAGGAGGCCACTCGGCTGGAGATTCCCGTCATCGCCCTCCTGGATACCAATAGCGATCCCGATGAGGTCCAGTACCCGATCCCAGCCAACGACGACGCCATTCGGGCGGTCCGGCTGCTGACCAGCAAGATTGCCGACGCGATCATTGAAGGAAAGCAGGCCCGCGAGTCGGCGTTCGCCGATCTGGAGCCGAGCGCGGTCAGTGGCGAGGATCTGAGCTTCTCACCCACCCCGAACGAATATGACCAACCGGCCCCGGTAATCGTGATCCCCGAGGAGCCGGTGGTCACCGAGAGCGAGCTTGACCTAGCGCCCGCGGCCGAGGAACCGGTCGCCGCCGAGTAGGAGAATAGGCCGGAGGCAGGGATGACCTACCGCGTCAAAAAGGAAGGGGGCGGCGGGTGGTTACGTGCCGCCCGCCGTTCAGTACGAAGGAGAACAAGTCAATGGAAATCAGTGCGCAGCTCGTGAAGGAACTGCGCGAGCGCACCGGCGCCGGAATCATGGATTGCCGGAAGGCGCTTGTCGAGGGCGAAGGGAGCATCGCCAAGGCGGAGGCCCTGCTCAAGGAAAAGGGGATGCGAGGCCCCAAGGATCCGACTCGCGAGACCAATCAGGGCCTGGTGGAGTTTTATCGCCACGCCAATGGGCAATTGGGCGCCATCGTGGAGCTTCTCTGCGAGACCGACTTCGTGTCCCGCACGGAGGATTTCGGCACTCTGGCGCGTGAAATTGCCTTGCATATCGCCGCCGCGAACCCCCTCTACCGCGAGCAGTCGGCCATTCCCGACGACGTGGTAGCGCGCGAGCGCGAGTCTATCGCCGAGCAGTTGCGCCTCACCGGAACCACCGAGGACGACATCGAGACCGAGCTACCGGGTCGAGTCGAAAACTGGGTGAAGGAAGTGGCCCTGCTCGATCAGCCGTATGTCCGCGATCCAAAACGATCGATTCGCCAGTTGATCCTTGAGGTCGGGGCGAAAACCGGCGAAAACGTCCGGGTAGGCCGCTTCGCGCGATTCAAGATTGGGGAGTAAACATTCCATGTACCATCGCGTTCTGCTGAAGCTGAGTGGGGAAGCACTGGTTGGTCAGGCCGGCTATGGGATTGACCCGGCGGTGGTGCAGCGGATCGCGACCCAGGTGGCGCGCGTGCGCGAATTGAACGTGGAAATGGCGATCGTGGTCGGCGGCGGCAATATCTTCCGCGGCCTTTCCGCCAGTACTGCCGGGATGGATCGGGCGACCGCCGACTATATGGGGATGCTGGCCACCGTGCTCAACGCGCTGGCGCTTAAGGATGCCCTGGAACGGAATCATGTGGACACCAGAGTCCAGACGGCGATCGCCATGGACGCGGTAGCCGAGCCCTTCATCCGCGGGCGGGCAATGCGCCACCTGGAAAAGGGGCGGGTGGTCATCCTGGCCGCCGGGACCGGCAACCCCTACTTCACCACGGACACGGCGGCGGCGCTCCGGGCCATCGAACTCAAATGTGAAGTACTGCTCAAGGCCACCCGTGTGGATGGCATCTATACCGCCGATCCGGAAACCGACGGCAGCGCCCGGCGCTACGAGCGGCTCGACTACTACACCGCCCTGGGTAACGAACTGAAGGTGATGGACGGTACCGCGTTCGCTCTCTGCAAGGAGAATAATCTGCCGATCATCGTGTTTAACCTCGAAGGGCCCGACAACATCGAGCGGGCGGTGCGGGGACAGGAAGTGGGGACGCTGGTGGCGGCGGGCGAGCGGCCCGGCCTGGTAGGCTAGTCGTCCCGATCCCCCGACTGTGGTTGGGTGGTAGCGGACGCCGACTGCGGTCAGGGCGTGTAACGAAAGAGGATCGACAGGTGACTAGCGGGGCACCCAGAGCGAGAGGAGCACGACGATGACCCAGGAACTACTTGACGACGGCGAGCGCCGCATGCAAAAAGCGATCGAGGCGCTGGTCCACGACATGGCGACCGTCCGGACCGGCCGCGCGTCTCCGGCCCTGGTGGAGGGCGTGATGGTCGAGTATTACGGCAGCCCGACCCCGATCAACCAACTCGCCTCGATCAGCGCCGCGGATGCCCGATCCCTGGTGATCGTCCCGTTCGACCGATCGGCCATCAACGACATCGACAAGGCGATCCGGAAGGCCGATCTGGGGTTCAACCCCACCAACGATGGAACGAACCTGCGAGTGGTCGTGCCCCCGCTCACTGAGGATCGCAGGCGTGACATGGTGAAGATGCTCCACAAAAAGCTGGAGGAGCACAAAGTCGCGGTTCGGAACGTACGGCGCGAGGTTCACGATAAACTCAAGGGGCTGGAGAAAGACAAGAGCGCCACAACCGACGAGGTTCGACGGGCCACCGAGCGCCTCCAGAAACTGACCGACCGCAATATCCAGGAGATGGAAAGCTTAGGCGGGGCCAAGGAAGCTGAGATCCTCGCGGTCTAGCACCCTCCCCTCCCACCTAAAGGCGGAAAAGATAGCGTGAGCGCCCCACGACCGGCCGAGATCGCGGACAGGCCCAGCGCGGCCACCAGCGGCGTGCCTCGGCATGTGGCGATCATCATGGACGGGAATGGACGCTGGGCCCAGCGCCGCCACCGTCCCCGCCTGGAAGGCCATCGCCAGGGAGTGGACAATATCCAGCGGATCGTCCCCGCCGCTATCGACCTGGGAATCGAGGTACTCACCCTCTTCGCCTTTTCCACCGAGAACTGGGGCCGCCCCACGGACGAGGTAAGCGGCCTCATGCGCCTCTTCACCTTGATTAGCCGGCGGGAAACGGCGAACCTGCATCGCCAGGGGGTCCGGGTCGCGCACATCGGCTCCTTCGATGGGGTGAACAAGCTGCTGGCCCAGGCAATCCGAGACGCGGTGATCCTGACCCAATACAATACCCGCCTTCACCTGAATATCGCCTTCAACTACGGTGGGCGCGACGAGATCACGCGGGCGGTACGGCGAATCGTGGCCGAGGGCGTGGCGCCCGAGGACGTGACGGAAGGGCTGGTCGACCGTTACCTATCTACCGCCGGCCTGCCGGATCCCGACCTGATTCTCCGCACGGCGGGCGAGATGCGCCTCTCCAATTTCCTGATCTGGCAGGCAGCATACAGCGAGTACTACGCCAGTCCGAAACTGTGGCCGGATTTCGGTCCCGAGGATCTCCGGGAGGCCGTGGAGTCGTACGCCGGACGGCATCGCAAGTATGGCAAGTTGTAGCCGCCCATGAAGGCGCGGGTGCTCAGCGCCCTGGTTCTCGCCCCGGTGATGATCGCCCTGGCCATCCTGGGCGGGCTTCCCTATTTGGTGGGGATCGTGGTGATGTGCGGGGTGGGAGTTTGGGAAGCCACCGGTCTTTTCGCCGACTTCGGCGAGGCGTCCACGGACCCGCTCTGGCGTTACCTCGCGGTGGCGGCCTCGGTGATTGTGCTGGCTGGGGTCCAACTGGGATTCGACCATCGAAATGGAACCCAGGTGATCATGGCCCTGGTCCTGGTGGCCAGCCTGGGGATGCTCCTCTCCGGTGGCCCACCCGCCCGGCGGTTCCTGGCCTGGGCCATGGCTGCCGCGTCGATCCTCTATGTCGTGGGGCTGGGCTCTCACTTCCTTCTCCTCCGCGCCACTCGCCAGGGCTTGAGCTGGACCATTCTTGCCTGCGTCGTGACCTGGAGCACCGACACGGGCGCCTTCTTCGTGGGGCGCCGATTTGGGCACACGAACTTCTTCGCGGCGATTAGCGCCAAGAAAACCGCCGAGGGCGCGGCGGGCGGCCTGGCGGCCGGGATTGTAGCGGCGAGTATCGTGGCGGCGGTGGCTGGCCTTCACGTACCCTGGACCGTGGCTCCCTTAATCGGGTTGAGCGTCAGCATAGCGGCGCAGGGCGGCGATCTGGTGGAATCGCTTCTGAAACGAGAGGCGGGGGTGAAAGACTCCGGGACGATTATTCCGGGGCACGGCGGGGTGCTGGACCGCATTGACAGCTTGCTGTTCGCGGTAACGCTGACTTTTTATTGGAGACTGCTCTTCCCATGAAGCGCATCGTTATTCTCGGCAGCACTGGGTCGGTGGGAGAGCAGACCCTTGACGTAGCGCGCCGCTTCCCCGACCGCCTGCAAGTGATCGGGTTGGCGGCCCGACGCCAGGGGCGGCTGGCGGCGCAGGCGGCGGAGTTCTCGGTCCGCCAGGTGGTGATCGGTGACGGCGGCGAGCCCTTGGTTGCCTTCCCGGATGGGGTGGAGATCGGGCGCGGAGCCGAGGCCATGGAGGCGCTGGCCTGCCATCCCGAGGCCGACCTGGTGCTGGTGGCGACCGTGGGGCGGGCGGGCCTCCTGGCCACCCTGGCGGCCCTCCGGGCGGGTAAGCGGATCGGTCTCGCCAACAAGGAAGTGCTGGTCATGGCAGGCGCGCTGGTTACGGAGACCACTGCGCGGCACGGGGGAGAGTTGATCCCGGTGGACAGCGAGCACAGCGCGCTCTGGCAATGTCTGGTGGGCGAGGATCCAGTGGCGATCCGGGAGTTAGTGCTTACCGCTTCGGGTGGGGCGCTGCGGCACCGACCGCTCGACACCCTGCGCCTGGTCACGCCCGAGGAAGCGCTCCGCCATCCGACCTGGAAAATGGGCCCCAAGGTGACGATCGATTCCGCCACCTTGATGAATAAGGGCCTGGAGGTGATCGAGGCGCGCTGGCTCTTTGGCGTCCCTTACGAGCGCATTCGCGTAGTCATGCATCCAACCAGCGTGGTCCATTCGCTGGTCCAGTTCGTGGACGGATCGATCAAGGCGCAACTTGGGGCCACCGACATGCGTTTGCCGATCCAATACGCCCTGAGCTACCCGGAACGCTGGGCGGAGCCGGAACTCCAAGTAGACATAACGGAGCTAGGGGATTTGCAATTCTCCGAGCCGCACTGGGACCGCTATCCATGCCTGAGCCTGGCCATCGAGGCGGGGCGGCGGGGCGGCACCTATCCCGCCGTTCTCTGTGGGGCCGACGAAGTCGCGGTAGAGCTTTTCAGCGCCGGGGCCATCCCGTTGACCACGATAGCGCCGCTCATCGAGTCGGTGCTGGAGAGCCATGCATCCGAGCCAGAGCCCGATCTGACCGCGATCCTGGCCGCCGATGAGGAAGGACGCCGACGATGTGTCGAGCGGGCGCGCACGCTCTAGACGCGCCCTGCTTGCCGACGCCGCCATTGGCTTCGTGAGTTTGCCGCCCTGGTATGCTCATAGTGCGGGTATGCCGCCTCGAACATACTTGGAGCACCAGGAATCTCATGTACGCGCTTGTCTCCATCCTTTCCTTCATCCTCCTGCTCTTGGTCTTGGTGGGGATCCACGAGATGGGCCACTTTCTGTGTGCCCGCGCCTTCGGGATTCGGGTCTCCGAGTTCGGCTTTGGCTTCCCGCCCCGCTTGTGGAGCCGGAGGCGGGGCGAGACCCTCTACAGTATCAACGCCATCCCCCTGGGCGGCTTCGTTCGGATGGAGGGCGAGAATGGCGACGATCTGGGGCCTGGCAGCTTCGGCGGGAAGCCAGCCTGGCAGCGGGCGATTGTGTTGGCGGCCGGCGCGGTGATGAACTTCACCGGGGCCCTTCTGCTCTTCTTCTTGGTCTACACCATTGCGCCCATTCCCCAGAACGTACCGGTGGTGGCAATGGTGCAACCTCATTCGCCGGCCGCCGCCGCCCTGCGAGTCGGAGACCGGATCACCGCCATCAACGGAGTCTCAGTGCCCACACAGACCGACGCCGAGGACCAGATCGCCTGCACTCTTGGCAAGCCGGCCGTACTCACGATCGACCGGCACGGCGCGACCATCCAGCGTACTGTGATCCCCAGGGTTCACCCGGCCCCCAACCAGGGACACGTCGGGTTCCTGGGCAGCATTGTCTACACGGGAACTGACGGCTGGAGCGCGCTCAAGAACACCCTGGGCCAGCCGGGAGTCTTCGTACAGTCCGTGGTCCACCAGTTTACGGTCCACCGCTGTTCCAGCGTGGAAGTGACCGGCCCGGTGGGAATCGCGCGGGTCACCGGCAGCGCCGCGAACGCCGTGCCGACCCTTGGGGCTGGGCCGGTCCTCTACATCGCGGCCTTGGTGAGCCTGAACCTGGCCTTCGTGAACCTGCTGCCGATTCCGGCGCTCGATGGTGGCCGGCTCCTGTTCGTGCTGATCGGGGTGGTGCGACGGAAGCGGGTGAGCGCGCTCCGTGAGGGGATGGCGCACCTGATTGGCATGGCGCTCCTCCTGACCCTGGTCCTGGTCGTGAGCGCGCATGACATTGGCCAATGGCTTGGGGGAAACTAGCGAACCTGAGGGAGAGAGACCATGATCATTCGGAAAGTGGGCGGCGAACTGGTGATCGCCAGGCAAACCGATCACATGGCCCAGGTGGCGCGGATGGCGGAGCGCTGGGGCAACGCTCGATTCCCCGCGCCCGAGCATCGTGAGGAAACGATCCGTGCCGCCGGCCTGCACGATAGCGGTTGGCGACTATGGGAAGATGACCCCACCCTGCTCCCCGAAACCGGACGCCCCAGGAACTTCACCGAGATTGAGCGGCCCGTCCATGCCGCGTTCTACCGCGAGGGCGTGGACAGCGCGGTGGCGGTAGACCCCTACACCGGCCTGCTGGCCAGCCTCCACGCCAGCGTGCTCTACGCGGGAGTCGAGGGTTGGGATCTTGCGTCCCTCACCCCGCCGGGCAACCCGGACCGAACCGCCATCGAGCGGGATTTCATTAACAACCAGACCGCGCTGCAGGGTCGCCTGCGATCGGCGTTGGCCTCTCAAGCCAGATACGCGGCTTCCGTAGCCCCTGACCGGCTCTGGCCCGCCTATTTGCGCCTCAGAGCCTGGGATCGCCTCTCGCTCTACTTCCTGTCTCGTGGCCTGGGTGAGGGCGAGATCGACCACATCCCCGAAAACGATGGTGAAACCACGGTTGTTTTGCGGCAAACCGGGCCGCGTTCGGCGATCGCCGCGCCCTGGCCGTTCGACCGCACGGAAGTAACCTTTCCCGTGGTAGTCGCTCGGGTGCCGGATCGCCGGTACGATGATGGGGCGGAGTTTCTCGCTACCCTGGTACATGCCCAGCACGAAGTCTGGGACTACTCGCTGATTCATGGCTGAGCGCACTGTGCTGAGAACCGTGCAGGCCACCCGTTACGTGACACCCTTGCGCGAGGGCGGATCGCTGCCCGCAATCATCGAGGCGGACGACGATGGCACCTACGTGCTCAAGTTCCGCGGGGCCGGCCAGGGTCAACGGGCCTTGATCGCGGAATTGGTGGCGGGCGAGATCGGGCGGGCCCTTGGGCTGCCGGTCCCCGAGATTGTCCTGGTGGAGCTGGATCCGGTGCTGGCGCGCTCGGAGCCCGATCCCGAGATTCAAGCCCTGATCGAGGCCAGTGGCGGCCTAAATCTGGCCCTCGATTACTTACCAGGATCGATTGGTTTCGATCCCTTGGTCGCTCCACCTCCAGAGCCGGATCTGGCGGCGGCGGTGGTCTGGTTCGACGCCTACGTGACCAACGTGGACCGCACGATCAAGAATCCTAATCTCCTGCTCTGGCACAAAAACCTGTGGCTCATCGATCATGGGGCCAGCTTGTTCTTTCACCATAGCTGGGAGAGCTACCTCCAGCGCAGCCGCGCCCCATTCCCCAGAATCAAGGATCATGTGCTGTTGCCCACCGCGGCGAGCGTCGCGGCGATCGATGATCGTCTGGCGCGCCTGCTGAGCCGCGACAAGCTGGAGGCGATCGTGGCCGACATCCCCGAGAGTTGGCTGGGCGACGAGCGGCGGTTCGCCGGCATCGGCGAACATCGCGACGCATACCTGACCTACCTGACAAGCAGACTGGACGCGCCGCGCGCGTTCGCGGAGGAAGCGGAACATGCCCGCGAACAACTTTGATTACGCGGTCATCCGCGTGGTGCCGCGGGTGGATCGAGGGGAGTTCTTGAACGCGGGCGTGATCCTCTTCTGCCGGGTTCAGCGATTCCTGGCGGCGGTAGTCGAGCTGGACGAGACCCGGCTGGCCGCGCTGGCGCCCGATGCCGATCAGGTCGAAATACGGCGGCATCTTGACCTGATCCCGGCGATCTGCCGCGGAGGGCCCGGCTCGGGGCCAATCGGCGCCCTCAGCCAGACCGAGCGCTTTCATTGGCTCGTCTCGCCCCGAAGCAGCGTAATCCAGACTTCGCCGGTCCACTGTGGCCTCTCGGACGATCCTGAGGCGGCCCTGCGAGATTTGGTGGCTCGGTTGGTGCTGATCCACGCCTGACGGATCAGGAGGCGCCCTTGAACTCCACGGGCGCCTCCTGATCGCGGGCCGCGCCTCCTACCCGAGAATGTTCATGCTCTGCAGCATGGTCGTCGCGGCGGTCAACTCCGCTGGGTGGGTGGGGCCGCCCTTGGGCGTGCCGGCAACCACGGCGGTCATCAGATAGATCTTGTGGTTATGGCGGGCCGTCAACACCATCAGGCTCAGTTCTTCTCCGGTCGAGGCCTTTTCAAAGGCCTGTGACGCCTCGAAGGCCGTGCCGTGAATCGTGATCGACTTGTAGGAGGGGGTGGTGACCATTTTGCCACCCCCTTTCAAGCCGCCCAGATCGATGGCTCGCAAGGAGACCGAGGGGTGCGCGTCGGCAATCGCCACCACCCCGACGTACGCCTCCCCATCAGAGGACTGGACGCTGAAATCCGTACCATCCTTATGGCTGTGGTCCGCCGTCCAGGCCGTTGGGTAGCTTATGGTATAGCGCGAAGCCTTATTGTGGTACTGGGACCATCCTGACGCGGCGTGGCCCGCGTGCGCGGCCAGGAACAGGCTGGGCGCGGCGAGGGCGCATCCCGCCAGAATCGACAGTCGGCGGCGAGCAAATGTCACGGAGGTCACCTTCCTTGAACAGCGGTCATCTCACGGGGTACCCGCCTGGTTATAGCTCATTGTGTAGGAAGTCGCCAGTACCCATTCGTCGGAGCACCGCGGCAACCGGCGACGAGCGGCTGTCTAGTCGGTACCGGTGAGCTCTCGTTCGAGAGTTGATCTCACTGCTTCTTTCGTCCCAAGCGGGATCCCAAGGACGAGACTGTCGGCGGAGGTGAGAGCGTCGCCGCGTTGGCTGAAGACGGTGAAGCGCCCATCCCGATGAAGCTCCACCACTCGCTGGATAAAGGGTAGCTCCGAGAGATTGTCCCGTACCACGTCCTCAAAGTCGCTTGAAGCGAGAAATGCGTCGAGGGCGGCGCGAAAGTCGCTTGTTGGCATCGCTTCCTCTACTTTCCTGGGCGGATTATTCGAAGGTCTTCACATATGAACTGCAGTACGAACGTGCTCTGAACTCCATGATACGGCGCTCCGCATGGGTGCGTACGGCGGGATAGTGCTAAATGGTTGAGGTGTACCAGAACCGCCAGTCCGATTCCCACCTATGGTGGCGCGCAATACGTGGTTGCCGTGCGCCAGGGAGGGATGCTAAGGTGGCGCCGTATCCCTCCCTGGCGCACAATTACGCTGTTGGTGGTTGCCAGAGGGTAAAGCGCCGAAAGAACCGGCAGGCTTGTCCGCTTACGGGCTCGGTACAGAGCGAAGTGAAGCCAGTGTCGCCATCCGGCTCGTGAAATAAAGTGTGCCGGATCCCCGCGTCGGCCTCCAGCATTTCCGCCGCTTGCCGAAGAGCCCATTCGTCCCGTACGGCCAGAAGTACCAGGTGATGGTATTCGGGGAGGGCGAAGCAATGCCCAGCGGTCACGCAAGCGTGCGCCACCTGAACCACTTGCGTCGTGACCGGCAGATCGGTCCTGACCAGCACGTACTGGCGGGGAATGTTAGCCGGCATGAGCCGTGTCCTGTCCAGCGAGTGTGCTTGGCTGGTGATAGGCATCGAAGGGCCAGCTTCCGCTTTGGAACATGAGTGTGTCCTCGTACCGGTGGGCGCTCCTCGGGTTGGGTATGAGCGAGCGCAGCGCCTCAAGTTGGCTAACGGAGACCAAACCCGCGAAGGGGGCCAACAGCCGCTCCTCGGCATACCTGGCGTGCAGCGCGTTCATCGCCGGCCAGAAGCGCCAATTGAAGAAGCCGCCATTCGCCAGGATGGTCTGGTTAGTGATTGGTGCGAAGGCCCGGCGCCAATCGCGTCCCAGCAGCATCAGGTAGAGGAGGTGGTGTTCGGGGCCAAGCTCGATCGGATTGGTGCGAATCAAGGTAGCCCAGTGCTGGCGGAGCGCCACGTAGCTCGTAGCGCCGAGGACGGTCCCGGTGACAGCCTTCGAGAGGGTGTTCATGGTCATTCCTTCTTTCCGGTAAACATCCGCCATGTTGGCCGCGAGAAGAAGGAAGACAGGGGGGCCGCGCGGTGAACTAACCTACAACATAGACCACACCCAAGCTACGTGGACGCCGTACACCGGCGGTGCGCCATGTGGGGATCGAACCCACGTCCACTCTTTTAGAGAGAGCCGCTCGACCGCTGAGCTAATGGCGCCCTCGCTTCAGTATAGCGGATCGCGGAATCTGGACCACGCGGCGCTCTCTTTAGTTTACATAACCACCATTATCGGAAGTTGAAGCACAAGGCTCCCGCTCTCTCAACCACGAATCGGAGGTAACGTGCAGCCTGACGTCAGGCCGCCACGGTAGGAGCGTCGGCCGGTTGGCCTTCCGGCGCGGGGCCCTGGTAGACCGGCGGCCCGTAACGTAAACGCTGAAGTTGGTTGAGGACGCGGCGCAATGAGTGGTGCCCACTGGCCCGCCAGGCCATGAGGATCGCGCACAGCAGGGCAATCAGCACCACGACCTCGGCTCCCAGGGCATCACTGAGGAAATGGTTGCCGGTCACGACCACGGTGGTCAACATCACAAGCGGATAGATCAACCCAAGGACACGCATGATCCACGTACGAGCGGCCCAGAAGAGCGTCACCCCTACGATGGTGGCCCAGGCGACATGCACGCTCGGCATGGCGGCATACTCATTGAAACTGAACGAGCCCCCCACCCCTCCCGGACCGAAGATAGGATCCAGCATGTGGTCCGGTCGATATAAACGCGGCGGCGCCAGGGGGAACGCCTCATAAAGCGCCACGGCCAGCAAGTTGGTGATCAGGAATACGTTCCTCACGAAGGTGAACAACCCGCGTCGATAAAAGAACACCCACAACGCGAAGACGATGGTAAATAAAATATGACCCTGGCCGTACAGCGTATCGACGATTGGCCGCACCTGGTTCCAACCAATGGCTTCACCAAGTATCGTGTGAGTGTGGGTGAAAAAGCTCTGGATTCCCGGCTCAATCCAGAAGCCGTGAGCCGCCTCAAAGCGCACCACCTCGCCGGCATGGAGCAAGCCGCTTGGTTCGTTGCCCAGGGGATGCAAGGCATGAATAAAGTCGTCGCTCAGCTCAACTCCGGCGACCAGACCAAACTGGCCAATCAGATACAGCCAATCACGCCAGGTGGATCGCCGTATGGGCTCCGGCAGGTGACACTCCGTGCCATGACGGAAGAGGCTGGAAATGCCAGTAGCCCGCTTCAAGGATACCATTACTTACGCCCTTATCGTAGTATATGTACACCCTCGATTATGTTGAGCATAACTGCCATGCCGGTGATCTTCGGTTGGCTCTCCACCCCCGCTATCCCCGCCATGTTCGATCCGGTCTATCGACAATTATACTCCGTGCCCTGGCAATCCGAAAATTGTCGGCCCTCTCACCAGGGGTACATGCAAGAGTTCTCGTTCCTACATTGACCATACACCGAGATACCTTTATAATCAAGGTGTACGGAGTAAGATTTGCTACGGTGACTGGTAATTTCGGTTATGGCGGTTCTCACGGGCCAAACGCGCGGCGAGCTAGTGGAGCGTTTTGTCTCCCTGCGCCCCAGGTTTAATCGCTGCCTGGTCACCAAAGTGTTGCCGCCCGACCTGCAAGCCGAGGTACGGTCGATTACTATTCATCAGCTTGAGGCCCTGGACCGGCTGTACCCCAGTGGCCTTACCATGGGCGCCCTGGCCCGTGCCCTGGAAATCACCGATGGGAGCGCGGCCGTCCTGTCTGACCGGTTGGTCAAGCAAGGTCTGGCGATCCGCCGCTCCGACGTCCGAGATCGACGCGTGGTGTGGCTTGAACCGAGTGAGCACGCCCTGGCCTTGGTCCGGCGCTTCCGCGCCCTGGAACGAGAGACCCTGGAAACAAATTTGCGGGCTCTCGACGACCGGGAACTGACCACCCTGCTTGACCTTCTCGAAAAGGTTGCGTCTCGGTCGCCTCGGGCGGAGTGTCCTCGGTAAGCGGTTCCACGGGCGAGCTTCAACCGTCCGAACTTCCACGCGACGCTGGGGCCTGCTACCATTTCGCGGGTGCCATCATCTGTTCCCTCCTCTGTCGCGGGTGAGCGAGCGGCGCCGCGCCGCCGCCCGTCACTGGTCTGGCTGTGCATATTCGTATTCCTCCTCTATCTTCTGAGTGCGGGCAGTAACTTTGCCAGCGGTGATACGCTCTCCGAGCT
>Ga0134126_10003048_pt1 | contig 21007 bp, 15 predicted proteins | sample KB31752_FD_96881 | JGI IMG/M metagenome (GOLD analysis project Ga0134126, IMG submission 96881) | Terrestrial soil microbial communities with excess Nitrogen fertilizer from Kellogg Biological Station, Michigan, USA - KB3-175-2 | ecosystem: Environmental > Terrestrial > Soil > Unclassified ... | reverse complement strand
TTCAGCCTGGAGCTGATATTGTCGGTTTGCCTCGCCGTGGTTGTCCTCTGGCTTCTTGACAGAAGCGTTCTGGGAGATTTGAGGACTTTGGCGATCTCATTTGGAAAAGCAGCGCTTGTTTTCCTGCTAACTACTTTCGTCCTATGGCCCGGAGGTTGGATTCGCGGAGGTTACCTGGAATGCTACGGCGTTACGGGCTCCACATTGGTGTTCAAGAACAAAGCTGCGTTTGGAGAACACCTGAGCGTCGCTGACTTATACGGTAAATTCTTCGCTGGGCATGAAGGCATTCTAGCACTCGCTATTTTTGCTTTTATAGCGTTTGTCATGTTGTTGGCTCGCCGCAAGCTGTCCGTGGTGACAATTGTATTTATGAGTTACACGCTGGTGGCCTTGGGGCTGGGAGTCGCCGACCACTTTCGACTTGACACTTATATTACCGAGGCGCTTCTCTTTCTCCTGATTACTGTGGCTCTGTTGTTCGGCGACCTATTGGCCGAAATTGCTGCTGGAAAGCAGAAGTTCGCGGTTGCCGCGGCGGTAGTTGTTTTGGCTCTTGTTGGGGCTCAGGAATGGGTACGAAGGCAGCCTTTGAGGCTCTACGAGCCCTGGTTGCAGCCGATTCTTATCGGAGTGCAAGCGAACGTTCCTCGCGGGTCAACTATTCTGGTGAACGACTATTGGGAAGAATATTACACCTATCTACCTGCTTATGATTATGAGCCGACAGAGTCGGTTAAGGACACGACGCCGCGCAGTGCAGAGCGAACCCGGGGAGTGAAGTACTTTTTGTTTCGCGGTGAAGAACCGAAGACGTCAAACGTCAAGCTTCTCGAGTCTTTTCCAACGAATACTCCGGGACACACTGTCGATCTGTATATGAAAACTCAGTAACCCTTCTATTGTGAGAGATGCTCCGATGAACCTAGGCAAGATTTCTGCCGTGGCAGCGAAGATCGCGTGTGCTGTATTCTGCGCTGATTTTGTGACGATGCTGCTGATGAACACGCTCAGACTCTACACGCACTGGCTTCCGGTCATATTTTTTCTCGCTTTTGCTGCCGGAGTCACATGGATGTTCCGTACCAGTCTCATTCCAGTGATCCGCCCGGATTACCTGTCAAATCGAGAGCAGAGGATGCTGCTTCTCGCAATCATCGCATTCTTTGCCTTACTGGCCGGGTTGCGACTTCCTTATGTATTGGAGGGAGCTTTTCATCACCTGGTGGGCCCGGTGGTGTATGACGATACCTGGCATTTTCCTGAGATTAGTTCTCTGGTGAATTCCATCCGCTATCCGGCCCAGTATAGTTTGATGCCGGGTCAATATTTCTCCTTATACTATGCGCCGTGGATGATGATTGCGGCGATGTATCTCGCGATCCCGTTGCATGGATTCACCATCAAGGTCGCGTTTGCGATCGGATGCGCCATCTACCAGGTATTGGTTGGATTGACTCTGTTATATGTGGGACTGAGCCGCGCAAAAAGCCGGAGGCATTTCTATTGGGCGCTGTATTTGATCGGTTGCTGGGCGGGAATTGCCTCGTTATTCGCCCTGGTTGTTCCATTTCAGCATAATTCGTTTTGGATGGCATGTTTTGGAATGCGCATCGAATTATTCAACTATTTTGTGCTGTCTACCTGGGCTGTGCACCATTTATCCGCTGCAGGGGCCGCGATATTGTGCTGGTACATATGGGACCGAGTGGAGAAAAAGGACGGGAATACGGTGCTATGCTGCAGCTTGCTCATTGGCTACGTATTTTATAGCAGCATATTTGTTTTTATCAGTGCTCTGCCAATAGGAATTCTAATGCTCGCCTATTCGTGGCAAAAGAGTGGGAAAGCTGCGCTCGCAATGGCATGTCTGTCCGGCGCCTTAATTTGGCCTATCGCTTGGATCTATCTCGGAAAGCCTTATAAGATTGGTTTTCAGATTCCTTTTATTGCAAGCATACAGTTCACCTCTCGGAGATTTCCGTTTGTAACGGCAATCTCTGGTGGAATCTGGTTTGGATTCGCTCTATTTCTCATCTTGCTATGCTGCAACTTTTTCCCGCATTTGTTGGCGCTGATATCTCGTGGAAAGGAGCTTGACCGGAAGAATCGCATTTTGGTGGCGCTGTCAATTGGCTTTGTACTTTCCAGCTATTTTGTAGGATTTCCAGAAGGCAACAGTTATGCATCTCGCGGCTCCGTGATTCCACTGATCATTCTAGGTTGGATTTGCGCCGACCTGCTCCCCGCTATTCGCTTGCGTGGGTGGCTCGCGGCTGCGTTGGTGCTGGGGGCATTGGGCTCGGTCCAGGAACTAGGGTGGGCTTACAGTCAGACGGTCCAATCGGCGCGCACCCTTTGGGGAGGCGACTACAGCGAGGCAATGCTGACGATCAACCAATCCCGTGGCACACGGACAGCATCCGCGCCGGAAGTCTATGCGGCTATCTCGAGCGATCGAGACATGATCTATTACGTTGAAAAGTTTGTTCCCGGCGGCAAGCACGTTCTGTTCACTCCAGACTACGAGTTGGCGTCTAGTGGACCGCATGGACCATGGCGCTGGCAGAAGGTCGACGAAACTCTGCCGAAATAGTCGGAGTTAGAAGAACCTGGGGAACTCTCGCGGGGGGAAGAGAAACTAGCTGCGCGATGTCGACGAGTCAATTGCGACCCTATGGGGCGTGGCCGTTGCAGGCCACCGTGAAGGGGCAGCGTGAGGGCGCCTTGTATGGCCGCTATTTCACGGGGAGGTTCTGAAGATTGCTGATTGACCTCTGGGGCGCGGGTGAGACGATGGCTAGTTTCGCGCCGGAGTAAGTAACGCGTTGGCCAGAAGGGAATCGGGCGCAGGCAGCTCCGAAACGCAGAGCCGAATTTTTCCCGAGCGCTCGCGAGGAATGTCTGCCACCTGTTCGAGCGACCAGCTCATGGGCTGGTTCATCAAGGCATCAATGGCGGTGCAGATAGAGGAAAGCTCGGACTGCCTGGACGTGTCATTTCCTTTGACCGCGTACCGCAGGTGAATGTGTCCCAGGCTTTTCTGCACAAACTGAACTTGCGCGATGGAGCGAAATGTATGCCCCATCTGAGCCATCTGGGTGCCGAGCGTGATGCCGGGAATAATGCCGCCATCTGGCAGTACGATGCCCTCGCAGACTCGACCGAGGATTTTGTTGACCAGTGGAAATGGACGACCGCAGGCGCATTGCTGTGAACTTAAGGTGACGCAATCTCCCGTGTCGTAGCGAATGAACGGCTGTCCGTAATTCAGCAGGTCGGTGATGAGTAGTCGATAGGCCGGGCCATCCGGCGTGTCTCCAATGGGATCAAACTCGATGTAAGAAGACCACGTGTGGAAATGAAGCCCCTGGTGGTGCGCGCACTCCGACGCGATCATTCCTACTTCGCGGCTGCCGTAGTGCATGGTTACCGGGATGCCAAAGGTAGACTCGATCAGGCGGCGATTTTCGTCATTCATGACTTCAGCGGTAGCGATGATGACGCTGGGACGGTGCTTCATACCGTGCTTTATCACGTAGGCCGCAAAGGCTGCCAGAACGGTGGAGTAGGCATAGAGTACCTTGGGGCGCAGGGCTTCATAACGTTCGCGGAAGCGTTCCAGAATTTCATCGTTGATCATGCCGCTGGGAGCGGGAATGCGGCGCAGCAGCGTTTGTTCATAGAATCGCCAGCGCCAGCTCGGCTGGGTGACCAGGTCGCGATGCGCGCCCCACATCAGCAGAACGCGATCGCCTTCGTCGAAGTCGGACCAGGAATTCAGTTGCATTTGAAGCGCACTCTTATCTCGTACGCTCTCGATGTCGCGATAGAACTGAACCGGAGTGCTCGTGGTACCGCTACTGCCGGCCTGGCGAAGATCTTGTAATTGATAGATGTTCGAGCGAAGGGACTCTCCGCCCTCGCGGAGATCGTCGCGCTTCAATTCAGGCAGCGGCAATGGGCGATCTACGCGCGCGTCGGAAGGCCTGAAGCCGGCATCGTCGAATCGCCGGCGGTAGAACGGAACGGTGTTGTAGGCGTGAGTGAGGATGCGCTGGAGTCTTTGCTGCTGGATGGCGCGCTGCTCTTTTTCAGGCATCCGCTCATACCGGCGAATCTGCCGCATGCGGCGAGCGAGGCCGGCATGGCGTTCAGGTTCCGCCAGTGGCAGCAGCAGGTGCGTGTGAAAAATGCTCATCTCTAACTCCTCAATCAGCTTGCTGCGAACAATTCAAATCGCGCATCGGCAACGGTGCTGGACGGCAGAGTTGTTCGCTCAGGGTGGGATCGGCTCGCAATAGAAATCTCACGCGGACAGCGCGTGCGATTTTGGGCGAGGCCGGCTGACTGGGCGCTTCCGTCTTTCCGGCAACGCAAGAACAGGCTGCACGGGTGCTTTCGTGTTCAGCGGATCATTGAACGTGATGTTTGGAACCACAGCGCCGTTGGCAACGATCGCGCCTTGCTCGAGTCGTCCAAGAATTTTGCCGACTAATGGAAACCACCGTCCACAACTGCAGCTTTGTTCCGTCAAGGTGACGCAATCGCCAGTGTCGAAACGAATGAACGGCTGACCATAATTGAGCAAGTCTGTAATCAGCAGACGGTAGACCGGTCCATCCGGCGATTGGGCGATTGGATCGAATTCGACGAATGAACTCCAGGGGTGAAAGTGCAATCCCTCGTGCTCCGAACATTCGGCGGCAATCATTCCAACGTCGCGGCGGCCATAGTAGTTGAACGGAGCGCTTTTGAAGACGGAGGCAAGCAGCCTGCGATGCGGTACGCTCAAGACTTCCGCGGTCGAGATGACGGCGCTGGGGCGATGGGTGACACCGCGCTCACGCAGATATCCCGCGAATGCGGCGAGAACGGTGGCGCGGCCGTAAAGAATCTTAGGGCGCTGTTTTTCATACCGCCAACGCCATTTTTCCAGTACCTCGATGCCGACTACGCCCGGAGGCGGCGGAGTCTGGCGCATGAAGACGCCTTCATAGACGCGCCATCTCCAATTGAATTCTCTGGCGGCGTCGGAAACAGCTCCCCAAAGCATCATGGCGCTGTCGCCGGCGTGGAAACCGGCCCACTCATCTAGCTTCATCTTCAACGCAACCTTGTCGCGGACGCCTTCGATGTCGCGGTGAAAACGAGTTGGCACGCGATGGGTGGCGCCGCTGAGCGCAACCCGAAGTTTGTCGGCAGGAAGGGCTGAGGAGACGAGCCAGGTGGCGGCGGTGCGAAGGTCTTCCCGAGTCAGCACAGGTAACGGCAGCGGGCGATCGACGCGAGCTTCACGCGGATGGAAGCCGGCGCTGTCAAACTGCCTGCGATAGAAAGGAACCGTGGTGTAGGCATGCTCCAGCAGCCTTCTCAGGCGGTCCTGTTGAATTTTGCGCTGTTGTCGTTCGGGCATTCGTTCGAACTTTTTAATCTGGCGCAAGCGGCCAGGCAAACCGGCATGTCGCTCCGGTTCGGTCAAAGGCAGAATGAAATGTGTATGCAGTATTCCCATTTGTGCTTTCCTTTAACGACCTACGGCCGTCGGGATTTCGGTAGTATCGATTGCTTTTACAAATCTGTATTTCCCGGAAGGCTCGGAGGGAATCGAGTCAGCGGTAACAATGGCGAGGCTGATCTCTTGTTCCAGGTATGGCAACATGCGTCGCCGAAGTTCTTCTTCCGTGCGTTGGCTGTAGCCATTGCCGGCGACGACTTTCAAAGTGACATGAGCGGGATCAGCTTGAATGAACTGAACCTGCCGGACATCGCGCATATCCGCGACCAAGAGCGTCAGCGCGGGCCCGGCGATCAATCGACCGCTGGGAAGGCGTAAGAAGTCCGTGGTGCGGCCCTGAATATTTCCGATCAGCGGCAGGGAGCGGCCGCAGGGGCAGTGCATATCGGTGTCGAGGCTGGCAAGGTCGCCGATTTCATAGCGAATCAAAGGCATGGATCGATTCAGCAGATCGGTGATCAGGACACGGCCCATGCCGGCGGGAAGCCCGGGAACAGGTTCAACTTCGACGATCAAAGCATCGGCATTGACGTGCATGCCGCTGTGGTATTCGCATTCGCTGGCGATGACGCTGACTTCGCGACAGCCATAACGGTTGAACACCTTGCCGCGGAAGGTCTCTTCCAGGATTTCGCGTTTACCGGGAAGGAGCACTTCGGCGGTGACGATCATGGAGTCGAACGCAATATCGTGAATCTTGTTGGCGTTGCAGAATTCCGCAAACACAACGGCCGACTGGGCATAGGCCACCATGTGCCTCGGCCGATACTTCCGCAGGACCTCGACGAACCGCATCATGGCTTCTTCGCTGACCATCGCGGTATGGAGGGACAGATTTCGATGCAGAAATTTCTGCCGCCAGGCGGGGTTCGGGTCGGGGGTGTCGCCGACATCGAGCCGCGAGCCCCAGGGGTGCGCGTACCAGTCGCCGATACGCAGGCCGGCCCAGGAATTGTGTCGCACAGTGCTGGCCATGCGCGAATCGAAACGCTCTACGTCGACAAAGAATTGCAGCGGGCTGCCGGTGGACCCTCCGGTCTGATTCTGCTGGCGCTTGTTCGGCGGAACGTTGCTGGAGATCAGCAGGTCTTGATGATCCTGAATATCGCGTTTGGTCAGGACTGGCAGCAGGCGCAGGTCTTCATGGGTATGAATGTCGAGCGGTGTCAGGCCCGCCTGTGTCATGCGATGGCGATAAAAAGGAATGTACCGATAGGCGTCGATCAGTTGTTGACGAAGGCGGCGCATCTGCAGGTTGCGCAAGTCTTCCGGATCCAAATACTGGTTCCGCTCAAACTCTTGCAGATAGCTGGCAAAAGTCGGGTGATTCAACTTCGCCCACAAGGGGTGAATGACGTGGCGGATGGCAGCGCTGGTGAGGTCGGCGGAATTCGATGGCTGTGACGCTTTCGTGTCGTTGGTCATCCCGCCACCTGCGCCACTGCTTCTGTGATCTGGAACGCGGATTGACGTGGCGCGTAGCCTTTGCCTTCGAGGATGCCTTTGTGTGTGTCGCGCACTGGAGCAAATCGAAATTGATTCAGCAAACGCTGCAGTTTGTCCTCCATCATGGTCGTTCCCCAGGTTTGGCGAATCGTGGATTGGAAAGACAGTGGAATGTGCGGCTGGTAGGGATCGAGTTCCCAGGGATGCAGGTAGAGCATTGCCGGCGACTGCATGTCTTTCTCCCAGGCTGACAGGCCCCGCTGAATATATGGGAAGGGAAGCAGGCGCAGATACGCACCGCCGCCGACGGACAGATTGCGTCCGGCAACTCTCCAGGTGGCAATGGGAAATTCAATTAGCTCGCCGTGCGCCACCGGATATGCGCTGCGCGGCGCCGTAGGATTGCCGTACGTGGGATGGTTGACGGGGTGAACGCTGGAGTCATAGCTGAAGCCAAGTTTGGCGAGCGCGTCAAACGCCCACTCACAGCCCGGGGTGATGGAGAAGCATGGTGCGCGGTAGCCGAAGATCGGTTGCTGAATCACCGACTCAATCAACTTTTTTGCGGTGGCGGTAGATTCATAGAATTGTTCGGGGCTCATGCGATGGACCAGTTGATGGTCCAGACTGTGGCAGCCGATTTCATGACCGCGCTGATGGATCTCGCGAACCAGCCGCGGATAACGCCGCGCCACCCATCCGAGCACGAAAAACGTCGCCTGGGTACGATTGCGATCCAGCAGGTCCAGCAAGCGGTGCGTGCTGGGCTCGATTCTGGAAGGCTGGTATTCCCAGTCGGAAAAGGAAACGCCCTGCGAAGCGACCTCAGTGTGGAAATAATCTTCCAGGTCGATGGTGAGGGCATGGCACGGGCGCGAAATGTGGTCGGCAGAGCGCTTGGAAGCCACGCTCTGACGGGCAATGATGGACGGTCCAATGAGGTGCGTCGAGGGGGTGGAAACAGATTCCTCCGCGCTTCGGTTGCGACGGGAAAGCAAGGGAATGATTCCGGCATAGCCAAGACAAAATAGACCAAACCCAATCAGACCCAGTGGTTCAAAGTGAAGCGAATGCGCGAAAGTGAGATTCAGTACGACGGCCACGATCGCAACGATCACCAGAATGACGGTGGATTTACCCCACATGGATGACCCTGCGTGATTCATGAATATCCCTTCAAACGTTGAGCGGTAGAAGTGTGCTCAACCAGGAGGATTGCAACTACGGGGCCAAACCGAATGCACCGCAGATGACGCTGGATTGGCGATTCTGAAGGGGTCTATGCGGACAGGACGATTCAACGCCACAATTTATGTGCAGGAATTTGCACTGTGAGGTGATTGCAAGCCCATAGTTTACCCATCTATTACGCCACGTTTGTGAATCGGGGAAGGGTAAAGCCGAGGGGGAATTATGACGACAGCATGAAACGTGAACGGAGCCAGAGCAAAGCCGCCAGGTTGGGAAGGAGCGGCTTCTGGCAGCCCGCATCCTGCGGGCGAGAGAAAACTATCACGCAGAGGCGAGTTCTACGACTTCCCGCTGCATCGCCTGCGCTTCCAACAGCCCGATGATCTGGAAGCTGCTGAGCGAGGTCTTGGGCACGAAGAGGCTGCGATTGTTCGTCAACTCATCGACGGGGAAAAGCTGGAACGCATTCTTCGTCAGCAAATCGATGTCATTCGCAACGCGGCCTTCCATGATTTCGCCATCCTGAAATGTCAGTCTGGCCCACAGGTAGGGATGAATGGTAAGGGAATCGAAGAAGCGCACATCCTGCTGCGTGGGACTGCCGGCGAAGGTGTTGACGAAGAAAACCGCCTTGGCGTCCTCGAGGCGAAAGGTCACGGCTGGGCCGCCGTCCTGTGGTTCGATCGTCATAGTGACTGGCAGATCGGTGGGAACCATGCCTGGATCGTGGGAGTCGCTGGCCGCGCGATAGTAGCCGTACAGAACGTTCGAATTCTTCAGATTCACGACGACGTTATGAAGCATAGTTGACCTCTCAAACAAAGGGAGTAAATGCGGAATCCTAGACGGCCAATAAAACGGCAGGGTTGCAGTTTACGCAGATTGTGCAGGCGCCGACAGGTTATATTGCCGGATTTTGTAGAGCAATGCCTTGTAGCTGATGTTCAATCGTGTGGCGGCGATGCGGCGGTTCCATTTGGTTTCCGCCAGCGTGTCGCGAATGGCCTGCATTTCTGCCTGGTCTTTCAAGCCGCGGACCATGGACTTGAGATCGGGGCTGGTGGTGGCGGTGACCAGGCCGGTCCGTTCCGGAGCAGGCACAAAGTAGCCCGGGATTTTTGACTCCAGATCGGCCAGAGCGGCTGGTTCATCGCGAATCACAAGATAGCGTTTGACGAAGTTGCCCAGCTCGCGCAGATTGCCTGGCCAGTGATAAGCGACACAAGCAGCGATCATCTGGGGCGAGAAATGGACCGGCTCGAGCTCGTGGGTCAGGGCCAGTTGCTGCGACATCTGGGTGAGCACGTAGGGAATTTCCTCGCGGCGTTCGCGCAGCGGCGGAATATGCAGGACGAAGGTGCTTAACCGGTAATAGAGATCTTCGCGGAAGGTTTTCTCGACGAGCGCTTTTTGGATGTCGATGTTGGTGGCGGCCAGGATGCGGGCGTTGGTCTGTTTTTCTCCGCGGCCGCCGAGTCGGGAGAAGGTACCGTCCTGCAGCACGTGCAGCAGTTTGGCCTGCAGTTGCGGGCTCATTTCGCCGATTTCGTCCAGCAAGAGCGTGCCCTTGTCGCACATTTCAAACTTGCCCGGCTTGGATTTGGTAGCGCCGGTAAATGCACCGGCCTCGTAGCCGAATAATTCGCTCTCCAGCAGGTCCAGAGGCAAGGCAGCGCAGTTGATCTTGAGCCACTCCTCATTCGAGCGGCGGGAAAGGCGGTGGATCAGGCGGGCAACTACCTCTTTGCCGACGCCGCTTTCGCCCGTAATCAGCACGGGAATATCGGCATGAGCGATGGCAGCGGCCTGGTCGTAAATTTTCTTCATCGCGGGCGTGGCGGCCAGGAAGAAGGCGCCGTTGCCAAGCTCCTCGCGAATGATGGAACTCTTCGATGCTTGTGTCTGGGAGCTGAGCACGCGATCGCGAACACGACGCAAAATGGCGTCTAGCTGATGTTTCAGGAACGGCTTGGGCAACACGTCGTAGATGCCTTCGCGGGCAGCGGCGAGAAATCCGGAACGATTGCCGGCAGGAATGAGAAGAACGACGCTGAGATTCGGGAACTGCTGGCGTAACTTGATCAGGATGGTTTCGAGACAGACGTCAGGCAGCGTGGTATCGATCAGCGCCAGGTCGGCTGAAACCGCGGCGCGACAGGTCTCGGCAACATCGATAACCGGCAGTGAATTGACGTCACAATCAAGGCATTCCAATAAATTCTGGAGATAGCCGCGTACGGAAATCTCGTCTTCGACAAGGACTACACGCAATCGCTGATTCACAAAACACCACCCTATAAATTGCAACAACATCGATCCATATCTATTGCAAACAGATGTTATCTGGGGGTCGGTGCGAAAGCAGGCGAGACCTGCTTCTCATCACGGTAGATTCGAGAATCCCAGACAGAAGTGGAGCAATGGATCAAAGGAACATCAACAACGCGTGAAAACTACCGATCGGTCGCAGTTCAGTGGGCTTCGTGCGTCGGAAACCAAGTCACAGCATACCTGCAAACGTTGCATGGATGCGTTGTGCCTCGATACGGTTTCCCGTCGAAAACTCACCCGTTGTTGTTAAGACGTCAACTTTGGAGGGGGTGATGAGCGTCGCGTTGCGGGGTAAAAAAACCGTTCCCTGCGCCGAGTATTGTCCCACCCTCTTGAGACCGTCGCAACTTTCACAGCGCGTCGAATCTCTCTCCTAATCACAGTGCTGATTCTGCATGTTCTGCAGCGGTTTTACAACAGACTTTTAGTAACCGAATCACGAGTACCGGCGGCAGTAACCAATGGGGAGAAGTATTACTGATTGGTTACGATCTTTTTACGGCTTACTTTCGATGATAGAAATCACGTCACAATCCGATCGGGATTTCTGAGCGAATTTCGCCGCAATTCAACCGTCCTGGCTTGCCCGCGATCTGTGTGAAAACTTTTACCCATTGCGAAGGGAACTTCCTAGGCGGGGAATTGGGAGCGAGGAGGAAAAAGATTGCACCGTCACATCGGAACCACTTCCGAGCTCGCGGTCGAGCGGATTGGCGCAGAATCCCACATGGCTGTAGCTTCTTGATTCGAAAGGGTTGGCGGTAGTTTCCGGCGTTGCTTGATCGGTCGGGGCGGGGCGGTGGGTTTATTTGGCGTCGTACTTGCAAGATAGAGCGCGAGTCGAAAAACCATGCAATTGATTTCACCATCTTTCGCATCCATGCCGGTCCTTCTGGGAGATTCCCAGTCGATGGCCGCAGTACGCCGCCAAGTGCAACTGGCCGCAATGGCTGGAATGCCAGTGCTGATCACCGGTGAGAGCGGTACTGGTAAAAACGTTGTTGCACAGAATTTACATATGCTGTCGACGCGGCAGGACCGTGCTTTTGTGCAGGTGAACTGTCCTTCGCTGCCGCACAGCCTGATCGAAAGCGAACTGTTCGGGTATGAAGCGGGTGCATTCACCGGAGCCAATCACACCCGAAGCGGTAAAGTTGACCAGGCCCAAAATGGGACTCTATTCCTGGATGAGATTGGAGATCTGGATGCGTCTGTGCAAGCGAAGCTGCTGCAGGTGCTGCAGGATTTCCGTTTCAGCCGGCTTGGTGGCACGGAAGAGCGGGCGGCCGACATCTGGCTGATCTGTGCAACTCATCGCAACCTGCAGGGCGACATCAAAGCAGGCCGTTTCCGTTCAGATTTGTTCTACCGCATTAACGTCGTTTCCATCGAATTGCCGCCCCTGCGCGATCATCGCTCCGATGTCCCCCTTTTGTTGGCGCATTTCCTTCGCCATTATGAGTTGAAGTTCGGGCGGACGCTGGCGCCGCTATCCAGCTCCGTCATGAAGCTGCTGGAGGCGTATCACTGGCCGGGCAACGTGCGCGAACTCGAGAACCTGGTGAAGCGCTACGTGGTGCTGGGAAACGAACAGGCGATTGTGGAGGCGCTGAATGAAAGCGAGTCAGCCGCGGTCGAGGGAGCCTTTATTCCGGATGGAAATCTTCCTCTGCGCATTCAAACGCAGCGCGCGTTGCGGATGATGGAACGGCAGATTATTCTGCGCGCGTTGAACGCGCACCGCTGGAATCGTCGAAAGACGGCGCAGTCGCTGGATATCAGCTATCGAGCGCTGCTTTACAAGATCAAGGACGCCGGCTTACCCCGGTTGCGTCAGGCGAATTCTGACGCGTGTTCCCCCGAGGAGAACCAACGATGAAAGGAAAAGGAATGTTGTCTCGATTGTCCCGATTTACAGCGGCCGCCGCGGCCGTCGCCTTGACGTGCTGCCTGCTCCACGCACAAGCCAAGCCGACTGTTGCCATGGTTGGAAGTTTCAATGCCCCGCTTAGCACTCCCGAAGCACCAGTCGGAACCTCTTTTGAAACAAAGTCCGGCGATACCGCGCTGGCGCGGCCGGACTCGCGCGTCGCTCCCTCCGTGGATGCTCACTATCGCATTGGCGCGGACGATGTGCTGACCGTGAATGTCTGGCATGAGCCGGAAGTCTCACGCAACGTGCCGGTTCGTCCGGACGGCAAGATTTCTCTTCCGCTGGTGGGAGACGTTCAGGCGGCGGGCCTGACCCCGACGGAGTTGAAGGCGGCACTGGAATCCCGCTTCACGAAGTTCCTGACCAATCCCGATGTAAGTGTGATTGTGGCGGAGATTCGCAGCCAGCGGATCAACGTTCTCGGCCAGGTTTTTCGTCCCGGAACGTATGCGCTGATTCCTCCCATGAACGTGATTGATGCGGTAGCAACCGCAGGCGGACTGAGGGAGTTTGCCAAGGCGAACAAGATTTATGTGTTGCGCACCCTGCCGAACGGCCAGGTGGAACGCATTAAGGTGCAATACAAAAACGTGCTGAAGGGCAAGCGCGGCAGTGAAGATGTGGTTCTGCAGACTCGCGACACTGTGGTGGTCCCGTGACGAACCTGCAATTCCGGATTCATAGAATTCGAGTTTCCATCCCGATGGGCGCCATGATTCTGGTCCTCGTCTGGCTGCTGATGTCCGGCGTCCGGGCAATGGCACAAGCGGTTCCGGCCGGCACCGGGGACACGAATCCAGCCGACCAGCCGTTGCCGGGACAGGACCTGGGATCCAGCCTGACGTTGAACCAGGGAGTGAACGCGATCAATGCGGAGAATGAATCCTTCGAACGCTATGGATTGGGACTGTCGGCCTCTGGAGGCGAGATCACAAACTTTCTGGGCTCTCAAACCAACCCGCAGGGGGCGGCATATCTGCTGTTTGGCGCAAACGGCGGGTTCAAACTGAGTAGCAGTCGGACACGCTACTATCTGCTCTATCAGCCGCAGTACTACATCTATCCGCAATATTCCCAGGTCAACAACTTTTCGCAGAGCGCTTTCCAAAGTCTGACTCACGATTTCTCCGCCCACACGGCAATGTCGTGGGGCACAACCGCGGCACGCTATTTGAGTCTTAGCGAGTACTTGCCCCAGAACCTTGGTATCGGTGGAATCGGAGTGATCGCCCCTACGCCCGGCGAGCAATTGCTGGATAGCAGCTTTGAATTGACCAACGTGGCTACCACGCTGAGCCTGCGACATTTGATGAGCACGAGGATGATTTTCACCGCGACAGCGACTGGGGCCTATTTCATGGAAGTACCGACCTTTGTTGTAGGATCCACCGTAATCTATCCTGCGCAGCGATTCATAACCTCGGCAGCGGATGTGCGCGTGGACTATCAGTGGAGACCACGCGATGTCGTCGGCGTCGCAGTCACCCCGATCTACGTCTACGGAGTCTCGCCAAGCGGGCATCAGTCCGTGGAAACCGTCCAAGGCACCTACCAACGACAGCTAACATCTACGTTGACGGCGTCCGTAGCAGCCGGGCCGCTATTCGTTCAGTCTTCCAGTTCGAACGTCGCCCACGCCACGAATTTAAGCTACGCTGTGAGTGCCTCCATCAGCCGGCAGGTCCGGCAATCCCAATTTACGGCTGCATACAGTCGCGCACTTCTGGTGAACCTGCTGGAACCGGCCGTGGTGTCCGACACATTCACGGGAAGCGCGTATCTGCCCAGGGGCAATCATTGGGTCTTCAGCGGTGCAGGTTCGTTCTCTCACACCGCTGCAAATTTTTTCTACGGCGCTGGGCATGTGATTGGCGGATCGGCGCAAGCCTCCTATCAACTCAGCACCAAGATGCAATTTTTCGCCCAATATTCACTCATTTCGCAGACATATAGCTTTGGCTCCGCGCAGCGATCGAGTGGATTTACCCGCAACCAGTTCGGCGGCGGAATCCGATTCAATCTAGGCAACGCAATCACCCATGGAGGGGTGCAGTAATGGAACGCAAACCACCGTCGTCTGTCGACGAATTTGTCTCCGTCATTCAACGGCGGAAATATTGGATCATCATTCCTGCCGTCGCGGTGATTGTTGTGGGCGCGCTTCTGACTCCACTGGTGCCGCGCACTTACAAGTCGACTACGACCATTATGGTGACGGCCCAGAGCATGCCGTCGGTTTATGTGAAATCGTCCGACAGAAACGAGGGCGCTACCCGCCTGGAGGAAATCAACCTACAGGTGATGAAGGGAACGGGATTCCCGGCGATCATCGAGAAGTTCGATCTTTATCCAGCATTTCGTAAAAAGGCCAGCATGACCCGGGTCATCGGCGCCATGCGCAAGGACATTTCCGTCGATGAAGTGCCGGACGCGGGCGATGGCAGAGGCGGGGTCCTGGCATTCACCATTTCCTATGTCGGTCACACTCCGCAGCAGGCGCAGGAAGTGACCCAGGCACTCGCACAGTTATTTATGGACGAAAACCTGCGAGAGGGACGTGAACGCTCTCACGGGGCCTACGCCTTCCTGACTTCGCAACTAAATGCGGCGTCCCAGCGACTGACTGCGCAGCAGGCCAAGATCCAGGCTTTCAAGATGTCGCACCTGAACAGTCTGCCGGAGCAGGCGCAGGCGAACATGCAGACGATCAGCCAGATAGAGTCCACGCTGCAAACCAACGACGACGCCCTTGCACAGGCGAACCAGAAACGCGTGTACCTGCAATCCGTGCTGAATGTAAAGCAAAACGGCGACCAGGGAGTTGTTTCGGCGCCTCCAGCCGCCACCCCGCTGCAGCTTGAACTGGCGCAGAAGCAGCAGGATTTGCGCGCCGATCTGTTGAAATATACGCCGGAACATCCCGATGTGATTCGGCTGAAACATGACATTGCGGAGCTGAAAGTTGAGATCGCGAATGCCCCGAAGACAGGCAACGCAGTCGCGATCACAGCGACGCCACAACTTACCGGGCCTTCGATGAACGACCAGCTAAGAGGCCAGCTAATTGCACTCAATGCGGACATCAAAACGCGGGAAGCGCGTCAGCGGCAACTGCAGGACCGGTTAGCTCAATTGCAGGGTTCCGTGGGTGGGTTGCCGGCAGTGCAGACGGAATTTGCGGCACTGAATAGCGTATACGAGGAAATGCAGAAGAACTATAACGCCTTACTGGAACAGCAGCAGGAAGCAGCGATGATGACTGCACTGGATCAGCGCGAGCAGGCGCAGCAGTTCGCAATCGCGCAACCGGCAAACCTTCCACTGGGGCCGTTCACTCCGAATCCAATGCTGTTGCATATGGGGGTGGTGCTGATCGGATTGCTGGTAGGAGTTTTGCTTGCACTGGCGGTGGAGATCGGGGATGACACGATGCATAGTTCCGACGAGGTGGCGTCCTATCTAAAGCTGCCGGTGATGGTGTCGCTGCCGAAGTGCCCCCATTTAGCCGATGGAACCTGGGACGCCATATCCAAAAATTGACGATTCAACCACAACAGCTTCATGAAACAGAGAACCAAGATCACGGAGAGCTACAGATGAGAATGACAAACATTCAGCAGGAAGGTGCCGCTATGGAGCCAGTCGATTCGACAATCAAGGCCGCACCCGAACCCGCTGTTCTTCATCCGCGCGCGGTGACCGCGTCCGATCTGCCGGTCCGCCAGTTGGATCTTTCGCAGATTAGTCAGTCCCTGGTAACGCTGGCTCCAAATGGAGCGGATCTGAACCAGAAGCAGCAGGTCATGGCGGAGCAGTTCCGCCTGTTGCGCAGCCGGGTCAAAGGGCTGAGCAAGGACTATCAACTGCGAACGATTCTGATTACCAGCACGTTGTCCGGTGAGGGGAAGACGACGGTGGCGGCCAACCTTGCGGGTTCGTTGAGTTGCGTGGAAGGCCTGCGTGTTCTGCTGGTCGATTTCGATCTGCGCCGCCCAAGCCTGCATACCGTCTTTGGCATTACGCCGGATCAGCATCAGCCGAGCTGGCGAGCGAATAAGGAATCGTGGAAGCGGGCTCTGTACCGGGTGAATTCCAGGCTCGACGTTTTATTTGGCTTCGATTCGCTGGATGAACCGGACGAACTGCTGCAAAGCAGCCGATTGGAAAAGCTGCTCGACGAGATGAAGGCGGCCTACGATGTATTGATTATTGATTCAGCTCCGATGATGGCGGTGGCCGATACGCACTCCCTATTGCCCCTGGTGGACTGCAGCCTGTTTATTTTGAATGCCGACAGTACGCCGATTCGCGGCGCCCGCGAGGCTCTGGCCATGATGCAGGACAAGGTGGCAGGTTGCGTCGTGAACAGAATCTCGCACCTCAAGACCGAAGACTACTATCGCAATTCAGGTTATGGATACGGCTACGGATCCAAGCGTAAGGAGAATTGAAATGATTCGCGTCTTCAATCTCTACGTGCCGTCCAGCAAATTGTTCATGGTCATCGCCGACGCTTTGTTGCTGGCGACTGGATGCTTTCTATTGTTTCGCCCGCTGACTCCGACAGACACGATGGAGGACGTACAACTGTATCTGCTGGTGCTGCTGGCATCGATCATCGGAATCTGGTCGTTTTATTTTTCCGATCTCTATGAGCACGCCACGATGCGCAACCGACAATCGGTATTGGTGGCGGGTCTGCGCGGCCTGGGGATCAGCGCGCTGCTGCTGAGCCCGCTGGTATGGCTGCTGGCGGGCGATCGTCGCATGCACGACCACTTTACGGAACCGGCGCTGGCAGTGGGATTGATTCTGCTGTACGCACAGCGACGTATCTCCGACTGGTGGCACCGTCGTATGAGCAGCGGCGAACGCGTCCTGCTGGTGGGCTCGGGAACCACCGTGCAACTGCTGGCAGAGGAGTTGGCCGGCAAATGCGGATTGCCGTTAAAGCTGGCCGGAGTGGTGCTTGACCATAGCCGTCCGCTGCCCAGGGATTTTCGATTCGCTGTAGTTGGGACTGTGGATCGCCTCCGCGAATTGGCGCAGTCATTCCGCCCGGATCGTATTGTGATCAGTTCAGAGATTGGAATCTCGACAGTGTCGGCCGACGACCTGCTGGCATTGCGACGGACAGGCATCCGGGTGCAGGACGCTGGAGCGCTCTACGAATGTGTCACAGGCAGAGTGCCGGTGGAGTCGGTACGGTCGAATGGCCTGGCCTTCGGCGCGGCCCTGATTCCCACCGCGCTGAAACGCTCCATTCATCGCGCCGCCAGTTTTGTGGCCGCGGTTGTTTTGACGGTTTTGCTGGCGCCGATCGGCTTGCTGATAGCCATTGCGGTCAAGCTGGAATCGGAAGGGCCGGTCTTTTATGCGCAGGAGCGTGTCGGTTTGAGCGGACGCACCTTTCGCGTGATCAAGTTTCGATCGATGCGCAAGGATGCCGAAAGCACCTCCGGACCCGTATGGGCCGCGGACAAGGATTCGCGGGTGACACGGGTGGGAGCGATTTTACGCAAGGTGCGCCTGGATGAGCTGCCGCAGGTGATCAACGTGCTGCGCGGCGAGATGTGTCTGGTTGGGCCGCGTCCAGAACGGCCGCATTTTGTGCGGATGTTGGAAGAGAAGCTTCCTTATTACGATTTGCGTCACTGCATTCCGCCGGGAATTACGGGATGGGCGCAGGTGTGTGCCAATTACGGATCGAATGTTGAAGAATCGCGCACCAAGTTGGAATACGACCTGTTCTATGTGAAGAACGCGTCGCTTTTGTTTGATCTGCTGATTCTGTTCAAGACCATCAAGATTGTCCTTTGCGGACGAGGATCTCGCTAGCTGGGGAGAAACCGATCCCGGAAAATTTCTGCCGGGACGCAAAAGGCAACAAAGGAGAACTACTTTGTCGCGCATCCTTCATTTGATTGCAAGCGATTCAATCGGCGGTCCGGAGAAGCAACTGTTGCACCACGCGCGTGACGCGCGGGACGCAGACTATGAAGTGATTCTGGGCAGCTTTCAGGATGATCCGCAACCGCCGGAACTGCTGTCAGTCGCCAGCCGGTATGGCCTGGAGACGGTATCCGTGCCGGGGGGCATTCGTCCCGGTCTGGTGGACGATTTGACAAAGTACCTGCGCACCGCCGACATCGACCTGCTATGCACGCATGGATACAAGGCCAATGTGGTGGGACATTTCGCAGCCAAGCACGCGAATATCGCATGGGTGCCGTTCGTTCGCGATTTTACTTCGGAGACCTGGCAGGTGACTTTGTACGAGCGCCTGGAGCGCAGCCTGCTGGTGCGGAGTCCATGGGTGGTTTGCGTTTCTCCGGCACAGGCTCGCGAGCTGGGACGGCTGCGTCGCGGCCGTCGAGCTCCGCTGGTGATTCAAAATGCCGTACTGGCGCCGCGCGAGACTGGATTATCGCAGGAGCCGCCGCCGTCCCGGGAAGCGCTGGGATTCAGTAATCGCACATTTGTGTTTGGCGCTGCCGGTCGCTTCAGCCGCGAGAAGGGACATCGCGTTCTGCTGGATGCGTTCTCAATGCTGCAGAACATGCTGCCGGGGCAGCCAATGGAGTTATTGCTGCTGGGCGAAGGCCGTGAAGACAACGCGTTGCGGTCGCAGGCAAAGCGGCTGGGGATCGAATCGCGCGTATGTTTTGCCGGATTTCAACGCCGCTCCGCGGCATGGATGAAGGTGATGAATTGCCTGGTGCAGCCGTCGCTGACGGACGGCACGCCCAACTCCGTCCTGGAGGCGATGTTGCTGGGGATTCCGGTGATCGCGACGAATACCGGCGGAATTCCCGATGTGATCGACGCTGGCGAAACCGGGTTGCTGGTTGAGCCGGATTCTCCTTCGGCGTTGGCGGAAGCGATGAAGAAAATGGTTCGTTCCTCGACGCTGCGCAACCAGCTTGCGTCGGAGGCGAAGTATCGGGTGGGACGGGAATTTTCTCCAACTCGGCAGCGGGAGCTGCTGGAAATGCTGTACAGCACGATGATCGGGGATTCGTTTTCGGTGGAGATCGGGGAACGGGCACATGTCGTTGCCTAAGATTTCTGTCATTTTGCCGGTGCGTAATGAAGCGCGCAGCCTGGGCCGATTGCTGGATCAGTTGTTGCAGCAAGATTATCCATCGGAGATGTTCGAGATTCTGGTCGCGGATGGACGTTCGACCGATGGGACGCGATCTGTTGTCGAACAGAAAGCAAGCGCCGCCGCGGTTTCGATTCGCGTGATCGATAATCCAGGCATTCGTTCCGGATCGGGCAGAAATGCCGGAGTCGCCGCTGCGACCGGTGACATCATTCTGTTCGTTGATGGTCATTGTGAAATTCCATCAAGACAACTTTTGCGGGACACGGTGGCGCTGCTCGAAGAAACCGGCGCGGAGTGTCTCTGTCGTCCGCAGCCATTGATCGCGTTTTCTCCGCGGGGCGTGGGCAGAATCATTGCTGACGCAAGAGCGTCCACATTGGGGCATGGGCGCGATTCGCTGATCTATAACATGCACCATTCCGGCTTCGTCGATCCAGCCAGCTCGGGCGCAACCTATCGCAGGGCGGTATTTGAGCGGGTGGGTATGTACGACGAGAGCTTCGATGCCTGTGAGGATGTGGAATTCAATACGCGCGTGGCGGCGGCAGGATATAAGGCCTATACCGATCCGCGATTGAGCGTATATTACGAGCCGCGTAATAGCTTCTTCGGTCTATTTCGGCAAATGATGCGCTATGGCATCGGCCGGGTGCGCCTGGCGCGGAAACATCCGGAATCGGCATCGATGTCGCAGTGGGCGCCGGCGGTATTGGTGGCGGCCTTCGCGATTGCGATTGTGAGCGTAACGGCGGCGATCGCATGGGGCAACTGGATGATCGCGGTGCCGGCTTTTCCGGCGGCGATGTTTGTGCTGATCGCAATTGCCGCGTCAATACACTTGGGATGGCAAAACGGCGCAACCCACGCTTTGTTGGGCCCGATCGCGTATGTCTGTATCTATCTTGGACTGGGCACGGGCATGTGGATGGAACTGGTCGGCATTGTACGTCAGCCAGTAGCCGTCTCCAGCGCATCGACCCTTCCCATTCCCGGCGCCTGAAGACCAAGCAAACAGTCGAGTGTGTCAGTAAGAGGCGGCAGATCGCAGTCCGGAACTGAGGAAATAGAACGAAGCCCGGCTGTTCGACAATTGCATGCCAGTGTCAGTCACCGTGGTATTGTCGACGGCAATGCGCGGGATGGCGAGAGGATTCGACTCCCGAGTGAAGAAGCCGGGAATGGTGGAGAGAGCCGTTTTGAATCCCATGGACCGGACCAGTTCCTGCACGCGGCGGTTATACATGCCGTTGGGATACGCCAGCACATCCGAGACCGCTTCGGCCTGTTGCCACAGAGAAATGCGAGCATCATCCAGTTCCTGACGGATGTCGCGATCGCTTTCCGAGGATAACGTGGAGTGGCGGTGGGTATGCGATCCGAGGCGAATCAGGCCAGTGCGGGTCATGACGCGAACCTGTTCCCAGGAAAGAAAGCGACGCGATTGAGTTGGACTCATTTGGTAGCGCTGCTCCAGATGATC
>Ga0134126_10003047_pt1 | contig 21008 bp, 24 predicted proteins | sample KB31752_FD_96881 | JGI IMG/M metagenome (GOLD analysis project Ga0134126, IMG submission 96881) | Terrestrial soil microbial communities with excess Nitrogen fertilizer from Kellogg Biological Station, Michigan, USA - KB3-175-2 | ecosystem: Environmental > Terrestrial > Soil > Unclassified ... | reverse complement strand
TGCCTTCCATTCTGCCTGTTAGTCGCCCTTGATGATGGCGGACGTTTGCCGATTTTAATGCAATACTCTCATGCTTCCAATAGAAGTTCGGCCATTCTTTGTGTTCGTGAATATAAATTGCCACAATAATCTCCGCACCAGGAATTAATCTCCGCACAAAATGCAGAGATTGGGTAAGATATTCTCCGCTCGGTGATCCGGCTATCGCTCAAGGATAACCTTCATAGTGTCTCTGTTCACCGGCCCGGAGGTATGCTCATGGATGATTTTCCAAGCTCCGTTTTTCCTGACGGCCACCAGGGTCATCCGGTTCACCAGGGCTCTAAGCCTTTCTCCCGTTTCCGATATCCCTGTGTACTTTACCGTGGCACTGGCATACCCCATATCGCCGGTCTCTTTGGTTTGGATATCGCTGAATTCGACGACGCAGTTCTCCTTCCCCAGCCATTCAAACCACCCTTCCGCCATTTGGCGCCAGGCGGGGAGTCCCTCATATGTCCATTGCCATAGATCGAAAACCTGCACGTCATCATCGAAAATAGAAGTAAATAGCGACGCATCCTTTTTAGAAACAGCGTCCTTGTAGATATCAAACAAAGATCCAAGCTCCATGATAGTTTTCCGTTTACGCTAAAGGTAATGGGTTTATTTCGGCATCTCGTATTTTAAGCGATTCACCGGCATTACGATAGGCTTGCATTTCACGGGAATTTTAGCCATTTTTAGGCCATATGAAGACAGCCACACTGCTCCTGCTTTACCTGATGATTGCCCGAATGCTCGGGAAATCCTTCGCCCCCCCGCCTCATTTCATTGCGATGGAATACAAAGGAATGTCCAATTGTATCTACAAAGTATACGTCACCGACAGCCTGATCTTTGGGGCAAAAGTGAATGGCTATATCACGGTCCAGCCAAATTTTGGTATGGGAACCTCCATACCGAAAGAGAAAATGCACGATCCTGAATCATACGTGGCCAGATCAATGGATAAATATGACGACCTCTTGTCGGATCAAACTGCATTCCTAAAAGCAGACAAAGACAATTTTATCATTCAAAGATCTGATATCAAGAGAGTTTTTCATGATCCTACGAAGAAATGGGGTATGGGTTATTATCCTCACACGGGAAAGATCGTAATAGAAGCTATTAAGACGCCAATGAATCGCAAGGGCAATAGGGAGCTGATCCTCGTCGGGGATCAGAACCCGGATCAGGTGCTTAGTTTATTCAAGTAGGAACTCCTCTAGCCCGAACATCCCGTCCCGCCTAAATGACCCATGCTCCTGATGATGCACATACCCCAATTGGTTTGTAAGCATCGTCGTCCGCCCGATCCTAAACGCAGGTGTATTGACATGATGATGCCCGTAAATCCAATAATCCGGGCCGGAATCGTCAATGAGATCGAATAGCTCTACGGCAAAGGCCTCCGTCAATGGGCTGTTTCTAAACCTGGGCGGATAGTTCATCAAGGTTGGGACATGATGGGTAACTACAACGCAGGGTGTGTTTCCCGCCTGCCGAAGAGCATTTGTCAAAAAAGCCAGGCTCTCCATGTGCAGCATCGTAAATTTTTTGGCGGTGAATTTTTCTCCATCTGCTGTGATGGCCGAAAAATCGGAAATGCTTCTTTGGATATCCCATTCCAATGGTGGGCTGATCCGACTCCAGAGCGTGGAGAAAATAAATTTCATTCCCGCGAGATCAACCGCCTGATTATTCACTAAATGGACATTGGCGCGAATGTTCTCCCACAACGGGCCAGGCTTATCAGAAGTATCCGATCCATAAAATTCATGGTTACCGGGAACCCAATAGGTCGCAGAATAATGATCGCTCACAAAGTCGAAGAATTCGCATGCTTTATCCAATTCGTTAAAACAGACAATGTCTCCCGCTAATAAAAGAATATCTCCTACGGGACTAAGTGGATTCCTTTTAAGAAATTTCCGATTCTCCGGGAACTCTAGATGGAGATCTGAACAGTATTGTATTTTCATACCGACATTTTTACGTCGCCGGTCCGCCTGCGCGCTATATAAAGACAGGTAGTCATATTCCGCGTCACACGACCATGAAACTCCTCGCGGGCGATCCGGCCCAGCTCGGCAAGGACCGCTTCGCGATCGGACCGGATATTGATATTGGAATACGTCGCATAAAGATTGACGATTTGTGCCGGGTCAAGGACCAGCGACCATTCACTGGCCCGGTACCCGATAGCTTCGAAAGCGCCGGTCCGCTCCAGCGCCGTGAGTCGTGCTTCTTTGTCGAGCGCAAACGGGATATTGCGATTATCGCTCGAAGGACCCATCGGGCCGGCCAACAGCATTTTGGTTGCTTCGTGAAAAGGATCGGGCCGGCCCGGGTCACCGAATACATTCCAGCACGCAGCCCACCAGGCCCCCGGTTTGAGCAGATCCGCCACCTTCATCAGAGCCGTTCCCTCCTCAAGCCAGTGAAATGCGGTTGCAGAGATACCCAGGTCAAAGCTAGCTGCCGGCAGCCCAGCCTCCTCGAAAGAGGATCGGATCACGGTCAACGCATCATTCTGTATGGTATTACAGAGAAAATCTGCCAGCCGGCCATCGGGCTCGATAGCCATCAACGGGCTGGCGCCAAGTTCAAGCAATCGGCGGGTGGCGATGCCTGTTCCCGCGCCAATCTCGAACATAGCCGTATTTGGCCCCAGACCACATCGTTCACAAAGCACCTCGTAGACCCAATCCGGATAGGCCGGTCTTGAAGCATGATAACCCGCGGGATCAAGGCCAAAAGCTTCCCGGCCGAATGTCTTGTTGATAATAGAGTCGCTCATTGTTTCGTCTTTTTGCAGTATGCCAACACGCTTAATGGCCGGCCCGGCCTCCGGGTTAACTTCCGTCTGATATAATTATTGGCAGGTTTTTCCATAAGGAGAAAAAGAATAATAGCGAGTAAATTCAAGACCAGGAACAGGATGATATTCGCCGGGAAGAATCTGCGAAGGAAGGTCGCTATGACTCCCCCATGAATTAAATAAAATACATAGGAGCTCTTTCCCAGTAAAACAAATACTTTACTCCCAAGCAGCCTGGATACGAGCGTCTTCTCGGTCAATAATCCGTAATAGAACAGCGAAATGCCAAAAAGCGGCAAAATCAGATTATTGATCACTTTACCCCAATTCGTTTTGAATCCCAGATCATAATCACCCTTCACCACGGAAAGGAGGTAAATACATATGGCTATCACAATAATTCCAAGATACGTAAAATGTCTTCCCCTTAAAACAATCCCCTTTTTAAAAAGAACGGCCAACCCTATGCCTACAAAAAATTCAAAACACCTTCCGAAAAAAGTGTAATAGAACATAAATGAATACGAATCCATAAAGCCATAAAATGAAATTCGCCTAAACAGATATACGAGCATCATTCCGCAGAGAACCAGCGCGGCGGGTAATAATATAAAATTGTACTTTTTTCTTTTCAAAAGCATAAAAAGCAAAGGCGCAAGAAAATAAAAGGTTTCTTCTACTGTCAAAGACCATCCCTGGCCCACCCCGGTAAATTTATAGCTGTCGGAATATCCCCTGATAAAGGTTATATTAAAAATATACGCCAATAAATTGCCCTTCGTAAAAGCGTAGGTCAAAAAAGTCAATGTCGTCACGAGAAAATACATGGGGTAAATCCTTGCCACCCTGTTTACAAGATAATTTCTAAAACTAAGATCTTCCGCGTCAAAATATCGGTAAGCAATCAAAAATCCGCTCAGAACAAAAAATAGCGTAACCCCTACATGTAGTTCCTGCACAAAATTATGAACGCCTTCGCCCAATCTCCGCCCGGGAAAGACACTATTAAAATGGTGCATGAAAACCATATATGCGGCTATAGCCCTTACGCCCGTGAGTGCAGGGAAATAAGAAGCATCCTTCGCTGTTACCATTTGAGATGGAGGCGTTTTGACACGAATCTAAGAAAATTCGTTATCTTCAGTTTCCTTTCCGGAAGCGTTATGTCAACTGTACGCCGCCGCCTGCCGGCACAACCTCATCTCGATGTTCCCAAACAAGAAGCAAGCGAATTGCTCCGGCAGTGCCAATCAAAATCCTCTGACGCGCTTGATCGCGTAAGACGCCGGCATCCCAAATTCCAGCGCGCCGATGACGAGACCATAGCGACGCGTCTGAAGCTGAGCGATGCCCGGCTGGTGATAGCGAAGAAATACAATTTCTCCTCCTGGACGCAGCTCGAGCAGCGCATCGCCGGCAACGCCGCGGCAGAACTGATCCTAAAGGCTATCCGCGCGGGTGATGCCGCTGAAGTCACCCGACTGCTGACGGCGAATCCCGACCTTTTGCATCTGCCTGTGGGTGAGTGGCAACTGGGGTCCGCCGATGAGCCATGCCGCCAACCTAGGTTTGCTCGCCGTCGAAAAACACGAGATCCTTCGGCGATTCAGTCATCCCGAAATCTATCCACCCGAACTGGGTTGTGGAACCGACCCGTGGTCGGGTATGTGCGGGACGCCTATCAATGCGCGGCGTCTCCCCATCTTCCGGCCGGTAAAATAATTTCGAGAGACCGAATTTCGCGCCTATTTTTGGCAGGAGGAATTAGTCCTTTCATAAAATAATTCATATGCTCTCGCCAATAAAGAAGCTTCGTAAGAAGATATACCATGCGGTTAAAGATCGGCTTGTCACGAACAACGAAGCACAACTGCTTGCCCTTGGGACGCTGCTTTGCAACCAACAAAAGACGATGACGTCGACGTCTCTCAACGACTATGAGTTCAAGATCTTTTCCCAGCGCGGCGAGGACGGCATCATCCAGCACCTTATACAACAGGTTCCCATAAAAAACCAGGTCTTCATCGAATTCGGCGTACAAGACTACACAGAATCCAATACCCGATTCCTGCTAATGAACAACAACTGGAGCGGATTGATCATGGACGGCTCGGAAGAGTATATGGCGTCGGTTCGCCAATCCTACTGGTTTTGGATGTATGACCTGGTCACAAAAACAGCCTTCATCGATGCCGAAAACATTAACCCGCTGATCTCGCAGCAGGGATTCACCGACATCGGCCTGCTGAGCGTCGATATTGACGGTAACGACTACTGGGTGCTCAAAGCGCTCGACCTTTCGACACTCAACCCCTCTATCCTCGTGGTAGAATACAACGCCCTTTTTGGCGCAAAAAGGTCGATTACCGTACCCTATGACCCCCGTTTTTATAGGACTCGGGCGCATTATTCGAATCTCTATTTCGGCGCCTCGCTTAGAGCGCTCACCGAGCTGGCGGCGGAAAAAGGCTACGCGTTCGTCGGCTGCAATCTCAACGGGAGCAATGCCTTTTATGTAAAAAAAGATTTCATCAGCGAGCGGCTCCCGGCGTTGTCCGTCGAAACGGGATTCCGCCACGACAAATGCCGGCAAAGCAGAAATCCAGACAACACATTATCTTATCTACGCGCAGAAGAACGGCTTGCCGCGATCAAAGGGCTTAGCGTAATAAATGTGAATACGGGCGAAAAAGAGGTTTTATGAGCTAAGCAATACGGGCCGGCCAAAAAATAGCACATATCCATCCGAATCGGCAACCTCGAATCCACGCAGACCGTCGCCGTCGTCCAGCAGCGGCTGGTGGAAAACGATCCCACGGGAACGATATTCCTGGAACAATGCGTCGGGGTCGGAAGCAGAGATATAGGCGTCCCAACGGGCCCATGCGTGACGGCTGGAATTGGGAACAGGCTTTATGTCGGGAGCGATCGCCTTCAGCATAATGCTGACCTGGTCGCGGCCGACCATGGCCCAAAAGGGATCGTCACCGGGACCGATATATTGCGTCACGAAGCCCAGCTTCTCTGTGTAGAAGGCCACCGAAGCCTTCAGATCCGCGACGATAAAGAACGGCGCGACAAAGGTTAGATTTGCCATGATATCTATTTTTTCGGGAGGGGTTACATAAAGATAAGCTAAGTGCTATTCTTTACTGCGCGCATTTTAGCATCCGGGAGTGAAAAATTCTCAGTTACCTTTCTGTTAACTCATCAACGATTAAACCTTACATATGACAAAAGCAAAGCTCCTGCTGCCATGCGCAGCTATTCTCCTGTTTTCTGCTTGTTCCAAAATGGCCACGACCACCGGGACAGCGCCCGCCACGACCACCGATGCCCTGAATCCCAACGCCGTTACCGGATCGGCGGCCTCGCTGGTCATCCCCAGCAACCCCAACAACAAGATCGCCTACTATGCTTTCGATGCAACGCCTACCGGAAGCCCGGTGGTAAACCTGCCGCTCACCAATTTTGCCAATTCCGCCAATGAAGTGGTATTATTCGAGGGTACCGCCTGGGAAATGGCCGACTCGACTCATTATGGCAGCAGCAGCAGCTATATCCTCACCGTCAACCCACACTATCATTCCTATGCTTCCATTATTGCCGATGTACGTACCCTGCAGGCCCGTGGCGTTAAAGTCCTGATGAACGTCGACGATGCCACCTCGTGGAATACCACCACACCCTTCACCACATGGAATGGCACCGGTCTTACTTATACGCAATTCGCCGCCTTCGTGAAAGCCTGTATCATCGACTCCCTGCATTTCGACGGCATCGCCCTCGATGTCGAGCATCTTGGCAGTACACCCGCCAACACCAACTATACCAATCTCATCAAGGCCTTTGGTTCCTATTTTGGACCCCTGTCCTCCAATAGCACCACTACCATCTATACCGCGGCTATCTATGACGGCGCACAGGCCGGATACGCCATCGGTCAGAGCACCAGCGTCGCTCAATACCTCAATTTCGTCGAGGACATGGGTTACTGGGAGAACAATACCACCCGCTTTAACCGCTGGGCCGGCACTATTGGCAACGGCAAGACGATGGTCGGCGTCTCCAAACAATACAATAGCCTGAGCAATGCGGAGACCGCCGCCGCCTGGGAGCCCTCGGGTGCCAAGAAAGCAGGTATCATGGTGTTTGCGGGGAATGTGGATTCCTCCTATACCAATTCGATCTTTAGGAAGGTAAAATAAGGGTCGGAAATCGTCGCGGCCTGGGTCACCAAACCGTAGAGATCGAAAGTACGAGTGACATCGCCCGGGAGCGTGTCGACTCGATACAAAAGCTTTTGGCGCCGTATCATTGTCCTGTCCGTTTGTGTCTTTGTACGTTCCGGGCAGATCGTGTTTTCGCTGAAACAACAGTCAAACCGATGAATTGCGGTTCAAAGAAACAGACCGCCACATTGCGGTCTTTTTTTAGCTTTGTATCCATGAGCCTACGAACACTTCTCACACCCATACTGGTCATAGCGGGCGTAACCCTTGCCACCAGCCACCTCACAGCCCAACAGCTCTATGTTCCGAATTTCGATTCCACCTGGATAAAAGATCAGGAACCATTCCGGATCGCAGGCAACTTGTATTACGTAGGCTCCTATGAACTCTGCAGCTATCTGATCACCACGCCCAAAGGACATATCCTTATCAACACGGGTATCGCGGGCTCGGACTCGATGATCCGGCGACATGTGGAAGCGCTCGGGTTTAAGTTTACCGACATCCGCATCCTGCTGACCAACCAAGCCCACTTCGATCATGTTGGCGCCATGGCGGCAATCAAAAAGGCCACACATGCCCGGTTGATGATCGATGAAAAAGATCTGCCGGTGATGGCGGACGGGGGCAACTCGGACTTCGACCTGGGCGGTCACGGGCCTATGTTCCAGCCGGTGAAGGTGGACCGGGCACTGCACGACCGCGATGTCGTGAAACTGGGCGGCATGGAGCTCCTGGTGCTGCACCATCCCGGACACACCAAGGGCTCGTGCAGCTATCTTTTTACCGTAAAAGATTCGGCACATTCCTACCGCGTGCTGATCGCCAATATTCCTTCCATAATCAGCGAAACGAAATTTCCCAGCATGCCCACCTACCCCGAAGTAGGAAAGGACTATGGCTATACGCTCGACACGATGCCGAAAATACAATTCGATCTCTGGCTCGCCGCTCATGGCCAGCAGTTCGATCTGCAGACAAAACACAAGCCGGGGGACGGCTACCGTCCGGAGGCGTTTATGGACAGGGCCGGGTATGACAGCTGGATGCGGTCGCTAAAAGCGAATTACGACAAAAAAATGGCCGGCCAATGATCACCCACCGGGAAAAACTCGCCTTAAAGCAAAAGCTGAAACAATGGGGGCTCGACCTCATCGGTAAGCGGATCGCCACGGCGGGTGAAGCCATGTCCCAGGCCCAGGAAGCCGCGAACAACGAAGAGAAGAGCTCGGCGGGTGACAAGTACGAGACCGGCAGGGCCATGGGACATCTCCAAAAGGATATGCATGCCCGTGCCCTGGCCGAATCGATAAAGGAGCTGGCCTCCCTAAGTGCTATTCCCATCGAGCCACTCTGCCAGGAGGGACGGCCCGGAGCCTATCTGCAAGCAGACGGGATCGCCTTTTTTATCAGCGCCGGTTTGGGCAAACAGATCATCGACGGACAGACCGTTGTCTTTCTCTCCCCACAGGCGCCGCTGGCGGGTCAGCTCCTGGGAAAGAAAACGGGGGATCAAATTCTCTTTAATAAGATGATGGTGCGGATACAGTCGGTGTTTTAACCTCCGGCGTTTTCAGATAATAGCACAGGCAAAAGACCAGCAGCGCCTCGCCGAGATCGGGTAGGAGGGGCAGGTAAAAGGGAAATCCATTGATCAAACATAACCCTGCGATAAGCAGCACGAAGACCGCCGCCGGAAAACGTGGCCGCTGCAAAAAGAGCAGCACCGGAAAGATCCATAAGAGCAGGTTGTAGGCGCTCCGGGAAGCAGGCATGATATACTCCGTCACCATATACAATAGAAATCCAAACAGCAGGATCGTCGATGCCTCCTTTTTTGCAAGCTCCTTTTTGAATGCCAGCACAAGCACTGCCAGCACCACCACCAAAACACCAAGATAAAAATAGGGGGTGCCGATCGTAAAGACTCCCCGGAACCAGGTACTGAGCGGCTGGATGCCGCCGCACACGAAATCGGTTTTATACTTCGTCAGGTTCTTTGCCCCTTCTATCACCTCCGGATATACATAACCGCGATGCACCACGGTCGAAGTAGCCGGTCCCAGGTCCGAGAACTCATGGACCACAGCCGACCAGGCTGTCCACAAGCCCCGATGCCCCCAGGCGTGGATAGCCAACAGCACGGCAGCTCCCAACCATCCGGCCAGGACCCGCCACTGACGGACCAGCAGGACAGGCAAAAGCAAAAAGGCGAAGTTGGGCCGGCAATAGGCAGCCGCCGCCATCACCACGCCGGCAAGGACATTGGCGGCAGGACTCGGGCTGCGATACAAGGCGTAGATCAGGGTAAAGAAGAACGCAAAAAGAAAGTAGACCTGACCCCTTTCGGTGTTGAGGAACCAGATAGGCGTACACAGAAAAAAAAGCCCGCCCACAACGACGATCGACCACCGGCGATCCGCCGAATTATCCCTTTGAAAATAGAAATAACAAAAGATGGAGAAAATCACCAGGTATTGGAGCGTAGCCCATACCAACCGAAGCAGGGGATAGCGTAGCCCGTTGAAAAGCCAGACGACGTAAAGCGTCCCCGGGGCTACCGTCACGGCATTGGATCGGGTGTCCTGTGGTACATTGGGGTCGAGGTATTTTTCCGACTCGCCAGGCGACCAACGGTGAAAATAGGCGGTCCCGCCCGTATCCAGCAGTCTCGAGGCGACGGAGATGCTTCTGAGATCTACGCCACCATAGGCCCGGACATAATAACCGCCTTTGATCACACTGAGTGCGACCAAAAATAGGGCGACAACCAGGAGCATTCGTTTTTCGGGGGTGAGCGGCATGACGCACCAATATAGCCAAAAAATTGCTAGCGGAAACCGGACTAGCGTCCAATGCAGAGGGACGCAGGCGGTCCGGCGGAGGGCCTCGTGTCACCCCTCGCTCCGCAAACTCTTAGCGGGATTCACCAAAGCCGCCCGCACCGCCTGGTAGCTAACGGTCAGCAAGGCAATGCCCACGGCCAGCAGGCCGGAAAGCGCGAACATCCACCACTCTAACGACACGCGATAGGCGAATTCCCGAAGCCAGCGGCTCATGATCCAACCCGCAAGCGGCGCGGCGATCAAAAAGGCAACGAAGACCAGCCGCAGGAACTCCATCGCCAGCAGACGGGCGAGACCGGGCACGCCGGCGCCGAGAACCTTCCGGATACCGATCTCTTTTTTCCGCTGTTCGGCGCTAAAGGCCGAAAGCCCAAACAACCCCAGACAAGAAATTAAGATGGCCATAATGGTGAACGTCCTGATGATCCGGGACACACTGATCTCCTGCGCATATTGCCGCTGCACGGCCTCATCCATGAACGAATACGTCAGCGGCACCCCGGGGACATCCTTCTGCCAGATCGCCGCCACCGCCGAAAGCAATCGACCGTAGTCAAGAGTTGATGCGCTAGCAACGACATTCGGCCAGTCGTCCAAATCCCGCCCGTTCTTCCAGACCAGAAAGCCCTCCGGCGCCTTATCGAGCTTGCTGTAATTGAAATCCTGCATGACGCCGACCACTTCTTCGATGCGGTTCTGACTGTCGTCCAGCAGGGTCCCGGCAGCATGATGCGGGTCGAGGCCCAACTGACGCGCGAAGGTCTCATTGATGAGCACTTTGGCGCTATCGCCGGGAAGAAGATCGCGGCCGCTGACCATGTGCACGCCATTGGCCCGAACGAAATATTCGTCCGCGATCAAAAAGTTCGCTCCCTGTCCCTTGTCCTCGCGCTGCCCCTTCAGCCAAAAAGTATTACTGAAAAACGAAGGAGCGCTGAGATAGGAGCTGGCATCGCTCACCGCCGTTATACCCGGAAGTTCGCGCAGATCATTGACGAACGCCGGGACCTTATCGATGGCCGACTCCGTCTCGAAGGAAAAGACCAGCCGCTGGTTAGGGTCGAAGCCCAGGTCTTTATTCCGGATATAATTCAGCTGACTATAGATGACACAAATGCCCATGATAAGTACAATGGACAGGGCAAACTGGAATACTACCAGGGTGCGGCGCAGCTTCGCCGCGGAGAAGCCGCTGGTGAAATTCCCTTTGATGACATCGATGGCCTTAAAAGCCGAAAGATAAAATGCCGGATAGCTGCCGGCGACCAACCCGGTGCCAAGCATTACCCCGGCAAGTATCATCCACGCCCTGCCGTCCAGTAAAAAACGCCAATGGATATCCGCACCGGTGATGCCGTTGAGCCATGGCAGCGCCAGGACCAAAACAGGAATGGCGAGGACCAGCGCAAGCCCCGTGAGCAGCATCGACTCGCTCAGGAACTGCCGCACCAAATCGGGTCTTTCTGCGCCTATCACTTTGCGCACGCCCACCTCTTTGGCCCTTTTGGTTGCCCGGGCGGTGCACAGGTTCATGAAATTGATACAGGCGATCAGCTGGATCAGGATCGCCACCGAGAGCAGGATATTCAAAAATACCGGGCTAACGGGATCGGTGAGCTGCGGACCGCCCAACCCGGTGGTGAGATGTATGCTGGCCACCGGCTGAAGGAAGAGCCGTTCCCCAACGCCCGTAGGTTTGAGCTGGGGCCCGCCATAGCGGGCTACGAAATCCGGCAGCTTTCTCTCGAGCGCGGCAGGGTTTGTACCCGGCTTTAGCCGCACGTAGGAGGACACGTACCCATTTCGGGTCCAGGCGTCGGTATGCAGCGCCTCGTCGCCGAGGAAACCGCTGTTCATGGCCAAAAAGACGCCCGCATGCAGATGCGACGGGCCGAGATTCTCGTCGATCACCGCCCGCACGATGTAGTCTTTTTTGAAGAAGATATTCTCCAGCGTGATCGTCTTGCCCATAGGGTCTTCGCGACCAAACAACCTGGTGGCCACGGAGCGCAGCAAGACCACGGAATAGGGTTCTTTCAATGCCGTCGCCGGGTCGCCGCCGTCAAAATGGAACCGGAACACGTCGAAAAAGGTCGAGTCGGCAGAGACGACGTCCTTTTCATACAGCGTCTTGTCTTTGTAATGCAGGAGATGGTTTGCTACGCCCATGAAAGGAACGACGCGGGTGAACTGTTCGACCTCTGGAAAATCATGTTTCATCTGCGGGGCCACGGGAGCCACGACGGTTGCCACCCGGGCGGAACCCTGCGGCGCCGTTATCTCGGCGTCGATGCGATAGATATCGGCATAATGCCGATGCTGCCGGTCGTATCTCCATTGATCCGAAACATACAAGATGATATACAGACAACATACGCTGCCCAGGGTCAGCCCGAGGATATTGATCGCGCCGAAGGTCTTGTTTTGGAATAGCGCCCGAATAGCCGTTCTCCAATAATTCCTGAGCATATCATTTATTTTGCTTTCCGGACATAGACGCTGCCATTGGTGGTCTTCATCATGATCTCGGGGCCGCCGCCACCCACGGCGCCATAGACCCAGTCGTCGATGGCTATTTTAAACATGCGTCCGTCGTCGGACTTTTCCCCTTTGGCCTGGCCTTTGTCGATCGCGACGTCGAAGTCGGTAAAGATATCGCCCTGTTCCGCCTTGAGCTTCAGCTTTGCCTTGAGCGTGGCGGGAAAGGTCACGTCGACCTTGCCGTTGAGCGTCGAAAAGGCCATGGCAGCCTGTGGGTTGACGGTCTTGAAATTCACGATCACGTCGCCGTTGATCGTATTAGCGACTACCGAACCGGAAGCTCCATCGCAATGGATCCAGCCGTTGACGTTGTTGATCTCGATCTGCCCGCTGATGTTAGTTATGGTGATATTGCCGTCGTTCACCGTGGAGGTTTCCAATTCTGTTGTATTGGCGGGAACTTTCACCGAGATCAGCTTGACATGTGACAGCCCCGCATCGATATTGACGGTATTGTCGTCTTCATGGGCCGTCACCTCGGCGCCGCCGCCGCCGATACGCCGCATGCCGCCGCCGCCGGAGGAGGCCCCATCATCATCTCTTTTGTCCGACTCCACTTCCACAACGACATCCTTCCCATCATAGCTTGTGACCTTGATCGACCCGTTGAGTGCATGGACCTTTACCTTACAGCTTTTGCCCGGCGAGCTCAGGGGAACCACCATTTGCTGTTTGTTATCATTTTGATTTTGGGCCTGTGCCGTGCCGGCGAATGCTATCGCCAGGATCAGGGCCGGGATCATTTTCGTCTTCATATAGATTGCTTTTTAATATAGATGTCTCCATTCATGGTTTCGAACTTGAACAATTTTCCGCCGTTGCCGATCTTTATCCTTTTGGCGACATTGAGCTTGTACATGACTCCCTTGCCCGTTTGTTGCTCATTCTTGGTGACCTGCGCCGGGAGGATCTCGAAGTCGGGGAAGTCGGTGTAGAACGAGCCGTTCATGCTTTTGAACTGGCAGATCCCCGACATGCTTGCCGGATACGTCACCGTCAGGGTACCGTTGAGGGTATAATAGTCGGAACCCATGGGCGGCATATCGAGATAGTTCACCGTGAGATCACCGTTGATCGTATGGGCCCGCGTCTCGCCTTTGGCATTCTTTATCGTGATGGGACCGTTGACATTGTTGACATCCAACGCGCCGGAAACATCCTGCACGACAATGTCGCCGCGGTTGACGGTTGAGACTTTTACATTCATGGCATAGGGTACGCGCACAGTGAATGACAATTGAAAATCGTATTCGATATTTCTGTCACCATCCCAGCCGACCCATTTGTGCGGCCGGGTATCGAAGGGCTCCGCGATATAGACCGTGATGCTGTCGGCATGCTGGTCGAAGCCCAGTTTGAATTCGGCCTTGCCCTTGTTCAGGCGATCCGAGTCGTCGGCGGTGATGACCTTGTCGATGCCGATCTCCACTTTGTCGCCGCCATAACCTTCGACCTTTATCGGGCCGTTGAGGTTATAGATGACCACGTGGCCTGCTGCGGCGGCGGTTACCGGGAACTCTTTCTGAATGTGTTCCTTGTACTCCTGGGCCTCGGCGCCGGCAAGGCAAAGGAGGGCCAGACCCGTGAGGAATGGGGTGATGAATTTTTTCATATTCCTTGTTTTTAGCTTAGCCGGGCGATCGCGGTTTCGAGCTTGATCCGCACCAGGCTGTTGAGATCTTTTTGTTGAAGTAATTTTTTAAAGGGCCGGATGGCGTTCTTCTCCTGCAGCTTCAACATCACGTCAGCCATGGCGGCCTGCACGAGCGGTGATTCCTGCCCCGAGATCGACTCCACGAGACCTGCCCTTACCGCCGGATAGGAGGCATAATGGGTCAGGGCTTCGAGCGTCATCAGCCGGACATTGACATTGGGGTCGTTGTTGAGCGTGGTCAACAGGGCGTCGATGACATCCGGTTTTACCGTCGTGAGCTCGCTGGTAAAGCTTACTCCCCTGATCCGTTCCGAGGCCGAAGGATTCTGCAGCAGCGATTTCATCATTATGTCGCGCATATCGCTCACCTGCGCCGTTAGTTCCTCGAGCTGCTTTTTTTCGCTGGCCGGGGCGGCCCCGGAGGCCGGGCCATTGAACCAGCGACCGAGCGCCACGCCCACCACCACGAGCAGTATGCTATAGGCCATGGCAAAGCCGGGATGGATGGTGAAAAGCTGTTTCAACCGGGCAATGAGACCAGGCGCCTGGCCTGGTTGCGGGTAGGCCGGCGTATAGGTCCCCGCCGTCGGATCCGCATAGCCTGCCGATGGCGCTTCGGCTGCTTTGAAGGCATCGAGCATTGCGTTGAACTTGATGAGCGTTCCCGCGGGGGGCTCGGGGGCGGGTACCGTCTCCAGGAGCGCCCGGAGATGCAGGCCGGTAGCCAGCTCCTGGCGGCACGATTCACAACCGGCAAGATGCGCTTCTACTTCGGCCCGCTCCTCCGGGGTGAGCTGGTCATCGAGATAGGAAGTCAGTAAAGATCTATCAAAGTCACAATCCATAATTACTTCTTTTCGGTTGTTTCTGTATACAGCTCCTTGAGCTGATTGATGGCCCGGTGGACGCGAACTTTTACAGCGCCGACGCTGATGTCCAGCACCCCGGCGATCTCTTCATAACGCAGGTCCTGGAAGCGGCTTAGGATCAGCACCTCGCGGCTTTCGGGACTCAGGGCCTTCAGCGCGCGTTGCAGGGCCTTTATCTCCAGCCGGTGTTCCAGCATCTCGTCGGTCCTTGTCGATGCGCTTATTCGTTCAGCCAGTTCACCGGCATCATAGGAATCGGGGTCGCGGCGGCTTTTCTTCAAATAGTCCTTCACCACATTTCTCGCGATGCTATACATCCAGGTCTTGAACTCCCCCTCACCGGTGAACGTGTGGCGCGACCTCAGCATCCGGTAGAATACATTCTGCAAAAGGTCTTCGCTCGCCTCGCGATGACGGGTCATGTGAAAAAGGAATCCATACAGGGGACGGTGGTGGCGCTGGAACAATAGCGCCATCTTATCCAGATCCCCGGATCGAACCTCTAGCATGAGTGCGTTGTCCGTCAATGAATTCAAGCAGCTTGATTTACTCGTTTTTGGGGCGCCGCAGCGGGCGGCTTATTCTGCGCCGCTTCAGCGCCTGTATGAATGGAAACTCCGCGACGGCGGAAAGGTTACGGAAAAAGTAAAGTTTTTTTCGTAAAAGGGCTAACTTCCCCTCATGATCACTTCAACACTAGCTTACTTGCACTGGTATAAGACCATCAGCCCCAATTTTGAGAAAGCCATCGATTATGTGTTGTCCACCGATTTCCGCACCCTGGAGCCGGGCAAATATTCGGTCGACGGCGAGAATGTGATGGCCATCGTGAACGAATATACCACAAAACCCGCCGCTGAATGCGACCCCGAGAGCCACCGGGACTACGCCGATATCCAGCTCATGGTCACCGGCACGGAAAGATTTGGTTATATCCCCTTTCGGAACCAGCAAGCTACCACCCCCTATCGCCCCGAAAAAGACGTCGCCTTTTATTCGATCCCCGGGGAAGACATGAATTTTATCACCCTCCGGCAGGGGGAGTTCATCATCTTTTTCCCGCAGGATATCCATCAACCCGAAGTCTTTTGGCAGCAACCAGCCACGGTACGAAAGGTCGTGATGAAGATAGCTTTGCGGCCGATGGCCGATTTTTCAGAAAGTTCTGTCGAATAGGACATTACATTTTGGACAGAAATGCGACATTATATAATATAAATCTTCTACAAACACCATGAGAACGTTCCTCTTCCTGCTGACTTTGCTCGCCGGGTCTTCCGTTTTTGCTCAAGCCAATGCCGGCGATGGCCAGTCCGGACCACTGGCGCTGATCCCGACGCCCGTAAATCTCACCGTCAACGCCGGGTCTTTTACCCTGCCGAACTCCATTGTGATCGAAGCCCAGGACGAAAAAAAGCTGGGCGCGGTGCTGAGCGACCTGAAAACAGCGCTGACGGTCCCCACGGGCTATACGGTCACCGTGTCGACACAGCCAAAAAATGACGCCACGATCCGGCTTGTCCTCGATAAGACACCGGAATCGACGCTGGGTGCCGAAGGCTATTATCTTTCGGTGACGGCGCGCTCGATCCTCATCCGGGCTAACCAGCCCGCCGGCATATTCTATGGGATCCAGACCCTTTTACAGCTGCTGCCGGCAGCAATAGAAAGCAAGGTGGTTATCAACCGCAGTTCCTGGCAGGCGCCCTGCGTGACGATCACCGACTATCCGCGGTTTGGCTGGCGGGGGCTGATGCTGGATGTCTCGCGCCATTTCTTTACGAAGCAGGAGGTGGAAGGCTTTATCGACGAGATGGTGAAATTCAAGTTCAACCTGCTGCATCTGCATCTCACAGACGACGAAGGCTGGCGCGTCGAGATCAAAGGGTTGCCGAACCTCACCAAGGTGGGCGCCTGGAGCGTAAAACGAGTAGGGACCTTTGGCACTTTCCCTGATCCGGGACCTAATGATCCCAGGGACTACGGCGGCTTCTATACAGAGGAAGACATCCATGAGATCGTCGAATATGCAAAAGAACGATTCGTGAACATCCTGCCTGAAGTAGATGTCCCGGGTCACAGTCTCGCCGCCATCGTGTCTTATCCCGAACTATCCTGCACACCCGGCGCCGATAAATACCAGGTTAGGTCCGGCAACAAAATTATGAACTGGCACAAAGGTGGTTTCGATGCCCTCTATGACAATACGCTTTGCCCTGCCAACGAGAAGATCTATCCCTTTCTCGATACGGTATTCAACGCCATCGCGAAGCTGTTCCCCTTCCCTTATATCCATGTGGGTGGTGACGAATGCGCCAAGAATTTCTGGGAGAAGAGTGATGCCGTCAAAGAGCTGATGAAAAAACAACATCTGAAAACGATGGAGGAGGTCCAGAGCTATTTTGAAAAACGCGTCGAGAAGATCGTCGAATCCAAAGGCAAGAAGGTGATCGGCTGGGACGAGATCTTGGAAGGCGGTCTGGCGCCCGACGCGGCCGTCATGAGCTGGCGCGGTGTCTCCGGGGGCATCGCCGCCGCAAAAATGAAGCATACCGTTGTGATGTCGCCGACGACCTTTTTCTATCTCGACTATATGCAGGGCGATGCCGCCATCGAGCCCCCGGTGTACGCGACCCTGCGGCTGAAGACGACCTATTCGTATGAGCCTGTTCCCGACAGCGTAGATCCGAAATACATCATCGGCGGTCAGGCGAATTTGTGGACAGAACAGGTCTACAACACCCGTCACATGCAGTACATGGTCTGGCCTCGTGGCATGGCCGTTGCTGAAGTCTTGTGGTCACCTAAGGAGAAAAAGGACTGGGATAATTTCGCCGGCAGGGTAGAGGATATCTTCCCGCGGATGGATATAGAGCAGGTGAAATATGCGCGGTCGATGTTCGACGCCATCATCACCCCGAAAAAGGACTATGCAGCCAATGATTCCATCACCGTCGATCTCGGCACCGAAGTGAGCGGGCTCGATATCTATTATAGCTTCGACAACTCGAACCCGGATAATTTCTATCCGAAATATACGAGTACGCTGACCATCCCCAAATATGCGTCCTGGCTCAAGGTGATCACTTATCGCAATGGGAAACCCATCGGTCGGCAGATCGATGTGCCGGTGGTGGACCTGCAGCGCCGGGCAGGGGTAAGGGAGCCAATCCCGTCGGGGGATTAAACCGGCGGGTTCATAACAATTATGAACGACATTCTCGGTGAGGCCATGACGGCGTATGACCAGCGACGGTCCGCCGCCAAATTATGGGTCAATTATACCTTGCGGGACCCCAGGTCCCGCGGCCGAAGGGCAGACATTAGCGAGGCTGCGACGGAGGGTCATATTCCGCCGGAAACCCGGAGGAGCAGCCCTGGTCCGCGTGAAGAGATGCCGGTGAAGATCTATTTCCGCAACAGCAACGACATGCCCGAGCTGGAATGGGTAGCCTTGCAGCAATGCCGGGGCACGATCCTGGATATCGGCGCGGGCGCGGGCTCGCATGCGCTGGCGCTGCAGCAGCTCGGGCTGGATGTCACCGCGCTGGACATTTCGCCGATGCTCGTCAGGCTGATGAAGAAACGCGGTGTTCGAAGGGTGATCTGTGATGATTTCTTTAAGCTTAGAAGCGGACGCTATGACACGCTCCTGTTGCTGATGAATGGCATCGGACTGGCCGGCAACCTGGATGGGCTGCGGCGTTTTCTCACGAAAGCGCGAAAGCTGCTGCGACCCGGGGGACAGCTGATCTTCGATTCTTCCGATATAGCATACCTGTACCACGGGAAACCACCAAAGGGTCCAGAGTACTATGGCGCGATCTTCTATCAATATGAATACCGGCGGCAGCAGTCGGATTGGTTCCAATGGCTTTTCATCGACCGGAAGACGCTGCGGGCGGTCCTGACCGAGGAAGGCTGGAGTGTCGAGCCCGTGTATGACAGCGGGCTGGAGCACTATCTCGTGCGGTGCAAGCCTAGGTAGCGGCAGCTGGGCGTGGGAATGCTAGAGATCATACCAGCCCGAGAGCTGCAGAGAGCATCTCAATTCCGAGGTGCCTTCTTGATCCCACCAGCGAGTAAGCGAGACCCGTAGTAGAGTGCCTGCTGGAATAAATTCTATGGCCTCATCGAATCCCACATAAGGAAGGCTATGCCACCCGTTAGTGCTTCGATAGTTGTATCTGGTTTTGCCATAGGTGGAGATATTTTTCGATAACCGCTTATCTGAGACCCAAAAGCCAACACTATGAGCAGGGACATTTTCTTTATTGATATATCCGCTTCCATTTGATGTCCATTTTAGTGATCCATCAAATAAAGTTTCGGGCCCTCCTTCCCAAACGGGAATCTGCCGCTCGGTGATAAAATCAATGATTCTAGTCTTAGGCCCCAAATTGCCTTTAAAAACTTTCTCCTGCGTTAAAACATCCTCGACATGGGGAGGCGTGGAATCATAGTGTTCTTTAAAAGTAAGGCGATAGATTTGTCTCGGCGCTAATTCTGTATTTTCCGGTTGATTTTCTCCTTGTAAAGTCAAAAGCCTTACGTAGCGTCCTTTATTTGTAATACCGCCAACACAACATTTACCTCCCTTCATGTGTGTTTTCGACAAAATTAGGACATCTATCATAAGTGAGTTATATTATAATTAAACTGTTCTTTAAGTTTTTTAGCGACCAACGATCTATGACATGCATCCGGAGACTCCTCCACACAGAATAATACAATTTTGCGAGCGCCGATACTATCTAATCTATCTAAAAATTCGTCAAAGTTGAAATTACTTAAAATTTGCTTTTCGTACTCCTTTCTAAACACTTCTCCTAGTTCCCTTCTTTCGCTTTTCAGTTCGCCTTTTTCAAGGTCCGCCTCTTTTTGCAAGGATCGTATTTCTCCCGATGGCGCGAGGCCCAAAACATGGCCGTATTTAATCCCCAACCCGGCAAGTCGTTCTTGTAGTCTGTTGCTATTTACAAATGAATATTTTGAGCCTCGTACACCTCTTCTTTGCCTTATGTCACAGAAAGTATCTATGCTATTCTTCTCCAATTTATCAAAAAAATCCTGCTCGTCGGAGTTATATACTCCGATAGTAAAAAATTCCATACTACAAATATGATTTCCTTGAAGTCGTGTTGTTGGTAATTTCCTTGAATAACGATGTATCCGGCATTCCCTTGTTTAACTCATTAATCACTTCAGCCTGCGTTTTTATTCTATCCTTTTCGTCAATGTGTTTAAGAAATATACTCTGTGAATAAAGCGCCCGACCAATCAATTTACTTCTATGGCATTCTGATGGCTTGCTTTCGCTACACATAATGACTATCGGAATATGTTTTTCATACGCCGTCTTTAAGCGATCAATCCCTTTTAAAAAGAAATCCTTTGTTTTTACTTTTTCATAATCGACCTTCCCTTCATCATCATAGCATGATACGTCTGCTGGCCTTCCTCCAATGCTATCGCCCATAAAGACATAGGTAATCCCGTTTCGTTCCAAGGTAAACTTTAGGTCGTTTTGATTATACTGTGGATTGAATTTGGAAAATGGTTGAGATCGAACATCAATGAGAAATTTGATGGAGAAATTTTTTAGCGTATGCAGAAAATCTTCAATTCTCCTGCTTCCATGGCCAATAGTATATAAAGGCTGTCTTTCCATAATTAAATTTACAGCTTTTCATTGTCATTTTATAACATGTTGTTTATCCATGTGTTGTCGATTGAAATGGGGGCATTTGTTTGTCGTCAGGGATCTATATCGACAAGATACGCCTCGTGCAAAAAACACCCATTTTATCCCCAAACCGCAAAATTTTTATCCCCAGCGGACCCAAGGAGAAGCATTGTATTGCGCGAAACATTAATTTCATTCCCCTTAATGACGTCGTAGATGCCGATACCGGAGCTATCCTATTTATTCGAAACCGCCCCTTCCGTACAGATCATCCGCATGCGAAATGCGCACTGGGTGATCCCTTTTCTTTTTAAAGCATTCAAATCCGAAAATGT
>Ga0134126_10003046_pt1 | contig 21009 bp, 16 predicted proteins | sample KB31752_FD_96881 | JGI IMG/M metagenome (GOLD analysis project Ga0134126, IMG submission 96881) | Terrestrial soil microbial communities with excess Nitrogen fertilizer from Kellogg Biological Station, Michigan, USA - KB3-175-2 | ecosystem: Environmental > Terrestrial > Soil > Unclassified ... | reverse complement strand
CGCCATCGTCTCGCTGGCGTCGTTCTGGATGGTCGAGGTGCCATGCGCGTTGATGTAGTCCACCTCGAAGGGCGTGAGGCCGGCATCCTCCAGCGCCGCCTTCATCGCGATCAGCGGGCCTTGCCCGTCGGGTGGCGAGTCGGTGATGCGGTAGGCGTTGATGGACGTCCCGAAGCCGGCCAGCTCGGCGTGGATCCGCGCCCCGCGCCGGTAGGCGTGCCAGGCGTCCTCCAGCACCAGCATCGCGCCGCCTTCGGCCAGCACGAATCCGTCGCGCTCGCGGTCGAACGGGCGCGACGCGCCTGCCGGGTTGTCGTTGTTCTTCGACAGCGCGCCCAATAGGATGAAGCCCGCCACCATCGTCGGCTCCATCAAGCACTCCGCCCCCCCGGCCAGCATGATGTCCGCCTCGCCGTGCCGGATCTTGTCGAGCGCATAGCCGATGGCCTGCGAGCTCGAGGTGCAGGCCGTCGAGATGGTCGTGATCGGCCCGCGCGCGCCGAATTGCGCCGCCAACGCATACGCCAGCCCGTAGGGCGAATAGCGCAGATACTCCCACGCCGGAACCTGCGCCAGCACCGAGCGCCGCTCCACCAGGTCGGTCGCCCGCAGCTTGCGCTGCGCCAGCTCGGGCAGCAGGCTGTCCCGCCGCCCCTCCGTGCCCAGCGCAATCCCCAGCCGGCTCGATTCAATCCCGGCCGCGCCCGCGCCGTTCCCCAGTCCGGCATCCGCGAATGCCTCCTGCGCCGCCACCCATCCGAACGCGTTCTTGCGGTCCAGCGCCTCCGCCACCTCCGCCGGCGCTTGGCGGCGCGCCTGCTCGGGCGAAAAATTCTTCACCTCGCCGCCAATCCGCGTCTCGAACGTCGAGGCGTCGAACAGGCTCAGGGTCGAAACCCCGCAGCGCCCCGCCTTCAGCCCCTCCCAGGTCGCGGCCACCGTGTGCCCCAGCGGCGTGATCGCCCCCAGGCCGGTCACAACCACCCGCCGGTGGCCAGGATGGGGACGCGGCGTGCTCACGCCCGCGCCCCGATTTGCAGATCGCCCAGCAGCGCGCGGTTCACCTGCTCGGCCCAGGCGTCCAGCGCCGCGCGCGCCTCGGGCGGAATCACGCCCGCGCCCTCGCCCGACTGGTAGCCCAGCATCACCTCCGCCGATGCCACCAGCGCGTCGCCCACCTGGATCGTCCCCTTGCACCGCCCCGCCCCCTCGGTCAGCCCCAGCAGCTCCGCCCGGATCTGCATCTGATCCCCGGGCCGCACGAAGCGCCGGAAGCGCGCGTTCTGCACCGTCAGCAGCACCGGCAGCACCGTGCCCCCGCCCTCCGCCTTCACGCTGTAGGTGATCAGCCGGCCCGCCAGTTGCGCGATCGCCTCCACCATCAGCACCCCCGGCACCACCGGGAAGCCGGGGAAGTGGTCGGCGAAGTAATCCTCGCTCATCGCCGCGCACTTGGTGCCCACGGCGTGCGAGCCAGGAACCAACTCGGTGATGCGGTCCAGCAGCAGGTAGCGCATGGTCAGCTGGCCGACTTCTCCGTCTCCAGCTCGCCGATGCGCCACGCCACCAAGCGGGTGAAGGTCTCGGGCGTGAACAGCGTCGGGATCTCGCGCGCCGTGAGCCCCGGCACCAAGCGCTTGGGATCCACCTCCGGCATCAGGATGCGCAGCCGCTCCAGCGCCGCCTCGGTCAGCACCCCGTTCTGCTGGAACTCGGCCTCCGTGAGCGAGCCCTGGGTCGCGCGCTGGATTCCGCCGCGCGGGATCTTGATCCCGAACGCCGACTCCAGCCGGAACAGCAGGTCGAGGAAGTCGAGCGACTCCGCGTTCAGGTCGTTCATCAAGCTGCTGGTCGGCGTCACTTCGCTCTCCTCCCGGCCCAGCACTTCGGCGATCGCGCCCTGCACGGTGTGCAGAATCTCGTCGTGGCGGCGCGCCAGGATGCGGTCGGCGGCTTCGCGGATCTTCAGGACTTCCTGCGCGTTGGCGCTCATGGCTTTGGTGTCGGGCATGGGTTCAGATTCCTTTCCGGTTCGAATTCGAAGCTAGCCGACGCTCAGCAGCGACAAGCCGCCGTCGGCGATAATCGTCTGTCCATAAATCCAGTTGGCCGCATCCGAGCACAGAAAGGCCGCCACCTCGGCCAGATCCTCGGGCGTGCCGATGCGCCCCGCCGGCGACAGCTTCTCGCAGGCTTCTTTCATCTGGGCGTAGTTGGCGAACAGCTTGAGCGCGTCGGTGTCAATCGGCCCCCCCGACAGCGTGTTGCAGTTGATCCCGTGCTTGCCCAGCTCGACCGCCATGTAGCGCGTCAGCGCCTCGGTCGCCGCCTTGGTCACCCCGATCGAGGCGTAGCCTGGAATGTAGTGCTGCGAGCCCAGGCTCGAAAGGCTCAGGATCTTGCCCCGGCGCCCCTTCATCAGCGGCACCGCCCGCTGCGCGCTCAGCAGCAGCGCGCTGGTGTTGCCGTTGACCGTGTGCTCCCAGCCCTCGATCCGCTGCCGCGTCACCGGACCGTAGGTGGCCACGTCAATGGCGTTGTTCACGTAAATGTCCAGCGCCCCGAAATGCGATTGCACCGCCGCGAATAGCTTGGCGATCCCCTCCGGCTTCACCGCGTCGGCGTTCACCACTTCGGCGCGCCGGCCCAGGCCCCGCGCCTGTTCGGCCAGTTGGTTCGCCCCCGCTTCGCTGGTGACGTAGTTGATCACCAGGTCCGCCCCCCCCTGCGCCAGGCGCAGCGCGATGGCGCGCCCGATGCCGCGCGCGGCTCCGGTGACCAGGGCGATCTTCCCTGCGAGTTCATCCGCCAATGTTCTTCTCCGTTTCGATCCACACACCCGGCCGTATCCGGCGGGCGTTCTCGGTCTATGCGCGCACGGGCTGCGCCGCCAACCGCCCGGCCAGGCGATGGAAGGCCTGCTGCAACTGCTGGTGCTGCACCGCCAAATCGTGCTCGGGGTGTCCCTGCTTGGTCTGCGGGCTCTTGAAGTAGAAGCCCAGCCAATCGAGCACGCCCGACTCCCCGCCCCGCTGGGCGGCGGCGCTCAGTTGCGCCAAATCCAGCAACAGCGGCGCCGCCAGGATGCTGTCCCGGCACAGGAAGTTGATCTTGATCTGCATCGGGTACCCCATCCACCCGACAATATCAATGTTGTCCCAGCTTTCCTTGTTGTCGCCGCGCGGCGGGTAGTAGTTGATCTTCACCTGGTGCGAAAGCTTGCCGTACAGCTCCGGATACAGCTCCGGCTGCAGGATGTGGTTCAGCGCGCTCAGCTTCGATTCTTCCTTGCTGCGGAACGCCGCCGGGTCGTCCAGCGTCGCCCCGTCCCCGTTGCCCAGGATGTTGGTCGAGAACCACCCCGCCAGCCCCAGCATGCGCTGCTTGATGCCCGGCGCCAGGATGGTCTTCAGCAAGGTCTGTCCGGTCTTGAGGTCCTTGCCGCTCACCGGCGCCTGGTTGCGCTGCGCCAGCTCGATCATCACCGGCAGGTCCACCGTCAGGCTCGGCGTGGCGTTGACGAAGCTGCAGCTCTCCTGCAGCGCCGCGTAGGCGTAGATCATGCTGGGCGAAATCGTGGGTTCGTTCTCGCGCAGCGCCGCCTCGAAAATCTTCACGCTCTGGTGCGCTGGCCCCGCCGCCAGGAAGACCTCGGTCGAGCCGCACCACATCACCACCACCTGCTTCACCCGCTGCTTCTGCTTGAAGTCGCGGATGTCCTGCCGCAGCGCCTCGGCTTGCTCGAATTTGTTCGTCTGCGGCTTCAGCTTCCGCCCTTCGGTCCGCCGCAGGTACTGCGGGTCGTGGATGCCCGCCATCGGCGTCACCGCCTCCAGCGCCTCGCGCACCGACGCCAACTGCAAGGGCTCGAGCACCCCCGCCGCCGCCGCCATTTCATAGGCGCTGCCGGGGTTGATGTCCCAGCCGCCGAAAACCAGTTGCTCGAGGCCGGGCAGTTGCAGGTACTCGCCCAGCGCCACCCGCTTGCTGCTGCCCGGCGGGCTCACCATGGCGAGCTGCGTCAGCGCGCCAAAGGCCGGGGCAAGGCCGCGGCGCGCCGCGTCCACGCCCGCAATGAGCGTGGTCGAGATGGCGCCCATGCCGATGAGAAGCACACCAAGACGATCGTTGCTGGACGACGAAGATGCTGGTTGGCTCATGTGGGGTTCTCTTCCGGTGGACCACCGGGGTGCACACTGTCCTACCCCAAATTCTCGCCGCAGCGGGATTAACCGACGGTTAAACCACCATTAAAGCGCTTTAACGCTCCGCCCGCGCCCGATTCGGCACCGCCCGCCGGCGATGGCCACGCGCCTAGGCCAACGTCGGCGCCAGCGCCGTCTTCGAGATGCGCTCGTCCACCACCCGCCGCAGCTTCCGCCGCACGCCGCTGGCGGCGCCGCGCAGCGCGCCCCGGTCGAGCAGCTTGACCCTCAGCTCGTACATCCCCATGTGGCGGTTCTTCTCGTAGTAGGGGAAGATCTCGGCGAAGCGCCGCATCAGGGCCGCCTCCAGCCCCGGCCAGCGGCTGGGCAGCACCTCCTGCCGCACCTCGGCCCGGACTTCAATCACGTCGCGCGCGCCCGGCTGCTGCACCGCCACTTGCCAGTCGTCGGTCAGCTCCGCCGCCAGCGCGGCGTCGCCCGCCAGCCACTTCTCGAAGATCCAGGGGCTGATCATCCCCATGCCGCAGGAGATGATCTCGTCGCCCCGGCCTTGAATCTTGTCGATCCGCCGCAGGCTCTGCAGCAGGCAGCCGCAGGGCTCGTCCAGCAAGCGGGTGATGTCGTTCGAACGGTACCGCACCAGCGGCATGATCTTGCGCGTCAGCGTGGTGAAGACCAGTTCGCCGAAGCCCTCCGGGTTCGGGTTCAAGATCTCGAACAGGAAATTGGGCTCGTTGAGGTGGTAGCCCTTTTGCATCGGGCACTCGATCCCGCTCGCGCCCAGCGACTCGGTCTGCCCGTAGGCTTGGTACACCCGCGTCTGCCACACCGCCTCGATCCAAGCCCGCGTCGGCTCGCTCATGTTTTCGCTGCCCGACAGGATGAACTTCACCGGCCAGGCGCCCTGCCGCTCGGCAATCTCGGTCAACGCCACCAGCCAGGCCGTGTCCACCACCATCACGTTGAAGCGGTAGTCCTTCACCCGGCGGTAGAACTCCATTGGCTCCAGCTTCGAAGCAATCATGTGGAAGCAGCCCACCGCGTTGAGCGAGTGCATCAACGTGATGCCCGCGTTCCAGAAGGCATAGTCGAAGGCGTCCACCACGCGGTCGTCCGGCCGCAGCCCCAGGTTCCACAGCCCCACCGCCCCCTCGAAGCCGATGTCGTGCACTTCTTCGTTCGAGAAGTAGATGCGCTTGTTATGCGCCGTCGTCCCCGTCGTCTCGAACCCCGCCTGCGGCGGCGCGCATAGAAACTCCGCCGTGTCGCGCGCCCGCAGGTCGGCGGAGGTGGTGTAGAACTCCCCCAAGTCCCCGGGCCGGCGGACCCGGCCGGGCTGGATGCCGGCGGCCGCGAAGCGCTCCTTGTAAAATGCGCTGCGCGCGCCCACCCGCTCCACCGTCTTGCGGAATTCGGCCATCTGCACCCGCTCGATCAGCGAATGCGGCACGCGCTTGGCCAGCGCCGCGCGGCGGGCGATGTTGGGGCCCAGGAACAGGCGCTCGAGCAGCGTGGGGAGGCGATCCAGCATAAGCGCACGCGGGCAGTGCCCGTTGCGTACATGATAGCGCTGTCCAAGCGCCGCCGCGCCCGCGCCGCCAAACGGCGGCGCCGCCGCGGCCGGATGGGGCGCACGCTGGGGCCGCGCCAGTCAATGGCCCGGAAGCCTAGAGCTTGGCCGCCGCGGCCATGGCGAAATAGCTGATGATCAGGTCGGCCCCGGCGCGGCGAATGGCGGTGAGCGTCTCCAGCATCGCGCGCTCCTGGTCGAGCCAGCCGGCGCGGGCGGCGGCAACAATCTGCGCGTATTCCCCCGACACCTGATAGGCGGCGAGCGGAACCGGGAAGCGGTCGCGGGCCGTGCGCAGAATGTCGAGGTACGGCAGCGCCGGCTTGACCATCAGCATGTCCGCGCCCTCCTCGAAGTCGAGCTCCATCTCCCGCAAGGCCTCGCGGGCGTTGGGCGGATCCATTTGATAGCCGGCGCGGTCGCCGCGCTCCGGGGCCGAGCCGGCGGCGTCGCGGAAGGGGCCGTAGAAGGCCGAGGCGAACTTGGCCGCGTAGGCGAGGATCGGGGTGTCGGTGAAGCCGCGGCCGTCGAGGGCGCGGCGGATGGCGGCCACCCGGCCGTCCATCATGTCGCTGGGCGCGATCAGGTCGGCGCCGGCCTCGGCCTGCGAGACCGCAGTCCGGGCCAGCAATTCCAAGGTCGCATCGTTCACCACCTCGACCCTGCCCGCGCGCTCGCGCACCACGCCGCAATGGCCGTGGGAGGTGTACTCGCACAGGCAGAGGTCGGTGATTACCACCAAGTTGGGCGCTGCCTTTTTCAGCGCGCGCGCGGCGCGCTGCACGATGCCATCCTCGGCCCAGGCCCCCGAGCCCTCGGCGTCCTTTTTCTCCGGGATTCCGAACAGGAGCACCGCCGGCACGCCCGCCGCCTCCACTCGCTTGGCCTGCTCGGCAAGCCCCTCCACCGACAGATGGAACTGGCCGGGCAGGGATGCAATCTCGCTGCGCACGCCCGAGCCGGGCACGACAAACAAGGGCTGCACCAGCGATTCGCGGCTCAAGTGGTGCTCGCGGACCATGGCGCGCAGCGCTGGATTCTGGCGCAGGCGGCGGGGGCGATGCACCGGAAACATGCCCCTCCAGTGTGCCATGGCCGCAGCGGCGCTAGCTCCCCGACATTGGGAAATGGTCGGTGATGAAGCGTCGGGCGGAGGCAGGGTCGGCGAGCGTCCCTTCGAGCTGGGCATCCTCGACGGCGTCGAGCATTTGCCGGAATCGCGGGCCGGGGCGGTAGCCCCAGGCGATGAGATCCTCGCCGCTGATGAGCCTGGGCGGGCGCAGCGCCTCGGGCGGGACTTCGGCGCGCAGCCGCTGCGCCAGCTCCCACAGGCTGAGATCGCCATGGCTCATGGCGCAGTCTAGGCGCAGGAGCTCGAGCCGGGATTCGACATCCGGCAGGCGCAACAGCCGCCGCCGCGTGCTCTCGCGCATGCGCGGCAGCTCCGTCCATTTCATGTGGTCCCCCACCAGCCCAACCACCTCGGCGGTGTCCCGGGCGGAGAGGCGCAGCCGATGGCAGATCTCCTCGGCGATGCGCGCGCCGATCGCGGCGTGGCGATCGAAGCGGATGCGATCGGGGGCGCGGCGGAAGGTGGGGGGCTTGCCGACATCGTGCAAGAGCACGCCCAGCGCCAAGGCCGGCGCGACCGGATGCGGCAAGGCCTCGATCATCATCAAGGTGTGGACCCAGACGTCGCCCTCGGGGTGGTATTGCGGCGGCTGCTCCACGCCCTTCATGCGCGCCACCTCGGGCAATATGGCGCGCAGCAGGCCGGACGCGTCCAAGAGCTCGAAGCCGCGCCGGGCGCGGCCCTCGGTCAGCATCTTGAGCATCTCGTCGCGAACCCGCTCGTGGCTGATTTTCGTGATTTGGGAAGCGTGGCGGCGGATGGCGGCCAGCGTGTCGGCTTCGATGGCGAAGCCAAAGCGGGCGGCGAAGCGCACCGCCCGCAGCATGCGCAGGTGGTCTTCCTCAAACCGCCGGTCGGCATCGCCAATGGCGCGGACTAGGCCCGAGGCGAGGTCCGCGCGGCCACCGACGAAGTCGAGAACCTCATCCGTGGCCGGGTCGAGCAGCAGGCCGTTGATGGTGAAGTCGCGCCGGGCCACATCCTCCTGGGCAGAAGCGGCGTAGACCACCTGGCCGGGGTGCCGCCCGTCGCGGTAGCTGGACTCGGTGCGGAAGGTCGCCACCTCGATGCTGGCCTCGAGGCAATGCACCAGCACCACCCCGAACTTGGCGCCCACGGCGGTGTGGTGGGGGAACAGCCGCATCACCACCTCGGGGTGGGCGTCGGTCGCCACGTCGAAATCCTGCGCCGGGCGCCCCAGCAGCCGGTCGCGCACCGCCCCGCCGGCCAACAGCGCCTGGAAGCCCTCTGCCTGCAGCTTGGCCACGATCTCGCGGGCGGCGGCTTCCGACATGGCTTCAGTGTAAGATAGCGATGCTTTCGCCTATGGCCGCTGCCTCTGCTTCCAACCCGGTGTGCCCTGTTTGCCGCGGCACCGGCTGGAAAGCCGCCCCCGGCGGCGGGACCGGGGTGGTCCGCTGCGAGTGCCACTACAGCCAGCGCGCCGCGGAACTGGTGGCCGACGCCGGCATTCCACCGCGGTACCAGCATTGCACCCTGGAGAATTTCGAGCTGCCGGACGGGGCGCGCGAGCTGCGGCTGGCCCATGGACAAGCGGCGGCCTACGCCCGAGATTATCCCGGCTTGGTGGACCGCGACCGCAGCGGCTTGCTGTTTTTCGGCACCGTGGGCGCCGGCAAGACCCATTTGGCGGCGGCGATCGCGCACAAGCTGCTGGAGCGCGGCATCGCCTGCCGGTTTGTGGATCACCGCGAGCTGCTGAAGCAGATTCAAAGCACGTTTGACCCCGCCAACCCGGCCACCGAGAGCGGGGTGGTGCGGCCCTTGCTCGAGGTGGACGTGCTGCTGATTGATGACTTGGGCGTCGGCCGCGCCACCGAATGGGCGCTCGAGACCCTGCATTACATCCTGAACCATCGCTACACCCGCAAGCGCGCCACCATCGTCACCACCAACCTGGAAGAAGGCGCGGCCAAGGGGTCGCTCGAGCACGGCGTGGGCGAGCGGCTGCGCAGCCGCCTGCACGAGATGTGCGTCTTCGTGGCCATGCACGGGAGCGATTTCCGCCGGACCACCGCCGCCCCCGTCGTGCGCTAGCCGGGCACTAGTCGGGCGCTGGCGATTTGACACCGAGGCGGCGCGGGAGTACCATATAGACTGCGCTCCGTAGCAGAATCCGGGGAAAATTCCAAGTGCCTTGGGCGGTAGCTGGCTTGCCGTCCGCCATTCGTATCTCCATGGAAGACTTCGAACAACTTCTCGAATCCTTTGAACAACAGAACCAGGTCCACGAGGGCGAGGTGCTCAAGGGCACCGTGCTCAAGATCGATGGCGAAGACGTGGTGGTGGACGTCGGCCAGAAGTCGGAAGGCGTGGTCCGCCTGCGCGAGTTTGTCGACGCCGATGGCGTGGCGCAGGTGCACCCCGGCGACATCATTGATGTCGTCATCGAGCACGAGGGCGGCGAGCGCGGCTTGCGCCTCTCCCACGAAAAGGCCGCCCGGCTGCGCCTGTGGGACGAGCTCGAGCATGCCCACGAGCAGGCGACCATCATGCAGGGGCGCATCGTGGACCGGATCAAGGGCGGGCTGGCCTGCGACATCGGCGTGAAGGCCTTCCTGCCCGGCTCGCAGCTCGATGTCCGCCCGGTGCGCAACATCGATGCCTTCATGGGGCAAGAGGTCCGCGTCCGCATCATCAAGCTCAACAAGAAGCGCGGCAATGTGGTGGTCTCGCGCAAATCGGTGCTGCAGGAAGAGCAGGACGCCCGCCGCGCCCACACCGTCGAGACCCTGGCCGAGGGCCAGGTGGTCACCGGCGTGGTCAAGAACGTCACCGAATACGGCGTGTTCGTCGACGTGGGCGGGCTGGACGGCTTGCTGCACGTCAGCGATCTTTCCTGGGGCCGGGTGGCCCACCCCAACGAGATGGTCCAGCCCAACGACGAGATCACGGTCAAGGTCTTGAAGTTCGACAAGGCCAAGATGCGGGTCTCGCTCGGCTTCAAGCAACTGCTGCCCGATCCGTGGTCGGATGCGCGCGAGCGCTACCCCATCGGCGCGCATGTGCACGGCAAGGTGGTGAGCATCACCGATTACGGCTGTTTCGTCGAGCTGGAGCAGGGCATCGAGGGGCTGATCCACATCTCCGAGCTGTCCTGGTCGAAACGGACCAAGCATCCCTCCAAGCTGGTGGCGCTGCAGCAGGAATTGGAAGCCGTGGTGCTGGACGTGAACCCGGGCGAGCGGCGGATGTCGCTCTCGCTGCGCCAGGCCCAGGCCAACCCCTGGGAGACGCTGCCGGAGCGCTTCGCGCCCGGCAGCATCGTCGAGGGGCGGGTGCGCAACCTGACCGATTTCGGCGCCTTCGTCGAGATCGAGGACGGCATTGACGGGCTGGTGCACATCAGCGACTTCTCCTGGACCAAGCGCATCCAGCATCCGAGCGAGCTGGTCAAGAAGGGCGACCACGTGCGCGCCAAGATCCTGAGCATTGATATCGAGAACCGGCGCCTGTCGCTCGGCATCCGGCAACTCGAGCCCGACGCCTGGGAATCCTTCTTCGCCACCCGCCAGTTGGGCGAGGTGCTGCCCGGCCGCGTGCTGCGGCTGGCCTCGTTCGGCGCCTTCGTCGAGCTCGAGGGCGGCATCGAGGGCCTGTGCCACAACTCCGAGATCAATCCCGAGATCACCGAGGGCGCGCCGCTCACGCCCGGCAAGGAGTACGAGTTCAAGATCATCAAGCTCAGCCCCGCCGACAAGAAAATCGGGCTGAGCCTGCGCGCCGTCCTGCACGACGCCGAACGCGAGATCCTGGATTCCTACCGCCACTCCCCCGCCACCGCCGGCGCCACCATCGAGGAGCATGTGAGCCACAAACGCGCGGGCAACGATTCCGGTGCCTAGGGCATCATAAAACGGGTTATGGCTTCTGTCACAACCCGCGACCATGACCAAATCCAGCAGTGGGCCGATGAACACCGGGCCACGCCCGCGGTGGTGAGCCGCACCGGCGGCATGCTGCGCTTCGAGTTCGCGCCCGAGGGCGAAACTCCAGAGCTCAACCCCGTCGGCTGGCAGGATTTCTTCCGCGTCTTCGACGCCAAGGGCCTCGAGCTGGTCTACGACGACAAGCCCGGCAGCCGCTTCCACAAGCTGATCTACCCCGAATCCGCCGCCGCGCGCGCCTCCGGCCGCCGCACCCCGCCGCAGCCGGCGCGCAGCGCCCGCCGCATGAAGATGAAGATCGAGCCGATCCGGCGGGCCAGCCCCCAGGCCGAAGCCAAGGCCGGCGCCGCCCGCAAACCCACCGCCCGCGCCAAGGCCGCGGCCACCAGCAAGACCCGTGCCCAGGCGATGGCCAAGGCCAAGCCGCGGGCGCGCAAGGCGGCCTGAGCCGCCGCTCCGCCGCTGGTGTGGCTTAGGCCAGCTCGGCGGCCGCGGCGGACTTCTCTTCCCACTGCGCGTAGAGTTCGGTCTTGCGCGCGCCCAGCGCCTCGAAACGCGCCACCGCCGCTTGCGCGCGCTCGGCATCGCGGAAGGTGGCTTCTTCGCCGAGCGCGGCTTCCTGTTCCTTCATCTGCGCCTCGACCGCGGCGATGGCCGCCTCGAGCTCGGCCACCTGGTTGCGCAGCGCCTGCTGGCGCTGCGGGTTCACGCGCTTGGCCTTCGAGGGCGGGGCCTTGCTGGGCTCGGCGGGCGCCGAGGTGGTAGGGGGCGGGGCTGCGGCCGCAGCCGCGAGCTGATCCACGTGGTAGCGGTACTCCTCGTAGTTGCCGGGGTAGATCTCGACCCCGCCGCCCTCCGAGCGCGGGGTCACGTGCACCATCTTGGTGGCCAGGCCATCAATGAAGGCGCGGTCGTGGGAGACGAAGATCACCGTGCCGTTGTAGTTGCGCAAGGCGTCGAGCAGGACCTCCTTGGCGCGCAAGTCGAGGTGGTTGGTGGGCTCGTCCAGCAGCAGGCAGTTCGAGGGCTGCAGCAGCATGCGCGCCAAGGCGTAGCGGTTGCGCTCGCCGCCGCTGAGCACGCCGATGCGCTTGAAGACGTCGTCGCCGTGGAACAGAAAGCTGCCCAGCAGGTTGCGAAGCTGCGGCACCATCAGCGCCGGGCTGACGTCGGTGAGGTCGTCGAGGATGCGCTTGTGCTCGTCCAGCACTTTGTACTGGTCCTGGGCGAAGAAGTCGAGCGTGACCTGGTGGCCCAGCACGCGCTCGCCGCTGTCGGGGGGCTCGACGCCGGCCAGTAGCCGGAGCAGCGTGCTCTTGCCAGCGCCGTTCTGGCCGATGAGGCCGATGCGGTCCCCGCGCTCGAGCACGAGATCCAAGTTCTCGAACACGTGCTTGTCGCCGTAGCTCTTGCTGGCGCGGCGCAGCTCGAGCACGCGGCGGCCGCTAGGCTTGGGCTGGGGAAATGAGAAATGGATGGTCTCTTCCTCGGGCGGAACCTCGATCTCCGGCATGCGCTCGAGTTCCTTGATGCGGCTCTGCACCTGCGCCGCCTTGGTCGCCGTGTAGCGGAAGCGGTTGATGAAGACCTCGAGCTGCTCGCGCCGCTCCTTCTGGTTCTGATAAGCGGCGCGCACCTGGGCGAGACGGTCTTCTTTCTGCTTGAGGAAGCTGGTGTAGTTGCCGGTGAACAGGGTGATCTTGCCCTGGGCGACGTCGGCGATGCGATCCACCACGGCATCAAGGAAATAGCGGTCGTGGGAGACGAGCAGGCAGGCATGCGGGTACTTGCCGAGATATTCCTCAAGCCAATTGCGGGTTTCGAGATCCAGGTGGTTGGTGGGCTCGTCCAGGAGCAGCACCCTGGGCTCGGCCAGCAGCAGCTTGGCGAGCGCGATGCGCATCTGCCAGCCGCCGCTGAACTCTTCGCATGGGCGGGCGAGGTCCTCGGGCGCGAAGGCCAGGCCAGCCAGGATGGTCCCGATCTTGGCTTCGAGCGAGGGGCCGCCGCCGACCTGGAACTGATGCTGGAGATCGGCGTAGCGCTCGAAGATGCCGAGGTCGTCGGTGTGCTCGAGCTGCGATTCCAGGCGCTGGATCTCGCCCTCGATCTCCATCAAACCCGAGAAAACCGAACGGCACTCCTCCAGCAAGGAACGGCCGGCCATGCGCAGGCCCTCTTGGGGCAGGTAGCCGACGGTCTGATCCTTGTTCTGGACGACCTTGCCTTCGTCGAGCGTCTCGACCCCGGCCAGGATGCGCAGCAGCGTGGTTTTTCCGCTTCCGTTGGCCCCGACCACGCCCACGCGGGCGCGGTCGGGGATGAGCAGGTCCACGTTCTGAAAGAGCGTGCGCCCGCCAAAATGCTTGGCGGCGCCGGAAAGCTGGATCATGGGAGGCGCGACGGGCGCAGCAGCGGAAGCGCGAACCTTAAGTATAACGCGCGCTCGAACGTCTCCTGCGCGGGTTCTCAGCCAGCACGAGCCGCTCTCCCGCTGCAGTCACGCCATCCGCGGAGAACGGCCCCTGGTTTGCGCCGGGCAGATGGGAATCGTGATTCAGTTCGGTGTCGGCCGCTCGAAGCGATCGACGATGACCACGGTTGATGCGCCCTCGCCCGCGCGCAGATCCAATCCAAGACTGTGTCGCAACAGGTCCAAGATCATCGCCGCGCCATCAGGACGCGGCGTGCCTGGAGCGAGCGGGTGATCATCGCCAGGGGCAAGCACGATGGAATATCGTCCTGGCAGCCCAGTCTTGTCCAAGACCGGACGTCTCATGGGCAACGCGAGGGCATTCGCAAATTCCTGCATAGTTACGGCGTGCGCGAACACCACCGCGCGCGACCACTGATAGATAAAAAACGGCGGGCCCGGTCTGGCGTCCATCGGTTCTGGCGTCAGATTCTTGGGGCCGCCTTTTGCGACTTCCAGCCAAAAAACGGGTCCCTTTCTGGATTCCGTGTGGAAGCGCAGTCCGAAGCGTTCCTGGAGGAGCGCCAGCATCATCTTCCGCACTTCTTCCGTGCTGGGCACTGATGTGCGGTCCGGCTTTGCTTCGACCGCGAAAAATTCTCTTCCGCTGAAGCGGGCCCATCCAGGCAATCCAACTATTTGCGTTCCCGGCAGCGCAAATTCGACGAGCTGCTCGCCGGTGCAGCTCTCATCTGAGAATTCACCGCCCGGTAAGACCGGGCCTTTCCAGCCCCAGCCGTGGGAACCCGAAGCGGCAGGATCGGCCGGCTTGATCGATGCGGTCTCGAAGTGAAGCGCTGGAGCTTGCCTCGTCATGCCAAGCGCCAGGAAGAGACCGGCCAACATTGTCAGCGAGACGGCGCAGTGCCTTCCCATATTTTCACTCTCCTGGCCTGCCTGCGGCCAGCTCGGCGAACGCGCACGCGGCGTGGGAGAGGTGGCGGCGGCGGGGCGCGATCAGGCGCAGCGGGCGCTCGACCTTGAATTGGCGGATGGCGACTTCGCACAGCGTCCCGGCGTCGAACTCGCGCTGGGCGGAGATGCGGGGCACGAAGGCCACGCCCAGGCCGCGCGCGACCAAGTGCTTGATGCTCTCGATGGTCGGCATCTCGACGGCGATGTTGAGCGGCACCTGGTGGTGGCGGAAGGTGCTGACGGTGAAATCGCGGTACGGGGAAACCACGTTGTGGGCGATGAAGCGCTCGCGCCCGAGGCGCTTGAGGTCGATCGGCTTCCGGGAGGCGGCGAGCGGGTGCTTGGGATAAACGATGAAGGCCAGGCGGTCGTGGTAGACCGTGGTCGAGGCCAGCTCGCGCTGTTCCGGGTCGTAGGCCACCACGCCCAAATCGAGGTTGCCGGCCAGCACTTCGGCGGGGATGTTGCGCGAGAGGCTGCGGCGGATTTCGATCTTGATCTCCGGATGCTGGCGCGCGAAGGCTTCGACCACGGGCAGCAAGAAGAATGCCGTGCTTTCGTTGGCGCCCACCGTGACCTTGCCGCGCTGCATGCCGCGCAGCTCGAGCAGCTCGTGTTCGAGCCGCCCCTGCTGCTGCAGCATCTGCTCGGCGCGGTGCGCAACCAGCTCGCCGGCGGGGGTGAGGCGCGCCTGCTTGCTGGAGCGATCGAGGAGCGCTTCGCCGCACGCCGCCTCCAGGCGCTGGACCGCGACGGAAATGGCAGGCTGGGTGCGGCGGAGCTTCTCGGCAGCGCGCGAGAAGCTGCGCTCGCGCGCGACCGTCAGCAAGGTTTCGAGATCCGCCAGATTCATTCGGAGCTGAGCGCCTCGGCCGGCGCGACGGCGGCGGCACGGCGCGCGGGAAGGTAGCTGGCCGCCGCCACCGCCGCCAGCAGCGCCGCGGTCGCGGCGAAGAACGTGGCCGGATCGAACGGGCTCACTTCGAACAGCAGCGATTGCAGCAGCCGCGCCAGCAGGACGGCGGCGGCCAAGCCGCCGGCTGCGCCGAAGATGCCGAGGCGAAGCCCGCCGGCGAGGATCATGCGGCGCACCTGCGCGGCGTCGGCGCCGAGCGCCATGCGGATGGCAATCTCGCGCCGGCGCTCGCCGACCACGCCAGCCACCACGGCGTAAATGCCGACGAGGCCAAGCGCGAGCGCGAGCGCGGCGGTGAGCGCCATCAGCAGCATGAGGAACGAGGGGAGCGCGACGGTGTTGGCATAGATCGTCTCCATGGTGGCCGCGGAGTAAACCGGCAGGCCGCCGCTGGCAGCGGCAACGGCCATGCGCAAGTGGGCCAGAAAGCTCTCGGTGCCGGCGCGCGGGGTGCGGACGGCGACGGTCGCGGCGTGCAAGCCGATGGCCGGCTCGTAGATGGTCGGGGGCGCCGGTTCGTCCACGCGGTTGTAATGGACATCGGCGACGACGCCAATCACCTCGTCCCAACCCGGATCGCTGGCGCGGCGCACCTGCTGGCCAAGAGCCGCGGGCGCGCTGCCCCACCATTGCCGGGCCAAGCTGGCGGAAACCAGAGCAACTGGGCGATGCTGCTGGAGATCCGGCCAGGTGAATTCGCGTCCGGCGATTAGCGGAGTGCCCGAGGTTTGGAAGAAACCGGGCGAGACCTGCACGAAGAATCTCGCTGGCGCGCGCGGGCCGGAAAGTTCAGGACGGCTCTGCGCCATCGCCGGCGCCCAGTCGCCGCCATAGCCCTGCATCGGCATGCCGCTGGCGAAGGCGGCCGATCGCACGCCAGGAAGGGCGGAAATCGTCTCGATGATGTTCTGCTTCAGGCGGTCCAATGCCCCAGGCGAAGTGGCCATGGCGTCGGGAACGGTGAGGCGGAAGGTTTGCAATGTGGCCGGGTTGCTGAAGCCCGGCGGAACGGCGCGCAAGGCCGCGACGCTTCGGATCAACAGGCCCGCGCCCAGGACCAGCAGCAGCGCGAGCGCGACTTGCGCCACCACCGCCGAGGCGCGCGCGCGCTGGCTGCCGCGGCTGGCGGTGGCGGAATGCGCCGCGCCCAGCCGGGCGCGAGCGCTGTGCAGCGCGGGCACCAGCGATATCGCCGCGGCTGCCGTCAGCGCCAGAGCGAAGGCAAAAAGCCCGCCCGCAGCCCCGAGATGAATCTCGTCGAGCCGGGGCAGGCCGGCGGGGGCGAGGCGCTGAAGGAGCATGATGCCTGCTTGCGCGAACAGCAGGCCGACGGCGGCGGCGGCCAGCGCGACGAGCAAGCCTTCGAGGACGAGCCCGCGCGCCGCGCGCGGGCCGCTGGCACCGAGCGCGGCGCGGATGGCCATCTCATGGCGGCGGGTGTCGGCGCGGACGAAGAACAGGTTCAAGGCATTGGCGCAGGCGATCAGCAGCAGCAATCCGCCGGCAGCGAGTGCGGCCCAGAGCTTGGTTCCGGCATCGCCGACGACGAGATCGCGCAGCGGGCGCACCACGGGAGCCAAACGCCAACGGCGCACCGTCGAGGCATCGGCATCGCGGCTGGCGGGGTAGGCGTCGAGCCAGAGCGGCAGCAGACGGGCAAGATCGGCGGCGGCGGCGTTCCGCGAGACCCCTGCGCGAAGGCGGGCGATGCCGGTGAAATCGAAGTCGCCGAGCGCGAGCGCGGCGGGATCGAACTGCAACGGCAGCAGCAGGTCGGGCTCGAGGCCGCCGGGGATGGCGAAGCCGCGCGGCATGACGCCGACGATGAGCCGCGGCGCGCCATTCACGCTCAGCATCCGGCCCACCGCCGCGGGATCACCCCCGAGGCGGCGTTGCCAGAATCCATAGGCGAGCAGCGCCGTGGGTTGGGCGCGGGGCTGTTCGTCGCCAGGCTCGAGCCAGCGGCCGGCGCGCGGCGGAACCGCGAGCGCCTGGAGCAGGCCGGGGGTTACTGCGAAGGTGCGGGCACGTTCCGGAGGCAGGCCCGCGCCGGAGACCACGTCGCTGAATACGCTCCAGATGCCGAACGCCGAGAAGCTGCGGTTGCGTTCGGCATAGACCTGCGCCATCGAGGCCGAAAGGCCCAGTTCGCCACCCTTGCCGGGGCCGGGCGCGCCGGGAGCGAACGCTCCGATCGAAACCAACTGCCGGGCCTGGGGAAACGGGAGCGGGCGCAGCAAGACCGCGTCCACCACGACGAAGAGCGCGGTCGCCGCCCCCAGGCCCAGCGCCAGCGTGGCGACCGCAACCAGCGTGAAGTCCGGGGTGCGCAGCAGCGAGCGCGCGGCGCGGCGGAGGTCGGAGGTCCACCCCATCGTGCCCAGTATAAGCATTTTTAATTGAATCGTAAGAATTATGAATTGGACACCGGGCGCGGGGGGGCCCTAGCCTGCCTCTATGCCGGAACCCGTGAAGATTTTCGACACCACCTTGCGCGACGGCGAGCAGGCGCCGGGGTTCAGCATGGCGCCGGATGAGAAGCTGCGCCTGGCGCGGCAGCTGGAGAGGCTGGGCGTGGACGTGATCGAGGCCGGGTTCCCGATCGCGAGCGAAGGCGACTTCGCCGGGGTTGCAGCCGTGGCCGGCGCTTGCCGGACCGCAAAGGTGGCGGCGCTGGCGCGGGCGCTCGAGGCCGACGTGCGGCGGGCGGCGGCGGCTTTGGCGGGAGCGGCGCGGCCGCGGCTGCATGTGTTCGTGGCCACGAGCGACATCCACTTGAAGCACAAGCTGCGCAAGACGCGGGCCGAAGTGCTGGCCGACACAGCGCGCGCGGTGGCGCTGGCGCGCAGCCTGGTTGGCGATGTCGAGTTCTCGGCGGAAGACGCGACCCGCAGCGACCGGGAATTCCTGGCGGCCGTGCTGGAGGCGGCGGCGGCCGCGGGCGCGACCACGCTGAACATTCCCGATACCGTCGGCTACTCGGTCCCGGCGGAGTACGCCGGCCTGATCCGCTACTTGCGCAGCTCGGTGCGCGGCGCCCGCGCGAGCGACGGGGTGACCTGGAGCGTGCATTGCCACAACGACCTGGGCTTGGCGGTGGCGAATTCACTGGCGGCGGTGGAGGCGGGGGCGCGCCAGATCGAATGCACGATCAATGGCATCGGCGAGCGGGCGGGGAATGCCGCGCTGGAGGAAGTCGCGATGGCCTTGCACGTGCGGCGCGACAGCCTGCCCTACGCCACCGGCCTCGTGCTGGAGCAACTGCATCCGGCGAGCCGCCTGCTGACCGAGATCACCGGCGTGGGCGTGCAGCCCAACAAAGCCATCGTCGGGGCGAATGCCTTCGCGCACGAGGCGGGCATCCACCAGGACGGCATGCTGAAGTCGCCGCTGACCTACGAAATCATGACGCCGCGCACGGTCGGGCGGGCCGGGCACGAGCTGGTGCTGGGCAAGCACAGCGGGCGGCATGCGCTCGGGGCGCGACTCGAGGCGCTGGGCTACGCGCTCGACCGCGAGCAACTGCAGAGCGCCTATGTGGAATTCTTGGCTGCAGCGGACGCGCGCAAGACGGTGCCGGAGGCCGAACTGCGGGCGATCGCGCGCAGGAACGCGGGCGCTCCGGGCTTCGGGCCGGCCGCCTGCGCGCCCGATTCGACCGAGTCGCTCTGGGCCGTGTAAACTCGCAAGGCCATGGAAAAGCTGAGCGTGGTGCTGCTGCCGGGCGACGGCATCGGCCGCGAAGTGGTGGACGCGGCCTGCGAGGTGCTCTCCGCTGCGGGCGCGCGCTTCGGCTTCGAGGTTTCGGCCAGCACGCATGTGATCGGCGGAGCCGCGGTGCGGGTGATGGGCACGCCGCTGCCGCCCGCCACGCGCGCCGCGGTGGCCTCGGCCAAGGCCGTGCTGCTGGGCGCGGTGGGCTCGCCCGAATTCGATGCCGAGCCCCCGGAGCGCAAGCCTGAAACCGGCCTGCTGGCGCTGCGTCGGCAGCTGGGTTGCTGGGCCAACCTGCGCCCGGTGCGGCGCTATGCGGGCGCGGGAACGACGCCGCTGCGGGAAGAAGCGGTGGCGAAATGCGACTTGGTGGTGCTGCGCGAGCTCACCGGCGGATTGTATTTCGGCGAGCCGCGCGGCTTCGCGCCCGAACGCGCGGCGGCGTTCAACACGCTGCGCTACTCAGTGGAGGAGATTGAGCGCCTCGCGCGCTTCGGCTTCAAGCTGGCGCGGCAGCGGCGGCGCAAGCTGACCAGCGTGGACAAGGCCAACGTGCTCGAAACCAGCCAATTGTGGCGCGAAGTCTTCGTGCGCGTGGGCCGCGAGTTTGCCGACGTGGCGCTGGACCACCTTTATGTGGACAACGCGGCGATGCAGCTCATGCTGCGGCCGGCGAGCTTCGATGTGATCGCGACCGAGAACCTGTTCGGCGACATCTTGAGCGACGAGGCCGGGGTGCTGGCGGGCTCGCTGGGCCTCTTGCCCTCGGCTTCGCTCGGCGGCAGCGTGGGCCTGTATGAGCCGGTGCATGGTTCGGCGCCCGATCTCGCCGGCAAGGGCTGGGCGAACCCGGCGGGGGCGATTCTATCGGCGGCGATGATGCTGCGCCATAGTTTCGGGCTGGAGGCGGCCGCGGCCGCGGTCGAGGCGGCGGTCGAGGCCACGCTGGGCGCCGGCGTGCTGCCGCGCGATCTCGCTCCGGCCGGGACCGAGGCCGCGACCACCACCAGCTTCACCAACGCCGTGGTGTACGCCCTGACCGGCGATTAGGGCCGCCGCTTCGCGGCGCGGCGCGCACGCCGCTGGTCAGGGCAGCTATTCGGAGTGGAGGATTTCCAACGGATCCACGGAGGCGGCGCGGCGCGCAGGCAGGTACGACGCCAAGGCTGCCGCGCCGAGCAGCACTGCGGTGACGGCAGCCAGGGTTCGTCCGTCGAACGCCTGCACCTGGAACAGCAAGCTCGCCATCCAGCGGGCGCCCAGCAGCGCCGCGGCGCCGCCCAAGGCGACGCCGAACAGCGCCAGCCGCAAGCCTTGGCGCAGCACCAAGCGCTGCAGCGCCGGCCGGCTCGCTCCCAGCGCCAGCCGGATGCCCAGCTCGCGCTGGCGCTGGTGCACGAGATAGGCCAGCACGCTGTACAACCCGAGTCCTGCGAGCAGCAGGGCCGTGAGCGCGAAGGCGGCCAGCATGCGGGTCGCGACCCGGCGGGTGCTTTCCGCTCGTGCAATCAGATCATCGAGCGGGATCGAGACCGGAGCGGCCAAGTCGGGGTTGAGTCGCCGCACCAGACCGCGCACCTCGGACGCCAAGAGCTTGGGGTCGGCGGAGCTGCGCAGCAGCAAGGTCATGCCGGGATTGGCGAGGTTCAGCGGAATGAACATCTCGCGGTGGGGAGCGACATCGGCGCCCTCGGCCCGGAAGGAGCCGACCACGCCCACGATGCGCGCCGGGGGCGTGTGCCCCTGGCCGAAGACCTGGGTGAACATTTGCACCTGCTGCCCGAGCGCCCGGTCCATCGAGCCCCAATACTGCTCGGCCAAGCTCTGGTCCACCACCACGACCGGGGGCGCGCCTTGCGCCTCATCGGCAGCGGTGAACACGCGGCCGCGGAGCAGCTTCATGCGCATCAGCGGGAAGTAGGACGCGCTCGCAGCCGCGTAGTACGCAGTCAGCGGGGCGTTGGGATCGGGGGCGCGGCCTTGCAGCGCGATGAAGCACTCAGCGATTTGCGGCGTGTAGGGAACCGGGAAGACGATCGCGCTGGATTCGACTCCAGGAAGCGCCGCAGCGCGGTCGCGCAGCGTGGTGAAGAACTGCTCGTAGGCCGGGGCGCCCTGGTACTGGCGGCTGAACACGGAGATGGTGGCGGTGACGACCTGGTGCGGGTCGAAGCCGAGATCCACGCGGTCGAGCGCCTGCATGCTGCGCAGCATG
>Ga0134126_10003045_pt1 | contig 21012 bp, 19 predicted proteins | sample KB31752_FD_96881 | JGI IMG/M metagenome (GOLD analysis project Ga0134126, IMG submission 96881) | Terrestrial soil microbial communities with excess Nitrogen fertilizer from Kellogg Biological Station, Michigan, USA - KB3-175-2 | ecosystem: Environmental > Terrestrial > Soil > Unclassified ... | reverse complement strand
TTTATCTACTTTTAATTTTGATAAAATATCAATGGCTGTAAAAAGTTCATTGATGGTATCAGGTGCTAAAAAATCATATTCCACACGTTGTATTTTTTCTGTTCTTTTATCGCGGTCTTCAAATTTCCAGGCATTTCTTTCCAACGCATACATATTATACATAAACCAATAAGCAGGCATCAAAATCAATTTGTCCGAGGCAACATCATTACTCACCAAACAGAAAGGAAAAGGGATATTCATTTCAAAAGAATAATCACCTTTCGCTATAATGCAAAAGGACGCGAATTTTGAATTATGTTTCAGGCTTACGCACAATCCAGGCCAGAATCCACGCCCGGCAATAATTTCACCATCAGCAGCGCGGCTGTTGTGGTTGCTTCCAATCGTAGCACCCGCGGCAATATTACTTTGCCCCATCACGAGTGCTGCGCACAAAAATGAATTATTATGGTGTTGCTCGTGGCTTGGGAAAATAAGCGTATTTAAAACTTCGCAGCATGAAATAGTTGAATTATTTCCCAAATAAGAATTGATCAATCTTGCCCCATATTTTAATTGAGAATGTGCTGCCATTACAAAACGGACGGCTTTTACGCCATAAAATATTCTACAGCCATAGCCAATAATTCCGTTTACCATTTCACAACCTTCGCCAATTTGAGTGGTGCGTTCTTCATCACTATTAATCGTTAGGTTTTTTAATTTATTGGCTCCTTTTAAGTAAGCATCAGTGCCGATTTTTACATCTTTTATTATTTCGCAATCTTTGATAACACAGCGGTCGCCGATTGTTCCGTAATGGCCTCGTTTTTTATCAAATTCATTTTGTGTAATTTCAAGAAACCTGTTTTGAAGATCTGTGTCCTCAGGATTATTGCTCCAGATATAAGCATCTCCTGCAAGCATGCCATCAAATGGAAGTATAGGCCTGCCGCCGTTTTCGTTGCGCACTTCTATTCTTACGCGCGCACTTTCTTTTTCGCCTTCTTTTAAAATTCCATTTCCAAATTTTGCATAATCGGTTGTGGCCAGCTCATTCACGTTCGTAATCATCACTTCGTTACCAATGATATAATGGCTAAGGTAACCTGCGTTATCTATACAAACATTATCGCCAAAATCGCAACTAATAATGTGGCTGTTATAAATGCCAACAGGCATGCGCAGGTTGTGGAATTCGAGATAAAATGGTTCAAGTTTTCCGATGCGGATTAATCCATGAAACTTTGAATTCTTCACCAGGGCAGGGTCAAATTCTTTTGAAACAAAAATTTTCGCCCAATCATCAGATGTGTTTCCATTTCGGATAAGAATTTCTATTTCAGACCCCGAAAGCCGGCGGTAAAGAATTCCATTGTTGTTTTGTTGATTTCGTAAGTAATATTCATCTTCTCCCTTCGGGATATATTTCGGGTCAATAAAATTATAGCCTAAATTTTGTATGGGATGTTTTGTAATGACGTTCATTAGGGAATTATGAGTGAAAAGTTATGAGTTATGAGTAAAGGGTTAGTATGAAAAAGTTTAAACTACCTATTCCACCGTTACCGACTTTGCCAAATTTCTCGGTTTATCTACATCGCAACCTTTTAAAACTCCGATATAATAAGAAAGCAGTTGCAAAGGGATAACGCTCAAAAGAGGCGACACTATTTCATTTGCCAGTGGTACGAAAAATACATCGTCTGCCATTGATGGAATAATGTCATCGCCTTCTGTGATAATGGCAATCACTTTTCCTTTACGTGCTTTTATCTCCTGGATGTTGCTCACAATTTTTGCATGGTATTCATCTTTGGTAGCCACAAAAACTACGGGAAGATTTTTATCAACCAAAGCTATTGGCCCGTGTTTCATTTCCGCCGCGGGATAACCTTCAGCATGGATGTATGAAATTTCTTTTAGTTTTAAAGCGCCTTCGAGGGCAATAGGAAAATTGTATCCTCTGCCAAGATAAAGTGCATTGAGGGCATCTTTATATTTTTCAGCAATTGGTTTTATTACATCGCCATTTTTTAGAATTGCATCTACTTTCTCAGGAATACTTTCCAATTCAAATAAGAGTTCTGTGTATCTTGAATTCTCAATCGTTCCTTTTTCTTTTGCGATCTTTAAAGCGATCATCATAAGAACTGCTAATTGAGCAGTAAACGCTTTTGTAGAAGCTACGCCAATTTCCGGCCCGGCGTGAGTGTAAGCCCCGGCATGGGAAGCTCGTGAAATAGAAGATCCTACCACATTTACAATTCCAAAAATAAAAGCGCCTTGTTCTTTTGCTTTTTCAATGGCCACTAAAGTATCAGCAGTTTCACCACTTTGTGAAACAGCAATTATCACATCGCCTTTATTGATGATTGGATTTCTATAACGGAATTCTGAGGCATATTCTACTTCTACAGGTATGCGGCAAAGCTCTTCAATAATATATTCAGCTTCCAACGCTGCGTGCCAACTGGTTCCACAGGCTATGATAATATACCGCGGCGCATTAATAAGCGCTTCAATATTATCCTGGATTCCCTTCATGGTGATGGTTCCTTTTTCTGCGTCTAAGCGTCCCCGTAAGCAATCATAAATAGTTGATGGCTGCTCATGAATTTCTTTTAGCATAAAATGATCGTAACCGCCTTTTTCGATCGCTGCCAGTTCTAAATCAAGTTTACTTATGTAGGGCATTTGCCGTTCGTTGCCTAAATTTTTAAGAATTAGTTCGCCTGCCTTTATAATCGCTATTTCGTAATCATTTACATAAACGACCTCTTTTGTGTATTCAAGCATGGGTGTAGCATCGGAGCCCAAAAAATGTTCGCCTTTTCCAATTCCAATTACTAATGGGCTTCCCTTTCTGGCAGCGATTATCGTATCAGGATTTTCCTCATCAAGCAATAGAATTACATAGGCGCCTGAAACTCTTTTCAAAGCAATTCTAACAGCTTCTTCGAGAGGGCTTTGAGTGTTTTTTTGAATGTCTTCTATAAAATTTACCAATACTTCTGTATCGGTTTCACTTTTAAAGGCGTAGCCCTTTTTTATCAATTCCGATTTTAACTGGGCATAATTTTCAATGATGCCATTGTGAATCATTGCAAGCTTTCCATTATTGCTTTCGTGTGGATGTGCATTTACATCACTTGGCTCTCCATGAGTAGCCCAGCGTGTATGCCCGATTCCGATGTGCGCATTTACCGGTTTTCCGATCAGCGATTGTTCCAATTCAGCTACCTTTCCTTTTTTCTTATAAACTTTTAGCCCGTTTTCGTTAATCAGGGCAACTCCTGTGCTATCGTAGCCACGGTATTCTTGTCTTTTAAGCCCGGTAATAATAATAGGGTAAGCTTCCCTTGGGCCAATATATCCAACTATTCCACACATAATTAATTATCTATTTTTTGTTCATCACAAAATAACAAAAAAAGAGTTTAGTTATATTTTAAAGTTTGATCGAAGCGAAAATAGAAATTTTGAATAAAAGTTCGTTTACTGTATCAGGTAACCAGAAATCATTGTTTTAATTGTTCTACGATATACCTTTAATTTTATCTTTAACTTTCAAATAACAGCTTTAGGCCTTATGACCAGACTTATTAAAATTTCGAAAATATTTTTTTTAATGGCATTGTGTTTTCATTTCTCGTTGAATTTAGATGCGCAAAAATCCAATTCTAAATTTAGAGTAATTGCATTTTTCACCGGAAAGGATGACCTGGCACATATTAGTTTCGTTCATGAAGCCAATAAATGGTTTCCTAAAATGGGGGAGAAATATAATTTTATTTATGATTCTACTAATAATTGGAACAATCTGAATGATAAATTTCTTTCGCATTACCAGGTAGTGATTTTTTTAGATACGCGCCCAGATGATTCGGCACAAAGAGTTGCATTTCAAAAATATATGGAAAACGGCGGAGCCTGGATGGGATTTCATTTTTCGGCCTTTGCGCTTACTCCCTCTGACTTTCCAATGAACTGGGATTGGTATCATAATCAATTTCTTGGGTCGGGATCTTATGTCAGCAATACCTGGCGCCCTGTTTCGGCAATCCTGCGCGTGGAGGGCCGTGGCCATCCGGCAACAAAAAATTTACCGCAAACTTTTAAATCTGCTCCTAATGAATGGTACAGATGGCAAAATGATTTAAGAAAAAATCCCAACATCGATATTCTTGTTTCAATTGATTCTACAAGTTTCCCTCTCGGTACCGGGCCAAAGCAAAGTGAGATCTGGCACAGTGGATATTACCCTGTTGTGTGGACGAACAAAAATTATAAAATGATCTATTTTAACATGGGGCATAACGATATGGATTATGAACATAAATATGATACAACCAACAGAACTTTGTCTTCTACATTTTCAAGTAAAATGCAGGATAAGCTAATCATTAACGCGCTATTGTGGCTATCTTATAAAAAGATAAAAAAGGTTGGCACAAAAAATTAGAATATACTCAATGGATTGGTGGCCAGTTTATCCAAAACAAACAAAGCTTGCTTTTGAAAGTACCTTCAGTTATTGTGCCGCAAGAAAGTAATATTTTATTAAATCCATTTCATATTGAATTTAAGAAAGTAAAAATTATTGCTGCTGAATTGTTGGAATTAGATAAAAGATTGATTGAATATTAACACTATGAACAAACTTTTTTTAATAACCGGGGGGAACATCGGCGACAGAAAAAAAAATCTGGAAACCGCCGCTGCACTTATTAACAGGCGAGTTGGAAAGATTACAAAACTTTCAAAAATTTATGAAACCGACGCTTGGGGAAAAAGAGACCAGCCTTCATTTTATAACCAGGTTCTTGCAATTGAAAGTGAATTTTCAGCAAGAGAAATTCTTACTGCTATTTTAAAAATTGAAGAAGAAATGGGTAGAAAAAGAACAGTGAAAAACGCAGCAAGAATTATTGATATTGATATTTTATTTTTTAATGATGAGATAGTAAACGAACAAAATCTGGTAATTCCTCATCCGGAGATTATTAACAGGAGATTTGTTTTATCACCTTTAAATGAAATTGCACCGCAGGTGATTCATCCTGTTTTTAAAAAAACAATTCATCAATTATTATTACTTTGTAAAGATCAATTGAAAGTAAATCCGGTTACCTGATATTTATACTTCTTAATTCATTTCAATTTCATGTCTCTAATTCAGGTTTCAGTTGTTATTTTTGAAAAGGATTTTAGTAATTTAAATTAGAGAATGAAATATAATTTCATCACGATTGAAGGTAATATTGGCGCCGGTAAAACAACGCTTGCTCATTTATTGAGTAAACATTTTAATGCCCGCCTTATTTTGGAAGAGTTTGCTGAAAATCCTTTTCTACCTAAATTTTATGAGAACAAGCAACAATACGCTTTTCCTTTGGAACTGTTTTTTATGGCGGAACGTTATAAACAATTAAAAGACCTTTTGCGGACAAAGGACCTTTTTCAGAATGTTACTATTTCAGATTATCTTTTTACAAAGTGCCTCTTATTCGCAAAAGTGAATTTGCCAGATCAGGAATTTATGTTGTATCAAAAATTGTTTGATATCATTAACCCACAATTAATACAACCTGATTTACTAATTTACCTTCATGCGCCTATTTCTAAATTGAAGGAAAATATTAAAAAAAGAAACCGGCCTTATGAACTATCGATCAGTTCTGATTACCTGTTTTCTTTACAGGAAACATATACGCAATATATTCGCCAACACCAGATTAAAACTTTATTTATTGACGTTTCCAATGCTGATTTTTTAGGAAATGAAAAACATTTACAAACCGTTTTGGATGCTTTGAATAAGGAATATGAAATTGGGCAAAATTATTTAATGCTGCCCTAATAATTTTTGTACATGCCACTAAAATCTGACCCGTTTGCTTCCGTAAAAGTTATTGAATACCGAAATTTATTGATTGGCCGCTTTGCATTTATTATGGGTTTAAGAATGATGGCAACATTGATTGGCTGGTGGATTTATCTTTTAACGAATGACCCTTTTGCAATTGGATTGGTTGGCTTATCCGAAGTAGTTCCGGCGCTTTCCCTGGCTTTGTATGCCGGCCACGTTATTGACCAGAGTGAGAAACGGAAATTGCTTTTAAAAGGGGTTATTTTTTATTTTCTGGCAGCCATATGCTTAATTTTTGTATCAGGAAAATTTGTTGCCTCGCATCTTGGTAACCATTCAATTGCTATTTGTATTTATTTTATCATCTTTTGTACAGGTATTTTTCGGGCATTTACAGGGCCTGTTTTTAGTGCGATTATCGCCTATATCGTTCCAAGGAATGATCTGCAGAATGCAACAACCTGGAGCCAGGGAACCTGGCTGTCAGCCTCTGTTACAGGGCATGCTACCGGTGGTTTTTTAATTGCAATAATGGGAATAACTGATACTTTAATGGTAGTTAGTTGTTTAATAATTCTGTCTTTTTTCTTTCTGAGAAAATTAAAGCCAAAGCCAGCTTCGGTTGTAAAAGGAGTAACCCGCACCTGGGAGAGTGTAAAAGAAGGGTTGCGGTTTGTTTATAAAACTAAAGAATTATTGTCCTCGTTATCGCTTGATCTTTTTGCGGTTTTATTTGGAGGCGCTGTAGCATTAATTCCGATTTATGCACGGGATATTTTAAAAGTTGGTTCTGAAGGGTTTGGCATTTTAAATGGAGCTTCAGATATGGGTTCCATTTTAATAGTTATCATTCTTACTATTTTTCCAGCCAGGAAAAAGCAGGGGAAAAAATTAATATTTGCCGTAGGTGGTTTTGGAATTTGCATCATCGTTTTCGGAATTTCAAAAATATTTTTATTGTCCTTTGGGGCTTTAATGATTTCAGGAATGCTGGACGGAATAAGCGTCGTAGTAAGAGGAACCATTACTCAATTGAAAACACCTGATTATATGCGTGGAAGGGTCATGAGCGTAAACTCGATGTTTGTAAATTCAAGCAATGAACTGGGCCAATTTGAAAGTGGTGTTACGGCAAAATTATTTGGCACTGTTCCGGCTGTTATTTTTGGTGGAAGCATGACTTTGCTGGTAGTTATTTATACCTGGTTTAAATCGCCTACCTTAAGGAAAATGCAGTATTAACTATTATAAAAGAAATAAAAAGCTATTTCTCTTTTATTTCTTTTATTTTAATTAGGTAAACATGTGCAATATTTAAACTACATATTCGTTTTACCCCTAGTTCTAAAATTCATTTTTTAAACTGAAACCTTTTTGAAAATCACCTGAATTCGAATAAGAATATTATTCGTGGCCCTAACTAAATGAAAAACCTTTTGAAAAATCATCTCTTGATTTTTACATTGCTCCTTTGTTTTGGCACTGCTAAAAGCCAGCAGGTTATACGGCAGGTTTCCTGTTACGATTCTACATTAAAATACCAGGCAGATAGTATTAAAAAAATAATGGTTGAAAAAGGTTTTATCGTGGTGAGAGAGGCAACAATGGAAATGGAAAGCGGTTATGAAATGCCCGTGATAGTACCTCTTACGCAAGGAACATGGTATAATTTTGCTTTCATTGGCGACCACTCATCTAAATTATATGAATTAAGAATGTATGATTACAATGAGAAACAGGTGGTTTATGAAAAACATTATGGAGATGGAATGGAGAGCAATGTTATTGACTTTTCGTATATCCCTCAATTCACTGAATACCATATGATAAAACCTGTGCAGGTAAATAAAAAAAAGAAAGATGATATCTGCGGCTACATTATTATGTTTAAAAAAGTGAAATAATTTTTTACATTTCTTTCAATTTTCTCTTCCCTTCCCAAAATAAAAAAACAGTTTTTTTCTTTGTTTACTGGCGAAGTTTTGATAAAGTATTTTTAAACCAATATCTTTATCAATATCAAAAATAAATTACCGATGCGAATTATTTCTGCAGCTATTATTGGGATCGCTTTTATAATCGGCCTGTTTCTGGTTGGCAAAGCTTATAAATACCGTTCAACAAGCCAGGAAACGATTACTGTTACCGGTTCTGCAGAAAAAGATTTTGTAAGTGATTTGATTGTTTGGAAAGGTACTTATTCAAGAAAATCAATGGATTTAAAAAGTGCATATGCACAATTGAAAAATGATGAAACAATAGTTAAAAATTATCTTTTAGGAAAAGGCGTCCAGGCTAGCGAAATGGTTTTTTCATCCATAAATATTACTAAGGAATTTAATTACCTGACTGATGCAAATGGCCGTTCGCAGGGGCAACAATTTTCGGGATACAACCTTACTCAAACCATAAGAATAGAATCGCCCAATGTTGATAAGATTGATGCAGTTTCAAGGGAAGCTACCGAACTGATACAACAGGGAATTGAATTTAATTCGATGCCTCCTTTATTTTATTATACGCAACTCACCCAGATAAAAATGGACCTGCTGGCGAAAGCGAGCGCCGATGGTAAACAACGCGCTGAAATTATTGCAAAAAACGCGGGTAGTTCATTGAAAAAATTAAATAAGGCCAATCTTGGCGTATTCCAGATTACCGGGAAAAATACTGATGAAGATTACAGCTATGGCGGCACTTTCAATACTTCTAGCAGGGACAAAACCGGTTCGATAACTATCAGGATGGAATTTACAGTTGACTGATTTTGGTTTGAATAGTAAACCAACAAATACGGCTAATTTATATTTTAGGCTAAGCATTTTTAAAGAATATTTTTTAATTCTTTTTTTACCAACCTTAAATTGATAAAAATTGTCAGTACAAATAAAAGAACCGCTGTTACCCATACTCTCCAATCTAAAACGTAAGAAAGTTTTGCGGCTTGCACAAAGGATAATTGCATGAATAATAAATGAAGAATTTGAGTAAGGATTAATGCAATAATAATAATAGATAAATATACGGGTAGCCATGTTTTAGCCACACTATTTGCCAGCCATTTCGGAGAATAGCCTAACGTGAGCAACAGCCGAAGATTGTCTTTGCTTTTAGCGATCATCAATTGCAGGTAAAATGAGAATAACATTAGTGCCAGTACGATTACCAAAATGCCGAATACGCCTAAAGCGCTTACAATATTTTGCAAAATACTTTTTACGCTGCTGAATTTTACTTTGTCTTTATTAAGGTGGTAACCATGTTGATCGAGGTATGAAATTAATGCAGGGTTATTGGCATCTTTCGTTTTAATATAGACCCTGGAAGCGTGGAGGGCAGTGTCTTTCATAAAATGTTGGTTGCTCCAGCTCATAAATGATTTAGGAACCAGCAATGAGTTGATGCGGTCGCTTAAAGCCACAATATTTCCCTTAAAGTTTTGCGTTCCGTAAGGGCCTGAACATTCTAAAATAATATTTACTGAAGAAATAGTTTTTGGGGAAAGTTGTGGTAAACCTTGTGCCGGTGCAAACACGTTGTACATTTCTAAAAAATCAGAAGAGAAAATAATCGGCACTGTTAATTGCCCGGGCTGCCAGGTAAAATTAGAAGGAACTGTATCAATGTAATTGTTGTTGATGCTTTCTAAAAAAAGATCAGTGCTGAAAGGAATAATATCTCCGGCAGTAGCGCGCACTCTGAATTTATTGGAAATCAAGGGAGCTACTCCTTCGATATCAGGTTGAATTTTTAGATTCTCTAAATCTGCATTGGTAAAGCTATTATCCTTTCCCATGTTGTCATTGGTAATGGCTTTAGAAATGGAAATAAAATCGTAGCCACCACTTTTTCTCGGGCTGTTTTCCTGCAACAATTGTTGAATATTTACGAACATTTGCATTGATACCAATAACAGTAAAACGCCGATTCCCAATCCAAAATATCCAAGCCATTTTGAAAAAATATTTTTACCGGAGATAATTAATGGTTCAATATTTTTATAGGACAATGGCATTTAGTAAGAAGGTTTAGATTTGTTTAGAAGGTTTAGATTAGAGGGATGATAGTAAACAAACAAATAATCCGATTTTTTATTTTACATTTTTATAAATAAATGATCTTCTCATCCTTAAAAAAATCAAGAGGTTTAAGGTCTGCGAAAATCATGGCTGCGTTGCGTTTCGCACATTCTTCATAAATAAGGCCCATCGCTTTTTTTCGGTTTTCTTCATCAAGGTGGCTGTAAGGTTCGTCTAATAATAAAAAATCAAACGGCTGCATTAAAGCGCGGATGATGGCGATGCGTTGCTGTTCGCCGTAACTACATTTTTTTAATTCCTGGCTCAGCTTATTTTCGATACCAAGTTTTTTTGCCATTACATCAATTTCTTCCGTCTTATGAAAAGGCTCTAAAATTCTTTTTATCTCAATATTTTCCCGTACTGTTTGGTTTTCAAACAAACGAAGGTCCTGGAAAATAATGCTGATTTTATTTTGACGAAAAGAAGAAAAGTTTTCGGTAGAAAGTTTTTTTATATCTGTGTCATCATAATAGACATTTCCTGAAAAATCTTTTCTTAAACCATATATAAAATGAATTAATGAAGTTTTTCCCGTTCCTGAAGGAGCTACAATGTGAAGGTGTTCGCCTTTATTTATTGTAATGGATTTTTCCCATATTCCTGATTTTTTCCACTTTTCTTTTTCTATATATTCGGGTGTTACTTTTCGGAGTTCGATCCTCATTATTATTTTTTTAGAAAAATATTTTTTATTTTACTGTATCAACAGGTGGAGCAACTAATAATGAATCCAGGCGTAAAGTATTAGTGGATGTATCTGATTTTTCAGACTCATGTATTGTATATAATTGATCTAAATAATTGCTAAGTTGCTTCAGGCTGTTTGTATCCTTATTTATTAAATTGACGTCAGTTTGAAAAGTAAATCCGCCGTCGTTAAATTCACCACCCGTTGAAATAATGTTATTCCAAAAATTCAGGCTTTGATCGATCATTGCCTTTCTGTTGGGTTTTTTATTGGCGACAGAAGAGAATTGGGAAAGCAGTTTATGAATGTCGAAATAAAAAGCAAAAGGATGCCCGGAAAGCTGGTTGCTGAAATCAAAAGTGTTATTACTGCTTCCATTTAAATATTGATTGGCAAATGACGAAGAATTGCTCAAAGCAAATACCTTATCGTTGATTTCGTAATTGATCATTGAATCCTGCCCCATTTCTCCGGTTGTTTTTTTAGCCGCAGCTAATATTTTGTCAAGGCTTGCTTTATCCCCGATGCCGGAAGAAAACAGGTAATGAAAATCCGGGTTTATTTTGTTGGAGTCTTTGCTGATCTGCAAATCTGTGAACGCTATTAACCAATCGCCGTTGGTAGCTTTTGAAAAATCATCAAGATTAAAACCCATCGGCTGTGTGTAAGTATTTATTAATCCATCCACACCGGTTAATTTTATCATTTCTGTAATTCCTTCTGGCTTAAAATTAGCCGCCATAAGCCCGATAATATCAGTAGAGGGAATGTGCTTAATCATATCCATATTGATATTTTTGCCCATGTACTTTTTAACAATATCGGTCAACTCTTTGCTTACGAATAATTTTTGAGAAACATCAATTTTACCTTTTTCAAAATCAATGGTGTAAGTGCTAGCATTACCTTTTAGGAAAGCATCTAATTTCAACATACCCAGCATTCCTAATTCCCCGGAATTATTGATTAAGGCATCGGTATTTTGGTAAACATGTATATCGCCATTTTCTTTTAAAAGAGCAGCAAAATTTTCGTTTGTAGTAAGGGAACTATCAGTTTTTAAAGAGAATAAATTTTTGCACAATGCAGTGAATTCTGTGCTTCTATCTGCCGGAGGCGTACTTTGATTATTGTTGCCATCTTCCGGTTTGCCAAAATGATATTGGCTGTTTCCAGGATTCATAATATAAATAAAGTGGCCGCTGTTCCATCCAACAACATTGTTTTCTTTTAATACAAGCAGGCTTATACCACCATCTTTTGTCACAGTTTTATTTTCTGCAAAATTTTTATTGAACTCTGTAAAATCACTTTCACTTTTTATTTCTCCTTCTGCTGCAAAATATTTGCTCCCGTTATTATCCGCTGTAAAAAATACCAGGCCATCTTCAAAATCAATTCCGCTGGCAGAAGGGTTTTCGAGAATTTTTCTTCTCCATTCACCCAAAGAGGAATCTGAGATAGCTTTTTTATAAATAGCTGTTTGTTGAATTTCTTTCCAGGATAATTTATCTCCCATTGACTTTAGGTTTACCTGGGCTACAAAAATGGCATTCACAGGAATCATTTTTCCCAGTTCATTTTTTTTGCTGCAGGAAGAAAATAAAAATACTGCTACACTTATGAAACTGAGTTTTAAAAGATTTTTCATAAAAATATTTTTAGGTGGCTTATTTTTTATTAAAAGATTTTCGACTAAAATTAAGTTTAATTTTTTAAACTATTTTCTTTAAAATTGAAGCGATAATTTATTAAAATATTTCAACAATTCATTTTGTGGAATTGTTTTTTGTTCGCCGCTTTCCAGGTTTTTTATCACGCAGTTTTTTTCAGCAATTTCTTTTGAACCAATTATTATGATAGACCTGATATTCTTTTTCGCAGCATATTTGAATTGCTTATCCAATTTCGAATTTTCATAAAATAATTCGCAACTAATATTGTTGCTCCTTAATTGTTGCATTAGCTGGAACGCATTTTTGCTTTCTTCATAACCCAGGTTAAAAAATAAAATTTCGGTTGGCTGGTATATATTTTCGGGGAAAAGATTTAGTTCTTCCATTACATCATAAATCCTGTCTAAACCAAAGCTGATGCCAACGCCTGGCATATCCGGAACTCCAAATAAACCGGTAAGGTTGTCATAACGGCCGCCACCGCCAATACTTCCCATTTTTACTTTTTTTGCTTTTACTTCATAAATAGTTCCGGTATAATAATTAAGGCCGCGGGCTAAAGTAAAATCAACGTTAATTGTTTGTTTACTGTCTTCGTTTAAAGAATTGCCGAGGTAACCAAGAATAAATGTAAGTTCTTCAATACCTTTTTTTCCTGCTTCTGACTTTCCAACTATTTCTTCGGCCTGTTCTAATTTTTCAGAATTGGAACCTTTAATATTGGTATATTTTTCAATTAAAGAAATATTTTTTTCTGAAAAACCGGAAATTGCAAGCTCGTCTTTTACTTTTTCGATTCCAATTTTATCAAACTTATCTATTGCAATAGTTAACGCATTCATATTTTCAACCGAGCCTGTAATTTCGGCAAGGGAGTAAAGAATTTTTCTGTTATTTATATTTATATCAGTTTCTATTTTTAATTTTTTAAAAACATCGGTATAGATTTCCACAAGTTCTGCATCGCTTATTAAAGAAAATGTTCCCGCAATATCTGCATCACATTGCAGAAACTCCCGGTAGCGGCCTTTCTGTGGCCTGTCTGCACGCCAAACTGGTTGAATCTGGTACCGCTTAAACGGCATTGTTAATTGGCCTGAATTCATCGCCATGTACCTTGCAAAAGGGATCGTAAGGTCATAACGCAAAGCCCTTTCTGTAATGTCCTTATTATTTTTCCCCGAAAGAATTTGTTCAAAATTCAATAATGCATTTTCTTTTTTTGCCGGATTATCAAGCCCGTTGTTTAAGATTTTAAAAATTAGTTTATCACCTTCATCCCCATATTTTCCCATGAGCGTTTCCAGGTTTTCGATAGTAGGTGTTTCCAAAGGTTCAAAACCGTATAATTCAAAAATATTTTTTATAATTTCGATAATATATATTCTTCTTCGAAGTGTGCCGGCAGCAAAATCCCTTGTACCCTGCGGTAATGATGGCTTCATAATTTTTTCCTTCAATCTTTATTATTTTTTGGCAAAACTATTATTTAATTATTGGAATGTTTATTGTTTGAGTTTTTAGAGTTGAGAGAAGATTTAAACTTGAACCACATGCGTGGTATGGAAAATTAGAAATAGTGCATCTTTATCAAAAAAGGTGTAATGTAATTAACAGTTTTGTAAGAGCTTTATTTTTAGCAATAGCGTCTTCTAATTATTAGAAATTAAACCGCGATTGAAAGAAATGAGTCGTAGTAAATAGTAATTTGTGGGAATTTCTCTATTTTATTTTATCTTGCCAATCGTCTTAAATAAATAACATGAGCCTGGAGGAATTTGAAAATACAACAGATAGAAAAACCAAAAGGTATATTATCATGAGAAGTATAACGGATTTGGGAATGGGCTTCATATATTTAGCTGTTGGTATTGTTGTTTTATTTGCGAAACAATTTCATTTTAATAATGAATTTACAGTAGGTATCCTAGCCAAAATCTTTGCTGTGATGGTGATTATTTATGGCTCCTGGAGAGTCTATAGGGGAATTAAAAAAAATTATATAAGATAATGATGTGGGAAAATGAAATAGGAAAATCTGAAAGCGCATCTTTTATGCTCGCTTTGTTGCTTATTTTTTTTACGAGTTGCCATCAAAATGTAAGAACTGATACTGATACTGTAAATAGTGGAACTATTCATATTAGCGTAGATGAAAGTTTTAAACCAGTTATTGATTCACAAATCCAGGTTTTTGAGGCCTTGCATCCTAAAGCAAAAATTATTGCAGAATACAAACCTGAGGCTGAATGTTTCAAAGACCTTATAAAAGACAGTACGCGGATGATCATTGTAACCCGCGGATTATCACCACAGGAGGAAAAATTTTATAAAGATAGTTTAAGCTATTCCCCAACCTGGTCAAGGGTTGCCTTTGACGCGATTGCTGTAATTGAAAACAGGGATTCTCCTGACTCTCTTTTTACAATGAATGAAATCAGAAGTATTTTAGATGGAAGTTCCGGCGGTAAACTTTTGGCTGTTTTTGATGGGTTAAAAGAAACCAGCACCATTCGTTTTGCAATTGATTCGATACTAAAAGGTAAGCCTTTGGACCCTAAAAGAGTTTTTGCAGAAGATAACAGCCAGGGAGTAATTGATTATGTTTCCACTCATACAGGTGCTTTAGGTTTTGTAGGCGTAAGTTGGATTGGCAACCCCGAAGACAGTACGCAATTGTCTTTTCTTACAAAAGTTAGGATAGCTTCTATTCAATGCAGTTGCCCTGAAAATTCTTATATAAAACCTTACCAGGCCAATATTATTTTACACCGTTATCCTATGATTCGTGGCTTATATTACATTATTAAAGAAAACTATGACGGGCTTGGAAGTGGGTTCGCTACTTTTTTAGAGTATGAACGGGGGCAGTTAATTTTCAGCCGTGCATATCTTGCACCAGCAAAAATGGATTTTAACATCCGCAAAGCAAACAATGAATAACTTTAAATTTCAGAACCAGTAATTTATAAAAAGTAAAAATTGAAAAAATGAAAAAAATCGGACTTGTTGCATGTTTAATTTTAACGGGGAATATTTTGTTTGCCCAAAGCATCAAAGATGGAAGGCAGTTTTTAACCCGAGAGCGCTATCAAAGTGCCGAAGGCGTCTTTCAGCAATTATTAGCCAAAGACCCTAATAACACGGAAGCGGCATATTGGCTGGGACAGGTTTATCTTGATAATGACCGTTTCTATATTGATACGGCTGCTGCAAAAGCATTGTATCAGAAAACATTACAGGCTAATCCAAACAATGCATTGATTATGGTAGGAATGGGTGAAATTAACCTTATGGAAGGGAATAAAGACGCAGCAAGGAATCAGTTTGAGGCAGCCATTAACAGTACCAAAAAAAGAGACCTTGCGGATATTCTTTACGCAGTGGGAAGGGCCAACATCGAACCGAACAAGGGAGGAGATATCATGTATGGAATTCAAAAACTGCAGCAGGCTACTGACAAAGACAAAAAAAATGCTGATTTATATAATGAAATAGGACTTGGGTATTGGAAACTTCACGATGGTGGCAATGCAACTTCTAATTTCCAAACCGCTTTATCGATAGACCCGGCTGACGCGATGGCGAGTTTTTATATAGGAAGGATATTTGAAACACAGGGTTATGGGCAGGAACCAATTTATATGAGGTATTACCAGGATGCAATGAGGGAAGACCCTGCCTATGCTCCGGTTTATTATTGGCTTTATACTTATTACTATAATAGAGATGTAAATAAAGCTGCAGAGTATTTAAATAAATATATTGCCAACGCAGATAATGACTCCAAAAACTGTTATGCTAAAGCCGCGTTGTTATTTGTGTCAAAAAAATACCAGGAAACTATTACACAGGCTGACGAATGCATTGATTCCGCAGGTGGAAAATCTGATGCAAACTTATATGGGTTAAAAGGCTATGCCTATAATGAAATGGGTGATTCCATAAAAGCAAAAGCTTCATTTGATAAATTCTTTTCAGTAGTTGACCCTGCTAAAATAGGGCCAGGCGATTATGCGACTTACGGGCAAATTTTATTAAAAATTCCTGGAGATGAAGCCCAGGCAGAATCTTACATTGATAAGGCTGTAAAACTTGATACTGTTCCCGCCAATAAAATCAAATTCGTGACCGACGTTGCCAAGAGCCTTGCAGCTGATAAAAAATATGCACAAGCCGGTAAATGGTATGGGAAGGTGTTGACAATAGATTCATCATACGGTAAAACTGATTTGTTTTATGCCGGATACAATGACCTGCTTGGAGGAAATTATGTTACTGCCGATTCGGTTTTTAAATTGTATCAGCAAAAATATCCTGAAGATGCTTACGGATGGTATTTAGGGGGGCATGCAGTAGAAGGAATTGATACCGCACAAACAGGAAAGGCAAAACCATTGTATCAAAAAGTGATTGAAATTGGAGATACAACACAAGACAAAGCAAGTATAAAGGATAAATTAGTTCCATCTTACAGGTATATGGTAGCCTATTATTATAATATTCAGCACCAAACTGATTCTGCAATAATTTATAATAATAAGATATTGGAATTAGACCCAACAGATGCTACTGCTTTAAAAACAAAAGATGCATTAGAACAAGTACTAAGGCAACAAAAAGATGCTGCAAATAAACAAAAAAGCGCAGCCGACAAACCAGCTTCTAAAAAATAAAATGCTTTTTTAAAAAAAATAATTGACTCATAAAAAACTCCTGCATTGTGGGAGTTTTTTATTTTAAATATAAAATTAAAACCTGCCATAAAATTTTATAAAAAAAGGAAGGATAATATTTGCTGACTCATTTCATTTATGGATAATTCATATCGCTGTCTTATTTTTGCATAATTAAAATTCCAATTTTGATAGATATTTTCTTACAGGTCCAAACAGTAAATAGCACTTCTAATTATTTACCGATTGGCATTCAACTTATTTTTGCCGCATTATTATTGTCTTTAATGATATACGGCACCAATGTTTTAGGGCCTAATAGAAAAACCGCAGATAAGCTTGCCAATTTTGAGGGAGGAATAGAAATACAGGGAAATGCGAGAAAGCCCATAGCCGTTAAATATTTCCTTGTGGCTATTTTATTTGTCTTATTCGATGTAGAAGTCATATTCTTTTATCCATACGCGGTTAATTTTCGCCAATTAGGCTGGAGTGGTTTTGGAGCAATATGCATGTTTGTTGGTTTTTTTCTTATAGGTTTTTACTATATTATTAAAAAAGGCGGCTTAAATTGGGAAGATGAAAGTTAATTTGAAAATTGAGAAAATTAAGAATGAAAAGTGTGGTTTAAAAATTAAAAATTAAAGAAATGGCACGTCCGGTTCAATATAATATTACTAATAAACCCTTGGAAAAACCAATATCGATCGTTTCGGCACCGGAAGGTTATGAAGGCCAGGGTTACTTTTCCTCCAGGCTTAGTGATGTTGTTGCTTTAGCAAGAAAAAATTCTATATGGCCTTTGCCATTCGCAACGAGTTGTTGTGGTATTGAATTTATGGCTTTGATGGCTTCTCACTACGACCTTGCACGTTTTGGATCTGAAAGAGTAAGTTTTACGCCCCGCCAATGTGACCTTTTAATGGTAATAGGAACCATCGCAAAGAAGATGGCTCCCGTAGTAAAACAGGTTTACCTGCAGATGGCTGAGCCCCGCTGGGTGTTAGCGATGGGAGCTTGCGCCAGCAGTGGAGGAATATTTGATACTTATTCTGTTTTGCAGGGAATTGACCAGGTAATTCCGGTAGATGTTTATGTTCCGGGTTGCCCACCGCGGCCCGAAGCTGTGATCGATGGATTTTTACGTGTGCAGGAATTAGTAGGGCACGAAGACCTTAGAAGGCGGCATTCTGATCAATATAAAGAATTGATGGAAACGTACGGAATTCAATAAATGATTTCTGAAAATTAGTTTTCGGATATTAAAATTTTAATGTTTTCAAATTAATGTATGGCTTTAACGAACGAAATAATCAGGCAGAAATTAATTGAAAAATTTGGTGAATCCTTAAGTGGATGGGAAGAGCCTTATGGCATACTTTCCTTTACATCAGATAAAAACCTGAACCTGAAAATTTTGCAGTTCTTGTATGATGAACCAACCTTGGAATTTCAGTTTCTTACAGACCTTTGTGCTGTTCATTATCCTGATAATAAAGGAAAAGAATTGGCTGTCGTTTATCATTTACATAATTTAAAAGAGAATATAAGGCTTCGGTATAAAATTTTTACCGGGATTGAAAATCCTGATGTTTTCAGCGCCACAGCTTTATTTTCAGCAGCCAATTGGATGGAAAGGGAAACTTATGATTTTTATGGAGTAAATTTTGTTGGCCATCCTAACTTAAAAAGGATTTTGAATGTGGATGAAATGGAATACTTTCCTCTGCGAAAAGAATTTCCACTGGAAGATCAGAAAAGGACAGACAAGGATGATGAAATGTTTGGAAGGGATGATCGTATTCCTGCTTTTGTTTGATATAAGTAATAGTATTCTGCCAGGCAGTAAACAAACAAATAGTGAAGAAAATCATTTTGCAAATGAGGCCAGGAACAGGCCTGTGTATATTAAATTTGAGACAGGAATTTGTCGACAGAAATAATATTAAATCAAACCAAAAGAAAGCTCATTTTAAAAAAAGCCAGGAGCTAAAAAATTAAAAGAATAATGAGTGAACATGTAGCTTTGCCGGAAGGAAACGTGGAGAAACAAACTACTACCATAAACCTTGGGCCGACACATCCGGCAACTCATGGTGTGTTTCAAAATATAATAGAACTGGACGGTGAAACAATAGTAAGCGCTGAACAAACAGTGGGTTATATCCACCGCGCTTTTGAAAAAATAGCTGAACACAGGACTCCCTACCAAATCACTACTTTGACTGACAGGCTAAATTATTGTTCAGCTCCCCTTAATAACATGGGCTGGCATATCGCCTGCGAAAAATTATTGGGCATAAAAACCCCTAAACGCGTAGATTATTTGCGGATTATTATTATGGAACTTTCGCGCATATCGGACCATCTGATATGTAATTCTATCGTTGGAGTTGATTCAGGTGCGTTTTCCGGATTTTTATATGTGATGCAATACCGCGAACTCATTTATGAAATTTATGAAGAAATATGTGGCTCCCGCCTTACGACCAACATGGGAAGAATAGGAGGGTTCGAAAGAAATTTTACACCCCAGGCATTTGAAAAACTGGAAAGGTTTATAAAAGAATGGCCGCCGGTTTTAAAAGAGTTTAATGAACTTTTTATCCGTAACAGGATTTTTATCGATCGTACAAAGGGCGTAGGCCCAATTTCCGCAGAAAGAGCATTGAATTATGGTTTTACAGGCCCGAATTTGAGAGCTGCAGGAGTAGATTATGATGTTAGGATACACACGCCTTATAGCAGCTATGAAGATTTTGATTTTACGATTCCTGTTGGAACAACGGGAGACTGTTATGACAGGTTTTTAGTGCGCGACCAGGAAATGTGGCAAAGCCTTGAATTAATAAAACAGGCTTACCAGAAGGTTCAGGAATTTAAAGGGGCCGACGCAGAGGTTTTTCACGCGGATGCGCCGGAATATTATTTGCCGGATAAGAAGGATGTATACACGAAAATGGAATCACTGATTTATCATTTTAAAATAATAATGGGCGAAACCAAGATACCTGTTGGCGAAATTTATTCATCGATTGAAGCAGCTAATGGTGAATTAGGATTTTATTTAATTACCGATGGAGGAAGGTCTCCATACCGCCTTCATTTCAGGAGGCCTTGTTTTATTTATTACCAGGCTTATTCTGAATTGACAAAGGGCCAGTTATTGAGTGATGCTATTATTACAATGAGTAGCTTGAATTTGATTGCCGGTGAGTTGGATGCCTGATTTTTTAAGGAAAATTATAAGCAAAGAACGATGGAAAGAAAAATAAAAGCAGTTGTAAAAAAGTAACCTTTGCTGAAGCCGAGGAATCAGACGATGATTATTTGAAAAGCTTAAAAAAAGAAATTGGAAAAACAAATGAGTGTGCAATTTTCACAACAACAACTGGACAAAGTAAATGAGCTGAAAAGCCATTATCCGGAAGGCAAACATAAAAGCGCTTTAATCGAAGTATTACATATTGCCCAGGAAGAGTTTGGGTGGTTAGATGTAAATACCATGGATTACGTCGCTTCTTTGTTAGGCCTGCAGCCTATCGAGGTATATGAAGTGGCTTCATTTTATTCGATGTTTCATTTGAAACCTGTTGGCAACTACGTTTTTGAAGTTTGCCAGACTGGCCCTTGTATGTTGAAGGGTAGCGACCAGATAATTGATTACATTAAGAAGAAATTAGACATTAGAATTGGCGAGACAACAAAGGATGGAATGTTCACATTAAAAACGGTTGAATGCCTTGGTGCATGTGGATACGCGCCGATGATGCAACTTGGTAAATTTTATAAAGAACATCTTACTCCCGAAAGAGTTGATCAGATAATTGAGGAATGCAGGGCTAATAGTGCAAGAAATAATTAGCAGTAAACAGGCAAATAAAGGTGATTTTTATTTAGGCAGTTATTTAAACTTTGGTGGAAAATGAAAAAATTATTATTAGATAAAATAAATATTCCGGGCATAAAGGGTTTTGATGTTTACCGCAAAGAAGGCGGCTATCAAAGTGTGGAAAAAGCTTTGAAAATGCAAACT
>Ga0134126_10003044_pt1 | contig 21015 bp, 19 predicted proteins | sample KB31752_FD_96881 | JGI IMG/M metagenome (GOLD analysis project Ga0134126, IMG submission 96881) | Terrestrial soil microbial communities with excess Nitrogen fertilizer from Kellogg Biological Station, Michigan, USA - KB3-175-2 | ecosystem: Environmental > Terrestrial > Soil > Unclassified ... | reverse complement strand
TTAGATAGTCAGCGTACGCCTGCGCCACCCGCTCGAGATTGGCGAACGTGTACTCGCGCGCGATTACTGCGCGCCAACCGTCCGTGCCAAATTTGATCTTTGCGAGGTCGCTCATCGGGAACTTGTGATTTGCTGGGACCGCGGGCGCCCCCGCCCGCAAATGAGCGCGAAGCGCGAAAGTTGAATGAAGGCTTCTTTCAAAAGGCTACGCGCCTTCGGCGCGTTTGCGGGCGGGGGCGCCCGCGGTCCCAGCAAATCACTTGACGCTGGCTGCTCATGCTCACAGTTTGCGGCAGTGTTACAATCCGCGTTCAGTCATGGACAGCGCACAACTACCCACAATCAACACGACTCGCCTTTCTCTGCGTTGGATTCGCGCCGAGGACGTTGACGATTTTTACGCCGTTTACTCGAACCCCGAAGTCATGCGCTATTGGAGTACGCCACCCCTCGCCAACAAAGACGCCGCCGTGAAGTCAATCGACGAAATCCAAAACGGCATTGAGCGTGACGATATATTGAAGTGGGGCATTGCCTTGCGCGCAAACGATAAGTTGATCGGTAGTGTCACCTTGTTTCACATTGACCTCACGCACCGCCGCGCTGAAATCGGCTATGCGCAGGGGCGCGCATATTGGGGACAGGGTTACATGCAGGAAGCGCTCAAGGCGGTCCTCAACCATGCCTTCGAAATCCTCAAGCTTCATCGCATTGAAGCCGATGTGGATCCACGCAATGCTGCCTCAGTGCGAACATTGGAGCGCCTCGGCTTTCAGCGAGAAGGATATCTGCGCGAGCGCTGGCAAGTTAACGGCGAAATCCAGGATGCGTTCTATTACGGCTTGCTTCGACCTGACTGGGATAGACACAACTCGAACTCAGCATCGTTGTAATAACCATCAACTCGCAATCACTTTCACCTGTACGGTTTCGAACTCGACCGTTCGCGATCGCGCCTGCGAATCGTTATCAATCTTGCAGTTTTCCAGAAGGTTTGTATCCCATGTGCTGAACTGAGATCCCGGTACAGTCATTGCCATAGCCAATAGAAAGACCCGGCGGTGGTTCTAAATCAGTACAACTCAAATTTTCGAGGGGAGAAATATCATGGGATTGTTTGACAAGATGTTCGGCGGCGGCGCGTCTGAAGCTGAACAGCAACAAGGGGCTCAACAACGCTTCAACGAGCTGAAGGCGAAGTACCAATCAGTACTGAACACGGCTGACCAGCAGCATATTCAGTTTCAAAACCTCCACGTCCAGGACAACAAGCTCTACATTAAAGGTATTGCGCCGTCTGAGGATGCTAAGAACAAGTTTTGGGATCAGATCAAACTGGTGAACCCAAACGGCGACGATGTGACGGCTGAGATTAACGTAGACTCAAGTCGGGCCATGGGTGCAACGGCCGGTGGCAGCGCGGCGCCGGGTGGTCAGACTTACGAAATCAAATCAGGCGATACGCTTTCGAAGATCAGCAAGCAGTTTTACGGTAACGCGAATGAGTACATGCGGATCTTCTACGCGAATCGGGACAAGCTGAGCGATCCTGACAAGATTCAGGCCGGACAAAAACTGGTGATTCCGCCAGATGATAAAGCCTAGGAGAGTTTTGCAGTGCGCCGACCTGTCGGCGCTTTGGTCCCTGGCGACCTGTCGCCAACACGTCGCGACAGGTCGCGACGGACCAAAGCGGTGACGGGTCACCGCACTCCAAAATATTGACTTAGCGAGGTTGTCGGGTCTATTGTCCGGTCACACTTTCGTCGTTTGAATTCAGTCTGCCCCACGTGGAGTATTTTATGAAAAAACACTTCCGTTACCTTACGTTTCTCTGTGTCCTTTCGATTATGGTTTTAGGCTCAGGATTTTCGATGAGCTCTCGCGCGACACCGGTGGATCGCGTTATTGATCCTGCCTGTTTGACGGCCTGTCAGCAGGAGCATTCTGCGTGCTTCATAGCAGCAGGTGGCAGGAATAGCGACGAGAACCATTGCCTCGCCGAGTATCGACAATGCGTTGCGCATTGCGGCAAGCATTAACTGGCTCCTTACGTCGTATTCCTCGTCAAGGCAAAGCCGGAGCAACAAACTACTCTTCCATCGCGTCACTCGTTCGAACTCCCGCGAGACGGTTAACTTTGTCTTGTCGTGGATCAGTAGTGCACTTACCGTCCCCACAATAAAGCTTTATATTAGAACCGGCTTTGCACAAATTCGCGCTCTTGATGAGCTCCTGGCGGTTTATTTCGCGCCGACTCCATAACGACTATGCCTGACCTGCTCGTAAACCTTCTTAGATTGCCAAAGCTGGAACCGGCCTTGCATGAGATGTCTGATGCCGGAATCGTCATACGCCGCGCGCAACCTTTCGAGATCACGTTGGTTCGTTTGTTCATCGAAAAGGATTTTTCCGTCGCCTGGGCCGATGAGGTGTCGGTAGGATTTGCAAGTAAGCCAGTCTCTGTCTTTATCGCAACGCTGGAGAAAGAAATTGTCGGGTTCGCCGCCTACGAGTGCACCCGCCGCAGTTTCTTTGGGCCAACCGGCGTCATTGAGAACGCGCGAGGTAAGGGCGTCGGCAAGGCGCTGCTGCTGGCCTGTCTCTGGGGGCTACGCGAGCTGGGATACGTCTATGGAATCATCGGGCGAGCCGGACCGATTGAGTTTTATGAGAAGACGATTGGCGCAGTGGTGATTCCTGATAGCGATCCAGGGATTTATGTGGACCTGTTGAAGTGATCGAAAAGCCGGTACGACGCAAGCTCATGAAGACTACACGAGATTTTCCGTTAAGAGGGGCCATATCGGAAGCAGCACAGCTGGCTCCCGGACCCAAGGGCAATCTTATTCTCGGTGTAATGCCCGAATTCAATCGCGACTCACTCGCCTTCATCGAACAGGCGCGCGATTACGGGGATGTAGTCCGCATGCGATTTTTCTACCTCACGGTCCACTTTCTCTACAACCCTGATCATATCGAATACGTTTTATCAACCAACCCCAAAAACTTTATCAAGTCACGCTCTCTTCGTACTCCGTTTTTCCGGCGACTGGTCGGCAACGGACTCTTAACCAGTGAGGGAGAAGAATGGAAACGTCAGCGTCGTCTGGCGCAGCCGGCGTTTCATCGACAGCGCATCAGCGGCTACGGTGACGTAATGGTTGAATATGCCGACCGCATGATCGCAGGCTGGAAGCCGGGCGAAGTCCGCGATGTTCACCGAGACATGATGAGGCTGACTTTGGAGATTGTGGTTAAGACACTTTTCAACGCCGATATTTCCGGCGAGGCCGATAAGGTTGGACGCGTGCTCTCGCAAATGGTGAAGCCATTTGCTTCACAAGCGACGCTGAAATGGATCCTCGACAATCGATTGCCCACGCCAACTAACCGCCGCTTTAATGCCGACGCCCGGGAAATCGACAACATCGTCTTCCGCTTGATCGCTGAACGTCGTTCGAGTGGTGCCGATCAGGGTGATCTTCTTTCCATGCTCCTTGCTGCTCAGGATGAAGACGGTAGCCAGATGACGGACCGGCAGCTTCGAGATGAAGTGATGACGCTCTTCCTCGCCGGGCATGAGACTACTGCTTTAACGCTATCATGGGCCTGGTATCTGCTCGCGCAGAATCCCGAAGTGGAAAAGAACTTTCATGCGGAACTCGGTGAAGTGTTACAGGGAAGACTGCCTACAGTTGCCGACATGCCGCGTCTGAAATATACGGAGAAGATCGCGAAAGAGTCGATGCGACTCTATCCCCCGGCGTATGGCGTTGGACGCGAAGCAATTCAGGAGTTCGAGCTCGGCGGCTATCGAATTCCTGCCAAAGCCCAACTGTTCATGTTTCAGTGGGCTACGCAGCGAGACCCTCGTTACTTTTCCGAGCCCAACCGGTTTTACCCGGAACGCTGGACGGAAGAATTCACCAACAGCTTACCAAAATATGCTTACTTCCCTTTTGGCGGCGGCCCGCGTGCTTGTATCGGCAATTACTTCGCGATGATGGAAGTCGTGCTTTTGCTGGCGACGATAGGTCAACGATTTCGCTTCGAGCTACTGCCGGAACATCAGGTGAGCTTGATGCCGGCCATGTCGCTGCGGCCGGCTGACGGCATTCAAGTGCGTGTAGATCGACGTCAATAGACCATGAAATAAGTGACCGCGATGAAGATAGATTCCTCCACGAAATCTGCATCTACGGCGCGACGCACTCGGCTGGTTAATATCTGTGAGTCGCTGCCCGAGGTAAGCGTAGAAGTTGCCGGCGAATCACACCTCGCGTTTCGGATTCGCAAGCGAATATTTGCCTACTACCTTTTTGATCATCATGGCGACGGCATCATCGCGTTCACCTGCAAGTCAAGCATGAGCGAACAGCGTCGCCTGGTAAAAGACGATCCGATTACGTTTTTTGTGCCGGCTTATCTTGGATCAAAAGGGTGGATTGCGATTCGACTGGATCTGGACGAAGTGGACTGGGATACGGTGACTGACCTTGCGCGGCGGGCCTACCAGGAACTCGCGCCCAGGAAGCTAGCGGCGCTGGTAGATTAGCTTAGCTCAGAATTGTTCAGCCGCGGATTCACGCGAATGAACGCGGATCGGAAAGAAACCAGAAACAAGTCGCAAACCATATCCTAAATGCTTTTCAGATTCGCGTAATCCGCGTTTATCCGCGGCTAGTCTTTCTTTTCAAATCCTTCCATCACACCGGCGATGCGCGTCCACTCGTCGAACGTCAAGGTCTCCGCCCGCCGCTGCAAATCAACTTCAGCCTGACAAAGTACAATGCTGGCGCCGCCGTGACTCTTCACGATCTCTTGTAACGGACTGGGCGCATTTCGCAAGTTGTTGAGCATCGTCTTGCGCCGTTGCGCAAATCCCGCACTAACAACCTGCCAGAAAAGTTTTTCATCTGGCATTCCTGCGAGATCCGACCGGAAGGTCAACCTGATAACGCTGCTCCAGACTTTCGGTGCCGGACGAAACGAACCAGGCGCAACGTCAAAAAGATTTTCCACTTCGCAATAGGCTTGTACAAACACCGAGAGGTAACCACGTTCGCTGGTTCCCGGCGGTGCCGTTATCCGATCCACTACTTCTCTCTGCAACATCACAACCAACTCCGTCAGACACTGACGCTGCTCGATCAGTCGCTGCAGAATCGCGGTGGCCACGTTATAAGGAAGATTGGCGACCACTCGGGCCTGAGTCGCTGGACGTATAGCGTCGCAGAAGTTGGCCACCAGGGCATCATTCTGGATCAGATTGAAGTTCGGATGGCCATTAAACTTGTCGCTTAATAGTGGAATCAGATTTTGATCAAACTCAATCGCCACCAGCGAGCCGGCGCGCTCTAACAACGGCGCGGTGAGCGCGCCCTTTCCGGGACCAATCTCGATAATCGTTTCGTCCGCTCTCGGATCAATGGCTTCAACTATGCGATTAATGATTCGTGGATCGGTGAGAAAGTTTTGGCCAAAACGTTTCGAAGGATGGAAATTGGCAGCGGCAGGCGTTGATGTGTCTGGACGGGGGGAGGGCTTAGAGCGACGTGAAGAACCTATTTCAGAGTCTCCGCGCCGCCATGTCTCCTCTTCCCTCTTCTTCATCCCTCATCCTTCCGCCTTCATCCTTTCGTGCGCGGGTAGCCGGTGAATTCAACGTCCTGGCCTCGCTGCGTCACCTTAACGTCCTGCAGCTCGATGCCCTCCGCCAGTTTCTCAACACCTCGGCCACCAATTGCCGTAGGGGCGTCAAGGCCACCGATTATTTTCGGGGCTATGAAGAACGAAACCTTGTCGACCAACCCGGCGTCCAGAAACTTGCCCGCCACATTCGCTCCACCTTCAACCAGCAAACTTTGAATCTCGCGTTTCCCCAGCTCGTCCAAAACTGCACCGAGGTCCCGCCCGTTCGCAGCGTCACGGATAACCTCGACACCGCGCGGCATTGCGTCAGTCGTCGTTGCCGGAACGGAGCTGCCGGCGAAAATAAGCACTGGCGATTCGCCTGCGGACTGAACAAGCTTTGACTCCACAGAAGTCTCAAGCTTCTCGTCCAGCACCACTCGAACCAAAGGCCTTCTTCTATCCTTTTGCGAACGATCGGTCAGTAGAGGATCATCCGCGCGGGCCGTGCCGGCGCCGATCAATATTGCGTCATACTCATGCCGCAATTCATGAACCTGGGCTCTCGACTCTACTCCGGTAATCCAGCGCGAGTCGCCAGTTCGGGTGGCAATTTTTCCATCCAAAGAAGACGCGAGTTTCAAATGAACGAACGGACGTCCCGTGTGCATGAAGTGCAAGTATTTTTCGTTCAGCCGCTCTGCTTCGCGGCTCAGCAAACCAACCGAAACTTCCAACCCGGCGGATCGTAAATGTGCGAAGCCCTTTCCCGAGACTTTCGGATTTGGGTCCTCAATCGGAGCAATCACGCGAGCAATGCCCGCTTTAATCAGAGCATCGGTGCAGGGCGCTGTTCGACCGTGGTGCGCATGTGGTTCCAGCGAGACGTAGGCGATCGCGCCCTTAGCGCGCTGACCTGCCTGCTCGAGGGCATAGGTTTCCGCATGCTTGACTTGCTCGTAAACGTAAAAGCCTTCTCCGACAACCTGGCCGTCGGGCGTTGCGATGACGCACCCGACCAACGGGCCGGGACTCACCAAAGCTTGTCCTTGATTAGCCAGGTGGAGTGCGCGCCGCATCATTTCCGAGTCAAACTCAGTCGACGTTGCGCTCATTAAGCGTGAAGCTTCAAACGACAATGCTGTTTCTTCTCCGCCGTCTCTATGTTCTCAGTTTCAACTTCATCACTCGAACAAACCGTTCACGTATAGTTCCGGATCGAACACGACGAGATCGTCAACCTTCTCTCCAATTCCCGCATAACGAATTGGCAAGCCTAGTTCGTTCGCAATAGCAACGGCGATTCCGCCCTTCGCGGTACCATCAAGCTTGGTCAACACGATACCGGTCACGCCAGCAACCTTGAGAAACTGGCGCGCTTGCTCAAGGCCATTTTGGCCAGTAACGGCATCCACAACGAGTAATGTTTCGTGTGGTGCGCCTTCCACTTCGCGACTTGCAACACGTTTCATCTTCTCAAGCTCGGCCATCAAATTGGATTTGTTGTGCAACCGACCAGCCGTGTCTACGATCAACACATCCGAACCGCGGGCTTTTGAAGCTTTGAGAGCATCGAACAATACCGCGGCCGGATCAGTTCCCTGCTTCTGCTGAATCAAGGGAACCCCGGTGCGCTCGGCCCAAATGGCTAACTGATCTGAAGCAGCGGCCCTAAAAGTGTCGGCGGCGCAAATCAAGACATCATTCCCCTCGGCTTTGATCCGCTGTGCCAATTTACCGATGGTCGTCGTCTTCCCCACTCCGTTTACACCAACGATCATCATCACGTAAGGGGACACGTTAGCAGCAACACTAGTCTCCGAAGCAACGCCTTGCCGCTCCGACTGCCGCAGAATTTTTAGTAACTCGTTTTTGATTGCAGCTTTGAGTGCATCGAGATCGTTGATCTGTTTCCGTGCTACGCCGCGCCGCACAGTTTCCAAAATATGTTGGGTTGTAGCCACGCCGATGTCGGCCGCGATCAAAGCTTCTTCAAGTTCATCCAGGAGCTTCTCGTCAATCTGCTTGAGACCCTGGAAAACCGTATCAAGCCGTCCAGCCAGCGATTCCCGCGTAGCGGAAACAGCGCGACGAAAACGTGCCGAGAATTCCTGCTCCAGCGCCGCTTCCTGCGCCTGCAGTTCTTCCATCGACAGATTCAGGCCAAGTACAGAGGTTGCAAAAGCCGAACGAGAAGGCGCCGCGACAACCGGTTTCGCCGGACGAACTTCCGGTCTGGGAACGTCAACTTCGCGCGCTTTAACCTCTGCCCGCCGTTCAATAATTGGAGGTGCGGCCGGTTCAGCCGGAATTGGTGTCGGCCCGGCGCCGGTTGGAACCGGTTCAACCGGCACGTTCGCAATAGGCGGCGGAATAGCTGCGGCCTTGCCGTCTTTAGCGAGGGATTCACCTGAGTCGCTGCCGTTGGTCTGCGCAGGCTCGACTGCCGTGGTACCAGTTTTCTCGGGAAGCCGCTCGTTTAGTTTGAGCGAAACAAATTGATCGCTGCTCTTACGTTTCCAGAAAAGCCCCATAGAATTGATCCATCAAGTATTAGTACTGAAACGGAAATGCTGATTATATGCGCAACAGCCGCGTCCTAACAAAAAGGACGCGGCTGCTGCGACTCACAATTCTTTCAGTTGACTTCAGTTTAAGTGGTTAAGGTACTGAGAAACCGACTCGCGTTCGCCAGCCTCCACGGATGGCGCCTGCGTTTTTGCTCCAGGGGCGGTGCGGCTCTTGAGTTTCACTGAACCAGGACGGATTTGTCCGTCCTGGCAGGCCGCTACAAAAGCCTCAACGACAGTCGAGTCATAGCGAGTATCAACCAGACTCTGTATCCGCTCCACGGCGTCTTCGAACTTCATTGCCTGCTGATACGGGCGATCAGTCGTCATGGCATCGAAGGTGTCGGCGACAGCAACCACTTTAGCCATCAGGGGGATTTCATCGCCCTTTAAGCCCTGTGGGTATCCCAGGCCATTAACCATCTCGTGGTGCATGTACATACCGGGCAAGAATTCTTTCATTGCCCGTATCTGTGACATGATCTTATAGCCCTTCTGCGGGTGCTGTTTCATGATCTCAAATTCGTCGTCGGTCAAGGCAGAGGGTTTCTTCAAAATGTTGTCGTCTATTGCAATCTTGCCGACGTCGTGGAGCAGCGCGCTGATTCTGATCTTTTCACATTCGTCATCGGAGAGCCCAAGGCGTTGGGCAATGGCCACAGAAATTCTCGATACCCGTTCTGAGTGGCCACGGGTGTAAGGGTCCTTGCCGTCGATTGCTGCTGCCAAGCCTTTCACCGTTCCCAGGAACAACTCGCGGTTCTCATCAGCAGAGCGCTGCAGGTCTTTAATGTAGGTCTCAAGCTGATCCGTCATGAGGTTAAACGAATTACCGAGATCACCTAATTCTGTCCGACTACGTACGTCGATTCGCTGCGAAAAATCTCCCGCCGCGATGCGATGTGCACCAATGGCTAACTCCTGAACCGGCTGCGTCAATTTTTTCGCAAAGAAAAAGCCGATGATAAGCGTCAGCATCGCAGCGACCATACTGATCCAGATCGTCTGGCGTCGCATGTCGCTGATTGAGGCAAGCGCTGCGGATTCATCCTGAATGGCAATTACACCCAGTCGCGAATTCTTGTCCAACTCCGCACTTGCATATGAGCCGAGCATAACCACGGTGCGCCCGTCACGCTCAAGGGTGAAAGGCTCCAGGGCCGACTGCACTTGTTTCCCTGACTCCTGCCAATCGCGTACTACCTTGAGGTCGGTCATCGGCTTTTCTGAAAACGCCACACTCGCTTCTGGATGCGCAACCGCCCGGCCGTTTTGATCGACTACAAAAACCACCGGCAGCCCAGCTTCGAGTAATTCGTGTTCGCTTTGTGAGGTGGATTGATGTACAGCCTTGAAAACTTCCTGAAACGAAACGATCGCCACCACCGCGGCCACAACATCATGTCCCGTCTCACCACCCATGACCGGTGCTGCCACCGTCATTGCCATTTCCTGACCGGAACGAATGATTTGCGGCCGGCTTACGACCATGCCACGACCACTCATTTTAGCGAGCACCTCGCTAACCCGCTGATCAAGTTCAGCCTTCTGAATGTAGTCCGGTTGAAAAGCTCGGTGGAGTTCGCCGCTAACCGGCCAGATGGCCAGGGCAATCAGGTTCGGATCTTCTTCCAGGGTCTTCTGCAGACGAGAATCATAACCAGCATCGTTAAGCGGCTTGATTCCACCAGCGATTTCAAATGCTTGCGCCAGACCATTCACCACATCGCGGTAGCGTTGGCCGTAGAGTTCGATTTGCCGGGCCTTGTCTTGCACCAACTGCGCCTGATAACGGCCCTCAACCGACCTCAGTTCCTCAGCGCTGCGTCCGGAAAGCAGAGTTCCAGCGAACGCTAAGGGTAGGAGTCCGACTACAAGCAAGACGGCGAGAACTATGTATAACAGGCGAATTCGCCCAATTTTTTCCAGCATTTAGTTGAAGAAGGGATTTGGACTGTTCTGAGAAGTGAATTTCCCTCAGGAAGGTCGTGCAGAACTGGCCGGATTGGCCGCTAGTCATTATGTCCAGTAAACTTAGGCGTGTCAACGCGTTTGTTAAACTACGTTGTCAGGAAAGTTTGCCTGCAACAGGGCAAGATCGCGGGCGGTCGCCGCAAATACCGGTCAATCCCGCTCTTTTTATAAACTTAACTGCCAGGAATGACGTCTAAATGGATGAGCGCCACGCCTTAATGGCAAGTGACAGGCATCGGGAGCGCCGGCAGCTGGGCTTTGCAAATCATACAGGATGGGAACGGCTACGAGCGACGAGCAGATCGTAGAGCGTGCCTTGACGGGCGACGCAGAAGCTTTCGGCGAGATTGTCCAGCGCTGGGAGCGACGCATCTTCGTGCTTTCTTTTGGCATGCTGGGCCGCGAAGAGGATGCTCGCGATGCTACGCAGGAAACGTTTCTGGCAGCGTTTCGGAATCTACGTGCCTTCCGCGGCGAGGCAAAGGTCTCCTCATGGTTGCATCGAATAGCCGTCAATCAATGCATCACGCGGCAGCGTCGTGCAAAGGTCAGAAGCGAGAGCGCGCTCGAGACGGAAGAGGAAAAGAACGCGGCGAATTTTGCCGCGCCGATTACATTCTCGCCGGCACGCGTGGCTGAAGGGCGTGAGACCAGCGCTGCCGTAAGGCTCGCGGTTAATAGTTTGCCGGTAGAACTGAGGCAGGTTGTAGTGATGAAGGAATTCGAGGAGCTTACGTTTAAGGAAATTGCCGACGCGCTCGATCTGCCCCTAAGCACCGTCAAGAGCCGGCTATACACAGCCTTGAAACAGTTGCAAATGCGTCTGGAGAAATTCGGATAACACTCAGCGTAGAAGTGTAGGAGCAAGTGAAATGAGAAACGATGAGCTAACTTGCGGACGGGAGAACGACTTGATCGGCTTTCTCTACGGGGAGCTGAATGAAGTCGAGGCGATTGCTTTCCAGCGTCACCTTAACGACTGCGCGACTTGTAACGCCGAGCTGCTCGATTTGGGACAAGTGCGTGAATCGGTAGTGGCCTGGCGTAACGAATCGCTTGGCAGTGTTGCGTTCCCAGCTCAAGTGACAACCGCGAAAGAAGCGCCGCGAGCAAGACCCTCGGCAATGGCCGCCTTGCGAGAGTTCTTCAATCTATCGCCATTTTGGATGAAGGGCGCTGTTGCCTTCGCGGCTATTTTGTTTTGCGTTTTCGCCGGACTGGCTCTGGCGCGTTTGCGAGAAACACCCCCAACCCCTGTAGCAGTGACGCCGGTGGTGAACACCACTTCGCCCGAAGAACTCAAAGCGCTTGTCGACCAGCGGGTTCAAGAGGAGCTCAAACGAATTAAGAATTCTGAGGCGATCCCGCCGCCTTCATTGACAGCAACTTCAGCGCAGAAAAATCCTATTAGGAGGATCGCTACTCGTAATATGCAAGTTGCGCTCAGCGCCTCATCTCAAAAGGCGCGGCGACCCCTTTCAAAAACTGAACGCGAGCAGTTGGCCAACGACTTGAGGTTGGTATCCGCCAAGAATGACGGCGATCTGGTCTTGCTCGATGATAGAATTAACCAGTAACTAATCCTGGTGAAGCTTGGAAAGAACTCGAAGATTAGAATGAGGCTTCTAATATGAAACAGCGCGGAAAACTCAACGGTCGAATCTTAACCTTGCTTGCCTTGCTGGCGGTGATAGGCTTCCCTGCCACCGCCGGTTCTGTTTCCGCACAGTCTGCTCAACAACCCTCTTCAGCCCCGGAGCCTCAACAGGGCGGAGATCTTATTCGCCAACTAAACCTTACGCCGGAACAGCGCGAACAAATTCGCTCCATTCGCATGAACAACAGTGGCGAACGGGCAGCCATTAAAAGCCACCTGGACGACGCCAATCGCGCGCTCGAAGATGCGCTCAATTCCGAAACTCCGGATGAGGCGTTGGTTGAACAACGTCTGCGCGAGGTCGCATCCGCCCAGGCAGCCGCGATGCGTATGAGGATTTTGACTGAAATCAGAATTCGCCGAGTCTTGACATCAGAACAACGAAAGCTGCTGCGATCTTTGCAACTTGAGGCGCAACAGACCCGACGAGAACGTCGCCTGGACAACGCCGTGCAGAGACAAGAAAGACGCGACATCCGAACCCGGCGTCTAAATCAACGCAATGGCCTCGGGCCAATTCTTCCGCGGCGAGACAATCCACGTCCCTGAGTTTGGTTGCAGCAGGTCCACGTCACCGCCAGACCAGAGACACACTCAGCCGGCCCGGTAGCAACCTGGCTGGCTTTTTTGTACTTAATCTCCCCTTCACCCCCTCGGTCTATGGCCCTCAATATCTTCAAGCTTGACGCCCTGCGCAAATATTGCGCATGATAAGCCGCTCTTTTTCAAATGTGACCCACTTTCAAGGAGTCTCAAGCATCTGCGAGACGCAGGCGGGGGTTACTGTTCTCAGTTGTCGCAATAGCAGTCCGGAACGGTCCACCAGCAACAGGCAGGACTTCTAACAGCTAATTCCCTATCTAGTCCCTAATGAACTTCGTTACGCGCTCAATCTTCGAGCTGCAAGAAACCACGCTGATGACCGCGCGAGCGGTTGGCGGCCTTTTCAGAGGGCCGCGCTATTTCTCCGAGACAATCACGCAGATGGACGTGATTGGTGTCGGCTCGCTCACGATCATTCTCTTGACGGGGTTCTTCACTGGCGGCGTAATGACGTTGCAAACTTTTCCAACCCTCGCGTTTTACGGAGCGCAGGGACAAACCGGACGTCTGGTTGCGATCTCTCTGATACGCGAGCTTGGACCGGTACTCTGCGCCCTCATGGTATGTGGACGTGTCGGCTCGGCCATCGCAGCCGAGCTGGGATCAATGACGGCCTCACAACAGATCGATGCAATGCGGGCCCTGGGCACCGATCCTATTAAGAAGCTGGTTGCTCCGCGCCTGATTGCTCTGATCGTTACCTTGCCCTTGCTCACGGTCGTCGCTGACGTCGTCGGCATCGGCGGCGGCGGCATAGCAGCGACGACCCTCTATGGACTTTCGATCAATACATTTGTGACTTCGGTTCGAGATGGTATTACCGCCGATGATATTATTGGGGGAGTAATCAAGCCGATCTGCTTTGCGGTGATCATCGCTTCGGTCGCCTGTTACAAGGGTCTAACAACCGAGGGCGGCACGGTAGGAGTCGGCAGATCAACTACCCGCGCAGTTGTGACAGCGTCGATAGTAGTCATCGTGGCTGACTTCTTTCTTGCCAGGGCGCTTCAATACCTGCTGGGAATGCCGACAAGTTAGAATTTGATTCCATATGTCGATTTCGTCTACACAGTCAGAGCTCTACCCTACTTCCGGAGAAATAAGCCGCAATGCGGCCGGCTCAACCTTCGCTGAAGTCGATGACAGCCATCGCATCATTCCCGCGATTGAATTTCGCGACGTGGTACTGGCCTTCGACGAACGCGTAATCCTGAACAAACTTAGTTTCAGAGTGATGAAGGGTGAGACCAAGATCATTCTCGGCGGCTCGGGAGGTGGCAAGTCTACCATCATCAAGCTGGTGCTGGGGTTGTTGAAGCCCGATGAAGGCAGAATACTGGTCGACGGCGAGGACATCACCGACTATAACGAAGTTCAAATGATGACCGTGCGCAAGAGGATCGGGATGGTGTTTCAGGAAGGCGCACTTTTTGATTCGTTATCGGTTTACGACAATGTCGCCTACCGTCTGCACGAACAAGGCCGGCCTGAAGATGAAGTCGAACCCGAAGTGCGCCGGATGCTTCGCTTCGTAAACCTGGAAGACGCGATCGACAAAATGCCGGCCGAACTGTCAGGCGGCATGCGCCGGCGCGTCGGTATCGCCCGGGCCCTTATCGGCGATCCGAAAATTGTGCTCTTCGACGAACCAACCGCCGGCCTCGATCCGCCAACTGCACGCACTATTTGCGAGCTCGCCATGAAGCTGCGCGATCTGGAAGATGTGTCGTCCATATTCGTCACCCATGAGATGAATAACCTGGACTACCTTTGTTCTGAGTACGCCGTGGTAAACGAAGAAGGGCAAGTCGTGTTTGAGCGGGAAGGTGAACGCCTTTGTCTGACCAACAGCAAAGTGATGATGATGAAGGACGGCAAGATAATTTTTAGCGGTACCGATGAAACTCTGCGCAAGGCTGAGGATCCGTACATTCAGAAGTTTCTTCGCGGACACTGATAGAAAGGATGAGGGATGAATGATGAGGGATGAATAAGAAGGCATGACAGCGAATGGTAACTTAACCACTCCTGACTTCCTCCTTCATCCTTCCGTCTTCATCCTGATTGAGCGCCATGCCAAGATCAACGAAGCAGGTAAGCTTAAACCAATTGCGCGTCGGCATATTCGTGTTGGTTTCAATAGTCATTTTGATTTTCCTCATATTGAATGCCTCCGGCGACATCAATCCGTTTAAGAAGCGGCTTCACCTGAAGGCGCGCTTCGCCGACGCCAACGGTTTGCGCGAAGGGTCGGAGGTCCGACTTTCCGGCGTTCGGGTGGGACAAATCGACAAGATAACTCTGCTGCCGCCCTCGACGGAGCCAACTGCCCAGCGCGTTGAGGCCCTGATGACAATCGATGCGGTCATCGACGGTCGGCCGGCAACCGAGCGTATTCGCCAGGACTCCACCGCGCAACAGGGATCACCAAGTCTGCTGGGGAACGAAATGCTAATTAACATCAGCCCCGGAACAGCCTTGGCCCCGCAAGTAAAGGATTACGACATTCTGCGTTCATCCAGTTCCAATACGGTGAACGACTTTGCCACCTCCGGAACTGATGTGGCCCAACGTCTCAGCAAGCTCTACGATCAACTTAGCGGCATTGTGAAGGATGTGCAGGAGGGTAAAGGCACAGTGGGCCGCCTCTTTAGCGATGAGGCTCTTTATAACAACCTCAATGCAACGGTGCGCGAGACCGAAGAAGTGATGCGCCTGATCAAGTCGGGCAACGGATCTGCGGGAAGGTTGGTCAATGATCCCGCGCTCTATAACAACGCCAACGAACTAGCCACTCAGTTGCGAACGTTGGCCGAAGATTTACGCGCTGGAAAAGGCACAGCTGGAAAACTGCTGACGAACGACGAACTCTACAATCGCGTTAACCGCACCGCTGATCGACTCGATCACTCAGTGGATCAAATCAACTCCATGATCGCGGATATCAACGCCGGGCACGGCACCCTCGGAAGACTCATCAAAGATGAGGAGATGTACAACGATGCTCGTGCGGCCATCGCGCGTTTTAATATGACTGCCGGACGAATCGATAACATGGTGGCGGCAGCCCAACGCGGCGAAGGTACGGTTGGCAAACTGCTGACGGATGACGCGCTTTATTCCAACGTCAACCAACTCTCTTCCGAAGGCGTGAAGCTCATGTACGACTTCCGCCAGAACCCCAAGAAGTATCTGACCATCAAGTTCCAGTTGTTCTAGGCGCCTGCTCTTCAATCAGTTCCCTGAAGACTGGGCAACTTTGCAGCTTCGCCGCCGCACCACTCGGAAAGACTCCGTCTTTCCGAAACAACCCCCTTATTCTGAGGCTACGCCCCACCTGGCAATCAACCCGCGGGTTACGCTAGCGCTCGCTCGCCCGGGCTAAACGCTTCCGCCGCTACAGCACCTTCTTGCAGTTCATCCCTGACCTCCGCCGCCCGCCGTTGATCCTTTCTTACTCGTTCCTCTTTCAACAGCGAATAGCCGCCAGTCGCCGGGAATGTCAGCGAGCGTGTGAATTCCCTTGTCCGCAAACCCAATACCTGAACCGGCCACCAGGTCCTTCACCGTGCTGGAAACCAGAACTTCGCCGGCGGCCGCACCGTTTGCCACCTGCGCGCCGACCTGCGGAGCAATTCCACAAACTTTGACATCACCCGGTGTGCCCACCATTTCACACTCCCCAGTATGCAACCCCGCACGCATCAGGATGCCCAGGCGCGAGGCATACTCCGTGATCGCGCAAGCACAGCGTATCGCGCGCGCAGGGCCATCAAAGATTGCGAGCGGACGATCCCCGACCATATCGACTTCGCGGCCCCGGAACCACTCAATCTCTTTACGCACCTGCTCACGCAGGCGATCAAGGAGCGCATACCATCGTTCATTTCCAAGGCGTTTCGCATGCTCCTTCGAGTCGATAATCTGAGTGAACAACACCGTAGCCAACACCGTGTCAGGCTCGAGCGTGTGGCGCACGCCGGTCAAGAACTCTTCAACCTCATCAAGAATAGCGTCCTGATCGCCGACGAAAGGAAGGTGATCCTGACCCGGCAGTTCGACATACTTAGCACCCGGAATGTGTTCCGCCACGTATCGTCCTTCTTCGACCTTCAAGCATCGATCCTCAGCGCGGTGAATGACGAGCGTGGGAACACGGACTGACGGCAAAACCTGTCGCACGTCGATCTCAGCGTTCATCTGAGTCAGGGCCAGAGCGGCTCCCGGACTGGCGCCCATGCGCAGATACGTCGCCCACCATTCCCGAAACTTTGGATCGTCAGCCACGCTGGGCGCGCGTTCTTCCAGCCCCACCGGCCCGCCCCACTGTTCACGCATCTCATCGAAAAAGTGTTGACGCTGTTCCGTGGTCGGCGCCCAGGGATATTCATCGTCGCGAATGCGCTTGGCATAGGTTCCAATCATGACGAGGGCGAGCGTTTTCTCCGGGTAGGTGGCCGAGAAGAGACTGCACATGGGACCACCTTCAGACACGCCGCAAAGTGCGGCGCGTTCCGATCCAACCGCATCCATAACCGCGCGGACGTCATCCATGCGTTGCTCGAGCGTAGGCAACTCATTGACGGGCACCCGATCCGACAATCCGGTTCCACGTTTGTCGAAAAGAATGAGACGCGCGAAAGAGGCCAGGCGCAGCAGGAAGCGCGCGAAACTCGGCTCGCGCCAAAAATATTCGAGGTGCGAAACCCAGCCCATCACGAAGACGAGATCAATCGGTGCGTCTCCGATCACCTGATAGGCAATGTTCACGTCGCCGCTTCGGGCGTACATCGTCTCGGGGGGACGGTCCAGAGTGAACTCAAATCTCGGTGACGATACCGGTCGGCTGAGACTCGGCAGACTATCATCCGGCGCCAGGTCGATGATTGCCGGCACTTGCCGCGTAAAAGGTTGCAACGCTGCAATGGGCTCGGTCCCGTCATGATCTTCATGTTTATTTTTGATATTTGGATCCTGGACTATTCGACTTACGGGAGGCCGCTCACCTGTGGGCGGTTCCTCGCGTATCTCACTGACTTCCGCAACGAATCGATAGCCACGCTTCGGGATAGTCTCGATAAATTTCGCTCCACCTGCATCCAGCACTTTTCTCAAGGTCGAAATGTTCTGCGCCAGGTTGTTACCTTCGACGAAGCTGTCAGGCCAAACCTGTGAAATTAATTCCTCGGTGGTAAGCACGCGGCCGCTGTGCTGAACGAGAGCGAGCAGCGTGTCGAACGCCTTTGGAGTCAACGAAACAGGCCCTCTTTCGTTGAAAAGCACCCGCTCGGTCGCGTCTAGCCGAAAGGTTCCGAATGTGTAGGAGAGCTTTGCCCGGGCTTGGATCATGGTCCCTCAGAACTTTTTGAAAAGAATCTCAGAAGAATTTCAGAGTTCCCTAAATACGCCGCGCCGGCAGTAAAGGTATTGTCCATCGCGCTGAGACAAAGACCGAGGCAGTCATTGAAAAGTTAAGGACGCGCAGAGCATCTTCGCAAGTTTACTAGCCGGCGGCGCGCTTATCTTAATCTGAAATCTGGTAACACAGGAAGCTATTCCTAACACAACAATAAATAAGGAGTTTGCCCCATGAAGACGATTGTACGTGACGTGATTTCCGTTTTATTCCTAATGACCCTCGCAGCCACTTACGCGAGCATATCGGCCAGTGCGCAAACAGGCAGGCCATCCGCCAGCGGCACTTACAGGTTTCTGTTGGAGGACGAGTTCAAAAAGACGGTCGAATTCAACGCTACATCAGATGAGCGCGGCACCACGACCGGTCAAATGACTTTTAGAGACGAAGCCGGGATTGGGGAGCAGGACGGGGAGCGCGAGGATTTGCCGAGGGAATTCTTTATGACCGCAAATCTTGACAGTTTGAAGATAGAACGTAACAGGGCGTTGATGGGCGGAACTATCACGGACTCCAGCGAGCGCAGCTTCGTCGGTAAATGGGTGCAACTGGTCGTCGAGGACAACGGCGACGGAAGTGAAGAGCCGGATCACCTGACCTGGTGTTTTTGTCAGCCGGAAGAGGGTGGCTGGGTGCCAGCGGACGCGGAGGTACGAGGCGACGACGGCGCCTATTGGAAATGGTGGGCGACGGACGCTGAACGCGAGGACGATGAGGGAGTTCAGTCCGCCAATATCATTCCCGGCAACAAAACGAGCTGTAAGGTTCTTCCGCTTTCGGCTTATCCGTTTGCTGAAGTAAGGAGTGGTGAAGGACAAATTCAAGTTCAACCGTAGTGCGGCGGAATGGGGTCTTCCGCAAGGCGGTTGCTAAAAGCTCCGTTAGAGGTGAGAGGCGTTCTCCCTTCTAACGGAGCTATTTGCTATTGGGTTGAATGATTGGCAAAGGCAACATATCCTAACTCTGATCGCTCAAGCCTATGTTCGCGGGGGAAAGTACTCCGGTACCGCCGATAAGAGGGGAGTTTTATGTCGAAACTTCGTGTTCACAGTTTTTCTATCTCCATCGATGGGTACGGCGCCGGGCCGGATCAGGATCTCGAGAATCCGCTCGGCGTGGGCGGGCTTAAAGTGTTTGACTGGTTCTTCCCTACCCGCACCTGGCAGCGAATGCACGGTGGTGAAAACGGCGAGATTGGCGTCGACGACGAGGTCGCCGCGCGGGGTTTCGAGAATATCGGCGCTTATATTCTGGGGCGCAATATGTTTGGTCCCGTGCGCGGGCCATGGCCTGACGAGAGCTGGAAAGGCTGGTGGGGAGATGAGCCGCCCTATCACACGCCGGTCTTTGTGCTCACGCATCATCCGCGGGCTCCGCTCGAGATGAAAGGTGGTACTACGTTCCACTTCGTCACTGACGGTATTCATTCAGCCCTTGAGCAGGCTAAAGATGCGGCGGGTGGTAAAGATGTGCGAGTGGGTGGTGGCGTCGGTACGGTTCGGCAATATTTGAATGCAGCATTGATCGATGAGTTACATCTCGCAGTCGTGCCATTCCTGCTTGGCAGTGGAGAGCACCTGCTTGGCGGCCTAAATCTCCCGGAGTTGGGATATGAATGCGCAGACCGAATCGAGGGCGCGCGCGCCACGCATGTCACGCTGCGGAAGCGGAGATAGCCTCTCAAGTTTCCTTTCATCTCTGCGAAGTCCTGGACGCAAAGATCGAAATCAAACTAAAAGATGCAGTCCGAAAAGCGGGACGAATGATAGTAGCCCAGCAGTTCACTGCTGGGCTCCGGATCCGACCGATTTGTAGTCCGTGAAGCGGACCACCGAACGCTACGGGCCAGATCTACGACCTATTCAGCCTTCCGTTTCACGGACTTCCTCGTCAGGCTTAGTGGCGGCACCAGCGATGAATCGCTGGCCTACTCTCATTCGTCCGCATTGCGTACTCCCAAAAACCAATACTGAGATTGTCCCGGATCGAAACAGCAAGCGCGTTTCTCACGGCCGGGCTGCATTCTTTTGCCACGCCTCCTTCGATCGGGAGCGCCCATTGCCGTGAATTCGCGCGCTTCGGACGTTTGCCTCAAATTTGCATAGAAGAAGTGGAATCTTGATGGGGCCGGGCGTTAGGGGCCTCATCTTTTTATGGTTTGGTATGAACGAAAAAGTGCGGAAACTGCTTCTACTGATCGTCCTGTGTGGGGTGTTTGCTGTTGCTGTGTGGGCCCTGTTCCGCTTCAAAGCACTAAAGCATCTGGCCCTTCGCCAATCCGACAACCTTACCAGTCCCGCAGAATTGCGCGGCGGCGATCCTGATTTGTGGGCACGCGCGATCGAAAAAGTTAAGGAAGATCGAAGCGGAGGCGCGATCGAGATTCCAACGGAGCTGCGCCACTACGAGGACCGGCATTGGTTCCTGGCTACCCAAGTTGCCGAAGTTCGAAAGTTTAACCTGCAAGCTTGTCAGGACTTTGTGGATGTAGCGGCAATGATTGAGCGCGGTGAACTGGTTTCACTTCCGGCCGTCACCGGTAACTACATTCTTTTCGGCGTAGGTGCCAGGGCGGATAGCGACGTATTCAGTCGACATATCGATGATCATGACATCGAACTTTACAACGAAGCCGAACTGCGAGAAGCCCAGGGACAGCTCGACGCTTCGCGCGCAAAACTGCAGACGGAATTATCGGGTTTGAAAAAGCAGTTGGGGGCACTGAAAAAACGCGATCGCGCAAAACGAAGCGAGCTGCAAAAGGAAATCACCGCGCGCGAGGAAGAGTTGAAATCGAAGGACGAAGAGAAAGTCCTGCTCGATCGAAGTTATGGACGTGCTGAAAGCAGGCAGCAACTTTTGCGAGATTACGAATCGCTACAAACGCTGGCAAAGAATTTAGGCGGACGCTCCTTTAACCTCGACGATCCATCCGACCGTCAGGCAATGAAGGTGACGATGCTTAGTTCATTAAGACCCGAGGCACTGAAAATCCTTGAAGAAGTAGCGCAGGCCTATCATGACAAGTTTGAGCGTCCCTTGCCGGTAAGCTCGCTGGTTAGGCCGGAACAGTACCAGACCGCTTTGAGAAAAGTGAACCGGAATGCAGTACTGATTGATACTCCACCCCACTCGACCGGTCTCGCATTCGATATCGATTA
>Ga0134126_10003043_pt1 | contig 21015 bp, 17 predicted proteins | sample KB31752_FD_96881 | JGI IMG/M metagenome (GOLD analysis project Ga0134126, IMG submission 96881) | Terrestrial soil microbial communities with excess Nitrogen fertilizer from Kellogg Biological Station, Michigan, USA - KB3-175-2 | ecosystem: Environmental > Terrestrial > Soil > Unclassified ... | reverse complement strand
GTACCAAAAAGGGCGTATTTTTTTTATTCGCTTCAAAATAATCCATTTCATAAATGTCATAAACTCCATATTCGGAAAGGTTTTCATTTTAACTCTTCCAAATTCCTTATGTACATTTTTAATATAACCGCCATCCATATAAGCATTAGCAAGTGGCGAAACTCCTTCAGCCATAAAAGAGTGTCCTTCAAGTATATACTTTACACCAAACTTACTTGCTGCCCTATACATAGTCTCTGATAATGCAATATCTGTTGGACCATCAATTTCAGGTACATTAGCCAAGAAAAAAGAACGGAAAATATCATCCGACTCCTTGTTATCTACAACATGAGTATATAAATCAACATTTATTTTTTTAAGGATTTTTTTTATGTTTTCGGTTGCAATAGCTGTGTTCCAAGTATTATCATAATGAACAGCAAGAGGACGTAAACCCCATTCAACAGCCTTAATAACTAAGTAAGAAGAATCTGTTCCACCGCTTACACCAACAACACAATCGTATTTTTTACCTTTGCCTGCCTTTTTAATCTCTACAATTATTTCTTTCAATCTACTTTCACCTTCAGGAGTAGCTGTTTTATATTGATTTTTTAAGTCATCAATCATTTTGCAGTAATTGCACACACCTTTTTCATCAAATATAATCCCCGACACTTTTTCGTCATAAATACACTTGCTACAAATCTTTAATCCAGAGATATCCATTTTTAGTTATGAGTTATAAAGTCGTTTAATAATTTTACTTGTACAGGATACTTAACATTCTCCTTTACTTTTGCATTTATTTTATCGCCAAAACTATGCGTAGCTATAAACAAATGAGTTAAAGGTTTACTAACCAAATCTTGCATATTCTCTATAGGGACAGAATAACCGTCATAATATTTAGTATGTAAACCCGGATCGTCATCAAAAAAACGCATACGTGGGTTGTTTTTGTATTTAGTTAAATAAGGTGCTACACGCAAGGCAATATAAATTCCCAATATATTTTTTTCATCACTTAGTATTCTATCGATGTAATTTGTAATCTTTGCTCTAAATGTTTGATGCTTATTAATGAAGTTTTCAAATTTACTAGTACCCGATTTATCTTTATAGTTACCATCATTATTTAGTTTACGCGCTGCACAATATAATACACCACCATGGTTTGATTTTTGGACATCAAGTACCTCAAACCCGGCTTTACTTACAGTATTTGCTAATGATTCTTTATCAAAATAATTAATATGTTCGTGTATAACCATCGAAATATCACCTATTTCCAAACACTCGGTATCATCGGGTACAGCAAATAAAATAACACCATTATCATTCAAATCTTTTTTGTGCTCTTTTAAAAACTCAACATGGTTTTCTATATGCTCTAAAACATCGTAATGGAAAATTATATCTACTTTTTCAAAAGACTGTTTAGTTGGATAAAAATCTTTTATTACATCATACCCAAATTCTTTCCCTTTTACAACTGCAACAGGGCTTGGATCAACACCCATCACGTTTAGTCCCATGCCCCTAAATTTATTAAGCATATAACCGCCGCCACAGCCAACTTCTAATATTCTTTTAGCATTAGGTATATGTTGCTTTACACTTTTGTTTACAAATGCAAGTACATCGTTGCCGTAGCCTTCTGCTAAAGCGTGTCCTTCTTGCAAATAACCAACATTAAATTCCTCTAAATATATTTTCTCCAACGCATCAAGTATAACCTGATTTTTTTTCTGACGGATAAGCTGGGTACTTTCTTCAAAAGTAAATTCAAATGGTAAAAAATCGGGTACTACATTTTTAGGCACATTTGGTTTATCTGTTACTCTCCAATAAAACTGAATTTCACCAAGGTTAAGCGTTTGTTTCATTTTTGTTTAATTTTAAATAAGTATGTCTAAGCACATCGGTTTGAAAGAACAAGTTAGGTTCAGCCAAAATTCCAATCATATCTAAATTTTTTAGCTTTAATTCCTTAATCCTGCTTCGGATTGTATTTAGAGATTTAATATTTTTTACACTTGGCATTGGGAAGCCACTATCAAGTGGTTCTGCTTTTGCAAAAATTATTTTAGTATCGGTTTGCAATACTTTAAAACGATGTAGTTCATCAATGGCAATTTCTTCAAATGTTTTTCCGGCTTCAGAAATTTGAGCATCACTCATAAGCAATTCTATACTGATAGGATAGTATCCGTTTCTTGGTGCACCATGACAATAAGTCGTAAAGTTATTTAAACGATAGGTGTGAAATCCTTTTTGATAGCAAAAGAAATAATACAAATCACCCATATTTAAAGGTTTATCGATCAATATGCTTACAACGGTAGTTTTTAACGCTTTATCAAAAGGCAAATCACTTAATGGAATGTTAAGTAATTTAGCTAAGAGAGGTACGCCACCTGTCCAAATTAATTTAGAAATATTTTCAAGCTGAATTTCCTCAGTTTCAGTTTTAATAACAACGTTTTCTATTTTATTATTTGATGTTTTTATGCTGTGTAATTCAGCATTAGATAAAATTTGAATGTTATATTTTTTAAACTCTTTCAAAAACGCATCAATTACACGATACATCCCATATTTTATTGGATAAAAAGCCTTACGCCCCGATGATTTTTCCACTGGTAAATTCCGTTGATCACTAAATGCAATTCTATCTCTTAATGTATCGGACTTTATAATATCATTTATAAGAGGCTCATCAAACATCGCAATTCTACTCATTGGAGTAAATACAGTTGCCATATAATCTAACTCTTCCGCCGATTTTTGATGCACTTTTTCAACCGAAGGGATGATTGTTTTTGAGGCCGTATACTCTCCAAACCTATCAGACGAGAATTGTTTAGCATTTTTTAAAACTTCATCTCCTTTGTTTAAATAAGGTCTGTTATTTACATTAATAAAAAAATCAGCAATACACTTATCTATTTCAACACTTTCTAAATTACGGATATCAATATAAGGCGAATTATGTTGTAGCGTGTTGTTAAAATATATTCCTGCCAAATCTCTTTTTTTACCTTCTAATAACTGCCACTCATTTTCAGGTAAAAGTGAAAATATTAAATCGTCTAATTCTTTCTCACCAGTTTCCAGTAAATTATGCATCCCATAATCAAACGAGCCATACTCTTCGCCATAATAAAACCGTCTCAGTAAACCACCAATTTCCTTGTTCTTTTCAATAATATAAACGTTGGTATTCTTGTTTTTTCGAGCAATAAGTAAAGCGCTTAATAAACCTGAAATTCCAGAACCAACAATTATGTAATTCTCTTTACTCATAAATTAATTAGCAACAAGGTGTTGAAAGGGTAACACAAAGACATCCGGGTACTCTTTTAGTAAGGTTTCTTTACTCGAACTAAGAATGTCTTTGTTATTTATCTTTGTATAGTAATAATAATTTATATCCTCGGTACCCCAGCGTTTTTTAAAACGGTAAACGCCATCTTGCGAGGCCCAAGTGCCACCCCAGTTCCATAATTCATACCCTTGTTCACTTGCCTGTTTCATAGCTTCAAAAATCAACAAGCTAAGTGGTTGTTTTTCTCTGTGTTCTTCTACTATAACTGGTGTATAGTACTCAACTGTTTTATTATGAAAAAAAAGTAACAAAGCGGCAATTGCAATCCCATTTTCTTTAGCAATGTATATTTTATAGTCTTCGTTCTCTTTAAAAATGGCAGGAAAACATTTAAAAAAACTTTCAATTTTTGCACGACCACCAATTGCCGCCATATTTTGCTTATGGGTATTGTACAAAAAATCTATTTGGGAATTATCAATAACAACTTCTAAGCCCTGCTTTTGTGATTTGCGAACCATGTTCCTAGTTTTATAATGAAACAAATTCATTAATTGTTCTTCATTGTTTTCTGCAAATCCAATTTTTGTAAACTGACCAATACGGTAATCTTTTATTTCGAAGCTAATAGTGTCATAGTTTTGAGAAACAAGCAATGGATTTGATATAACTGTGCTGGCACTAATACTTTTATTATTGGCAACTGTATCATTATACTTCGTCAACAAAAAATCAAAAGCTTCATTACTATTTGCTAAAATTGCGCCATTGCTACCATAAAAAGGAAGTGAGTTTACAACAGTTCCTAACAATCCTTCCTTATACATTAATGGCATTACCGCTTGAATTTCTTGTTTATCATCAATGGCTATGAGATAATTATCATCCACCGCTAATATTTTGTTAAGAAGCTTTTTATATTTAACGGTATGATAAAGCATTGAACCTGCATGAGTATCTATAAATACGCTGTATTTATTATGCCATTCAGGCGTTAACTTTATACAAGTTAAATTACTCATTAGGATAAATATGCTCGGGTTTAAGAATTGTTTGATCTTTCCAAAGTGTTATGGTAAACTCAAACGGCATGTATGATTGATCTATTTCTAAACGTTTAGTAAGGTTTTTTGAGCAGAATTCATATAGCTCTATAATATTTTGATGATAAGCTCCTTCTTGCTGAAAATCTACCTGGTCCGTCATAAAATTTACAGACAAGTATTTTGTTGTTCTTTGAAATAGTTTTTCAAGAATGTCAAAAACAATTTTCTTATGCTCTTCTTTATCCTTTACGTATAAAATATTAAAAGCTCCCGAGGAAAGTATATAATCGTATTTTTTTTCAGATGCATATAATTCATCAGGAGTTAAAAAAGTACTGTTTGGAAATTTCTTGCTGTTATGATTCAAAAAATCATCTACAATATCAGCCCCCGTATACTCAACATCTAAATAACTACTATCTAAATATTCCTTTAAATGTGCTAAACCACATCCAAAATCTAAAACACTAAACTTACTTTTGCTTTTAACGTTTCTACTTAATGCAAAGAATCTTTCAGATTGTCTGCCTTTAGGCCAAAGTACCGATGCAGGAGAGTCTCCGTTTTTATTAAATGCATCCTGATATAAAATTTTAATATGATCCATTAATCTATTTTCTCGTTATTTAAAAATAACCGGCACCACCATTCAAAATTCATAAACGACCATATAAGTAGCCTATGATTAATTCTATGATTTATGTGCTCATCAACTATTTTTTCGATAAACTTTGGATTTACAAACTCTGCACAGGCCGTCTTTTTATTTAACAATAGCTCTTTAACATACTGTGCATTTTCGCCTCTATACCAACTTTCATCTGGTGCTGAGAATCCTTGTTTTTTTCTATTTATAATTGATTCAGGTATAAAATCCATCATTGCCTTACGCAATACGTTTTTACCATCATCAAACTCGGTGTATGCTTTACGCTTATTGCCAGATAAATTTTCATCCACTTTTTTCATAAACTGTAAATTACCCAGTTTATGCTTTACAGGGATTTTTTGAGCAAATGCTACCAAATCATTATCCAAAAAAGGAAATCGTTCCTCTAAACCATTTGCCATTGATAATTTATCGCCCACTAATAACAGTCCAGGTAAAAAAGTCTTTATTTCAAAATACAGACTATTATTAATATGCTGTTCAGGATTATCGTATTTTAATTTCTTATTAAAAGTAAAAACGCGCTCAAAAACATCACGAGGTTCGTTTACATTTATTTGAGAATAAACAGAATCGGTAAACAAATTTTGTTTGTCTTCATCAGAAACCAACCGCTGCCAAAAACCATAGTAATTATCAAAAAAAGATTTTTGGTCTAACGACTGGAAAACTCTATAGTATCTCCAGGGATAACCACCATATAACTCATCACCACCAGTGCCTTGCAAACAAACTTTTACAAACTTAGATGCCAAACGACTTATATAGTAGTTAGGGTAGCTCATCCCAACCCTCAAATCTTCTAAATGCCATACGACACGTGGTAAAGACCAAGCCAAATCTCCCGCATTTATAACCTGCTCATAATGCTCAGTTTTAAAATAATTTGCCATTAGTTCGGCATCTCTTCGCTCATCATAATTTGCTTCAACACCGGTAACAGATGACATATCAAAACCCGCAGTAAACGTTGTCATTCGTTTTACGTGTTGAGATGCTATTGCAGTTAAAGAACCTGAATCCATTCCACCCGATAAATAGCTACCAATCGGCACATCTGAAATCATTTGTTTTGCAACAGCATTTTTTAATAATCTCTCAGTTTCATTTTTTGCGTCTTCGAAAGACATTGATTCATCTGTTTCAGAGAAATCATAGTTCCACCAAGAGTTGTGTTTTAAAGTTTTTACGTTACTTGAATCTACTTTTACTGTATTAGCAGGAGGCAACATAATTACCCCCTTAAACAAGGTTTGAAAATCAAATAAATTTTGAAAAGTAAAATACTCGTTAAGAGCATCCATATTTAACTCAACTTTAAAGTCAGGATGAGCCATAAAGGCTTTTATCTCTGATGCAAATAAAATGGTTTTACCATTAATCCAATAATAAAGAGGTTTAACACCAAATCTATCTCTGCTTAAATAAAGTGTTTTAGTAGGTTTGTGCCAAGCGGCAACAGCAAACATACCATCAAATTTTTCAAAAAAAGAAACGCCATAAGCCGCCAAACCTTCAGAAATAATTTCTGTATCAGTTGTAGAAACAAACGAATGTCCTTTTGATTTTAGTTGTGCTTTAAGCTCTAAATAATTATAAATACATCCGTTAAATACAACCACCCACTCTCCGTTTTTTGATTCCATCGGCTGACTTCCCTTGTCAGAAGTATCTAATATAGCAAGCCTTCTATGTCCTAAAGCTATATTTTCTTCTACATAAAAGCCCTCTCCATCTGGTCCACGATGAGCAATTTTTGTAGTCATTGCCTTTATGGTACTTAATGAAGTTGCACTTCCATTAATATTAAATATGCCTGCTATACCGCACATTTACTTGATAGATTTTAATGCATAAACAACATATTCGTAATCCTCTTCTGTCATTTTATTAAATAGTGGTATAGACATAGAATAATTATTGCAATCTCTTGCGCCCGGAAAATCATCGGGCCTAATATTATATTTTTCAGCATAATAACCCAGCATATGAGGGGCATGTGTACCGGGTCGTGTTGAAACACCCATTTGTTGCAATTTTTCCATAATCTCATTTCTTTTTAAAGGAGATTTTGTTTCATCAACATACACCACATATGACTGCCAACCATGTTTATAACCATCCTTAACTTCAGGTGTTTTAATCCACGCAATATCTTTTAATTGCTCGTAATAAAAATTAGTCCATTTTTCACGCTCATCAATAAAAATATCTAGTTTTTTTAACTGAACTATACCAACCGCAGCTTGTAAATCAGTCATACGATAGTTATAACCTAACATATTAAATTCAGGAAGAATATATGGTTTGGGACCATGATGGCGTTGTTCTTCTGAAACAGAAGCCCCATGATTTCTTAGATTAGAAATCAATTCTGCTAACTTATCATCGTTAGTTGTAATCATTCCACCTTCGCCAGTTGTAACCGACTTACGCGGGTGGAAAGAAAAACAACCTAAAGTGCCTAAACTCCCCGCAGGTTTTCCTTTATACCCCGCTCCCGCTGCACAAGCTCCATCTTCTACTAATGGTATGTTACCTGCAACTGCCTTAACTGCATCCATATCTGCACATAATCCAAATAAGTGAACGGGAATAATCGCTTTTGTTTTTGGAGTGATTTTCCTTTTTAAATCAGCAACATCAATATTATATGTTGTTCTATCAACATCAACAAATACTACTTTAGCATTACAGTATAACACAACATTTGCTGTTGAAATCCATGTAAAGGCCGGGACAATTACTTCATCTCCCTCTTTTATACCCAAAGCAACTAATGCTAAATGAAGCGCTGTTGTTGCACTGGTAACCGCCATCGCATGTTTTACACCGTGGCGTTTAGCAAAAATTTCTTCAAACTCTCTTACCTTTGGGCCGGCAGTTAGCCAACCACTCATTATTGGTTCTTTAGCAGCTAACCATTCTTCCTCTCCAGTATGCGGTAATGATATAGGAATGTTTCTTTTTTCCATTTGCAGTTTTTTATTAATTATTTTTATCTCTCCAGTCAATTAATTTTAATAAACCTTCTTGTAACGAATATTTATATCTAAAGCCTAATTCTTTTTCAGCTTTAACGGCTGAGCCAATTCGGTTTTGCACCAAGGCTCTCGCATCGTCGGCACTATATGGTTTATAGGTAACTTTTAAGTTTGATTTCTTTAATGATAAAATTAAATCACATAATTCTTTAATTGAAGTTTGCACTTCGGTGCCAACGTTATAAAAACCATAATCAACATTTGATTTTAGAGCTTGAACATTACAACGCGCTACGTCTTCAACATAAATAAAATCGTAAGCCTGACTACCATCTCCATTAATGACTGGGGCCTCGTTAGCATCAATTTTATTAAGCATAATAGGCACAACCCCAGTATAAGCAGCCGTTTGGTCTTGGTGCGGACCATATACATTCATATATCGCAAGCCAATTACTTTTAAACCATACCTATCATTAAAAGCAGTTGCCATAGCTTCGCCTGCAATTTTGGTTGCTCCGTAAAAATTTTTGTTGTTAAATGGGTGAGCTTCTGTCATAGGTAGTTCAACTGCATCTCCGTAAACCGAAGCAGAGGACGACCAGATGAGTTTTTTAATATTATTTTTCACACAGGCTTCTAACACATTAAATGTGCCCGCTATGTTAACATCAAAAGCTGTACGAGGGTAATCTTTGCAATGCAATAACCACATGGCTGCTAAACAAACTACATAGTCTACGCCTTCCATAGCTGTGTTAAGGATATCAATTTCTCGAATGTCTCCTCCGATAGGAAATAGCTTGCATCTTTTATCTTTTAAAGATTCTGATAGATAATCTTTTTTACCTCTCGCAAAATTATCATATACTATTACTTCTGCAACCTCTTCTTTAAGTAATTCAGCTACTACAAAACTGCCTATAAAACCGGCTCCACCAATTACAAGTACTTTTGAGTTTTTTAATTCCATATTTTTTATTTTTTATAACCCCACTTTGTTTCAGGCTCAACAAAACCGTGAACATGATCCCAAGGGTAATTTTCGTTTTTATTATAGCCTACTTTATCAACTGTTATAAAATAAACATTCTCTACCCAGTCTATTGTATTTCCATTGGCCAAATAATTTAATCCAATAGTAAAAGCATATTTACCCGGCAATAATCGCATGTTAAATTCGGCTTCTATAGTATGATAGCCTTCATCAAAATCTCTGGCTATATAAGTAGACTGTAATTTATCCATTGCATATAATATGGGCTGACCTAGAGTTGTACCAATATTAATATTTATAGCAACCTGTTTTAAATCAAGTAAAGTTTCTAATTCTAAAACAACTTTAAAAGGTTGGTTAAAGCCAAGTCTTTCTACTTTATTATTATCTAAATCCTTTACAAGTATTTTTCTAAAAAACGCTTCACCATTGGTATACTGTCTAAAAAAATCAGGCGGAATTATACCTGTTACCTGAACATTTTTATTTTCGTTTAAATATGCTTCAATAATTTCCTTAGTTGGGCCTATCTTTTCTATTTTTCCGTTTTTAAGATAAAGGCATGAGCTGCATAAGCTTTGAACAGCAGCTATATTATGGCTTACAAATAAAACAGTTCTACCCGATGTAGAAACATCTTTCATTTTACCAATGCATTTATCTTGAAACTCTTGATCACCAACAGCTAAAACTTCATCTACAATTAAAATTTCAGGTTCTAAATGAGCTGCTACAGCAAAACCTAAACGAACCATCATCCCCGACGAGTAGCGCTTAACCGGTGTATCAATATATTTTGCTACGCCACTAAATTCAATAATCTCATTTAACTTACTTTTAATTTCGGCCTTCGACATTCCCAAAATAGCTCCATTTAAAAATACATTTTCTCGCCCCGTAAGGTCGGGATGGAAACCAGTGCCCACTTCTAATAAAGCTGCAATCCTCCCATTAACTTTTACTTCGCCAGTAGTAGGTGTAGTAACCTGAGAAAGTATTTTTAAAAGAGTTGATTTTCCAGCGCCATTTTTTCCAATAATACCAAGCACTTCTCCTTTTTTTACCTCAAAGTTTATATCTTTTAAAGACCAAACATAATCGCTTCCACCTTGCTTACTTCTGTCATTTACGTCTCCAACTTTTAAATAGGGGTCTTCTTTACCTCTTATCTTATGCCACCATCTATTTATATCATGAGATATAGTACCCGTACCCAACTGTCCAAGTCGATATTGCTTTGAAATATTTTCTATTTTTAATACAATGTCACTCATTCTCTTTCTAAACAGTTAAACTGTATCCATGAAAGACTTTTCTACCTTATGAAAAACAATTAAGCTAATAAAAAATAAAATTATTGTAAACACTAAACTATACGCTAAATAAACCCAATTAAAATCTCCTACCCCTAAAAAAGCATATTTAAAAGTTTCAATAATACTAGTAACAGGGTTTGCAATAATTATCCATTTATATTTTTGTGGAACGATAGATAAAGGATAAACAATTGGAGAAGCGTACATCATTAACTGAACACCAAACGTTACCAAAAATTTAAGATCGCGGTATTTAGTAGTCATTGAAGATATAAGAATTCCAAAACTTAATCCCATAAAGCCCATTAATATTATTAAAAATGGAGTGATGAGAATGTATACATTAGGATGGATTTTATCGCTTTGTAACAAAAAATATATCCAAATTGAAAAGAATAGCAGAAACTGAACTCCGAGCTTAATTAAATTAGAAATAACAACTGACAAAGGAACTATCATTCGTGGGAAATATACTTTACCAAAAACTCCGGCATTAGCAGTAAATGTATCAGATGTTTTGGTTAGAGTGTCCGAAAAATAATTCCATAATGTAATCCCACTCATATAAAAAAGTACTTGTGGCAAGCCATCGGTAGATACTTTAGCAAGATTACCAAAAATAACAGTAAAAGTTAAAGCAGTAATAATGGGTTGTATAAAAAACCAAATTGGACCTAAAATAGTTTGCTTATATACTGAAACAAAATCTCTTCTAACAAATAGAAATAAAAGGTCCTTATAACTTAAAATTTCCCTCAGCCTAATATCGTACCAATTAGAATGAGGTTTAATTTCCAAACTCCAAAGTTCATTTTCTTTCGACATACTATTTCATCATTAACGAATCAGCTAAAAAAACAGAAAAAGAGCCTGCTCCATTTTTATTTAAATGTGTATAATCTTTAAAATAATCTCTTTTTGAAGAGAATTCCATTTTTTGAAAATCAATAAAACGACAATTATTTTCTTTAGAAAATTTAACTAAAAACTGTTCTGACATTAAAGAAGAATGAGATCTATCATTATATCTGCTATACATGGGTACTTTGAATAGAGTGCATTTTATATTATTTTCTTTACATAAAATTAAAATTTTGTTGGCATAAAAAAGACTTGTTTCATTTATAACTAAACTATCTTCATGAAAATTATTATTGTTTTTAAATGCTAAACTATCAGGCATTTGTAAAGCAATTAGTCGGCTTCCAGTAACAGAATCAAATTCGAGACTAGTAGGTTTTCTATTAAAAAAAGGAAAAAATGTTTTCAGGTTATAAAAATTATTAAACTCGGCATATTTGAAACAAGGCAAAAGGCTCCAGAAATAATATTTTAAATACCCCTTATACTTTATAACTGCCTCTTTAACCTCATCTTCATTTAATCTATTTAAAAATAAATAATCATGAAATGGATAAGAATAAGCCTTACTCATTTCAATTAAAGCAAATTTATCTAGCTGTAAATAAAGGCTATCAATTTTATTACCCGCTCTTAAAAACTGTTTTAATAAAATATAATTTTCCATTAATGAAGCCCCATCACATCCTAAATTAATAGCCGTTTTACATGTCTTATTTTTAATGGTATCTATATCTATACCCGTATAAACTCTTGATGAACCAAGAAAAGCAATGTTAAAATGCTGATTTGATTTATTGAGAACCCAAATTTGTTTTTCGGATGTTTGCCTTTTAAGCCAACTACCCCAAAAATTATCAAAAAAAACTAATGCGATAATTAACAATAAAGAAGAAAATAAAAATGCTTTTTTCATCTCTAAAACTGAAAATAAATAAACTCTTGATTGCTATGATACAAACCTGTAAATAAAATAAACACTATTAAAAAAAGATAGAAACTCGATTTAATACCTAGGTTTAAATTTTCAATTTTAGATCTAGTATTTTTATAAGAGAATAATAATTCTGTTCCAAATAAAATGGATAAAGAACTAATTATAATAATAAACTCAAATCCTTTTACTGCAAAATTAGCGTTAAACGTAATTGCTTCAAGCCATAAAAAGTTTGGTTTACTGAAAAAATCATGAAAAAAAACCGGAATGGCAGAAATATATTTATTTATTATTAAAATTGCCTCACTAAAGTTAGGCGATCTAAAAAATATCCAAAACATCGTTACTAAATAAAAAGTAAAGGCTATTGATAAGGCTTGCCAAATTTTATTTGCCTTTAATTTTATAAAAAAAGGAAGCATTATAATTGTTATAATAGTTAATAAACCATGTAAAGCTCCCCAAGTAATAAAAGACCAACTTGCTCCGTGCCAAAAACCACTTATTAAAAAAACTATTGCTATATTCCTTATCCATTTAATTTTATTGCCTTTGTTTCCACCTAAAGGGATATACACATAATCTTTAAACCACGTTGAAAGTGAAATATGCCACTTTGCCCAAAAATCACTAATGTTTTTTGAAAAATAAGGCATGTTAAAATTTTTCATAAGCTCAATGCCCATAATTCTACTAAGCCCCCTAGCTATATCAGAGTAGCCAGAAAAATCGCAATAAATTTGAATGCTAAAAAAAACACAAGCTAAAAAAACACTTATTGGATGGTATGAATTTGGATCATCATATACATTATTCACAAAAACCGCCAATCTATCTGCAATAACAAGCTTTTTAAAAAAGCCCCATAATATCAGCCTAAGCCCACTTAAAAATCGCTCGAAATTAAACGAATGATTTGTATGAAATTGTGATAATAAATTTTGCGGGCGCTCTATTGGCCCGGCAACTAATTGCGGATAGTACATTACATATAAAGCATAAATTCCAAAATGTTTTTCTGCCTTTTGGTTTCCTCTATATACTTCAATTGTATAACTCATAGCTTGAAATGTATGGAATGATAAGCCAATTGGAAGAATAATTTTAAGCAGATTAATCGAATAATTCCAATGAAAAAACGCACCTATAGAGTTAATGTTATCAATAAAAAAATTAAAATATTTAAAGAAAATTAAAATGCCAATGTTACCAATTAAAGAAAGGATTAAGAAGTTCTTTTTTTTGTTGGGATATTTTTCCATGGCTATACCTGCAGCGTAATCAATTAAAATTGTTAAAAATAAAATTAAAATATACCTAGGTATAAAGAACATGTAAAAGGTGCAACTTGCCAGCAATAACATTAACCAACGGATTTTATAAGGCAATACAAAGTATAATGCTGTAACAACAATAAAGAAAATTATAAATTCGAAAGAATTAAAAAGCATTTATTATACGCTTGTATTTTTAAACCAATTAACTGTTTTTTCCAACCCTTGTTGCAAAGTAGCTATAGGCGCAAAACCAATAGTTTGTGTTGCCAATGAAATGTTAGCAAAACTGTTTTTTATTTCGCCCGGCCTTTCGGGCAAATATTGAGCTTTGATGTTTGTTTTACCAAGTAACTCAGATATATGATGATAAATATCGTTTACCGAAATAGTTCCGCCACATGCAATATTCATTACTGTATGTTTTGGCAATTTTTCATTTTCAATACAAAGTATATTAGCTTTTATTACATTTTGAACATAGGTGAAATCACGCGTGTTGTCCCCTGTTCCATAAATAACAGGTGCTTTATTCTCAATTAAAGAAGCTATAAATTTCGGGATAACAGCAGCATAAGGGCCATTTGGGTTTTGTCTTTCACCAAACACATTAAAATACCGCAAACCAATAGTTGTAATATTATATAAGTTAGAAAATACAGCAGCATATTTTTCATTAGTATGTTTACTTACGGCGTAAGGTGATAATAAATTACCTGTTTTACTTTCAATTTTTGGTGTGGTAGCATCGTCTCCGTATACAGATGAAGATGAGGCATAAACAAACTTTTTAACGTCACATTCCTTTGCAGCAAAAAGCATATTTACAAAACCGCTTACGTTAACCTCGTTTGTTTTAATCGGAGTTTCTATACTTCTAGGCACCGAACCTAATGCAGCATGATGTAACACTACATCGATATCTTTACAGGCTTTTAAGCAAGTAGTTTCATCTGTAATGCTTCCTTTTATAAAGGTGAAATTTGAGTGCGATTTAAGTGGTTCAATATTTTTTTCAAATCCGGTAGATAAATCATCTAACACAACTACTTTTTGTGCTCCATTAAGGGTAAAATAAGTAGCTAAATGTGAACCAATAAATCCGGCACCACCCGTTATTAGTATTTTTAAATTTGATAAATTATTTGAATGAAGAATAATTGTTTTTGCCATGAGCTACTTTATTTAACAGGGATTAAAATTTCCTGTGGTAATTTTACACGAATACTTTGACCTATACTTTCTAACAAAACATCAATAAAACGCCCTTCTTTGCTTTTTACCACAAAACCTTCTATATTTTTCAATGCTCCTGATGTAATTTTCACCTTATCGCCTTGTTTGTATGCATTACTTATTCCTTGGGCTTCCATTTGATAGCCCAATTCTATCAATTGTTTTAATCTTTCTATTTCAATATCGCGTACAACAGCTATTTTACCTTCGCTACGCACAAAATTTACAATGCCCTTAGTTTGCATAGTTTTATCTAACTCATGCTGAGATATGTGAGCAAACACATAACCACTTATAAGAGGCAATTCTACCATTTTTTTGCGATCGCTCCATTGTCTCATAGTTTTCATAATGGGAGTATACGCTTCGATGTCTTTTTTTAACAAATTATCCTGTACTTTTTTTTCTTGACGAGAAGAAACATATAAAGCATGCCAATTTTTATTGCTTTGTATTTTAATTTCTACTCCTTGCATTTTTAAACTTTTACTTCTTTCACAGCTTCGCCTCCTCAGTCACATTAGACCAAGTGAGTTTTATACTTTAAAATCATGCTTCTACAAGTTCAGCATGACAATTCATCTATTCTACTTGCTCCAAAGGAGCAAAGGATGCATGCCTGGTTCTTTAATTTTAGTTAAACTAAATTCTTCTGAACCAAAGTGCACATATCTAATTTTTTTTCCAATTTTCTTCTCTGCTTTTTGCACCTGCTCAAGCAAAAAAGTTTGGTTAATGTTATCCCCAACTAAAACAATATCAATAATATTGGTGTTTTGCCCATTTGCTAATTTTCCTACCAAATAAACTTTATGCAAATCGCCAATGCGTTGTACTATATAATCAACAATATAGTCTAAACCAGTAAGTTTAAGCACTATGCTATTTATATCTTTAAAAAGAGGGTGCTTGGTGTTGGCTTTAAATAATTTTTTATTCCCTTCACTATATGAATCGATAAATCCAGCTTTTTCGAACTTATTCAGTTCTAAACGAATACCGTTAGTAGATTCTCCAAACTCTTCTTCCAGACTTCGTAAATAAGCTGTCGTGTTACTGTTAAGAAAAAATTTCATTAACAGTTTAACACGTGTTTTAGATGATATAAGGGTTTCTATCATTATTGAGTAACAAAACTACTCAATATTACAAAAAAAACAAATTATTTTGATTTTTTTACAAAACATCTATTAAAATGATTTACAAATACTTATATTCATAAAGTATTTACTTTTTCCTGCGTTTTTTCTCTTTTATAATAAGTGAAAGCTCTCTACCAGTTTGTCCTTTTACTGAGGTGTTTTCTTGTGCTCTACGTAAAAGATAAGGCAAAACTTCTTTTACCGGACCGTAAGGCACATATTTAGCCACATTATAGTTGGCTAAGGAGAGGTTATAGCTGATATGATCACTCATGCCTAACAACTGAGCAAAATAAATTCGTTTATCTTCTGGTTGAATGTTATTCTTCTTCATTAAGTCCACTAACAATAAACTACTTTGTTCATTATGCGTTCCCGCACAAATACTAACATGGTCTATATTTTTTATGCAAAGCTCCAAGGCTAAATTATAATCAACATCACTACCCTCTTTATTTGGTTGTATAGGCGATGGATAACCTTGCTCTAGGGCGCGTTTTCTTTCCTTTTCCATATAAGCACCACGCACTAGCTTAGCACCAATATGGTAATTTTTTTCTTTAGCTTCTTTTATACATTGTTCTAAATAAACAAACCTATCATGCCTGTATAGCTGATATGTATTATAAATTATGGCAGTTTCTTTATTAAATTTCTCTTTGTTTTCGGTAGCTAAATCATCAATAGCAGGTTGTATCCAACTTTCTTCAGCATCAAAAAACAAGGGTTTAGAAAATTTGTAGGCTTGCTCACATATGCTTTGTACACGCTGTTTTACGCGTTGCCATTCTCCTTTTTCGGGTTCATTCAAACTTTGTTTAGCACTTACTTTTTCAAGTAATGCAAAGCGCGCTAAGCCTGTTACTTTAAAAACACAAAATGGAATGCTTTGGTCATTTTTCGCTCGATGAATAGTTTCAATCGTCTCATTCATGCAGGCATCAAAATCAGTTTCAGATTCCTTTCCTTCTACCGAGTAATCTAAAATGGTGCCTATGTTATATTTAGCAAGCTCTTTAATAGTTTTGTTACATTCAGCTATAGTCTCTCCTCCAACAAACTGCTTATAAATGGTCTTTTTAATTACGCCCTTTATTGGTAGATGTAAGCCTAATGCAAGAGGAGTAAAAACGCTGCCAAGCTTAACAATTGCTGGGTTTCCTATAATTTTAAAAAGTCTATATGACCTTATTAAATCAGTGTCGCTTTTTGATATAAAGGCTTTTTCGGTATCGTCAAATGAAATCATGCGGGTACAAAGATAATTTTAGAAATGAAAAACCAATCCTCAAAAAATTAAAAATTACCGCCATACATTTTAGTTACTTTTGCAAGAGCCATGAAACTGAATTCAGCAGGATATTTTGTTTATTTTGAAAAAGATGATTTTAATCATCTCAAGCACTTCTTAAAAGAGCATTCTTTTTCAAACATTTTTATTTTATGCGATAAAAACACGCAAAAATATTGTTTGCCTTTGTTTTTAAAAGAGAATAAAGCTTTAAAAGGCGCAAATGTATTTTCCGTTTCCGCCGGAGAAAAACACAAAACCCTTGATACTGCACTTACTTGCTGGAATTTTTTATTGGATAATAATGCTGATAAAAACTCTTTGCTTATTTGTTTAGGTGGTGGCGTTGTTTGCGACTTAGGTGGATTTATTGCCAGTACTTTTAAACGAGGCATGCATTTTATTAATGTTCCCACTACCCTACTGGCTATGGCTGATGCATCGGTTGGAGGTAAAAATGGCATTGATTTTAATGGCTACAAAAATTTAATTGGCACTATTACACAACCCGAAGGTGTTTTTATAAATGAAAGTTTTTTTAAAACGTTACCCGCTCGTCAAATTAAAAATGGTTTTGCAGAAATTGCAAAGGCAGCTTTAATTGGTGATAAAAAACTATGGAAAAAGTTTTTGTCCCTGTCCAAGTTACCAGAAACTAGCCTTACCTCTTTTATTCTCGATTCGGTTTCGGTTAAAAACAAAATTGTATTAAAAGACCCTACGGAAAAAAACATTCGCAAAATTTTAAACTTTGGGCACACTGCTGGGCACGCTATTGAAACGCATTTTTTAGGTAAAAAAAATAGCTTATTGCATGGAGAAGCCATTGCAATTGGCATGTGTGTAGAATTATGCCTAGGTAAAATTTTAACTCTTACATCGCCTAAAATAGCCATAGAGGCTTTTCTGTTTTTTAAAAAACATTATAAACTTCCATCCTTTTCTGAAAAAGAAATAGAGATTTTTATTGGGCTTATGCAGCACGATAAGAAAAATAAAAACGGTGAGCTAAATTTTGCTTTAATAGAAGATGTAGCTAAGCCATTAATAAACATTTCTGCCTCAGCAAAAGATGTAAAAGAGGCTTTTATCCTATATAATAACCTATTAGCATGAGCTCTGTTATAGTTTCTCATTCAACAAAAATTGCAAATGGCATAGTTAACTTGCCAGCTTCAAAAAGTATAGCCAATCGATTATTATTAATGAGGGCCGTTGCTGGCTTTACTGATATAGAAATCTATAACCTATCAAATGCCCGCGACACACAAATATTACAAGGAATTCTAAATAAACTTAACAGCGCAAACAACACTATTGATGTGCATGACGCCGGAACTGTTATGCGCTTTTTAACTGCCTATGTAAGTTGTTTGGAAGGCGAATGGATTATTACAGGAACCGAGCGCATGCAACAGCGACCAATTGGTGCATTGGTAAACGTTTTACGTAACATTGGTGCAGACATTGAGTATTTAAACAACGAAAATTACCCCCCATTAAAAATACAAGGTAAAAAACTAAAAGGTGGCAAAATTGAAATTGACGGCAGTATCAGTTCTCAGTTTATTTCTGCCTTATTAATGATTTCTCCTTTATTTGCCGAGCCTTTAGAGCTTTGTATAAAAAATGACTTAGTATCTAAACCCTATGTAGAAATGACTTTAAAACTCATGCAACAATGGGGTATAAATTATATTTGGAAGGATAATATAATTTCTATAGATAATAAACTTTACCAAAAACCAACCGAAAAAGTTTTTGTTGAAAGTGATTGGAGTGCCGCATCTTACTTTTACAGCATCTTATCTCTTGCGAAAGAGGGAGAAATTACACTACCTTATTTATTTAAAAACAGTTTGCAAGGTGATAGTGCCTGTGTTGAACTATTTACTGATTTAGAAGTTTCAACTACCTTTATTAATGATGGAGTTGTTTTAAAAAAAATAAATCAGGTAAAAAATAAATTTGAGTACAACTTTTTAAATTGCCCAGATATAGCACAAACATTAGCTGTTTGTTGTGCTGCAAAAAACATACAAGCAAGTTTAAAAGGCCTACAGACTTTATCAATAAAAGAAACCGACCGCATTACTGCCCTTAAAACAGAGTTAGGGAAATTTGAAGTAGAACTGATAACCTCAACTAATTCAATAACAATCAATTCAAAATTTAAAGCTCAAAATTCAATAGTCGACACTTATAAAGACCATCGTATGGCCATGAGTTTTGCTACGCTTGCTTTGTGCTGCAATACTATTGAAATAGAAAATCCAACTGTTGTAGAAAAATCCTTTCCTCATTTTTGGGATGAGCTAAAAAAAATTGGGTTTGCTACCAAATACAAATAAGAAAACTTATTTTAATAAAGTAACCGTGCCTTTATATGAGTAGTTATGGTTATGATAATCGCTAGCACTTATTACGTACACATAAACATCCTCCTGTGCCGGACCACCTTTCATTGAACCATTCCATCCATTACCCACATGGGTTGTATGATATACCAAATTACCCCATCTATCAAATATTCTCATGTCAAAATCAAAAACATAATCTCCTACTGCTGTAAAAATATCATTATCGCCATCTCCGTTAGGTGAAAAAGCATTAGGTATATATAATGTAAAATAAGGTTTAATAAAAACACACTCCGTTGTGGTATCCTTACAACCAAAAGTATTTGTCGTAATTAAAGTGATGCAATAAGTACCTGTATCTCTATACGTATGTGTTGGATTTGGTAAATTACTTGTTGAATCGGAACCATCGCCAAAAGTTTGCCAAAAAATATCAGATACCCCACTACCAATAGCATATGATGTATTTGTAAATTGTATAGTTGGGTCAAGTATTGTAGGATCACTTGGCGTAGTATAAAATTGTGCCTTAGGATGAGGGTATACTGTAATCATGTTTAGGTTAGAGAGCTTAGAAACACACCCTTTGCCTGAAGTGGCTGTTAAACTAACTGTAAAAACACCAGATGCATTATAACACCATGAAGGATTAATTGCTGTGCTTGTATGTTTTCCATCAGTCCAACTATACTTTATAGTATCTGTAGATGTAATAGTGCTTGTATTTGCAAATTGCACACACAAAGGATAACATCCATTTTGTTTATCTGAAGTAAAAGTTATTTGGGGTAATGGATCAATAATTACTTTAACAGTTGTTGTAACTGAAGGCGTACCGCAAGCATCAGTAAGAGTAATTGTATAGATTGTAGTTGCAGAAGGGCTTACGGTTACATTTTGTCCAACAAGACCACCTGGGCTCCATTTATAAGTAAACAAACTATCTCCACCAATTCCTGTTGCATTTAAATTAGCAGAAAAACCATTACATTTTTCTGCACCGGGACTTACGGCAAAAAATTTCAATGAATCTCTCACAAAAACAGTTACTGTACTTGTTGCAGTACAGCCTTTTATATCTTTTACCTTAATATTATAAACCGTAGTATTAATTGGATTTACAGTACTGGTTTGAGTAGTATCTGCATTACTCCATAGATAGCTATAAGGTGCGGTTCCTCCTAACTGATTTGCCATTAGTGTTGTAGTATTACTAATACAAATTGTTTTGGGAATACTTGAAACCGTTAATATTGGTGGCTGGGTAATGGCTACAGTTGTTGTTGTAATACATCCTTTTATATCAGTTACAGTTGCTGTATAACTACCAATTGGCAAATTACTTGCTGTAGCCGATAGTTGAACAGGTGCTGTGTTCCATGAATAGAAATATGGTAATGTACCACCCGATCCTGCAGCTATAGCATTACCATTACTGTTTCCGAAACACGAATCGTTTTTAAATGAAGTAATAGAAGCTGTAAGTACAGTTGGTTGAGTAATTGTTACCACCGCAGTATCTTGGCAACCGTGTGCATCTGTTAAAGTAGCTGTATATATTCCAGCAGGTAAGTTGCTTGCATTTGCC
>Ga0134126_10003042_pt1 | contig 21021 bp, 5 predicted proteins | sample KB31752_FD_96881 | JGI IMG/M metagenome (GOLD analysis project Ga0134126, IMG submission 96881) | Terrestrial soil microbial communities with excess Nitrogen fertilizer from Kellogg Biological Station, Michigan, USA - KB3-175-2 | ecosystem: Environmental > Terrestrial > Soil > Unclassified ... | reverse complement strand
TCGCCCAGTTCGATCCGGAAGCCGCGAATCTTGACCTGATGGTCAACGCGGCCCAGATACTCGATGTCGCGGTTCGGCAGAAAGCGCGCACGATCGCCGGTCCGGTACAGCCGCGCGCCGGGTGTGCGGCTGAAGGGATCGGGGACAAACCGATCGGCCGTCAGCTCGGAATGGTTCAGGTATCCGCGTCCCAATCCGGCGCCGCCCACATACATTTCGCCGGTTACGCCGATGGGCACCGGCCTGCCGTGCGGGTCGAGAATGTAAACCTGTAAATCAGGGATGGGTGTTCCGATAACGCTGCCGGATGGCACGTCATGTCCAGCCAACGCGCGGTAAGTGACATGCACCGTCGTCTCCGTGATGCCGTACATGTTCACCAGGAATGGTTGCCGGTCGCCGTGGCGTTCGAACCACGGTTTGAGGCTATGCAGTTCGAGCGCTTCACCGCCGAATATGACAAAGCGCAGCGCCAGCTCCTTCTGGCCGGAACTTTTCTCGACGTGAATGAGCTGTCGGAAGGCCGATGGCGTCTGGTTCAACACCGTGACCTGTTCGGCTGCGAGCAGTTCATAAAACGCTTCCGGTGAACGGCTCACCAGATACGGCACCACCACCAGTCTCCCGCCGTACAGCAGGGCGCCCCATATCTCCCAAACGCTGAAGTCGAACGCGTATGAATGGAAGAGCGTCCACACGTCGCGCTCATTGAACCTGTACCATTGCTCCGTTGCCGCAAAGAGACGCGTGACGTTTCGATGTGTGATCAGGGAGCCTTTCGGTCTGCCCGTCGTGCCGGAAGTGTAAATGACGTAGCATAGGTGGTCCGCGTCGGCCAGAGGGAGAAGGTCCGCGTCGAATTCCATGCAACGCGCAACAACCGCCGGATCATCCACGCAAATGACCCGCGCCGCCGCGTCGGGCACGTTCATAGCCAGCTTCGATTGAGTAAGGAGGACGGGGGCTTTCGCGTCCGACAGCATGAACGCGAGGCGCTCCTGCGGGTAGGCAAGATCAATTGGCAGATAGGCTCCGCCCGCTTTGAGGATAGCCATCAGACCCACCACCAGATCCGCCGACCGCTCCATGCAGAGACCGACGAACACGTCGGGTCCGACACCCAGTTCACGCAAGTAATGGGCGAGTCCATTCGCGCGGGTGTTCAACATACGGTAGGTGAGCCGCTCATTTCCGCAAACCACGGCCTCGGCATCAGGTGTGCGCCGCGCCTGAGCTTCGAACAACTCGTGTAAAGTGGCGCCACCATCCCGGGGAATCCGCACTCCGCCGTTCGCGCTGTCGCAAGTGACCCGGATCGGAGTGTTCCATTCCACGAGCAACTGATGCTGTTCCTCCGCCGTCAAAAGGGGCAGCTCGGACAGTCTTTGATTGGGATTGCGGACGACTCCCTCCAACAACGTTCGAAAATGCTTCAGCATCCGCGCGGCGGTGTCGCGTTCAAACAGATCGGCATTGTATTCCAGGGCGGCGCGGAGGCCCTGCGCCGAATCCGTCAGCGTCAGCGTCAGATCAAACTTTGCGGTCCCGTTGTCCACGTCGATCGGTTGCAATTGCAACCCTGGCAACTGCGCGGTGGCGACCGGGGCGTTCTGCAATACGAACATGACCTGGAAGAAGGGATTCCTGTTCAGGCTCCGTTCGGGCTGCAACTCCTCCACCATTTTTTCAAACGGCAGATCCTGGTGCGCAAAGGCGTTGAAGGCGGTCTCCCGCACGCGCTGGAGCAGTTCCCGAAAAGTCGGATCGCCGGCGAGATCACCCCGGAAGACAAGGGTGTTGACAAAGAAGCCGATCAACTTCTCCAGATCCGACTGTGTTCGCCCGGCGACACATGAGCCGATCACAATGTCCTCCTGGCTGGTGTAACGGTGTAGCAGCGTCTGAAAGGCCGCGAGAAGCGTCATGAACAATGTGACTCCTTCCCGTTGGGTCAGGTCCTTGAGGTCGCTCGTAAGGGCAGGCGAAAGCTGGAGTGTCGCGGTCCCGCCGCGCAGGCTTTGCGAAGCCGGTCGCGGCCGGTCCAGAGGTAGCTCCAGCATGGGCAGGTCGCCGCCCAATTGGTTCCGCCAGTAAGCCAGTTGCCGCCGGAGCGCGTCTTCGCCAAGCCGTTCCCGTTCCCAAAGAGCATAGTCTGCGTATTGAATCGGTAGGTCAGGCAGGGCCGGCGTCCCGGCGGCGAGGAACGATTCGTAGAGCGCCGCCAGTTCCTCGAAAAGAACGCCAATCGACCAGCCGTCTGACACGATATGGTGCATGGTGATCACCAGCACGTGCTCGTTGACCGCCAGCCGGATCAGCAGCGCGCGCATCAGTAGATCGCGCGACAAATCGAACGGTTTGCTCGCCTCTTCTTGAAGAAGGGACGTAAGTTTTCTCTCGCGTCCAGGATCCGGCTGCCCGCTCAAATCAGCCGTCGACAGATTCAACTTCCGGTTGTCAGCGATCACTTGCAACGGGCTTCCATCACGGGTCAGGAAATTGGTTCTCAAGACCTCGTGCCGGCGGATGATTTCGTTAAGACTTCGCTCCAGCGCTGTGACCGCGAGCGTGCCGGTCATGCGCACGGCTTGACACACGTTATAGACACAGCTGCCGGGCTCCAATTGGTCCAGAAACCAGAGACGTTGCTGGGCACAGGAAAGCGGCATCTCGTCCCGCGGCGTGCGATGCGGGATGGCTCTTTGATGGGCCTTTTTCGTTGCGGTGTCCCTGGCCTCGCGCAGACGTTTTTCAAGCAAGGCCCTCTGCGAATCAGAAAGCTCCTTCCGCGGTAAAGTGATTTCGTTTCGGAGAGTCACGGGCCGCCTTTCTCCACCAACTCGGCGGCACCCGCCCGGTGCCCGGCCTCCTCGTCGGATAATTCCCTGATTTCCAGGACGAGCGCGTCCTCAACCGCGTCGGCCAGTTCGGCGATCGTCGGTGTTTCGAAGAAGCGACGCATCGGCAGCTCGACCTGGAACGCTTCACGGACGCGCGTCAGTACCTGGGTGACCAACAAGGAGTGCCCGCCCAGATCGAAAAAGCTGTCGTCAACGCCGACTTTGTCCAGTCCCAGCACACTTTTCCAGATTGCGACGAGCGTTTCTTCCGTTGTCGTGCGTGGCGCAGTGTAATTCTTTCCCGAATCCTGGCGCGTCAGGTTCGGGAGGGGGAGCGCCGCGCGGTCCACTTTGCCGTTCGGCGTCAATGGCATCTTGTCGAGTGGAACGAAGGACGAGGGCACCATGTAATCCGGCAGTTTTTTCTTCAGGAAATCCCTCAACTCGGAGAGGTTGATCTGTGAATGCGGCTTCAGAATGACGTACGCGACGAGCCGTTTGTCACCCGGCGTGTCCTCCCGGGCGATCACCAGGCAATCGGCGACCGCAGAGTGAAGACCGAGCGAAGATTGGATTTCACCCGGTTCGATGCGAAAACCGCGCACTTTGACCTGGTGATCGAGCCGGCCCAGGAATTCAATGTTGCCATCAGCCAGATATCGCGCCCGATCCCCGGTTTTGTAGAGGCGCGCGCCGGGTTGCCCGGCAAATGGATGGGGGATGAATTTTTCGGCCGTCAACGCGGGGCGGTTCAAGTAACCGCGCGCCAGGCCATCGCCGCCGAGGCACAACTCACCGGGGACACCGACCGGCGCGGGCTGCTGATGATCATCCAGGATATAAACCTGTGTGTTTGCAATCGGCCGGCCGATAGTCGCAGGGCCGTTCGGGCTCCGCAGCGCGAACGTCGAATAGGTGGTGTCCTCGGACGGGCCGTAAAGGTCGTACACCTTTTGGATGGTCCCGACGGTGTAAAGTTGCCGCGCCAGCCGGATCGGAAGCGGCTCGCCTGCCAGATTGACGGTGCGCACTGAGTCCGGTATTCCGCCCGTTCTCAAAAGTTCGGTAATCGCGGATGGAACGGTGTTAATCAGCGTGACCTCACGGCGGGCGGGCAGGGTCGGCAATTGCAGGGCGTTGTCGGCCAAGATCACCGTCCCGCCGCAGCTCAACGGAACGAACAACTCGAAAACCGACAGGTCGAAGCAGATTGACGTGGACGCCAGCACACCGGCCAGTTCTGCCGGGGAGAACACACTCATTGCCCAATGGATAAAGGCGACGGTACTGCGATGTTCGATGGCCACGCCCTTGGGTTTGCCGGTGGATCCGGACGTGTAGATGACGTAGGCGAGGTTATCAGTTGTTGCCGCCGGCCATTGACTTGCGTTCGGCCGCCGTTCATGCGGACCGGCTTGAGCGTCGAGAGCGACGATTTTCAGAGCGGGAATTTCAAGTTTCAGACCCGACAGGAGTGGCTGTTGCGTCAACAAGACGGCGGCACGGGTATCCTCCAGAATGAAAGCCAGCCGGTCGTTGGGGTAGGCCGGATCCAGCGGCACGTACGCTCCACCAGCCTTCAGAATCGCCAACAGACCGACAACCATGGCCGGTGACCGTTCGGCGCAAATACCTACGAGCGATTCCCGGCCCACGCCCAGATCGTGCAGCTGGCGTGCAAGTTGATTGGCCCGCTGATTCAGTTCTCCGTAGGAGAGTCGCTGGGTTCCACAAACCAGGGCCGGGGCATCGGGGGTTCGCGCGGTCTGGGCCTCGAACAGTTCATGGATACAGACATCACAACGATGCCCGGTAGTGGTGTCATTCCACTCGACGAGCAACCGGTGCCGCTCATCTTCACTCAGCAACGGCAAGGCAAGGAGCTGTTGTTCGGGATCTTCGATGGCTGTTTCAAGCAGTTTTTCAAACTGGCTCATCAGCCGGGCCATGGTCGCATCGTCAAACAGTTCGCGGCTGTAATAGCAATCGAGCAACAGAGCGTCGTCCGTTTCGGTGACGTTGAAATTGATGTCGAAATTGACAAAGCCTTTGGGATTGCGGGCGACCTGGACGACCAGCCCTTCAAAGTTCAGACGGCCCCGTGCCCGGCCGACGTTGAACGTCACGTTTGCCAGCGGCACCCGGTTCGGATCGCGCGGCAGATTCAGTCTGCGGATCAGGCCGCTGAAGGGATACTGATGGTGATCAAACGCGTCCAACACGGTTCGCTTCAGCGCTGACAGGCAATCGCCGAACTTCTGGCGGGGGTCGAAACGGCTGCGGATGGGTAGCAGGTTTGCGCAGTGACCCACGAGGTGTTGCGCCCCATCCATAATTTGTCCAGCCGCCGGCACTCCCACCACGATGTCGTCCTGACCGCTCAACCGGTGAAGCAATGCGTTGAACGCGGCCAGCAGGGTCGTGAAGGTGGTGCAACCGCGCGCGGCGCTGAAGCGTTTCAAAGCCAGCGCCAGGTCCGGTCCAAGCGCGCGGGCGCAATGCGCGCCTTCGAATGTTCTGGCAGCGGGGCGCGGACGGTCGCTGGGTAATTCGAGCACGGGAACCGAATCCGCAAATTGTTCCAGCCAATACGCCTCAGCGGCCGTAAATTCGGGACTTTCATGTCGTGCGGTTTCGCGGAGCGCATACCCGGAGAACGACGCCGGGGCCGGCAGCGTGTCCGAAGCGTGCCGGCAGCCTGCAGAATAGAGTTCACCCAACTCGTAGAGCAGCGCGGTCATGGACCATCCGTCGCAAATGATGTGGTGCGCGGTAAAGACGAGCACGTGACGGTCGGGAGCGAGCCGCGCGATTGTGGCGCGCAGCAGCGGGCCTTTGACCAGGTCGAATTCGCGCCGCACTGCGCTGTGAACAAGTTCGCTGACGCACGCGTTGTGGTTGCGTTCGTCCAGATCGGAAAAATCAACCGGCGAGACTTCGATCCGGACGGAGTCGGCGATCTTCTGAACGTCTCCGGTTGGCGCAAAACTCGCGCGCAGAGCCTCGTGTCGCTCGGTGAGATGATCAATCGCCCGCCGAAGCACCTCGAGTTGCAGCGACCCGCGCAATTGCAACGCGCATGATTCGTTGTACGCCGCGGATACTGCCGGACCCATTTGGGCGGCGAACCAGATTTCGCGTTGCGCGTCCGTCAGCGGGACGGTCTTCGCGGCCGCCGCAGTCGCGTCAGTTCGCCCCCCGGGGAGCGGTGGGCTGTGTTCGGCGCGCGGAGCATTCCCGGCGGGGAGCGGACCGGTCGAGGACCCGGCCTCTGGTTGACGATGCGCCAGATGGTCCGCGAGTTTTTCCAACGTTCGGAACTCTTCCAACAATTGGCGGAAAGTGACGCTGACCCCGAAGCGTTTCTGCACGGCCTGACTGGCTTGAGTAAGGAACAATGAGTCGAACCCCAACTCAAGAAAGGTCGCCGAAGACCTCGCGTCGGAGAGGTCAACGCCGGACAGTTCGTTGAAAACCACCTTCAGGTCGGCCAGGGTTTGATTTACGCAGCTGCCAGGCCTGGTTTCGTCGGACCGAGCCGTCGCGACCCGCCCGTCCGATTCTTCCGCGGTAGCACCATTCCCTGAGTAGTTGCCGGACACGGCAGGTTGGGTATCACTTTCACTGGCGTCCGTTTTGTCTGGCGCAACCCAGTGACGTTTCCGCTCGAATGGATATGTCGGAAGCGGAACGCGCCGCCGTTGTTCGTGCGCGTGGAAGCCGGTCCAGTCCACTGTTACCCCGGAGACCCAGAGTCGGCCCAGTGCACTCAGCAAAGACGCCTGGTCGGACTCCGGTTCCTGCGCGTGGCGAAGTGAAGAAAGGACGGTCCGGCCCGTGCCGGCAGACGGATGTTGCCGCGCCAGCGTGCTCAGCGTCCGGCCCGGCCCCACCTCGAGCAGGATCGCCATATTTCCCTGCGCCAGTTGATGGATACCGTCGGCGAAGCGGACTGTCTGGCGCAAATGAGCGGCCCAGTAATTCGGGTCGGTTGCGTCGCGCGCGGTGATCCATTGGCCGGTGACATTGGAGACGTACGGGATCTGTGGTGGGCACAACTTCGCCTTCTTGACCTTGGCCGTGAACAAATGCAGCGCGGGTTCCATCATTTCCGAATGGAACGCGTGTGACGTGTGCAATCGCCGGCAAACCGTGCCCTGTTCAACGAGTTTTTTTTCCAGCGCTTCGATGGCGTCGTACGGTCCTGAAGCAACACATAGCGCTGACCCGTTGACTGCCGCCAGCGAGAGTTTCCGTCCCAGCAGGGGCCGGACTTCCCGCTCGGACAGGCGCACGGCGAGCATCGCGCCGGGCGGCTGCTTTTGCACAAGCCGTCCCCGGGCCGCGATCAGGGCCAGGCCGTCCTCGAATGAAAAGACGCCCGCCAGACAGGCGGCGACATATTCGCCAATGCTATGGCCGATCATGGCTTGCGGCCGGATGCCCCAGTTCATCCAGAGTTGAGCGAGAGCATACTCAATGACGAACAGCGCGGGCTGTGTGATGAACGTCTGCGTCAGTTGCCGCGAGGCCCCCTCCGTCTCTGCGGCCCCGGGGTACAGCAGGGTCCGCAGATCAAGTTCCAGGAGCGGTTTGAGAAGCTCACAACCGTGGTCCACATGCTCGCGAAACACCGGTTCGGTTTCGTAAAGCTCGCGGCCCATGTTGAGGTGTTGCGCCCCCTGGCCGGGAAACATGAATGCAATCTGAGGTCCGGATTCGACCGGGTGTCCGGCGAAAAACCGCTTTGCATCCGGCGCGGTCAGCGCCACCGCTGCGTCGTTGAGGTTCCCGCAGATCACAGCGCATCGGCGATTGAACGGTTTTCGTCCCGTGTGCAGAGTGAACGCGACATCCGCGAGGTTGATCTGGGCAGCCGCCCTCAGATGTTCCGCCAGATTTGCCTTGGCCGCAGCCAGTGCGGAGTCTGTTTTGGCGGAGAGCGTCAGCAGTTGTAGCGGACGCGACCCACCGGACGGTTTCAACGGCGGCGCTTCTTCAAGTACCACGTGCGCATTGGTGCCGCCGATGCCAAACGAGCTCACGCCGGCGCGGCGCGGTGTGCCACCCGATTTCCACCCACGAAGTCTGTCGTTCACTTCGAACGGACTTTCAGCGAAGTCAATTTTCGGGTTTGGACGTTGAAAATGCAGGCTGGGCGGCAGTTGTTGGTGCTGCAGGGCGAGGACCGTCTTGATGAGCCCGGCCACGCCGGCCGCGGCGTCGAGATGGCCGAGATTGCTCTTCACCGAGCCAATGGCGCAGAATCCTTTCGCCGCTGTTCCGGCGCGGAATGCTTTGGTCAAGGCGGCGATCTCGATGGGATCGCCCAGTGGCGTGCCGGTGCCGTGGGCCTCGACATAGGAAATGGTCTCCGGTTCCACCCCGGCATTCGCCTGCGCCATCGCAATCACTTCGGCCTGCCCATCAACGCCGGGCGCTGTGTAGCCGATCTTTTGTGATCCGTCATTGTTGATGGCGCACCCTTTGATGACGGCCCGGACGTTGTCGCCATCGGCGAGGGCCTCCGACAATCGCTTGAGCACCACGATTCCCACCCCGTCCCCGGACACGGTTCCCGCCGCATTCGCGTCGAACGTCCGGCAATGGCCGTCCGGCGAAATAATCCCGCCCTCCTGATAGAGAAGCCCCCGCTTCTGTGGAAAGGTGATCGACACGCCGCCGGCCAGGGCCATATCGCACTGATAGTTGAGCAGATTCTGGCAGGCGAGGCAGACGGCGACGAGTGACGTGGAACACGCCGTCTGAACATTCAGACTCGGACCGCGAAGGTTCAGTTTGTAGGAAACGCGGGTCGGCAGGTAGTCCTTGTCGCTGGCAAGCATGATTTGAAAACCGCCCACCAGGGCGGTCAGTTCGCGGTGCGCAAGCAGGTTGGAGAACAAGTAGGTGTTCATGCTCGCCCCGGCGAATAGCCCGATCAGGCCGCTGTAGGTGTCCGGATTGTAGCCCGCGTTTTCGAGCGCTTCCCATGCGCTTTCCAGAAAAACCCGGTGTTGCGGGTCCATGATCTCCGCCTCCCGGGGATTGATGTTGAAGAACGCCGCGTCGAACAAATCAGAATTCTCCAGCACGGCGCGAGCCTTCACAAAGTTCGGGTCGTCCTTTGGGGGCGGTCCATCGAGCAGGGACGATTGCAGTTCATCGTCCTTGAAAAACGAGACTGACTCCACGCCATCGCGAAGGTTGCGCCAGAATTCATCCGGATTTTTAGCGCCCGGAAAACGCCCGGCCAGGCCGATGATCGCAACGCTCTCGTGTTGTGTCTCCGATGGGTTCATAATCTCACCCGGGCGCCAAATTGTTTGTGCTCGACAGACGCCTTCTGCCGTTGCGTTCGTTCCTGAATTCTCTGCGACACGGGCTCCTCTTTTTTCTTTTCGCCGAGATACCCCGCCAGCGCGCGGATGGTCGGATACTCGAACAGTTTGATGACAGGCAGCTCCGCCCCAAGCCGGTCCCGCAATTTGTTTTGAACCTGTACCACCTGGAGCGAGTGGCCACCCAGGTCGAAGAAGTTGTCATCCGCGCCCGGATTTTTGAGAGACAGGACCTCCTCCCAGATGGCGGCGACGGTTTGTTCCAGCCCGGCCCGGGGCGCGGCGAATGCCGTGTCCGATTTCAAACGATCTTGCTCCGGCGCCGGTAGCGCGCGACGGTCCACTTTGCCGTTGGGCGTCAATGGAAGTTTGTCCAGAACCACGAATGCGGCCGGCACCATGTAATCCGGCAATTTTTCACGCAGAAACCTTCGCAGCTCGTTGAGTGAAACCGTGGTTTGCCGGTAGGTTGTCACGTACGCGGCGAGCCTCCTGCCCGCAGGGGTGTCCTCGCGCGCAACGACAACTGCTTCGCGCACCTTGGGGAATTGAAGCAGAATGGATTCGATTTCGCCCAACTCAATGCGAAACCCGCGAATCTTGACCTGGTGATCCACGCGTCCCAACAGTTCGACGCCTCCATCCGGGAAGCGACGGGCCAGATCGCCGGTGCGATAAAGGCGCGCGTCCGGATCGTCACTGAACGGGTGGCCAATGAATTTTTCAGCGGTCAACGCCGGTCGGTTAAGATAGCCGCGCGCCAGGCCATCACCGCCGATGAACAATTCGCCCGGCACCCCCGCGGGAACCGGCTGCAACTGACGGTCGAGGACATAGAGTTGCGTGTTGGCGATCGGCCGGCCGATGATGATGGGCGAATTTCCTCTTTCGATTCTTGCGGCCGAGGACCAGATCGTGGTTTCTGTCGGCCCGTAAAGGTTCCATAATTCAGCACCGCATTCGCACAGTCGGTTGGCAAGTTCCCGCGATAACGCTTCGCCACCACAAAAAATCCTGAGTGACCGGCTGCCCGACCATCCCGAATCGAGCAGCAACCTCCAGGTGGCGGGCGTGGCCTGCATGACCGTGACATTCGCCTTCGAGATTTTTGAGGCCAGTTGGGCGCCGTCCGCCGCCTCTTCCCGGGTGGCCAGAACGATACGCGCACCGACGGTCAGTGGCAGGTAAAGCTCCAGCGCGGCGATGTCGAAGGACAGCGTGGTGACAGCCAGCAAAGTGTCCGTGTCACTCAGACCGGGCTTGCGCTGCATTGAACTGAGAAAATTTACAACGGCCCGATGCGGAATTTGCACCCCTTTGGGTTTGCCCGTGGAGCCCGACGTGTAAATCACGTAAGCGAGGTTCCCCGGATTGACCACCACGTCCGGTTTTTCCCGGTTTTCACGTGCGATGGATTTGCATTCACTGTCCAGGCAAAGGTACCGCGCTTTGCCCTTGGGCAGGGCGTCGCGCAGGGAGCGCTGCGTCACCACCACTGTCACCTTTGAATCCTCAAGCATGAACGCGAGTCGCTCGCCCGGGTAGCTCGGGTCGATCGGCACATAGGCGCCCCCAGCCTTGAGAACGCCGAGCACACCTGCGACCATGCTCGGCGAGCGGTCCAGACAGACACCGACGAGCGTTTCCGGTCGCACGCCGAGTCTGCGCAGGTGGCATGCGACCTGGTTTGCGCCATTGTCCAGCTCGCGGTAAGTCATCCGCTGCTCCCCGAAGACGACGGCCACGGCGTCCGGCGTTCGGGCCACCTGCGCCTCGATCATCTCGTGTAGGGTCTTCTCGGCCGGGTAATCCGCCCGTGTCCGGTTCTCTTCAACGAGCAATTGATTTCGTTCGATTGAGGTCAGTAACGGCAATTCCGAAAGCCGCCCGTTCGGGTCTGCAACGACGCCCTCAAGCAGCACTTTGAAATGCGCCAGCATCCGCTCGATAGTGGATGCATCGAAGAGATCGGTGTTATATTCCACCCGCGCCGTCAGGCGTTCGGCACCTTCGGTCATGTAAACCGTCAGGTCGAATTTCGCAGTTCCGCTGTCGAGTTCCAGTTGCGCAAGCTTCAATCCCGGCCAATTCACGGATTCAAGCGGCGCGCGCTCGAGCGCGAACATCACCTGGAAAAGCGGCGGACGGCTCAGACTGCGGTCCGGCTGCAGTTCCTCGACCAGCCTCTCAAAAGGGACGTCTTCGTTCGCATAGGCGTTGATCGCCGTTTCGCGTGTGTGACCGAGCAGCTCGCGGAAGGTCGGATTCCCGGAAAGATCGCCCCGCATCACCAGCGTATTGATGAACAGACCGATGACCGCTTCCGTTTCAGTCAGGCTTCTACCAGCGACCGGTGAGCCGACAAGGATGTCCGTCTGTCCGGTGTAGCGGTGAAGCAGGGTTTGGAACGCGGCCAGCAGCGTCATGAACAGCGTCGCGCTCTCATTCCGGCTCAATTCCTGAAGCGCGTTGCGCAAATTTACCGGCAGGGCGAGAGACGAAACAGCCCCGCGATAGGTCTGCACCGCGGCGCGTGGACGGTCGACCGGCAGTTCCAGCGTCGGGAGACCTCCACTCAAGCGTCTTTTCCACCACGCCAGTTCCTTTTCGAGTGATTTGGCCTGCTCGCGCTGCCAGACCGCGAAATCCGCGTATTGGATGGGAAGGTCGGGCAATGCCGGTTCCTTTTCCAGGCGAAGGCGCTCATAAATCGCGGCCAGCTCACGGAAGAAAAGCGTGAGCGACCACCCGTCGAAAATGATGTGGTGGGCTGTGAGGACGAAAATGTGTTCGGTGGCGGAGAGGCGCAGAAGGTTTGTCCGCAGCAATGGCAGGCGGGTCAAATCGAACGGGCGTTGCGCTTCCTCACGCGCGGCGCGGCGCGCCTCCCGCTCACGATCCGGCTCCGGCAGCAAACCCAGGTCGGCAATCACCAGTTGCAGTTGCATCGAAGTGGCGACGATTTGAACGGGCTGGCCCTCTCGCAAATCGAAGCGCGTTCGCAAAATCTCATGCCTTTGGACGATGTGATTCAGCGCCCGTTCCAGCACCGGGATGTCGAGCGGCCCGTTGATGCGCACGGCGACCGGGCTGTTGTAAAGCGGCGTGCCTGGGTGGAATTGTTCGAGAAACCAGAGCCGCTGTTGGCCCGGGGAAACCGGAAACGCGAAGACTTCCGAGGGTGAATCCACCCCGACCTTCTGTTTGACTGCCATGGGCGGGTATGTTTCCGTCGTCGTCATCAGTGCCTCAGTTTTGTTTCATCAATTCCGCATTGGCTCCGGGTGACGGCTGGTTCACCCGGTAAGCCTCCCTCGAAACCCGGGCGATGCCGGGGTCGCGTCGAGGCGTGCTTCTGGCGATCGTTCGCTCGATTTCCCTGGCCAGCTCGGCGACGGTCGGCTTCTCAAACAGGCTGCGAATGGACATGTGCAGGTTGAAAGACTCTTTGAGCCGCGACACAGCCTGCGCGGCGAGGAGCGAGTGTCCTCCCAGTTCGAAAAAATTGTCATGCGCCCCCACCCGTGGGCAGCCAAGAACTTCGGACCAGATCCTGGCGATGTTTTCCTCGACATGATTGCGCGGTGCCGTGAACAGCCTGCTGGCGCGGTAATTTGAGTCGTCGGGCGCGGGGAGCGCGGAACGGTCCACCTTGCCGTTCGGCGTCAATGGCCAGGCGCCGCAGGCGACGAACGCCGACGGCACCATGTAGTCGGGAAGCGTGGCGCGCAGAAACCCGGAGAGTTCTGCGAATGCCGGCCCCGGCGGGTGTCGGGGGATAATGTAAGCCACGAGTTGCTTCCGGCCGGGATCGGTTTCGCGCGCCACCACCAGGCTTTCGCGCACCGCCGGATGCTGGTTCAGCTTCGTTTCGATTTCGCCCGGCTCGATACGATGGCCGCGAATCTTCACCTGATGATCAATGCGCCCCAGGAATTCCAGGTTTCCGTCGGGCAACCAGCGAACGAGGTCTCCTGTTTTGTAAAGGCGCGCGCCGGGCTGGTTGTTGAAGGGATGCGTGATGAATTTCTCCAGCGTGAGCAGGGGATTGTTTCGGTAACCGCGCGCCAGTCCGTCACCACCCACGAAAAGCTGGCCCGGGACGCCGACCGGGACCGGGCGCAGGAGCCGGTCGAGCACGAACACTTCCACGTTGGCAATCGGGCGCCCAATGGGCGGCGTGGTATTCGATCCGTCGCCCGCAGGAGCAACGGGAGCGCAGGTCGAGACCACCGTGTTTTCTGTGGGCCCATAGTGGTTGACCAGTTGAAAAGGAAGACCGGCTGCGGGGCGATTGTTCAGTTTGTCGCCGCCGGTCAACATCACGCGTAACTTCGCGCCTCGAGGCCAGGGCAATGTGAGCGCTGCCTCGGCCAGCGGTGTCGGCAGAAAACTGATTGTGATTTTTTCCTCGCCGAGCCATTGAACCAGCGCGGCTGCGGATGCGCGCGTGTCGTCGTCCACAATATGAATGCTCGCGCCGGCGGTCAGGTAGGGCCAGAGCTCCCACACGGAGGCGTCGAAGGAGAATCCCGCCAATTGCGTCGCCCGGTCCGCGGGTGTCACGCTATATGCCTGTTGATGCCACGTCAGCAGGTTGACGAGCCCGCGGTGAGAAAGCTCGACGGCCTTCGGCGTGCCGGTGGAACCGGAAGTGTAGATGACGTAGGCGAGGTTGCGGGAGGAGACATGCACACGCCACGAATCGTCTGTTACCGGACGATCCTCCTCCGGGGTGCGCGCGTCGAGGAGAAGGACTTTGCAGTTCGAAATCTTAAACTCGAAATGGCTTTGCAATGCGGTTTGGGTCAGCAACACGGGCGCCCGGGAATCTTCCAACATGAAGGCGAGCCGATCCCTCGGATAACCGGGATCCAGCGGCACGTAAGCAGCCCCCGCTTTCAAAATCCCCATCAGCCCGGCGACCATTTCCACCGAGCGCCGGGCGCAGATACCCACCGGCGTGTCCGGTTCGAGATGAAGAGAGCGCAGATGGCGCGCCACCCCATTGGCATGGTTGTCGAGTTCCCGATAGCTGACTTCCTCCTTACCATGGACCAAAGCGACTGCATTGGGTGTGCGCTCCACCTGCGCCTCAAAGAGTTCATGAACACATTCGTCGCGCGGATAATCTGCCCGGGTCGCGTTCCATTCGACCAACAGCTGGTGCTGCTCCGCATCCGTCAGCAGGGGCAGATCGCCGACCCGTTGTGACATATCCTCGACCATTGCCCGCACGACGGTCTGGAAATGGCCGAGCATTCGCGCGATGTCCGCTTCCTCGAATCGGCTTTCGTCAAAACCGATTTTCAGCTTCATCTCCACGCCGCCATAAACGTCCATCCAAAGGGGGAAGTTCGGTTGATTGTGAATCGAGAATTCCCGTCTCGACCATCGACCGTTTTGCGCGCGCAGGACGGCATCCCAGGAGGGATCCTGAAAGCTGATAATGCTTTCGAACAGCGGCTGGCCCCTCGGAACGCCGCTCCAGCGCTGGATTTCCACGAGCGGCGTGTGCTCGTGAGCGCGCATGGCCAGGCTTTGGGCACGCAGCTCGTTCAGCAAATCCAGGACGCGCAATTGATCAGGCACGCGCACCCGGATCGGCAGCGTGTTGATAAAGAGTCCGACCATGGATTCCGCGCCCCCAACGGACGAGCGCCGGCAGGCGCGGACAGCGCCGAACAAGATGTCTTCTTCGCCGCTGTAACGGCTCAACAAAACCGCCCAGGCCCCTTGAAGCAGCGTATTGACGGTCACCTTCTGATCCTTCGCAATGGAGCGCAGCCGGGTGGCCTCCGCCGCGGAGAGACTGGTTTCTTTAAGGGAATGTCCTGCGTGCTGGCCGTGTCGTTTTTTCGAGGCCGTTGCGATAATCAGCGGAGTCGGAGTGACAAATCCGTTCAGTTGTTTTTTCCAGAACGACTCTGCCGCCGTGCAATTATGGCCGCTCAACCATTCGATGTAGTCCCGATAAGGGCGGGGTGATGGCAGCTCCAGGTCGCGTCCTTCGCACAGGGCCTCGTAAATGTTGAAAACCTCATTCAGCACGGTGACGAGCGAGCGTCCGTCAATCAGGAGATGGTGAAACGTCCAGGCAAGAACGTGTTTTGCTTCGCCGACGCGGAAAAGCGCCAGCCGCATCAACGGCGGGAGGCTCACCTCAAAACCGCGTCGGCGTTCGGCTCGCAAGAAAGCGTCGAGGCGGACTCGCTGGTCATTTTCCGGCAGGCCACTCCAGTCTTTTTCATCCATCTGAAGGCGCACGCGGCGATGCACGTATTGTTGGGGTTGGTGGCCGGTCCAGGCGAAGCCCGTCCGCAAGACCGCGTGCCTTTCCACGACCCGTCCCCACGCCCGGCGGAGGACCGGAGCATCCAACTCCTCCGCCAGCGTGCAAACGACCTGCTCGACGTCCACACCGGAGTGGGGCGCGGACAATCCGTGGAACAACATCCCTTGCTGCATCGGCGACAGCGGATAGCTGTCTTCGATGTTGTTCGTTTCCTCAACGATCGCGGTTTGTCTTGGGCGCGCCATATCGCCGGCAACGGTAGCAGCCCGGGTGAACCGGCTTAAAGTGGGTGAAGCCCTGAAACGTCGATGGGCAATTCACCCCAATACGTTTGGCACCGGGCAACGTTACGGCGTGAGACTTGCGGGGTACTACCCATTACATTTTTTGTTCAAGTTTCGTTTCCTTGTCCCGTGGTTGCCATTCAACATCGTGACACGGCGTCGGCTTTCGAATCCGCTGCTGCTTCGCGCGCGCGACCGGCGGACGCTCGCCTGGAGCTGCACTGCGCCCCACCCATTGCCATTTTGGGCGTGCCGTTCGACCACATCAACATGGCCGGTGCTGTGGAACGAATTGAGCAAATGGTGGCATCGCGAGAACCTCACTATGTGGTGACCGCCAACGCAGACTTTGTCGCGCAAGCGCGGCAGGATGTGGAACTTCGCCGTATTTTGGTGAACGCGGACCTGGTCCTGTGCGACGGCACGCCGCTGGTCTGGGCCTCGCGCCTGTTGGGAAATCCACTGCCCGGGCGCGTGGCCGGCTCGGACCTCACGCCTTTGCTGATGAAGCGCGCGGCCGAGAAAAACCACCGCCTTTTCCTGCTGGGCGCTTCGCCCGAAGCGAACGAACAGGCTGTTGCCCGCTTGAGACGGCAGCATCCCGGGTTGAACATTGTCGGGAATTATTCGCCTCCGTTCAAGCCGCTGCTCGAAATGGACCATGATGAAATTCAGAGGCGTGTTCAGGCTGCGAAACCGGATCTTCTGTTCGTATCCTTTGGATGTCCCAAGCAGGAAAAATGGATCGCCATGCACTATCGGGCGCTGGGTGTGCCGGTGACCATTGGCGTGGGTGCGACCATTGATTTTCTGGCCGGCCGCATGAAACGCGCGCCGCAATGGATGCAGCGCGCCGGTCTGGAGTGGGTTTTCCGCCTGCTCCAGGAGCCGCGCCGCTTGTTCAAACGATACGCAAACGATTTCCGGCATTTCGGCGCGGCCATCGTTACGCAGTGCTGGCAGACGAGGTGGCGTCCCTGTGCCATGAAGCGGGTTCGTCCGAGTTGCGCAACCGTTGTTGAGACGGCATGGCAGCGCATCCGCGTTTCGGAACGATTCGACGTTCATTCGATCAGGCGCGATTCCATCTGGAGCCGGATTCCTTCCGACAACCGTCACTGTCTGGTGGAGCTGAGCTGTACGCGTTTTATAGACGGCACCGGGGTAGGCCTCCTTGTCCATCTGCACAAGCGTCTCGTGCGCGACGGCAGGCATCTGATTCTCCTCTCACCCAGCGCGCCCGTCCGGCGATTGTTGAAGTTGATGCGATTGGAGGATTGTTTCGAAATCGTGTCCGATGCCGTCGAAGCGCGTGCGATCATTGAAAGGCGCGGCTTGGAACGTACAACACACGTTGTCGTCAACAGGGAGACGCGCCCCCTGGCGTGGCGGGGAGAAATAACCGCGTTGAACGTAGAGCCGGTTTGGGAAGCGACCCGGGCGCAGATCGAGCGTCTGGGTCAGGCACAACGCAGATTATCCATCGACATCTCGGAAGTGCGTTTCATCGACAGCGCCGGGCTGGGTGTCATGGTCCGGGCAAATAAATTCGCGCGGCAACGTGACTGTGAACTCCGGTTTGCCGGCATACAGCCGGGTGTGCGGAATGTCCTGCGACTGTCCCGGCTTGAGTTGGTTCTGGCACACGACGCGGCATGAAATGAAAATCGGCGTTTCGACCTCGGTCGTTCAGCGCGGCCGCAGCGGGGTGGCGCAATATGTCTTTTCCATGCTGCGCGCCCTGTTGCCGCACGCGGACCGGCATCAGTTCACGGTTTTTGCGCTCGAAGAGGATCTACCGCTGTTCGCGTTCGCGGCGGGGAAAATGAAAATCGTCTCCGTGGCTGAACAGTACCGGCCGCCGGTAAAGGACATTCTGTGGCACCAGACCGTTTTGCCACGGCTCGCGCGGGCATACCGGCTTGATGTGCTGCATGTGCCGAGTTACCGGAGGATGCTCTGGCCGCGGCCCTGCGCGCTGGTCGGGACGATCCATGATCTGGCGCCGTTTCATCTGCCCGGCAAGTATGACTGGAAAAGAATGTTTTACGGCCGTGTTATCGCGCGGCGGCTCGCACGAAGACAGGACGAAGTCATCGCCGTCAGCCAGAGCACAGGTCGCGACATTGTCGAATTCTTCCAACTTCCCACGGGCCGTGTGACGGTGATTTACAACGGGCTGGATCACGCGCGCTTTCGACCCGGCCCGCAGGCTGACGCCAGGGCGCTGGTTGCCGCGCGCCACGGATTGCGCGCGCCGTTTTTTCTTTATGTGGCGCGCCTCGAACACCCCGCCAAAAACCACGTGCACCTGATCGAGGCTTTCAACCGGTTCAAAAACGAAACCGGGTCCGACTGGCAACTCGTTCTGGGCGGCAGTGACTGGCACGGCGCGGAAGTGATTCACGCGTTCATCCGGCAATCGAAGTTCAAAAAGGACATTCACTGCCCTGGTTTCGTGCCCGACCCTGATCTGGCTGACTGGTATCGCGCAGCAGACGTGTTCATTTACCCTTCATTGTTCGAGGGATTTGGATTGCCGCCGATTGAAGCGATGGCGTGTGGTTGTCCGGTCATCAGTTCGACACGGGGGTCGCTCCGGGAGGTCGTCGGCGAGGCGGCGGCAACGGTGAATCCGGAGGACACAGCGTCGCTCCAACGGCAGATGGTTTGCCTCGCGACCGATGCCTCCTCGCGCGAGATCCTTCGCGACTCCGGATTAAAACGGGCGCAATGCTTCAATTGGAATAAAACCGCTGACGCCACGCTGAACGTCTATTCGCGCGCGGCGAGCGGAGGACGCAGTCGTCCGCATTCCCTTTGAGGTCCGCCTTCGGATGGGTTTTCTTTCAGCGCGCTTCTCCGGTGTCTGCCCCCGCGCATTTCCGGGTTTCACCCGGCTATGAAATCCCGGCGCGTTTTCCGATGATTACGGGCGAGTCGCTTACAACCTGGGTTGAAAGCGGCGGTTACAACTCGAATGAAAATGCGGCGTCCGGAAAAGGGATGCCGTGTACTGACAACAAGGCTGCCGCCGGATGTTTGCGCGCCTCGCCAACAAAGGACAGATCATGAACAGACATTACGCATCGGGCGTCGCAGTTGCGAAAATCGCAAAGGATAAACCGTTTTCCGCGAGAACTCTGCTCCTTGCGGCAACAATGTTCGCGCTCATCGTGGCAGGGACAAACGCACTGGCTCAGGGGAATTTCCCGCCACCGGCCAGTGTCCGCCCGGACAGGATTCTGGTGAAGCCAAAACCGGGCGCGGACCTCGAGAATCTTAACGCGGCATTCGGCAACAAGGTGCATCGTTTTTTTTCCGGCATCGGCGGTCTCGAAGTCGTTGAGTTGCCTCCCGGCACGGCGGTTGCCGCAGTTCTGGCCGCCTACCAGCGCAGCGGTCTCGTGGAATACGCCGAGCCGGACTACCTGGTGCAGGCGTTGTCGGAGCCCAACGACTTTAACTACGCGAACGGCGACCTCTGGAATTTGAAAAATCTCGGCCAATACGGCGGCGTCCCCGGCGCCGACATCGACGCGCCCAACGGCTGGTCGATTCAAAACACCGCCAGCAATATCATCGTTGCCGTGATTGACACGGGCGTCCGTTATACCCACCAGGACCTGGCGGCCAACATGTGGATCAACCCCGGTGAAAGCGGGAAGGACGCGTTGGGCGTCAACAGGGGCAGCAACGCGCTTGACGACGACGGCGACGGGTACATCGATGACGTCCACGGCATCAACGCCATTCTCGGCACCGGAGATCCAAACGACGATTACGGGCACGGCACTCACGTCAGCGGCACGATCGGCGGGGTGGGCAACAACAGCGTGGGGGTGGCGGGGGTGGCGTGGCGCGTGCAGATCATGGCGTGCAAGTTTCTGGACGCGACCGGACAGGGCTCCATTTCTGACGCCATCGAATGCATTGATTATGCACGCAAGAAAGGGGCGAAGATCATCAACGCCAGTTGGGGCGGGTACACGTTCACCTCGACGGCGTTGTATGACGCCATCAACAGCGCGCGAGGAGCCGGGATCGTGTTCGTCGCCGCTTGTGGGAATGACAACAACAACAACGACGCAAATCCCCTTTATCCGGCCAGCTACTACCTCGATAACATCATTGCTGTCGCGGCCACGGACCGCACGGACACGAAAGCCTGGTTTTCGAACTATGGCGCAACGACTGTCGAGCTGGGTGCGCCGGGCTCGCCGATTTTTTCCTGCTGGAACGGATCGGACAGCGATTACCGGTACCTCGACGGCACTTCGATGGCTGCTCCGCACGTGGTGGGAGCCTGCGCTCTGTTGATGGCGCATTATCCGGGGGATACGTACCAGCAGATCATCCGACGCGTGTTGTCATCAACAGACCCGTTACCCTCGCTGGCGGGCAACACCGTTACGGGCGGTCGTCTGAACTTGTACAAGGCGCTTGTTGGCGCCGGGATTGTGGCGGATTTCAGCGCAACTCCAGTGTCCGGACTCGTACCGCTGACGGTCAGTTTTACAGACGCGTCGAGCGGCCCCGTTACGAGCTGGCTCTGGGATTTTGGCGACGGCACAGCCAGCAGTGCTCAACAGAACCCCACGCATGTTTACAATCGAGCCGGCGTGTTCACTGCGACGCTGACGGTCACTGGAAACGACGGCACGACCAGCAGTAAGGCCGGGACCATCACCGTGACGGGCTGGATGGCGGTCAGCCCGATCGGTGATTTCTCCTCGTCCGGCCCACAGGGTGGTCCGTTTTCACCCGTGAGCCAGACTTTCACCGTCCGGAACCAGGGGAGCACATCGCTCAGTTGGGGCGCCGGCGTGGACCAGGACTGGGTGACACTTTCTGCAACCGGCGGCGAGCTGGCGGCGGGCCAGCAAAAAAGCATTACTGTTTCGATCAACGGTCAGGCAAATGTTCAGCCGGCGGGTGTCCACACGGCCACGGTGGCATTTCACAATCTCAACAATGGAGACGGCGACACCGCTCGCACGGTGAACCTGCAGGTCAACCCATCGCCCGGAATTTTGGCGGTGGACCCGCAAAGCGGCTTTACTTCGCTGGGTGTCCGAGGAGGCCCTTTCACGCCCCAGAGCCAGACTTACACATTGACCAATAGCGGCGGAACCCCGCTCGATTGGACGGTCGCGAAGAATAAGAACTGGATCAGCGTGTCGCCTGCGAGCGGAACATTGACGGCGTCCGGCACCGCCAGGATCACGGTCTCGATCAACGCCGCCGCAAACACACTCAAG
>Ga0134126_10003040_pt1 | contig 21045 bp, 22 predicted proteins | sample KB31752_FD_96881 | JGI IMG/M metagenome (GOLD analysis project Ga0134126, IMG submission 96881) | Terrestrial soil microbial communities with excess Nitrogen fertilizer from Kellogg Biological Station, Michigan, USA - KB3-175-2 | ecosystem: Environmental > Terrestrial > Soil > Unclassified ... | reverse complement strand
GGCTCTCGGCGGCGGCCGCGACGTATGTGCCGCGTCCCGACGCCCTGTTACGCTTGGTCTGAGCCGCATCACTTCACTCCGGAGCAGCGAACCGATGAGCGATTGGGACGCACGTTTTCTCCAGATGGCCGCTCTCGTCGCCACCTGGTCAAAGGACCCCAGCACCAAGGTGGGCGCCGTCATCACGCGCGGCAAATTCGTCATCTCGCTCGGCTTCAACGGCCATCCTTCGGGCATTGACGACTCGGACGTCCGCCTCCACGATCGCGAGCAGAAATACCGCACCATCATCCACGCCGAAATGAACGCGATCCTCAGCGCACGCCAGCCGCTCGAAGGCTGCACACTCTACGTGGTCCCCTTCATGCCTTGTTCCAACTGCGGCGCGGTCATCGTGCAGGCCGGCATCAAGCGCGTCGTCACCCTTGAAAACAACAACGAGCGCTGGGCGGAAAGCTTCGAGATTACCCGCAATATCTTCGCCGAAGCCGGGATCGAGCTCGTCATTCGCCCTGCGCTGGACTGACGAGGGACCGATGCCGACTTCACCCGCACGTACCCGCTGCGCCTGGAGCATCAGCACGCCGGCCATGTCCCGCTACCACGATACGGAGTGGGGCGTGCCTGTGCACGACGACCGCACGCTGTTCGAATTCCTCATCCTCGAAGGCGCGCAGGCCGGCCTCTCCTGGTCCACCATCCTCAACAAGCGCGAAAACTATCGCCGAGCTTTCAGCGACTTCAACGCAAGGAAGATTGCCCGTTACACGGAAAAGGACGTCACGCGCCTCATGGCCGATTCCGGCATCGTGCGCAACCGCCTGAAGGTCGAGTCGACGATTCGCAACGCCCAGGCCTTTCTCGCCGTGCAGAAAGAGTTCGGGTCGTTCGATGCATACATCTGGCAGTTTATCGGCGGCAAGCCCATCGACCACCGCATCGATTCCTCCAAAGACATTCCGGCAATAACCGTTGAGTCCGATGCCATGAGCAAGGCCCTGCTGAAGCGCGGCTTCAAGTTTGTCGGGAGCACCATTTGTTACGCCTTCATGCAGGCCGTCGGCATGGTGAATGACCACCAGGTCGACTGCTTCCGCCACGACGAAGCGGCCGCCATGCGATGACGCAGCGCGCGACGCAAGCGAATGCAGTTTGAAAGGAAGGAATGGTGCGCCCGGAGAGATTCGAACTCCCGGCCTACTGATTCGTAGTCAGTCGCTCTATCCAGCTGAGCTACGGGCGCACACAGGGTTCATGTGGACCTGAAAGTCGTTCAGGATGAACCTGATTTAGAGTACCAAGGATCGTGCGGCGGCGCAATCTTGCGCGCTGCATGTCATGCAATTCTAAGCCTTTGCCGCAGGGGCCGCCGTCTGCGCCGGAGGTGCCGCCGCAGCTTCAGGCACTGGCGGAGGGATGAGCGAAACCTGCTCCACCAGTTCCAGCCCTGCGCGCCGCAACAGGGCCGCCACTACGCTCGCGTTGAGCCGCGTCGCATCATACTCGACGCGCACGGTCTTCGCTTTGCGATCGAAACTCAACCGCCGGATCCCGTACACTTCCCGCGTTCCGGCCAGCGCAAACACCGCAGCCTCACCCGGCTGCTCCGCATACCGGAACACGATATCCACGTTCGTCATGCTTGGATGATAGCAGCGGGCAAGTGGAACAGGGCGCCCGACTATTGCGGGGGATTAGAATAAGGATTTCCCCCAGGGTCCTGCCTAGCGGGCGCTCGGCTTCATGTTCCTCCCCCAAGTTCGCGTGGAGGGAGTCCCTTGAGGTTTTTCAGCGTCGCATGCGCTTCTGATTATTGCTCGAAAAAACGCGTTATCGTGATCGCATTGGCAATCTGGGTGCCTTGCGCGAGCGGCATTTGCAGCTCATCCGCGTGTCAATCACCGGGCGAATCGCGAACAACCTTCCCCTCTGACTCAATCAGCTCGTCCGTACCAGCCGGGTCTTGCATCGACGGCGGAAGTGCTTCGGCCGCGGGTATCGGCTGTTATGACGGTCAGGTAATTGCCGCCAAAGTACGTGAGGCGAACCAGACGGTTGAACAAGTGGTACGCGCGGGTTCGCCCATCCTTCGACAGGTGCTGGAGCGCCGCCGTGAGATGATCGCGACTCTGATCCGCGTGGATCCGGGCCGCGTTCGATCGGTGATGCTCCCCGCGAGCACCCGAGCCGTGCTTGAACGGAATCAGGACCTGCAGGCCTTGCTCGAATTCGAGCAGGAGAAAACGGGTACGCTGGAGGAGGCAGTTGCCGACGATTTCCTTCACCGAACCAGTTCGACCCAATGGATGCTCCATACGAGGGATTCGCTGGTGAATCTTGGATTCACGAGTTCGGCCAATCCGAGTGGACTCTCACGTCACATTGTCACCGTCAGCGGGGTGGGAACGGCTCACGCCATGGCAGTGGAAGCCATTCACCAGGTGAATGCCAACGCGAGCAATGCCGGAAGCGCACCCGCGACTTGCTCTACAACGGGGGCTCAAAACACAGCGGTGATATTGGTCGATTTTCCGCCAGGCGGTCCGAACCTTCCGCCATCTCTGGCGGATCATTCTTACTGGAGCAGTCAATATTTCGGCGCCAATCCTTCGCTGAATGGCTATTGGAACGAGGTTTCATACGACCAGACGTCGGCCTCCGGATCGATTTTCGGACCATACACCCTCTCCCAGGCATATACCTGCAATCAAACGTCGGATTTGTTTACGGCAGCCATTCAGGCAGCCAGCAAGGACATCGATTTCTCGCAGTTCAACCGATACGCAATCATGTTCCCCGTCAGCAGTTGCTGGTTTGGGGGATATGCCTCGATCGGCTGCGGATCCGCGGATGCTACGATTCCGCAAGCCCACTCGGAAATGTGGGCCGCCATTTCCACGAATGCAGATTCGTCGTGGGATTTTACGGCCCTGCTGGATCACGAGCATGGACATAATCTGGGGCTTTCCCACAGCAATTCCCTCGATTTCGGAGCAATTCCACTCGGGCCGCTTGACTACACCGCCTCCAATCCCGGGACCTTGCAGCCCGCTCCTCCGCCTCCGACAGCGCATACGTCCAATGGGTCGACGGAGGCTGTGAATACGGAATACGGAGATCCATTCTCCGTCATGGGGTATATCGGCCCCCGCGGGCCCTATCAGGCAATCGAACGATTCCATTATTTGGGGTGGGCTTCGCCGAGCGACACCCGACTGGTTAGCCAATCCGGCACATTCACGATTAAGCCGATGGAAAGCGTATCGGGTACGCGTGCGCTTCGCGTGCTACGCGATCCGTACTCAGCCTCTTTCCTCTGGATCGAGTACCGGCAGCCAGTCGGTGTTTACGATTCCGGCCTAGCGAGCGATTTTCCGGGGACCGACCTGTTTCGAGGCGCTCTCATTCATTATGAAAACGGCTACGTGGACGAAGACTATGATCGCCACACCTTTCTGCTGGATTTCAACCCGGTTGCTACGCCGAACGATTTCACTTCTCCCGCTCTCGAGGTCGGGAAGGATTGGTCGGATCCGTACTCTCTTCTCAGCTTGAAAGTGATCGGTGCCGACGCCTCGCGGCTTAACGTCGCGGTGACTTATGATCAGCCGTGCGCCAAGCTTCAAATCTCCTCGAATGGGATATTTCCGTACGAAGGCGGGACCGGAACCCTCACCATCACAGCACCGGATAGCTGTTCGTGGCAGGCAAGTACCGCCACTGCCTGGATCACTCTCACCGGACAGACAAGCGGCAGCGGGAATGCGAGCGTTCCATTCACGGTGGCGCCGAGCAGCGCAACTGCGCAGCAGCAGGGTTTTATCACAGCCCAGCGGCAGAGTGTTCCGGTGATTCAGTATGGCCCGAGGGTGACTGTCGAAAGCATCAGTCCCGAGATTGGATCAGGACGGTCTCAGTTGTTCGTTATGAAAGCGCGAGATCCGAACGGCTCCTCAGATATTGTCTCGCTTGACTTCTATATCGGGGGCTGTCACGTGCAAGTCGGCGGTCTAAGCTCCAAGCCTCAGTGGCCCAACTTCTATTTATTTGGCGCAAACGGCGATGGCGGTGTGTGGCCCGGCACAAACACTTCTGCTGCGAACGAGTTCTGCGCGCTCTATGGATCAGGCAGCTCGATCGTTCTCAATGGCAACGAAGTTACTTCGACGTTCAACATCGGCTTCGCCAACAATGCAATCGGCACACACTCCCTGAAAGCCTCCGGATGGCCCTCGAACTCCTCTCCGTTTGGGATCTTCACCGTAACTAGTGCCGCTGCCACCGCGAAGCCTGTCTTTGCCCCGCGTGGAGAAACCTTTAAGTCCGTGGAGACAGTCACGATCCAGGACGTGACCCAGGGAGCGGCGATCTTCTACACGACCGACGGCACGGATCCCTCAAGTAGTTCCACCAAATACACCGCGCCAATCACAGTCTCTACGACCGAAACAATCAAGGCCATCGCGGTGGCGCCGGGATTCGCCAACAGTGGAGTCGTCTCTTCGACATACACGCTGCAGGCAGCGGATCCCAAGATTAACCCGAGCGGCGGGACATACATAGCCGGAACAACGGTGACGATGAGCGACTCATCTCCGGGGGCGACAATCCGCTATACCACCGATGGCACCGCACCGACGGCGAACTCGCCGGTCTACAAGGGTCCGTTCACGCTGAACTCGGCTACGTCGATCCAAGCGCGGGCGGAGGCCCCGGGATCTTCCCCCAGCCGCATCATTGCGGTGTACTTCAACATCGTGCCCCGGCGGGTGAAGCCGATTCTGCCGCGAGGCCCAATTACAGGATCGCCCGGGAGCCTGCATTAAGCGGTCCCATCGGAAGAGGAAGGCGTATAGCTTCACCCGGCTGCTCAGCATACCGGAACACGATATCCACGTTCGTCATGCTGTCAGAATAGCAGCCATCGGCATGGGTACCAGCGATGGCTCGATGGTCAGTAATCGCTCCGAACCAGTGGCAAGCCGGGCCCGGAGTCTTTCGCGCCGCCTTCGCTTTCATTCACGAGTCCGGCCTTGTCCGGGCCGATGAGAGTCATGTGGAACCGCGCCGGCGGGTCGTTGAGCGTACGCGGAGGATGCGCGTGCTTGTGGCTTACCTCAAAGCGAAGGGTCTTGCCATCGAACACTGGATTCAGCAGAGGCTCCGCCGCGTCGGCCGGCCTTGAGGTCCAGGGGTCGTTAACCGTGGCTCGTGTATGCAGGAAGAAAAGCACCGCACCGGACAGACTTCCGCCCTCATCGGTAATGGTCAGCACTACCTCGGGAAGACCGTCCATGTTGCCTCGCCAAATGCCCGTCAGGGCCCGCGTCGTCGGTTTATCGCTCTGCGCGAAACCGGCGACGGCGCCCAACAGCAGCACCATGAGCGTTGCCATCGCTTGCACTCTCATCTTCGCTCTCATCATGACCTCCGCGCTGTCGCTTAACCTTGCGTCTTCGCCAGGGACGCCGTCGCCAGCGTCCCGCCCAGTCCCATCGTCTCCACCACAGACGACGGCACAATCACCATCGATCCGCGTTCCTTGATGGCCTCGTAGAGCATGTTCATGGCGCGCAGATGCAGCGCCGTCGGATTCTCGCTGTAGGCCTGTGCAGCCTGGACGAAGCTGTTCGAGATCTCTGTCTCTGCCTGCCCCAGGATGATTCGCGCCTGCCGCTCGCGCTCGGCCTGCGCCTGCCGCGACATAGCATCCTCGAGCCCCTGCGGAATCCGCACATCCCGCACCTCAACCGACTGCACCGTGATGCCCCACGAGGTGGTCTTTTCGTCCAGAATCCGCTGCAACTCGCGTCCCAGCGCCTCGCGATCGGTGATCATCTGCGCCAGTTCGTGCCGCCCGATGGATTCGCGCAGCGCCGTCTGCGCGCTCATGTTGATCGCATCCAGATAGTTTTCCACCTCGAGAATCGCCTTTTCGGCGTTCCATACCATCCAGAACACGATTGCATCCACATCGACGGGAACCGTGTCGCGCGTCAATGTCGACTCAGCCGTTACGCTGGCCACGCGCACCCGCTGATCCACATACATGCTCAGTGTTTCCAGTACCGGAACGATGAAGAAGAGACCCGGCCCCCGCAACCCCACATAGCGCCCCAGCCGCAGCTTCACACCCTTTTCCCACTGCTGCACCACCTTGATGGCGAACAGCAGGTACAAGCCCACAAGGGCCCCGCCAATCACCGGCCAGGGCCGGTTGAGCACCGCGCTCGGAACGGCGCCCGCGGCGATGCACACAATACATGCCGTTACAGCAACCCGGTTGAATTTCTGCACGTTGAGATTCGGCACCACTACCTCCTCCGCGGCAATTCCCAATGCCGCAATTGCTCCATCAGATCGGCCACCGTAAATCCTGCCGCCCCTGCGCGCGAAACCGTGTCTGCCACAATCTGGCTCAACTGCCGCTCGCGCTCCGCATCGCCGCGCGGAATCTTTTGCACGCTGATAAATGTTCCAGTTCCCTGATGCGTTTCGAGCAAGCCGCCCAGTTCCAGTTCGCGATAGGCCCTTGCCACCGTGTTGGGATTGATTTCGAGATCGACGGCCATCTGCCGCACGGTAGGCAACTGATATCCCGCCGCCAACGCTCCGGATGCGATTCCGCCGCGCACCTGGTCGACGATCTGCCGGTACACCGGCACGCCGGTGTGGAGATCAAGTCCGAAGTGGAATTCCGAATTGGTGTGCCGGCTCATCTCTGGTCTACCAATGTACTATAGAACTAGTACACCGTGGCAATTCTGTCAAGAGGAATTTTCAGGCGCGGCTTCGCGATGTCTGGAAGGAACCGGCTTTCAGACCCGGGATTGTGAACTGTGAACTGTGAACTAGGAACTGTCTCTACATATTCCTCAGAAACGCCCGCATCTCCGGGTTCGACCAATCCGGATTGCCCACTACCTTGCGCCGTATGATTCCATTCCGATCGATGATATAAGTCTCCGGCCATCCGTCGGTGTGGTAGAGGCTCGAGGCTTTCTGGTCCGGATCCATCACCGTCGGGATATCCACCTGGTACTGTCTGAGGAAACGCTGATACGAGTTCCTGTCCGTATCCACGCTCACGCCCAGGATCTCGATGTCCGGGCGGTCGTGGTGCAGCTGCTCGAGGCCGGGTGTCTCCTCGATGCAGGGCCCGCACCAGCTCGCCCAGAAGTTCAGCAGCACGGTGTGTCCGCGGTACCTCGATAGCTGGATGGTGTTGGTGCCGTCGCTGACGGTGAAATCGGGCGCCTTCTTGCCCACCTGCGCCGGGTGAGCGCCGCGGTTGCAGCCGCACACCACGGCCAGCGCCAACAGACTCAAGCAAGACAGGGAAATGAAGCCACGGGTGTGCACATCCTTATAATACGGAGCGGAAGCCTTCCCGAAAAAGGTCATCCGTCACACCGTATCCGGGACGCCGAATCATGCCCAAAGACCCGCCCAAAGACGAAAACGACCTGCCCGGAAGCGCGGCGCCTCGCGAGTACACCCCCATCCTCGGCCTTTCTGACGAGCCCATCGATCCCTCAAAACTCCCGCACCGCGGGCCGGCCGTCTACGACCAGCCGGAGCCCGACCCTCTGATCGAGCTCACCGTAATTGTCCCCGCGCGCAATGAGGAAGACTGCCTCGGCGCATGCCTGCAGTCACTTGTTTCCCAATCCGAAGAGGTCTTCGAGCTTGGCTGCGACTGGGAACTCATCGTCGTCGACGACCAGTCCACCGACCGCACCGCCGAAATTGCGCGCTCGTTTCCAGGAGTCAGCGTGATCGAGTCCGGCAAGCTGCCCGCGGGCTGGACCGGCAAGGCCAACGCCGTATTCACCGCCGCTCGCCGTGCCCGTGGCCGCTGGCTGCTGTTCACTGACGCCGACACTATTCATGAACCTGGCGACTTGCGCCGCGGCATTCACGAGGCTGAGCGCCACAAAGCGGGCATGCTCAGCTACTCGCCACGCCAAATCGTCACAGGATTCGCGCAGCGCACGCTTATGCCGCTCGTGTTCTGCGAGCTTGCTCTCGCCTATCCGCCGGCACAGGTATCCGATCCCGCGCAGCGCGTTGCCGCCGCCAACGGTCAGTATCTGCTGGTGGAGCGCGAAGCTTACCGCCGCATTGGCGGACACGCCGCCGTCCACGACCGCGTGCTTGAAGATGTGGAGCTTGCGTTCCTCGCCAAGCGCCGCCGCGTGGGGCTGCGTTTCCGTTACGCTGACGATGCCGTCTCCACCCGCATGTATCGCAGCACGCGCGCCATGATCGAAGGCTGGACCAAGAACCTTTCCCTGCTGTTCGATAACGCGCTCGCGCTCGCCGTCTGGCGCGTGATCGACTTCCTGCTTTTATTCCTGCTGCCTGTGCTTGCCATCGAGCTATGGTCGGCCCGCTTCGCCGCGCATTCCCTCACGTGGCTCGGCGCCGGATGGCTGTTCGTCATCCTCTGGCTGCGCACGCTCTTCCGCTTCTACAACCGCGTCGCCAAGTCCAACTTCCCGTTCCTCGACTGTGCGCTCACGCCGCTCGGCCTGCCCCTGTTCATCTTCCTGCTCTATCGAAGCTGGTTTCAGCACAAGGTCCTCAAGCAGGTCAACTGGAAAGGCCGCACCTACAAGCAATAGGTGCGGCCCATTTGATGTCGTTCTGCGATCGTCTCTACCAGTACGACACGTTCAAATTGTCCAGAAACACGTTCGAGTTGTATTGGTACTTCGTTCCGCCGTCCACCTGAAAATTCGTGAGAATGGTTTTGCCCCATCCCAGCGCGAAACCGGAGAACACCCTGACTCCAAGCTTGTGAGTCACACCATCCAGCACGACGGACTGGTAGGTGACATAACCCTTGTTGTCATGAAAATAGTGAATCTGCACGTGGTGCCACTTATTCAAGGCCCAGCTTTGCGGGCTGCACTTCACCCCGGAGTGGATCCACTTGTCGTTCGGGCTCTTCGCGGTGCCCTTGTTCGCGGTGTAGTCCCAGGTGCCCGACCAGCCATCGCACTGGAAACCCATGATCACCGTCCACCCGTTTCCGATCACGTGGTTCAGGTCCATCTCGATAATCTTGACGCCCTTGGCCGAGTCCTTGATGTACACCCAGGCGTCGTACACGAAGTTGTTGGCGTAAACATTGTCCACCATGCTCGATTCATAGCGTTCTCCGCCATAATTCGTGTAAGTGGTCGACAAGCGCAGAGCCTTCCCGCTCCGCGACGGGGCGCTCGTCACCGCAACCGATCCGGTCGAAGTGCCCGGCGTGCCGGCGTCATGGCTATGTCTCCAGGTGTGCGATGACTGAATGTTTGCGACGGTGATGGTTGCATTCGCGATGGCGGGCGATGCCAGGCAGGCCGGCACAACCAGGATGAGAGAGAGCAGTCTGTGAATTCTCATGGGAGCCCTTTGGTGTCCTGTCCCGGAGCGGATTGAAACCACTTTCCGGGTCGTTCCTCAACTTCAGCGGCGGCAGCCTTGCTTCGGTGCCTGACGCTGTCTTTCGTGTCCAGCCAACTTCTCTTTCCGCGCTCTGCATCGAAATCATCAGCAGGTCTGCGCATGGCCGAAGCGGTCTCGCGCAGGATCTTGCCCGGCGCGCACGCAGCAGCGCGCACGCGGAGATTCCCTGTGCATCGCACAGAGCGATGCCGGGAATTCTGTGTTTGGAAAGGGCTGTTCTGAGCGGCCGTCGGCCGATCTTTATACTCAGCAACCTCTTGAATTTAGATCCGGGATGGAACGCGCACTGAGCGCTTTCTGTTCCAGCCGAATCAGTGACGGCAGACCGCGATCTACTTCCTGGGAGTTCGAGCCATCTTCCGCTCGAAGTTACACTCCCGGTTCTGCCCGTCAGGCAACAGACTGTGACCTCGAACAACGCCATGTTTACATGTGGGGCCGCACGATTCAACCAGAAATTTACAGAATTATTCCGTTCTCAGGCAGCCCTGTAAATACTGCGAGCATCGCGAAATTTTTTCACGGCATTTTGTAATCATTACCCGGTTTTTGCCCCGCCCGTGTCGCTTTTGCACGGATCGAATGACATTTCGCGTCATATCGCGGTACGACTATTCTCACGGAGACTGCTCCATTCACCTCTGCCCCCATCTTTTCCTCGTGTGTGTCGGTCCCGTCTCGCGCCCCGCCTGCCGCCGCTAACCCCGCCGATTCCGCTACCATGTCCTCATGATCTTCCTCACCCGACGGGCCACATTCTCCGCCTCGCACTACTACTGGAACCAGGCCTGGTCCGAGGAGAAGAATCGGCAGGTCTTCGGCCGCTGCTGCAACCGCAACGGGCACGGCCATAATTACACGCTTGAAGTGACTGTCGCCGGCAATCCCGATCCCGTCACCGGCTTCGTCGTCGATCTGAAATGGCTCAAGGATGTGATGGAGCGCGAAGTGCTCTCGGCCTGGGATCACCGCCACTTCAACCTCGAAGTCCCCGAGTTCGCCTCCACCATGCCCACCAGCGAGAACATTGCCATCGCCGCCTGGCGCCGCCTCGAGCCCGCCATCACCGCCGCCCACGGCGCGCACCTCGCCACCATCCGCGTTTACGAAACACCTGAAATTTTTGCGGAATACCGGGGCGATCAGGTGTTCGTTCCTGGGGTGCAGTCCAGGGGCGAAGCATGACCGCCTACTTCGGCCGTCGCTACATGCTCAGCGCCAGCCACCGCCTGCACTGCGACACGCTGAGCGAAGACCAGAACCGCGCTGCCTATGGCAAGTGCAACAATCCGTACGGCCACGGCCATAACTACGTGATTGAAGTCCTTGTGGGCGGCCCCATCGACCCGGAAACCGGCATGGTCATCAACCTGGTCGATCTCGATGCAGTGGTGCAAACACGCATCCTCGATCGTTTCGATCACGCCAATCTGAATCTCGATCCGCTGTTTACGGCGCAGGTCCCCACCACGGAGAATCTGTGCAGGGAGGTGTTTCGGATTCTCAAGGGCGCGCTTCCCGCAGATCGGCCGGAGCTCAGGCTTGACACTGTGCGCGTTGAAGAAACGGAAAACAATTTCTTCCAGTGCTATAACCTGTAACCCCGGGCAGGGTACCGAATCCAATAGACAGGGGAACAGCCCCAGAGAGTTTTGCTCGCCCGCACCCGCTGATCGGCTGGCCCCGCATTGTACCGAACGAATTGTACGGAACGAAAGGATGTCGAATGGCACGCACGGTACCCATGACCAAGCCCATGCTGAATGCGTTGATGGATCGCGGATCGCTCAAGGATTTCAGCACCCAGGAGCTCTACCGCGAAATCCTCGCCCGCATTGGTGAAGACCCGGAGCGCGACGGACTCCTCGCCACGCCCGGTCGCGTGGAAAAGGCGATGGCCTATCTCACCAAGGGCTACCAGGAAGACCCTTCGGAGATTCTTCGCGGCGCGCTCTTCGACGTCGACTACGACGAGATGGTCATCGTCAAGGATGTCGAGATGTTCTCGCTGTGCGAGCACCACATGCTGCCTTTCTTCGGCAAGGTCCATGTAGCTTACATTCCCAATGGGAAAGTCGTGGGCCTCAGCAAGATCGCGCGCCTCGTCGAAGTCTTTGCGCGCCGTCTGCAGGTGCAGGAGCGCATGACGCGCCAGATCGCCGACGCTATTCAGGATGCAATCGCGCCGCAGGGTGTAGGCGTCGTCATCGAAGCGCGCCACCTGTGCATGATGATGCGCGGCATCGAGAAGCAGAATTCCTCAACGGTGACGAGCGCCATGGTGGGCTGCTTCCAGCGCAAGGAAACACGCTCGGAGTTTCTCTCGCTGGTGCGCGGCACCAGCTCCGGCGCCATGTAGCGAAGGCGCGCTGCTAAAGTAAATCAGTGAACGGCCTCTTCGTCATAGATAAACCCACCGGCATCACCAGCCACGACGTCGTCAGCCGACTGCGCCGCATCACCGGTGAAAAATCCATCGGGCATCTCGGCACGCTCGACCCGATGGCTACGGGCGTCCTCCCGCTGCTGCTCGGCAAATACACACGCCTCGCGCAATACTTCTCCTCGGCAGAAAAGCACTACACCGGCTCGATCTGCTTCGGCTTCGCCACTGACACCTACGACGCCGATGGCTCGCCCGTCGGCCCTCAGACAGACCCGCATCTCACGCTCGACCAGATCCGCGCCGCAGCCTCGCGCTTCCACGGCGAGCTGCAGCAAACGCCGCCTCCGTTCTCCGCGAAGAAAATCGGCGGCACTCCCGCCTACAAGCTCGCCCGCGCCGGCAAGCCCGTCGACCTAAAACCGGCGGCCATCGTCATCGACTCATTCGAGATCACCGCGCTCGAAGCACGCACCGTCACCTTCACCATGGCCATCAGCGCCGGCGGATACGTCCGCTCCGTCGCCCACGAGCTCGGCCAGTCGCTCGGCTGCGGCGCGCATCTCGCCAGCCTTCGCCGCACTCGCGCCGGTGTCTTCACTCTCGCCGAAGCCCACACACTCGACGAGCTCCAGCCCCTCGCCGGCAATGCCACGGCGCTCGAGCAGATGTCCCTCCACCCCCGCGTGCTCCTGCCCGAGATGCCCTCGGTCACCGCCGACCTGCAGACCCTCGGCCGCATGCGCAACGGCGCACAGGCCAACCTGCCCGAATTTTCTTCCGCGCCCCTGATCAAAGTCTTCGCATCGCAACGCGATCTCTTCGCCATCGCCCAGCGCGTCGCCGGCACGCTCTTCCAACCCATCGTGGTCATGGGCTGACCGGCAGCCGGCGTGAAATATTCAGCCTCGTGCAGCGACTACCGGTATTCTTTTTTCTGACATGATTGCGCAAATCATCAAGATTGGGCTCATTTTCGGCGCCAGCGGCTACCTGATACTTCAGGTCCGCAAGCCGTCGCGCTGGCTTGGCCGTTTCGTCGCCAGCGGCATGAACAAGAGCCACAGCTCTCTCACCGACTGGGGCCTCAGCCACGTCGCGATCGCCGCGCACCACACCATCCTCGATATCGGTTGCGGCGGCGGCGCAACCGTGAACAAGCTTGCCGCGATGGCCCCCGGCGGCAAAGTGTACGGCGTCGATTACGCGGGCGGCAGCCTCGCAGCCTCGCGCGCATTCAACCGGCAGCTTATCGCCGAAGGCCGCGTGCGCATCGAGCAGGCATCGGTTTCGCACCTGCCGTTTCCCGACGATCAGTTCGATCTGATCACCGCGATCGAGACGCAATACTACTGGCCTGATCTGCCCGCCGACATGCGCGAAATCCTGCGCGTCCTCAAGCCCGGCGGCAAGCTCGTCATTATCGCGGAAACCTACAAGGGCGCAAGCCTCGACTGGCTCGAAGGCCCTCTGATGCGGATCCTTCTCGGCTCGTCGCGCCTCAGCCCGGACGATCAACGCAAGCTCTTTGAGACCGCAGGCTACACCGATGTTCAGGTGTTCGCGGAACATCGCAAGAGCTGGATCTGCGCTATCGGAACAAAACCCGTCTGAAACCCGTCTCAGCGTGGTACACCAATACCCACGGACCGCAGGCTCGCCCGTCCATTCCCCAGGAGGTCGCTCTATGCTCCTGCTCCCACACCGCAACGGATTCGTCCTGCTCTCTCTTCTCGCGCTGTCTTCCACCGCGTCGCTCGCGCAGATCACCACCTCCCAGGTTGACAACGCCCGCACCGGCGCCAACCTGCACGAGACCATCCTCACTCCGCGCAACGTCGACGCGCAGCACTTCGGAAAGCTCTTCAGCCTCCAGGTCGATGGCGACGTCTACGCGCAGCCGCTCTTCGTTCCCGGCGTCGACATCCCCGGCCACGGGCGCCACGACGTCCTCTACGTCGCTACCGAGCACGACACCGTCTATGCCTTCGACGCCTACGCACCCGCCGCGCCGCTCTGGCAGGTCAGCCTGCTCAAACAAGGCGAAGCCCCGGTCGCCGAGGAAGACGTCCGCTGCTTCTTCATCCGCCCCGACATCGGCATCACGTCCACGCCCGTCATCGACCTGAAAACAGGCACCCTCTACGTCCTCGCCCGCACCAGGAATCAGCACTATCTCTCATCCAACGAATTCCACCAGCGTCTGCACGCGCTGGCCATCACGACTGGCGGCGAAAAACTCGGCGGCCCGGTTGAAATCGGCGCCAGCGTTCCCGGCCGCGGCGACGGCTCCAGCAAGGGCCAGGTCGCCTTCGACCCCTTGCGCGAAAACCCGCGTGCTGCACTGCTCCTCGCCGGCAACACCGTGTACCTGTCCTGGGCTTCTTCCTGCGATGTAGGCCCCTACCACGGCTGGATCATGGCCTACGACGCGCAGACGCTGAAGCAGCACGCCGTCCTCAATGTTTCGCCTGACGCCGACGACTCCGGCATCTGGGCCTCCGACACCGGCCTCGCCGCTGACAACTCCGGATTCGTTTACGCCGCCACCGGCAATGGCCGCTTCGACGTTGCAAAAGGTGGCCGCGATTACGGCGATACACTCCTTAAGTTGAACGGCAACGACCTCTCGATCGCTGACTACTTCACTCCGTACGACGCCGAACAGCTCAACGCCGACGACAACGACCTCGGTTCCGGCGGCCCCATGCTTCTCCCCGACCAGCCGCACGCTCCTGCGCATCTGGCGCTCATCGGCGGCAAGGCGCCCACGCTCTATGTGGTCAATCGCGATCAGATGGGGCACTTCCAGCCCGGCAGCGACAGCCACGCTGTCCAAACCCTGCCGACAAAAGGCGGGATCTACGGCTCCAGCGCCTACTGGAACCACACCGTCTACGTTCTCGCTGATTCCGAGCCTCTTCGCGCCTACGATGTGGCCAACGGCCGCCTCGCCTATAAGGCCGCCAGCACCTTCACCCTGCGCGACCACGCGGCCACTCCCGCCATCTCCGCCAACGGCAACAAGGATGGAATCGTCTGGGTGGTCAGCTCGAAATCATGGAATGGTGCGCCACGCGCCGCCGTGCTCCACGCCGTGGATGCATCCGACGTCACCCGCGAGCTCTACTCAAGCGAGCAGAACTCCGCCCGCGACCGTGCGGGCATCGGCATGCGATTCAACATCCCCACTATCGCCAGCGGCCATGTCTACATCGGCGGCCGCCGCGAAGTCGATGTCTACGGCCTGCTTCGATAAGCGTGCCCATGTCCCTCGCTTTAGGGGACCTGGGAAGCCTGTCACAGCTCGCAAGCTCACTGCGGCTCTTCCCGCTCCTGGTCCTTGGCCTTCTTATGCTCCAGGAAGTAGGTATCCTGTTCGGTCATCAACCGCTTGGCCTGGTCCACAACGTCCTCATCGGCTTCGATCGCTTCCTTGCGCGCCTCATCGAAAGCGGGTTCGCCGGGCAGCGCTTTCAGAATGCCCAGCCATTGCGGCGCCAGCTCATTCAGCCGTTTCAGCGCCGGCCGCATATCGGCCTTGCGATCCCCATACTCATCCAGGTTCGATCCCAGCTCGTCCAGCAGCGCGCTGAAATCCTGCAGCTCGTTATCCAGCCGCTGCGCCCGTCCCCGGGCTTTTCCCTGGTTCGTCATGCCCTTGATTCTCTGGGCGCGCTCGTCCAGAAAATCCGTGTAGAGCTTGATGCGTATGTTGGGATAGATCCCCGCCTCGCGGATCTTCTCCACCTGCGCTTCGGTCAGGGTCTGCCGCTTCTCCTTTTGCCCCATCGCCGTCGTCGCCAGTCCAAGACAGAAAACTACCGCCAGTACCCATCGCACGTAGCCCAACCGAGCCCCCACTGAGCACCTCCAACGGCTTTCATTCAAGCACACCAGCACGCTCCGCGAACAGTCACGCGCAACAGCAAACGATGGAGAGAAGGGAAGCGGCGAGTGGAGCGAGGGGAGAAGGGAGATGCGGTGAAATGACAACTTACAACTGGGAACTGTTTTTGGGCTACCCAGGTTCAGAGCCCTGTGGGCTTGCTGAACCTGGGCTATGCGCGGCATGCTTTCGAGGGTACGCTCTACGTCCGGCCTTTCTCACTCCGGGCGAACTCGCGTCGTATGTGCCGAGGGGAACCCTCAAAAGCCGCGCGGTAAACCTACTTCTTGAATACCTGCAGCATGGTGTCTTCCTGCGCCTGATTCAATTGCGCAAGCGTCTCCTTGAGCAGTTCGTGGTTTTCATCCGGACCGCTGGCATGCATCAGCTCCGTCAGGCGGAACGCGGTGCGGCGCAGCAGAATCTGCGCATCCTTCAGCTTCTTGTCGTTCACCGCCAGCGCCGACGTGATCTTGTGGGTAAATTCCTGCGCCTTCTTGAGCAGCCCGTTGGCCTTGTCCACGTCGCCGTCCTGGTACTGGCGTGCGCTGAACTCGATCATCTCGTGTACGAGTTGCGCGTAGAGAAAGCACTGTTCGCGCGGCTGGGCCTGCGCGGCCCGCTGCTCCAGCGCGGTAAGCATTTGTTCATCGGGGATCTTGGTATCCGCCGCCGACGAAGCGCAGGCGGGGATCGAGAGTGCGGTCAGCAGGACGACAACAACAGGCGCAATGCGCATAAACGAACCTCCGCGTACGCGGTTCGACTATGGTCTTCGCCAATACGGATCGCCTGCAAAATCAAGCATTTGTGGATCACAAAGCTCCAATTGCAGAACCCGGTACTGCACACGAAGACGTGGTGCACTCTTGGGCCGAGACTATAGGAGTTTTAGAGAGAATATGCAAGGAGAAAATCCTGCATACGCTCCTTTCTGACTCTTGGCTCCGGCGAAACGCTCCATCTATGTATGTCTCTGCCCGTTTATCGCTTCTTCTCGAGCAGGAGAAGTCGCTGCCGGGCTTGCCATTCCTGATCCGGAAACTTTCCTGCGGCGGCCTCCAGGAAGTGATGGTAGTAGGAAATTGCCGCGTTCCGGTCGTGCAACATATCATAGGATGTAGCCCAAAGGAAGTATGTAGATGCGTTTTCTGGAAGATACTTTGATCGCATGGTAAGAGCATGTAGCGCCATAGAAGAATTCCCCAGCTTCGATGCCACGAACGCCATTCCGCTCCATGCCTCCCCATCCCTGGGATCCACTTCTGTCGCCGTCGAGAAGGCTTGCATCGCTTCCGGGTACTTCCGCTCGCGCGTAAGGTTCTGTCCTTGCGCAACAAGCAACTCCGTATCGTGAGGATGCTTCGCCAACAGCGCGCTGTACAGCTTGTCTGAAGCCGCCGCATCGCCCGCCTCAGCCGTGACCTCGGCCAGCATTTTGGTCACATTCTCGTCCTGCGGACGTTCCGTATGCAGCTTTTGGAGCAGGGGAAGGGCCTCCGCCTTGTCCTGCGCCACCAGCGCCGCCGCGAGCTGCGCCGTCAGTCCCGGATCGCCCGGCGCATCCGCCAGCCCCTTGCGCGCCTCCGCCTCGGCGTCCGCAAACTGCTTTTTCCGCAGCAGGATGTGCGCCAGCCCCGCCTCCGCCTGCGCGTTCTTCGCGTCTTCCGCCAGCACCCGCCGATACGCGGCCTCGGCCTCGTCGGGCTGGTTGGCCTCCGCTGCCAGATCCGCGGCCAGCAGTGTATCGCGCGGCGTCTCCGGCGTCAGCTTCAGCGCCTGCAGCAATTCATCCGAGGCCTTCGCAGGATCGTTTGCCCGATCGATCTGCGCCAGCGCCCGCCATGCCCGCGCCTTCGCCTCTTTCCCCGCAGCCCCCGGGTCCAGTTGCGTCGCTGCCTCCAGCTCCGGCCGCGCCTCGTCCAGCTTTCCCTGCCGCGCCAGCAGCAGTCCCAGCGAAACCTGCGCTTCGAACGACTTCGGATTGGCCTTTACCGCCCGCCGGTAAAATCCCGCGGCGTCCTCCAGCTTGTTCTCGGCATCCGCCACATACCCGGCATCGAACAGCGCCCGCGCATCATCCGGATGCGCCACCAAATACGCCGCCAGCCTGGACTCCGCGTTCTTCCAATCCGACTTGACGATGGCCGCTTCCGCCTCCGCAACCTCCGGGAGCAACGGCGACTCTGCCTCACTGCCGGCACTTGGCGCGCTCGGCGGAACCTCGGTTTGCGCCCAGCAGGGAAGTCCCACACCCGCACACAAAACCAACACTAAAAAAGCGGAAGAACGCACGAAATACCTCATCCAACAGTTTATCGGGGGACCTCTCTTAGACGTCCACGCTTTGGATTGGCCGCTCCCCCCAAAAAGAACTTGTCATCCCGAGCGCAGCGAAGGAACCGCTTCTCCCCACCCCTCGAATCCATTCAGTCAAACGTTTGACTCCATCCGATCCGCGGTGTTACGGTGTGCCGCGTTGCAGGAGGTTTCCCCATGAACCGCCGGAAATTCCTCGCGGGGTCGGCCGCCGCGGCCGGCGTCGGCCTCATCGGCACCCCCGCTTCCCCCGCTCCACTCCCATATTCTGCTGCCATTGTCCCTGAGAACGAGAACGCTGCGCAGCAGTTTCCCGACAACTTCCTGTGGGGCATGGCCACCGCCAGCTACCAGGTTGAAGGCGCATGGAACGAGGATGGCAAAGGCGAGTCCATCTGGGATCGCTACTCGCACCAGCCGGGTCACATCAAGGGTGGAGACACGGGCGACGTCGCCTGCGATCAGTACCACCGCTTCCTCGACGACATCAACATCCTCAAGCGCCTCAACCAGAAGAGTTATCGCTTCTCCATCTCCTGGCCGCGCATCTTTCCCACCGGCCCCGGCACGCCCAATCCGCGCGGCCTCGACCACTACAAGCGCGTCATGGACGCGTTACACGACGCCGGCATCCGCCCCTTCTGCACGCTCTATCACTGGGACCTGCCGCAGTGGTGCGAAGAAAAAGGCGGCTGGCCCAACCGCGACCTCGCCGGATACTTCGCCGATTACGCCGGCGCCGTCGCCAAAGAACTCGGCGATCGCATCCCCGTCTATGCCGCGTTCAACATGCCGTGGGCCTTCGCCTATTACGGATACGGCATCGGCATCCATCCACCGTCGCGCGCAAAGTTCAGCGACTTCCTCAAAGCTCTGCACACAATCGCGATCGCGCAGGGCGAGAGCTTTCGCTCCATCAAGGCCGCCAATCCGCATGCCGTCGTCGGCAGCGCTTACTCCATGGCGCCAGGCTATCCAAAGACCGACAGCCCCGCCGACAAGGCCGCCACCGCGCGCTACCACGCCATGAACAACACCTTCTTCCTCAACGCCGCGCTCAAGGGAGAATACCCTGACGCCTTCGTCGACCGAAAGGCAAGGGAAGAGGTGATGTCGCAGATGGGCTTCCGTTCCGGCGACGACAAACTGCTGCGCGCGCCGCTCGACTGGGTCGGCTTCCACTACTACACGCGCCGCGTAATTTCCGATGCCCACGCCATGCGCGCCGCGCAGCAATATGGCACGGAAACCGAATCCGACACCGGCGACGTTAACGGCCGCGATCCCTACACGCGCTTTCATGCCGTCATGCCTACTGAAGGCCCTCTCACGCATGCGGGTCTCGAGATCTATCCGAGGCATCTACGACCTTGTTACACAGATTTCGCGCGAGTACAACAATCCCATCATCGAAATCACGGAGTGCGGATGTTGCTATATGGATTCGCCCTTTCCGCAGCAGGGCGGCCGCATACCCGATGTCCGCCGCATCGCGTTCTTCCGCGGCATACTCACAGAACTTGCCCGCGCCATCAAAGATGGCGCCCGCGTCCGCTCCTTTCATGCCTGGAGCCTGCTCGACAACTTCGAATGGACCGACGGATACAGCCAGCGCTATGGACTCACGTGGGTCGACTACCGCGATCAGTCCCGCACCATCAAGGACTCCGGCCACTGGTACGGCAGCGTGGCCTCGCAGAATCGAGTCGTCTGATCGCGCTCGCCCGCGAAGCTATCGCCACCGCTCTCCCGGGCATCGAAATTTCCTGGAGCGAGGTACTCTATGACGGAAACCCCACGCAACGTTCCCGGTAAACATTCCGAGAACGAGACCCCTACCATCATCGACAACACCACCAATGCCGACGAGCAGCGCCACAAGAAGATGGAGCGCATGGCGGACCGCGCCGCTCATAAAGCCAACAAAACAGAGCAGGAGTTTGATAAGGGCGCCAACAAGCCCTTCACCAATATCGGCCCAAGTTAGAGCCGCAGCCGCCGGCGTGCCGCCAGCATTTCGGGGCGCCGGCACCCTCTTCTTTTCCCCAGAAAACACACTACGGTAACTTACTGTCGGGTTGAGAAAACCTTAACCAGAGCGCCTGTTTTCGCGCTACACTGCAGTCTCTGGGCTTCCCGAAATCGAAAGGAAAAACAACTTTCCCGGATCGGCCCGCATCTATTTAGTAGTAGCCGTGGGTCGTCCGGCAGGTTGTCCATCGCAGGTGAACCTATGCTCTCACTCATACAAAGACGAACACCAGGTGAACCTATGCCCGCCATGCCGCTCCATATACCGCTCGCGTCAGCTTATCTCTGCCAGGATTGCAATTGCGTCAGCAACTGTTCGCGTCAATGCCCTGCTTGTGCCTCTGAAGTTCTGATGGGCCTGGCCGGCGTCCTCAATCGCGAGGTCGTCGAAGAAGTGGTTCCCGGGCATAGCTACTCGTACGTCACCGCCATGGTGGCCTGACGTCTCCCGCGCCATGTGCGCGGCGTCCATGCTGCAAAGAAATTCGTGGGGGAGTACGCATCAGCCCTCTTCGGCTGATCGTGTGCATACAAAAAGCGCCGGGCTAATCCGCCTGGCGCTTTTTGTCTCATCGGCAGGCGCCGCTTATGCCGCAGGCGCACGCTCGGTCCATTCATCCACGTTGCTGCGCTAGTCGCCCGCGACGCTCTTTTCCGCGAGCGCCCGCCGCACGTTGCTGTGTCTCCTGCTGTATCCGAAATAGATGATCAGGCCGAAGATCAGCCAGCTTCCAAAGCCAATCCACGCCGGCCGGTCGAGCGAGAACATCAGCGAGAGCGAAACGATCACTCCGAGGATCGGCACCAGCGGCACCAGCGGCGTGCGGAACGGCCGCGGCATCTCCGGATGCTTCGACCTCATCACCACCACCCCCACGCTCACGATGGAGAACGCGAGCAGCGTGCCCAGGCTCACCAACTCGCCCAGAAGCTTGATGGGAAAGAACGCGGCCAGGGTCGC
>Ga0134126_10003039_pt1 | contig 21046 bp, 18 predicted proteins | sample KB31752_FD_96881 | JGI IMG/M metagenome (GOLD analysis project Ga0134126, IMG submission 96881) | Terrestrial soil microbial communities with excess Nitrogen fertilizer from Kellogg Biological Station, Michigan, USA - KB3-175-2 | ecosystem: Environmental > Terrestrial > Soil > Unclassified ... | reverse complement strand
GCGCCATGGAAGCTGCGCGTACGTTCGGTTTCGATACCCGCCAGGTGCATGCGGGCCAGCGTCCAGACCCCAATACCGGGGCACGGGCGGTGCCCATCTTTCAAACCACCAGCTACGTCTTCGAGGACCCGGCTGCCGCCGCCGCGTACTTCAATCTGCAGGAATTTGGCAACACGTACACAAGGATCGTAAACCCCACGGTTGCCGTCTTTGAGGAGCGTATTGCAAGTCTCGAGGGTGGCTGCGGCGCCGTCGCCTTCGCCAGCGGCCTGGCTGCTCAAGCTGCTGCGCTGTTTACGTTGCTCGTGCCGGGTGATCACGTGGTGTCATCCGCTGCGCTGTACGGCGGGACGGTCAACCAGTTCAAGCACCTGTTGCGCAAGATGAACGTCGAGCTGACCTGGGTCGATCCGGATGATTTGCCCGCGTGGGAATCCGCAGCGCGCGACAACACCAAGGCCTTCTTTGCCGAGACCATCGGTAATCCGCGCGGCAATGTGCTCGACATCGAAGCTGTGGCAGCCGCGGCACACCGCCGCGGCATTCCGTTGCTGGTCGACAACACTTTTGCAACGCCCTATCTCTGCCGACCTCTCGACTGGGGCGCCGACATCGTGCTGCATTCGGCAACGAAATACATTGGAGGCCATGGCACCAGCATCGGCGGCGTGGTTGTAGACTCCGGGCAGTTCAATTGGTCGAACGGCCGATTTCCGGTGATGGCCGAACCGTCCTCCGCGTACCATGGCCTGCAATTCCACGAGACTTTTGGCACCTATGGCTACCTCATGAAGCTGCGGGCAGAAACGCTGCGCGACCTCGGGGCGTGCCTGAGCCCATTCAACGCCTTTCTGTTCCTGCAGGGGCTGGAAACGCTCTCTCTGCGTATGACCCGCCATGTGCAGAACGCCGCTATGATCGCGCGATATCTCGAGTCGCACGAGCTGGTGTCCAATGTGTCCTATTCCGGGCTGGACAGCAGCCGCTATAGTGAATTGCGCCGCAAATATCTGCCACGGGGCGCCGGCTCGGTGTTCTCGTTCGACATCCGCGGTGGTCGCGAGGCGGGAGAGCAGTTCATTCGCGGTCTCACGCTCTGGTCGCACCTCGCCAACGTCGGCGATGCGAAGAGCTTGGTGATTCACCCAGCCAGCACCACGCACCGCCAGCTCAATGAGGCGGAGCTGCTGGCGAGCGGCGTCGCACCGGGCACAATCAGGCTGTCGGTCGGCATCGAGGACGTCGAGGATTTGCTCTGGGACCTCGAACAGGGGTTCGCAGCCGTGTGCTCCCGCCTGCCCGTCGAAGCCGCGCCATGAGCCCCGCCGATCTCGCCCGCTATCAAGATCCGCTGGCAACCCAGCGTGCGCTGGTCGCGGCAAAGACCATTGCCATCGTGGGCTTGTCGGGCAATCCGCTGCGCGCCAGTCACTTCGTCGGCTTCTATTTGCAGCGTCACGGCTATCGTGTGGTTCCGATAAATCCGCGTGAGCCCGAGGTTCTGGGAGAGCGCAGCTTCGCCACGTTGGGCGATTTGCCGATGTCCGTAGACATCGTCAACGTGTTTCGTGCGCCCTCGGCGCTACCGCAAATCGCGACCGACGCGGTGGCCATCGGCGCCCGCTGTCTGTGGTGTCAGTTCGGCGTGATCAACGAGGAAGGCGCGCGCATCGCCGAGGGGGCCGGGCTCAGCGTCATCATGGATCGCTGCATCAAGGTGGAGCACGCTCGGTACGCCGGCCGCATGCACTGGATGGGCTTCAATACCCAGCGCATTACATCGGTTCGCAGCGGCCTGCAGTAGCGGCCACGCGCGGCCGCGCTCGAAATTCTTGGTAGGCGCGAGTGGGATCGAACCACCGACCACCACCATGTCAAGGTGGTGCTCTACCACTGAGCTACGCGCCTACGGAGGGCAAATCGCGGGCGCCGGGACAATACCGGAGGTCACGGGGCGGTGGCAAGCAACCCGCCACCCCGCCGCTGCGCGACGGCGCTGCATGGTCTCGCCATGCCTGCCCCGCCCCTATCCCCGGGCCGCCGGCTCATCGGAAGTCAATGCTCCGGCGCTGACCTCCAGCTCCAGCTTGCGCAGCTGATCGAGCTGATCGCGCAGCAGCGCAGCCTGTTCGAATTCGAGGTTGCGCGCACGACGGTACATCTCGGTCTCGACGCGCTTGAACTCGCGCGCAATGTCCGCGGCACTCTTCAGCCTGATCGGCTCGGCGGCCGCGCCCTTGCGCCCGCGCCCGGTGCCCCGGGCACTGCCCGCCCCGCCGATGCGCGCGCCTTCCATGATGTCAGGGACGGGTTTGACGATGCTCTGCGGCGTGATGCCGTGAATGCGGTTGTATTCGAGCTGCCTGTTGCGCCGACGCTCGGTCTCGGCCATCGCGCGCTGCATGCTGCCGGTGATGCGATCCGCGTATAGGATCGCACGGCCCTGGGCGTTGCGCGCCGCGCGCCCGATGGTCTGGATCAGCGAGCCCTCGGAGCGCAGGAACCCTTCTTTGTCGGCGTCCAGTATCGCCACCAGCGCGACCTCGGGCATGTCCAGGCCCTCGCGCAGCAGGTTGATGCCGACCAGAACATCGAAGCGCCCGAGGCGCAGATCCCGGATGATCTCGACCCGCTCCACCGTTTCGATGTCGGCATGCAGGTAGCGCACGCGCACGCGATGCTCGTGCAGATACTCGGTCAGATCCTCGGCCATGCGCTTGGTGAGCGTCGTCACCAGCACACGTTGCCCCACCTCGACGCAGCGGTTGATCTCGGAGAGCAGATCGTCGACCTGCGTGCGCACGGGACGCACTTCGAGTTGCGGATCCACCAGTCCGGTCGGGCGCACCACCTGCTCGACGACCTGCGAGGACTTCTGTGCCTCGTACGGACCGGGTGTGGCCGAGACGAAGATCATCTGCGGGGCGAGACGCTCCCACTCCTCGAATTTGAGCGGCCGATTGTCGAGCGCCGAGGGCAGCCGGAAGCCGTACTCCACCAGCGTCTCCTTACGCGAGCGATCACCGCGATACATCGCGCCCAACTGCGGGATGGTCTGGTGGCTCTCGTCCACGATCAGCAGGGCACTCGAGGGCAGATAGTCGTACAGACACGGTGGCGGCTCCCCCGGCTCACGCCCGGAAAGATAGCGCGAGTAATTCTCGATGCCCGAGCAGTAACCCACCTCCTGAATCATTTCCAGATCGAAGCGCGTGCGCTGCTCGAGCCGCTGCGCTTCCACGAGCTTGCCCTCGTTGTGTAGCAGCGCCAGGCGCTCGGACAGATCGTCTCGGATCTGATCGATGGCCTGCACGAGCCGCTCGCGCGGCGTCACGTAGTGGGTACCGGGATAAACCGTGTAGCGCGGAATGCGACCGATGGTTGCGCCGGTGAGCGGGTCGATCAGCGAGAGGTTCTCGAGCACGTCGTCGAACAGCTCGACGCGCAGCGCTTCGCGGCCGGATTCAGCCGGAAAGATGTCGATGATGTCGCCGCGTACGCGATACGTTCCCGGCTGCAGGTCGACGTCGTTGCGCGTGTACTGCATCTCGGCCAGGCGGCGCAGCAGGCGGCGCTGATCGATGCGCTCACCGCGCACCAGGTGCAGCACCATCGAGAGGTAGGCTTTGGGATCCCCCAGGCCATAGATCGAAGAGACCGTGGCGACAATGATTACATCCGATCGCTCGAGCAGCGCCTTGGTCGCCGAGAGGCGCATCTGCTCGATGTGCTCGTTGATCGAGGAGTCCTTCTCGATATAGGTGTCGCTGGATGGGACGTAGGCTTCGGGCTGGTAGTAATCGTAATAAGAGACGAAGTACTCCACTGCAGCGCGTGGGAAGAAGCCGCGCAGCTCGCCATAGAGCTGCGCAGCGAGGGTTTTGTTATGCGCCAGCACCAAAGTGGGGCGTTGCACGCGCTCGATGACACGCGCGACCGTGTGCGTCTTGCCCGAGCCGGTCACGCCCAGCAGCGTCTGGTGCGACAGACCCGAGACGAGCCCATCGATCAGCCGCTCGATCGCCTCCGGTTGATCCCCTGCCGGCGAGTAATCGGCTTGCAGTTCAAAGTGATCGGCGCTCTTGCTCATTGAGCCTCGATGTGCATGTTCGCATGGTCCGCGCGCACGGAATCTCTTAATATAGCTGCCAGACTCGTCGCAGGTTTTTGCGCACGAGGCAGCTCCCTCCAGGACACAGTGGCGCCACAGTACGCCAAGGAAACTCCGTGCCGCTAACCACTTCTCGCCGCGCGCAGCGCGTCAAGCCCTCTCCAACCCTGGCCGTCACCGCACTGGCCGCCAAGCTCAAGGCCGAGGGCAAGGACATCATCGGTCTGGGGGCGGGTGAGCCGGATTTCGATACCCCGGCGCCGATTGCCGAGGCGGGGATTGCGGCGATCCAGCAAGGCTTCACGCGCTATACCAACGTGGATGGCATCAACGAGCTCAAGGACGCCATCATCGCCAAATTCAAGCGCGACAATGGCATCAGCTACGAGCGCGCGCAGATCCTGGTCTCGAGCGGCGCCAAGCAGACCCTGTTCAATCTGTGCATGGCGGTGCTGGACAGCGGCGATGAGGTCATCATTCCCGCACCTTACTGGGTGTCCTATCCGGACATGGTCATGCTCGCCGACGGCATTCCCGTCACCCCGAGCGCCGGTCCCGAGCAGGGCTACAAGATCACGCCCAAGCAGCTCGCCGCGGCGGTCACGCCCAAGACGCGCCTGGTGCTGCTGAACAGCCCGAGCAATCCGACCGGCGCGGCCTATACGCGCGCCGAGCTGCGCGCGCTGGCCGACGTGCTGGTCGAGCACCCGCGCCTGATCATCGGCACCGATGACATGTACGAGAAGATCTACTGGGCGCCCGAGCCGTTCGTGAGCCTGCTCACGGTGGCGCCGGAGCTCTACGAGCGCACGATCACCATCAACGGCTGCTCCAAGGCTTACGCCATGACCGGTTGGCGCATCGGCTACTGCGGCGGTCCCAAGGAGATCGTCTCCGCGATGACGACCATTCAAGGCCAGTCGACCTCCAACGCCTGCAGCATCGCCCAGAAGGCCGCTGTCGCCGCCCTCGCCGGCGATCAGAAGTGCGTTGCCGACATGAATCGCGCCTTCAAGGAACGGCACGACTATGTCGTCGCCGCTCTCAATAGCCTGCCCGGTGTCTCCTGCCTGCCCGCCGCGGGCACCTTCTATGCGTTCGCGGACGTGCGGGGGGCGATGCGCAATCTCGGCATGCGCGACGACGGCGCCTTCTGCGAGTACCTGCTCACCCAGGCCGGCGTCGCCGTGGTCGCAGGGTCGGGCTTCGGTGCTCCTGGCCACATGCGCCTGTCCTTTGCCACCAGCCGCCAGAATCTCGAGAAGGCCATCGAGCGCATGCGCGCGGTCCTGCCCCAGGAGGCGAAGGTCAAGACAGCCTGAAGAACGCTTGCCTCGTCCAGGCCGGGGCAAGGCATTCCCAGCGCGACAAACCGCGCCGTGTCGGCAAACACGGTGCGGTCCCTTGACGCGCCGGAGCAGGGCCGAGAGAATTCGCCGCCTCAAAATGAGCTGGAGCTGCGATGGCCCAGCGTCAGTTTCCACTCCCCGGTAGCTCAGTCGGTAGAGCGTCGGACTGTTAATCCGTTGGTCGTTGGTTCGAGTCCAACCCGGGGAGCCAATTAGACGTTACAGCTCAGTGACTTATGCGGAATAACTAGAAAACACTCCGCAGCGCGACACAGGCTTTTGCACAGTTTGCACAGTGGAATATCTCGCGCGGGAAGGGGCCAGCGCGTAGCAGGTCAAGGCGATCGGCGGCTGGAGGTCCAGCGTCGTCAGCCGCTTGCCGCGACGGACACACGCGATATCGTGCAGCAGATGAATGAGCGGATCTCGGGATAAGTAAGCGCGACGGATTCAGACTGGGCCGAGGCAACGTTTCCTGGAGAAGTGCTTGTCAGCGGTTCCGGCTGACATGCCCTAGCGTGAAAATCTTTACCTATCCCCAAGCGCGCTCTTCGCCGCAATGCGCGCATGACGCGCGCACAGTTCGACGAGATGAAGCTCGGCAAGTTTCGCGCCCTCGCGCGTTATGCCGCGGCGAAGGCACCCTACTACTCCCAGACCGTGTCAGAGCACCGGATCGACCTCTAGCACTGCATACCGGTTTCGCGTCCTGCACACATCCGGAACGTCTGGCGAGGGTTTATCGTACAATGCCACCCAAACCAATTGGCCCGCCGAGGCCGTGACCCGTCACTTGCTCCGTGCGTAATATCGGATCAATAGGGGGTGATGGACTATGTTCAAGCCGGTTTCAACGACAGGTTGGCTGACATCGGCCCTGGCCGTTACGGGGCTGGCCTGCGGCAGCGTCGCCTGGGGCCATCACTCATTCGCGATGTTCGACATGCAAAAGGAGCAGAGCCTGACCGGCACGATCAAGCAGTTCCAGTGGACGAACCCGCACACCTGGGTGTGGATCGACGTCCCGGCGGGGAACGGCGCGCCGGCCAAAGAGTGGGGCATCGAGGGGATGAGTCCCAACTTTCTGGGCCGCAGGGGCTGGACCGTGCACACCCTCAATCCCGGGGACAGGGTCACGATCGTGATTCATCCCGTCAAGAACGGACGCATGGGCGGCTCATTCGTGCGCGTGACGCTCGCGGACGGCACGGTCATGAACATGATGGGCAGCAGCACTCCACCCAAACGCTCGCATGCAGCGCCGGCTTCTCGGGCTCACTGAGGTCCCTACCGGCCGTGAGGGCCTGTTTATGTCGAGACCGGTGAATAAGTCGGGATTAGGTCGGGCGTGGACCAGGATAGGGTTCGCCGCCTTCGCAACGCTGGCGGCACTCGCCGTGTCTGCGGCCGAGCCGCAGGCGACCGAAGTTCTAAGACGGCCGCACGTCATGAGTTGGAGCGAGCTCGACAAGCTCCCGGATTTCACCACGGGCATCTGGGAGATGAGCCTGGGGCGGGGGGCGTTGACGCAGCGTTCGTCGCCGTCGCTCACGCCAACGTATGCCGCAATGTTGAAGGCTTACAAGGCCGAGGACACCCCCGACGCGAACTGCCTGCCGCCGGGCATGCCAGTCATCATGGGACAGCCTTACCCAATGCAGATCCTGTTCGGTCCGCGGGAAGTCACCATCGATATCGAGGCATACATGCAGGTGCGACACATCTATACGGATGGGCGGCCCCTGCCCGTCGACCCGGATCCGACGTTCAACGGCACCTCAATCGGCCACTGGGAGGGGCAGACTCTGGTCGTGGATACCGTCGGGTTTGAACCTGACACGCCGCTTAGTGCCAATTGGGGCATGCACCACAGCGGCAAGATGCGCATCGTGGAGCACTTCCGGCTCACCGATCCCGACACCCTCCAGGTCGTCACCGACGTGAACGATCCGGTGGCACTGACCAAGCCGTGGACGACGACTCGCGTGTTCGAGCGGCACCGCGACTGGACCATTGCCGAGTACATCTGCGAGCAGAATAACCGCAATCTGGTCGACCAGAGCGGCAAGGCCGGCATCATACTCACACCGCCCAAGTAATTCCGGGGGGCGGCTCGAAAGGCTGCCGGTGCTGGCACATCATTCTGCGGCGCCGTTCGACCCGGCCAGGACAATCACACTTTCTGGAGTGGTCAAGGACTTCGAGTACACCAATCTTCACTCGTGGTTGTCATCGACGTGATGGACGACTGGCAAAGTTGTGACCCATCGACTTCCATCCGCGGCGAATAACAAACACCGCTAAGAATGATTACTCGGCGCATTGTCCGCGCGGCGTTCTTTAATCGATACACCCAAGAGATCGCTGAACGAGGACGTCTCTATGACCTGCGCGCCGTCAATAGGCCCATGCGTGCCTCGCATAAGTCGTCGCCGACTGGTCTCATAGGCAGTCTGAGCTTGCGCCAGTCGAATGCCGATCTCGGTCAGCGACTCCGAGAAAAGCGCCAACGTTCTCGGGCTAACTATCATGATTTTTTTGCTGAATGCGTCTCTTAGGAGCGAGGGATCATGATCCAGCGTCAACGAATAGGCCGACTCGATCGGAATGAACATCAGGACAAGATCTAGAGAATTCACTCCAATTAAATCCTGGTAGCTCTTGGCGCTTAGCTTTTTTATGTGATCACGAATGGCGTCAATGTGTTCACCAAGATATTGGCGTCGCTCCTCATCTGAGGCTGCCTCATGCCAACGTCCATAGGCCAAAAGCGGCACTTTGGAGTCTATGACGACGGCCCTTTTTTGAGGGAGCCGGATAATCACATCAGGACGGTGACGCTCACCATCATTGTTAGTGCCTTCAACCCGCAAGTCGTAAACGATCTCCGCTCTCAATGACGCGCGGTCGCGGTTTTCCTCCTCGTATAGCCGGTCGACTCGGGTCTTGAATTCGGATATTTTGCTCTCGATGGGTTTGAGTAACGTCGAGATGCTTTCCTTGTTGGTATCAACGAACTGCTTTTCCTTCTGGTTGAAAATACGGTCAGCCAGACTCTCAAACTCTACCGTGAGCATCGCCTCGGCATTGCTTAGGAGGCGCAGCTTGTCGTCAGCGGCCTTCAGCCTCTCTTCCGACTGAGCCAGGAGTTTGGCGTAGTCGATATTCAATTGCTTTAGCTCCGCGCGTAGTGTCTCCAGATCAACCCGCGCTGCATCACGTTCATTTTCGTAATGTTTCTGATCGGACTTTGCGGCCCCGAGCTCGAGACCCAGCTCTTTAACCTGGTTCTCCAGGTTGCTGGCCCGCTGCGCGGCGCTATCGCGTTCGAATCGGATGCCGCGCAGGGCACGAACCGCTGCAGCTCGCGACAAAAGCCATCCCACCACGAATATAAGTACGCCTGCGAACGCTAGCGTCAGAGGGGCGTCTACGGACGGCATCGCCATATTCCCTATGCTGCCCATCCATGAAAGTGTGCGCCGCCGTCACCTGCCAGGACGCAATACAAACTGGCATTTCATTTTGGGGAAATACTGGAAAACCACGGGAAGCGGTCCGACAAGGGACACTTTGGCGGCAATGTGCTTTTGCGTGAAGAAGTAGTGATAACGACCTGATTCCTAGTCGGACATCGCGGTGGCCGTTATGCGTAGCCAATCTGCGGAAGCGTCCTCCGCCGCCAGGCGCTGGCCCACCCGCTTGGCCGCCTCGGCGCTCCAAATGATATTGCAGGCGCCGCGCTGTTTTTGGCATCCGACCACTCTGGCTGGATCGCCGCGACCGTGATCGATGTCGCCGGCGGGGCCGTCTTGCGATGAGTTAGCTTGCAGCTGCTGGTAACTGTGCGCAGCTGTAGAAGGCAACTCTCGCGTCCTTGAAGGCATTCACGTTGAAGTTACCAATACGGGCCTCACCGGGTACCATGACGTAGACGTAATTCGCCCCTTTGGAAGGCGCCTCGTCCACCGCCGCGGCGGTGACCCGTTCGGTCGCGTGCACTCGATCCATGTTGCCCTTGAGACCCCACGGGAGCGAATCCTCCGATACGTGGGAGCACTGATAGGCGGCCTTCGGTGCCGCTTGGCCTGCGACTATCTGCTGACCAGACTTGGCGGTGTAAGACTTGACGGTAATTTGACCAACCGTCGAGCATCCGATCGCCGCTATCGCAACCGGAAAGATAAGCAGCGCTTTTGCCTTCATGGTCGTCTCCTGGATTCTATTGAGCCCACTGGAGCTGACCATATCCCGCACACTGGGGTACCTCAGAGGAACGCCATCACAGACTTGTCGGCCGGCCGAGAAGTGAACATATCCGGCTCTGATACGCATGGCGAAGATCCCAGAACCGGTCGTTGGCGAATGACGCTTTGGGTCGAGGCACGCCGCCCAACCGTCCTACAAATACCCTCACTGCGTCGGCGCTCGCGGCTTGCGGGGTGCCATAAAGCCCACACAGCAAATTGATAGACCGGACAGTACACGTTCAGCCGAGATTGTGTACCACGGAGTTAGTTTTGGCGCATCACATAGCTACGGAGACTGTGCTGATGAGTCAAGCCATTCCGACGATCATGGTCCTTGAGCCCGATGTGCTACTGCGCATGGCCTTGAGCGAATATCTACGCGACTGCGGTTACCGCGTTATCGAGGGCGTGAAGGTCGAGGATGTCTGGACGGTCATCAGGACCGGCGTGACCTTGGAGGTGCTGTTCGCTTCAGTGCAGCCGGACGGCTTCGCACTAGCCTCCAAACTCCGACAGACATCGCCTGGCGTCGATGTTATTTTGTATTCTGGCATCGCCGATGCAGTGGACAAATCCTCGACGATTTGCGGGCGAGGTCCGGCAAAGATCCGGGCTCGGCCGGAGGCGGTGGCGCGCCGCATTCAGCGGCTGCTAGCAGGGCGCGAGCGATCGTTGAAGCAAAAGGGAGCATAAAATAACGGTGAACCCGGTGACCTCGTTGCGTCCGCAGCCTGGCGCCAAACCTACGCTGCTTCTGGTTGAAGACGAGTTTTCTACCCGTTGGGCCGCAGCCGAATTTTTCCGCGCTGAAGGCTTCATGGTAGTGGAGGCCGACGATGTGAACGACGCATTGATGGTATTGCTGTCGGGGAAATCCATCGATGCGGTGTTCTCGGACCTGAGACTGCCAGGCGATCATGGCGGTGAATTTCTTTCAACCTGGCTCGAAAAGCACCGGCCTAACATCCCCGTGCTGCTGACCTCCGGTAGAACGGACGGGGCGACGTGTGCAGGGACTAATCCGCTCCGGCGATTTGTCGTTAAGCCGTACGACCTCAGAGAAGTCCTACGACTCGTTTGTAGGATGCTCGGGCGCGGCATCGAGATGCCGGACTGAGAGCAGCGCTCGGGCCGGCGGGTAATTGCGCTGCTGGGACGAGCAGTATGGCGCGTTGTCCGATTCCCTCTCCGAGTCCAGTGCGGCTTCATCGGGCCCACGCGACCCATGATGGAAGACGCCGCCGCACGCCGAGCCAATTATCTAGCCAGGGCCATTGAGCTGCGCCAGATGGCCAGCCAGGTACAGTCGGCCGAAATGCGCGACGCCTTCATGCGGCTGGCAGTGTTGTACGAGGAGCTCGCGGAGTACTGCGCGACCAAACATGAGCCACCGGAGCCGGAGGAGAAAGTGAGGTAACGATCGGCGGCACCTTGCAACTGCGGGAGTGTCGCTTGGAGTTGCACCCCATTGCCACTAAAATCCATAAGTTATGCCTTAAGCGATCAGCGGCACCTTATCGGGTACATCGGCCACATCGAGCCGCCTTGAACAGCCCCAACGGAGCAGCAAATGCACCCGTTCCCGCATGAATACGTTGTCCACGCAACACTGCATTCCAGTAACGCAACCACGCTCTCCAAGGCGAACCTTCCGGAGCTTCGCTCAGCGCCCCCAGAGGAATTTGGAGGCCCGGGAGATCAATGGTCACCAGAAGGCCTACTAACGGCTGCTGTCGCCGATTGCTTCGCCCTCAATTTTGGGGCGATCGCAGCAGCGTCCAAATTTGAATGGAAGTCCTTGGGGGCAATCACCACCGGAAAGCTCGATCGACATGAAGGGAAAATGCGGTTCGTTCGGTTCGATACGCGTGCCACACTGACGGTCTCCTCGTCGGCCAATGCCGACAGGGCCAAGATGCTCCTCGAGAAGGCCGAGGCGACCTGCCCGATCTCCAACTCCCTTAATTGTGAGCGGCACCTGCAGATCGATATCCGCATATCGGAGTGATGCGATCCATGGGTTAGCCGATCCGGCTCCGAATAGCAGCGGATCAATGCTCCCCCGGCACCCCGGTGCTGCTGCTGACGGGTTGGGGCCAGCGACTCGAGGGCACGCGCTTGGCATTCTCAGGACTGGCCGGCCATCGGTTGAGCGGCTAATCGCCTTCGGATTCTCAGGCCTGCGGCCAGCGCCAGCACCGCCAGCACGTCGCCCCCAATCGCGCCTCCGCCGCCGGTGCCCATGGCCGGCTGCGTGCCGGTGCCGCTGAGGCTGACATGATCGGGGCTGGTGAGTGCGTCACTGAGGACGGTGAGGGTTCCGCTTGCGCTGCCGGCGGCGATGGGCGCGAAGCTGAGATTGATCGTGCAGCTGGCACTGGTGGCCAGCACAGTCCCGCAATTGTTGGTGCTGGAGAAGGGCGCTGCGGTGCCGATGCTGGTGATCGTCAGTGGCGCGGAGCCGCTGTTGGTAAGGGTGATACTTCGGCTGCCGCTGTCGCTGATGAGGACATCGCCGAAGCTGACGCTGTTGCCGCTCAGCGTCACGGCACCTGTCATGGCAATCTGGATCTGCACCGACGTCGGCAGATACGAGATCGAATATTGCGTGGGCGTGACCCCGGTGAAGACGACAGAGCCGAAGGTGCCGGTGATTCCGGATGCGGTGAGCACCTCGTACGTGCCGCTGGTGGCACTCGGTGCGAGAGCGATCTTCAGGGTTCCGGCCAGCGCCGCCGCGCCGCTCACGGCAACCTTGGAGCTGCCGCCGCTATCGATCGAGGCAAGTACGGCGCCCGAGGTACTAAGACTGCCCGCGACGGTTGCATTACCGGAGAGTGTGCCTCCGACACCAATAGCGACATCGCCTATCACGCTTCCATCCAAATTCAGGGTGCCCCCATCGACAGTCGTCGTCCCTGAATAGGTATTGGCCCCGTCGAGATTTAAAGTGCCTGCCCCAGTCTTTTGAAGTCCCCCGCTGCCACCTGGTCCGCTGGTGTGATCTCCCTCTATAGGGGTTGCGATGGTTAGGGTGCCGCTGACGTCAAAAACTATGGACCCTTGCTCGCGCACAAAGATGTCATCGCCCAGGGCGGCGCCATTGCCGGGGGCAATGTAGCCAGGATCGCTCGAGTTGGTTGAAGACCCAGCGACTCCGGCGACAGCGGTATTGCCGGAAATCCGCGCAGCATCCACGACAACCAGATTGCCGTCAGCCTGAACGAAAATGGCTCCCCCTAGACCGGAACCACCCCCACCGCCTCCAATGGCACTGGGATCCGATCCTCCATTACCGCCTCCGGCGCTGAATCCGCCTCCACCGACTCCTCCCGTTGCGGCACCACCCGCCTCCTGCTCCGAAGCCGCCGACTCCTCCGACGCCTCCAAGACCACCGGCTCCGCCACCACCCAGGACTCCCCCGGCTCCTCCTGAAAAATTGGAGCCACCACCTCCCCCGCCGGCTCCTACCCCCGCTCCTCCCGCGAAACCGGTCTCGGATGCACCGCCGCCTCCACCCCCACCTCCAAACAATAGATCGCCGCCAATACCGTTCCCGCCTTTTCCCGGTACGCCACTTGACCCAGTCCCGGTGGCCGAAAAACCGCTTTCACTGTCTCCCGCACCCCCTCCGCCATTCCCCCCAGACTCCGTTCCTCCAACGAACGTGCCGGTTGGGCTTGCGCTTCCACCGTTGCCACCAGAACCACCGCGTTGATTCCGGCACCACCGCCACCGCCACCAAAATAAACACCGCTGCCGCCGCTCACGGAAGAGTTCGATCCACCACTTCCTCCGTTGGAATGACCTCCCCCACCTCCTCCAGTGGAGACGCTGGTCAAAGCGCTTCCTCCGCTTCCACCCGCGAATCCACCGCCGCCACCACCGCCGGCATTTCCATTGTTATTCGCCGCGCCTCCATTACCCCCCTGCGCGGTGTTATTGAGAAGGCTGGAATCCGTTAGCGTGACCGAGCTTCCTCCATGGACATACAGAGCGCCCCCACCCCCGACGGCGCCACCTCCACCCGAATATCCGTCACCCCCGTCTCCACCCCTCGACAGGGCGTTTTGGACCGTGAGGTTACTGATGCCGACAGTTCCCGAGGCGACCTGGAAGGCTTGATAGCTGCCGGCACCATCGATGGTGATTCCCGCTCCATTAATCGTATAGCTCTTGGTAATTGCAGGGAGCGAAGAGGTGAGAGTAATTGTCTGTCCGGCAATGGCGCTACAGTCGATGATGTCGCCATCACCGGCGTTTAGAAGCCAATAAGGCAGTGTTCCGACCGTGGCCGGATCATTTGAAGTACTGGTGACCGTCCTGGTTGCCGCGATGACCCAGCTTGGAGCAACCAGAAGAGCGAGGAGACCGACCGTCTTGAGGATGGATGACATTTTCACTTGTCGGGAACTCCGGAACGAATTTGCGTTCGACGTCTCATCCCAGGTGCGAGGTGAGATCCCCGGCAGCCACCGACACAGCACCTGCTCCTGGCAAGTGAGGAAGGTCGGCCCAGGTTGATGGCCACGCCTCACGCAAGCCCGCCTTGGTACGGCGTCGGCGGTTCGCCAGGAAGGCAGCAAATACCCCCTAGAACGATGAGGAGAACGAAGGGCCGCTAAAGCTTCATAACGCCAGAATATGCGCCGACCGCGGCGCTTACCCGTGACGGGCCTTCCAAAAGGCAATCAAAACCTTGCCGAGCCGACTCTTCAGCCCGCTAACCTGGCCTCTGCCCTAAGCTTCCGCTTGCGGCGGGCGCGGGGAACCTCGTTGAGGCACGTGCGTATGGCGACGGGGAATGCGCTACCCAGGCGATCAAGGGTGCATCCGAGCAGATCCAAAGGGCCATTACCGCTGCAAACGGCCTGTCTACCAGCGGCACCTCGGCTCCTTAACAGGGATTGCCGCAAGCTCCCATAGCCCCTCATCGCGGAGCGCGACGTCACTGGCAAAGCAAGCTGCGGGGCTGGCTCTGAACGTTCCCCGGCGAACTACCCAATTGTCACGGGACGATGGCGGTTAATGTGCGCCCGCCCCGTTCGGCTCTCGCTTTCCTGGGTGCGGCACTGCGTGCAGAACACCTGCCGGCGGCCCTGCACTGACGCCGAAGCTCTTGAACGCACAGACTTCGAAGCTTCGACGGAGCCGATGCACGATCACCTGGCCGAAGCGATCAAGGCTTCCGTTCGCATTATTGAGCTTAAAAGTGATGTTATCAGGCACAGCACCAATGCACGGACTTATGAATGCGGCGTAATACCACCGTTTGTCCACCGATTGCACCCAGATGCCTTGATGACCATCGAGCGCCCAATCGAAGATGCGGTGCGCGGCCTGCGGAATCGCTGCCTCATTAGACTCCGGCGCGGGTTCCGACGCCGCTCCAACCGCGCCCCATGATGCGCTCAGTGCGATGCCTGTGGTGGTAATTGTCAGCAGCTTCTTCATAGCGGGCTCTCCTTGCCTATGATCTCAGCGACACGGTGGCATTGAACGAGTTAGCTATATTGCTATCGACAGCGCAAATAGCCATTCGTACTTTCCCAAATCACCCACTACACGGTGGACCGCGCTGCAACACTCGATAGGTAAGTCGCCCGATATGCAACTTGACACGTGAAGATGAAACTGCGCCGGTCCTTGCCGGCGAAACGTCGACCACGGGGAAGGCTGTTGACTCAGCAAGTCGGCGAGCGGCAGCGGTTCACGAAGGGTACGACGACCCCTACAAAGGCCACGCCAGCCGCGGGATCGTTATCGGCTTCGGAAAGCGCCGCAGCCTTGGACGAACTTCTGCATCCCCGAATCGCCGCATTCCGGACGCCACCGGAGCGGCGCTCCCCTCGTCCCCACTGAGCTCGCATCCGCCCCGGCCAAAGTACTGCCAGGGCAGATGCGTCTAAGCAGCGACTAGCAGCTCAGTGCCTTAGTGATCGCGGTGATCGTGGCGATCACCATGATCACCGTCGTGCCGATCGTCGCGCCGGTCGTCGTGACCGCGGTGATCGCCGCGGTCGTGGTCGTCGCGATCGAAGCGCCGATGGTCATCGTGACCTCGATAGGCATCATGATCGCGCCGGACATCATGACCCCGATAGTGGTCGCGATCGAAGTGGTGATAGCGCGGCACGTACACGTGGTTGTACCAGTCATCACGCACGAAATACACGCGGCGTGCGCAGGCATGATATTCCGCACAATGCTCCGCCCAGTGGCGCTCGTACCCGGGTCGTACATGCAGGTAGATTGGCGGCCCCACATACCCCGGGGTGGCCTCGACGAGCACGGGCTGGGAATAGATGAGCGCGGGTGGTGCGGGCAGGTCGCCGACACTTAGCTCCCCGTAGAATCCAGGCTGCCCCACTCCGACGGCCACGCCACCTCGACCGGTAATGACCGTCGCCCCCGGCACAGACACCGACAGCGACAATCCCCCGGCGTTCGCCGCTGCTGCGCTACCCAGCAGTCCCGCTGCCAGTGCGGCGAGGTAAAAGGATCCACGTCTCGTCATACTCATGGCGTTCTCCCTCGGAATGCTCTCGTAATGGCGAGGATAACGTTGACGCCACACCGCTGAATGCGGCCTGAACCTCAGATCAGGCATCTGCTGGCAAGTTCTTACACACGCTCTTGCATTCCGGTTCGAACATAATCGGGGCCCTATCTCACCGCCCAGACGGCGTCCTCACGACACCTACCTACGATGATCACACGGCGCATCAGCGTCGCGAACTCGCTCAGCACACGGATCCAGTTTGCGGCATGCGGATTTTGCAGCGCGCACTTTCGCGAGAGATTCGTCGCGAATCCCGCTCGCTCTCGTGGCAAGGTTTCTGCCCGACATTTTTCCGCGCAGATTACGCAGCTCCGCAGGCGTGGTGGCCGTCTATTACGAGGCCGCGGTCGTCATCATTTCCCTGGTACTGCTCGGGCAGGTTCTTGAGTTACGCACACGCGAGCGCACCGGTGGAGCGATTCGCTCCTCAGCCCAATCGTTGCAGCGGCCTCGATGAGCCTCAGCTCCGTTTCCGTCATCGGCAACGCTCTGCGGCTGCGCTCGGTGAAATTGTAGAGCACGCGCGGTCGGGATTGCATGTGCCAAAACGCCTAAGGCCGAGCGGCTACAGATGCTCCCTCATCGCTCGACGACGCCCGAGCGCTCCAGCGCCAATTGCGGATCTCCGGCATGTCTTCGCCAAATTTGTAGATATATTCGCGATGTTCCGAGAGCTTGTCGCGCAGCCGCTGTCGTGCGTAGGCCGCCCGCGAGTCCAGTTGTGGCAATCGCGCGATTGCATCCTCGGCCAAATGGAACCGGTCCAGATCATTGAGCACCGCCATATCGAAAGGTGTGGTGATAGTGCCCTCCTCCTTGTAGCCGCGCACATGGATGTTTTCGTGATTGGTACGCCGGTATGTCAGCCGGTGAATGAGCCATGGGTAACCGTGAAAAGCGAAGATGACTGGCTTGTTCCTCGTGAACAGCAAATCGAAGTCAGTGTCTGGCAAGCCATGCGGGTGCTCGCTGGGTGGCTGCAATTTCATCAGATCCACCACATTGACGACCCGGATCTTGAGCTCCGGAAAATGCATCCGCAGGAGTTGTACGGCGGCGAGTGTCTCCAGAGTCGGCACGTCCCCCGCGCATGCCATGATCAGATCCGGCTCCGCTCCCTCATCGTTACTGGCCCAAGGCCAGATGCCGATACCGGCGGCACAGTGCCGCGCGGCACTCTCCATGTCGAGCCACTGCGGCGCTGAATGCTTGCCGGCAACGATCACGTTGACATAGTTGCGACTGCGCAGGCAATGATCCGCGACTGACAGCAGGCAGTTCGCATCCGGCGGCAGGTACACACGGATGATATCGGCCTTCTTGTTGACGACATGATCGATGAAACCAGGGTCTTGATGCGTGAAACCGTTGTGGTCCTGCCGCCAAACGTGCGAGCTCAGCAGGTAGTTGAGCGAGGCGATCGGTCGACGCCATGCGATCTGCCGCGTCACCTTCAACCACTTGGCGTGCTGGTTGAACATCGAATCGACGATATGGACGAACGCCTCGTAGGAATTGAACAGCCCGTGCCGCCCGGTCAGAAGATATCCTTCGAGCCATCCCTGACACTGATGTTCGCTGAGCACCTCCATCACGCTGCCCTCAGGAGCAAGGTGGTCGTCGTCCCGAGTCGTTTGTGCCACCCATTGTCGCTCGGTCACCTCGAATACTGCGTTTAGACGGTTCGAATTGGTCTCGTCCGGCCCGAACATGCGAAAGGTGCGCGGCGCCTGGTTGAACTTGATGACATCGCGCAGGAAATCTCCCAGGACGCGGGTGTCCTCTGCATCGCTCGCGCCCGGCTGCCTGACATCGACTGCATACTCGCGGAAATGGGGCATGCGCAGGTCCCTGAGCAGCAGTCCACCGTTGGCGTTGGGATTGGCGCCCATTCGCCGCTGCCCTGCTGGCGCCAGTGCCGCAAGCTCCGCATGCAGGCGTCCCTGCTCGTCAAACAGGCTCTGCGGCTGATAGCTACGCATCCATGCTTCCAGCTGCTGCAGGTGCTGTGGATTGGTGCGCACCTGCGCCAGCGGAACCTGGTGAGCTCGGAAGGTGCCTTCTACACGCTCGCCGTCGACGAGCTTGGGACCGGTCCAGCCCTTCGGCGTACACAGCACGATCATGGGCCATCGTGGGCGTGCCCGATACCCCTCCGCACGCACCTGCGCCTGAATCTGCGCAATTCGGTCCAAGACCCGATCCAGGGTGGCCGCCATCAGCCGGTGCATCGCCATTGGATCTGCGCCCTCGATTCGGTACGGCTCATAACCGTAGCCTCGCAGCAGCTGTTCCAGTTCTTCGGGCGCAATGCGCGCCAGCAGGGTTGGATTGGCGATCTTGTAGCCGTTCAGGTGCAGAATCGGCAATACCACGCCATCGTGTGCAGGGTTGAGGAACTTGTTGGCATGCCATCCCGTCGCCAGCGGCCCGGTCTCCGCCTCTCCGTCTCCCACCACACACGCCACGACGAGCGAGGGATTGTCGAATACCGCGCCAAACGCGTGGCTGAGCGAGTAGCCGAGCTCGCCGCCCTCGTGAATGGAGCCCGGGGTCTCGGGCGCGACGTGGCTGGGTATCCCGCCAGGAAAGGAAAACTGTTTGAAGAGCCGCTGCATACCCGATAGATCCTGGCTGATCTCTGGATATACCTCGGTGTAGGTACCCTCCAGGTAGGTATTGGCAACCAGTGCCGGGCCGCCGTGACCGGGACCTGCGATGTAGATCATGTTGAGATCGCGCTCGCGGATGACGCGATTCAGATGCACGTAGACAAAATTCTGCCCCGGTGTCGTACCCCAGTGACCCAGCAGCCTCGGCTTGATGTGTTCCGGCCTGAGCCGCTCGCGCAGCAGAGGATTATCCAGCAGATAGATCTGGCCTACTGAAAGGTAGTTGGCGGCGCGCCAGTACGCATCCATCCTGCCGAGCAATTCCGCGCTGTGTTCAACCACGAGTCATTTCCTCCGCACTTGCATTCGAAGGCCGCCTCTGCAATATGCTCTACCGAGGCCTATTTGTACCTAGGTAATTTGTGCAATACCGGGCTTCCACATGACATTACTGACCATCAATACCGGAAGCACTTCGGTCAAGCTCGCACTGTTCGAGCTCAGCACCGCTCCGGCAGCACCGCGGCAGATATCGAGCGCACCGCCAGCCCGGGAAACTCAGCACGCCGTCAAAGCGCTCGAGGCCTTGCGCGCCCAGTTGCCGCGGGCTCCAGAGCTGATCGCACATCGGGTCGTCCACGGCGGCACCGGCTTCCTGAAGCCGACTCTCATCGACTCCCGAGTGCTCGCCGCCATCGAGTCCCTGACGCCACTGGCGCCGCTCCACAACCCGCAGGCACTCCTCTGGATTCGCGCAGCGCTCGCCGTTTGGGGCGAGAGCATTCCGCAGCTGGCGGTATTCGACACGGCATTCTTCGCCAACATGCCACGCGTAGCCTCCGAGTATGCCCTCGCTCCCGAGAACGGCACTGCACTGGGCGTGAGACGCTACGGCTTTCACGGGCTCGCCCATGAATCCATGTGGCGTCGATGGTGCCAGCTCTATCCAGCGCTTCGAGGTGGCGGCCGTCTGATCACGCTGCAGTTGGGCGGCGGCTGCTCCATCGCTGCGATTGAGGGCGGCCAGCCCTTGGATACCTCTATGGGGTTTTCTCCGCTCGAGGGCCTCGTCATGGCACGGCGCAGTGGCGATCTGGACCCAGCGGTGATTGTCTATCTGCAGAGAAAGTTATCTCTGAGCGCCGAGGCCGTCCTCGAGCTGTTGGAATCGCATTCCGGGCTCGCCGGTGTGGCCGGCGAAGACGCCAACCCGACGCAGCTGCTCGACAGTCCGGATTCGCGCGCTCAATTTGCCGTAGAGCTCTACTGCTATCGCATACGCAAGTACCTCGGCGCGTATATGGCCGTACTCGGCGGCTGCGACGGCATAGTATTCGGCGGCGGTGTCGGCGAACACGAGCCGCGGGTACGCACGCGCGCGCTCGAAGGTCTGCACGTCTTTGGCGCCCGCCTCGATGAATCTCGCAATGGCGCCGCCCGACGAGGCGAGGCGTGTCTCAGCGCCGAGGGCTGCCCAATCCGCATCCATGTACTGGAAAGCAACGAAGAGTCGATCCTCGCCGCCGCCGGATCTGCCTTCCTCGCCAGCTAGCGCGCTGCAAATTCTGCGCAACACACCGAGCTCGGCGATGTAGGACAATGGCGGCCTCGGTATCGCAGGCCGCACAATTCTTCGCCCTCGCCTCGCGCTGCGTTCCTCTGTGCGGGTCGGGCTGCCGGTCAAGCGGGAACGTAAGGGGTAACGCCGTCCGGTCTCTGATTGGGCGACGCGGGAGCTAGGCGAAGCCTCCGTTTTTGCACATTGTTCAGGCCGAGCCGCGCGCACGCGCGCGGCGTACCCCGTCGCCCCGGACACCATCGATGACACCATTGCGATGCACGGCCTGCATCCACCGATGCCATGTTTGCTGAACGCCTCGGCGCTGCGCATCAAGCGTCGGCGCTGGTGCTGCTCGCCGCCCTCATCTGCACACCCCTGGCGCGCGCAGCCAATCCGCAGTCCTACAAGGTCGATTGGTCATCCGTGGGCAATCACGGCATCGACACGGCGATGAAGACGACCTCCCAGCTGCAGGGGTTGCGCACGACGGCCCGGGTAGACCCGTTCGAGCTCATTGCCCGCGCACGCGGGGATGTCAATCGTCTGCAAACCGTGCTCAAGAGCTTCGGCTATTACCAGGGCTCGGTCACGATCACGATC